>ENA-UOUZ01000209-UOUZ01000209.1-mixed-culture-metagenome-genome-assembly--contig:-NODE-209-length-38056-cov-100.653035_pt1 | contig 38056 bp, 24 predicted proteins | sample MGYA00238154_ERZ761575 | MGnify/ENA primary metagenome ERZ761575 (study PRJEB28896, sample SAMN07631632) | mixed culture metagenome | isolation source: Freshwater growth medium | place: USA...
CCGCTGAGCGTGACCCGCGACACGCGAAGGGAAGGGACGCGCGCGCCGCTCCTCGTCGCACGTTGTGAACTCAGTGAACATATTTCGAATCCACAAACCTTACCTTTCGCAAAAGGCTCTAGTCGAAAGAAACCTGAACGCACGTCACGTCAACTTTTCGCTGTCCAAGCGAGTCCATCTCCGAGGGCCAGAAGCGTCCATCAGTCCAACGCGACGCGGCTAACAACCGCGTGCACTACGACAGGACCGCCGATGTGCGTCGGGTAAACGGCCGCCAGCAGCCTACAGGTGAGCAATGCGTCTTCACCCGCTCCATTTCTTCATCGTCACCCTCGGCAGCTTCACCAGCTCTCAGACACAGACGGATGAGCCTCGGCCGCCGCCGCCGCCGTCGCCGACCGCACCGGAACCTTCGCCACCGCCACCACCATATCCGTCCTCACCCGAGCCTGCGCCACCACCACCACCGTCGCCTGATCCGCCGGAGCCGTCGCCGCCACCGCCGTCGCCACCGCCGTCGCCTCCGCAGTCACCACCCTTGCCTCCACCACCTTCCCCGCCACCGCCATCGCTACCGCCCCCATCGCCGCCACCGTCGCCGCCACCACCCTCGCCACCGCCGCCCGCACCGCCGCCGCCGTCGCCGCCTCCGCCAAGGCCGCCTCCGCCGTCGCCGCCGCCGCCTGCGCCTCCACCACCTTCGCCGCCACCTCCGATACCACCACCACCGTCCCCGCCGCCGCCATCACCTCCGCCGCCGTCACCGCCGCTTCCAAGACTGCCGCCGCCCTCACCGCCGCCTCCGAGCCCACCTCCGCCCTCTCCACCGCCTCCGGTCCCACCGCCTCCGTCGCCGCCACCTCCAACACCGCCGCCTCCTTCGCCGCCTCCGCCGACACCCCCACCGCCGTCGCTGCCGCCACCATCACCGCCGCCACCTTCACCTCCGCCGCCTATGCCACCGCCACCCTCGCCACCGCCACCCGTGCCACCGCCGCCCTCTCCTCCGCCTCCAAAGCCAGCACTGCCACCATCGCCGCCACCTTTACCACCACCCTCACCGCCACCACCCATGCCACCACCACCTTCTCCGCCTCCCACGCCGCCGCCGCCCTCGCCGCCTCCGCCTGCTCCTCCCCCCCCATCGCCGCCTCCCCCCATGCCACCACCGCCTTCGCCACCGCCACCAGCACCTCCACCGCCGTCGCCGCCGCCTCCTTTGCCACCGCCTCCTTCGCCACCGCCGCCAGCACCGCCACCACCAGCACCGCCGCCTCCTTCACCTCCGCCACCCATGCCACCACCACCCTCGCCACCGCCACCGTCACCGCCACCACCTTCGCCGCCGCCTCCTTTGCCACCGCCTCCTTCGCCACCGCCGCCAGCACCGCCACCACCAGCACCGCCGCCTCCTTCACCTCCGCCACCCATGCCACCACCACCTTCTCCGCCTCCCACGCCCCCACCGCCCTCGCCACCTCCGCCCGCCCCACCCCCGCCATCGCCGCCTCCCCCCATGCCGCCACCGCCATCGCCACCGCCACCAGCACCTCCACCGCCGTCGCCGCCGCCTCCTTTGCCACCGCCTCCTTCGCCACCGCCGCCAGCACCGCCACCACCAGCACCGCCGCCTCCTTCACCTCCGCCACCCATGCCACCACCACCCTCGCCACCGCCACCGTCACCGCCACCACCTTCGCCCCCACCGCCCTTGCCGCCACCGTCTCCTCCGCCATCACCCCCACCGTCACCTCCGCCCTTGCCTCCTCCAGCACCGCCGCCATCACGTCCACCCTCACCACCGCCCTCGCCGCCACCCTCGCCGCCACCATCACCGCCACCCTTGCTACCGCCTTCGCCGCCTCCGTCCCCGCCACCCTCACCACCGCCCTCACCTCCTCCCACGCCACCGCCCTCGCCGCCGCCGCCGTCCCCGCCCCCGCCATCCCCGCCACCTCCGGCACCACCGCCACCCTCTCCGCCACCCAGCCCGCCACCGCCGTCTCCTCCTCCGCCTAGTCCACCACCATCTCCCCCTCCTCCTTTCCCCCCACCTCCGTCACCGCCGCCACCATCTCCTCCACCCTCACCGCCGCCGCCCTCGCCCCCTCCCTCGCCCCCACCCCCTTCTCCACCGCCATCCCCGCCGCCCCCGTCTCCACCTCCCTCCCCGCCGCCGCCCTCGCCTCAACCCTCCCCGCCGCCGCCGTCGCCTCCACCCTTTCCGCCACCACCCTCACCGCCACCGTCACCGCCGCCGCCTTCGCCGCCACCTTCGCCGCCACCTCCGTCACGACCACCCTCTCCCCCGCCACCCTCTCCTCCACCGCCCTCGCCACCCCCTCCGTCTCCACCTCCGCGCCCACCGCCACCGTCACCACCACCGCTACCCCCGCCATCCCTACCACCTCCTTCACCACCGCCGCCCTCACCGCCACCTCCGTCGCCGCCACCTCCATCGCCCCCTCCACCGTCACCACCACCGCTACCCCCGCCATCCCCGCCTCCGCCTTCACCACCACCGCCCTCACCGCCACCTCCGTCGCCGCCACCCCCGTCGCCGCCGCCCTTCCCGCCCCCCACGCCGCCGCCTCCTTCGCCCAGACCCCCCCCCGCACCACCGGAGGCTCCGCCGGGCGGCACGCTCATGCGCCAGATCTCCTTCCGCACAACCCTCGCCCTCTCCATCTACGAGTTTCGCGAGCAGCAGCAGTACCTCTATAGGCGACGGCTCGCTGTCAACCTACGCGAGGTGTATCCGTTCATCAGCGAGGATGCCATCTCGCTGCGCATCGCGCCGGCGTCAGTGCACGTCGAGGCTATCGTTCACACGGTGGCCAGCCACGTGAATGCGCTCGCGATGCAAGAGCATCTTGGCAGTTTCACACCCGGCACTCTCTCGAGTGCGCTGCAATTCCCCGTTGTCGCCGTCGAGGCGCCGACGCTCACGGCTTCCTTCCTCTACCCCCCCGCCCTCCCACCGATGAGCCCCAGGCCGCGGCCAGATGCCTTCTGGTTGGATGCGTCCGCTGGGACCGTTCTCGCGTTTCTTCTCGCCCTCCAGCCTGTCCTCATCTGCGCCTACGTTGGGTGCGTCAGGCTTCGGCGCAAGCGCCGGCAGGCAAGCCACCATGCCTCACGCAAGACCGCCTCAGCCGCCGAGGCTGCCGCCCACTGCTGCATTGACTGCTGCTGCGCACGCGGCCTCTTGTGGGCGAACCCATCCGAGCACCAGCGCATCGACGCAAGCGCCTTCCGCACGGACCTCGACGTGGCGCGCCTTGACGAACGGCTCAGGTCGCTTGCAGGGCCTGCGCCGCACTCGTCGATGCCGCGAGCACACTCGGCACCACCACCACCACCACCCCTGCCACCTCCGCCGCCGCCGCCGCCTCCGCCGCCAGCGCACCCGGCAGCACGGCCACCAGCACAGCCGCCACCACCGCCACCAGCGCTAGCGCCGCCGCCACCGCCGCCACCAGCCTTAGCGCCGCCGCCGCCCCCGCCCCCGCCCCCGCCCCTCAAACCGACGAGCAGCAGCCCACCACACCTCCAGTGGAAGATGGACGCTGGCACCTTGAGCTCGCTGGCGGGACCCAGTAGCGCCGTCAAGCTCGTCGAGGTGCCATACGCCAGGAGACCGTCGAAGGAGAGCCCGATGCCTCCACGTAGTCCCAGAGAGATGTTGCCATTGCACAGGGCTGCGTCCAGTTCCGCGGGCAGTGGCGCCACCGCTCGAGGCAACGCTCACGAGCAGCGGCGCCGCCGAGGGCGAACTTCACGTCCGCCGCCACCGCCCAGGAGCGAACGCCACCGCCGTGCTGCGGCTCTGACAGCAGCGACTCACGCGCAAACGCACCCTGAACCGATTAGGGGTAGTGGCGTGGCTAGTAGAGTGGCGTGGCCCTCTGCACAGATGAGTTCACAGATGAGTTCACAGATGGCCATCCCCACCGAGGAGGACCTCGAGGCAGCGCGTTATCTCGATGCGGTGCTGCAGCACATCTTTGGGGACATGGCATACGACTCGATAAACGAAATTGCGGACGCGGCAGCTGAAAGGTCTTCCTCGCCCGAGCTACCACTCTTCGGCTATGGATCTCCGCCGGCCGAGGCGGCCGTTCAATCACCGCTGCGGCAGACTTATCTGCCGACGTCTGTGCCGACGTCTATGGAGGCGCCCACCCTCGACGGCTACTCGTCGGCAACATTATCGCACCGCCTGGGGCCCCATGGATTGCCCGTTGCACCGCCGCGTCGGCTCAAGCCCACACCGGCAGAGGCAGTGCGCGGTCGCTCGACGCGCCAGTTCGTTTGAAAGCGCGCGCGGGCCTGTCTAGGTAGTAGTGCAACAGTTTATAATTTAGTGTACGATCAGACCTGAATTGACGAAACCCGTGCTGATCTGGAACTTCTCGACGTCTCGTCATACGAGTGTGAAAAAATGCTGCGCTTCGAGCACGTGACGCTCATGAGCGCGGTGGATACCGCGTTGCCACACGCCGTCACTCCGGAGGATCTGGCTGCACTTCAACAGTGCAAGAGCATGGGCAGCGTGACCCTCACGGATGTGCAACTAGTCTCGCGGCTTCTGCGTGCTCATCCAGCAGAGAGCATATGCGGATGCTGGGTACACGAGCTGCTGCGTGGCGCAACGCCACTGCTTCCCGAGCGGGCTGCCAAGCCGCCTCCGCATCCCGACCTAGGCCCTCGGCTCGAGCGGCTACGCGCCGTACAGGCGGACCGAGACTATGCCCGCATGATTCGTGGCTCGAAAGCAGACCCAGATTCCATCGGCCGCGACGCAGCCGAGATGAACACGTATCGCAGCCAGCTGGCGGTAGGTGCCAACCTAATCGTCTCGATGGGCACCAGCTTTATTGTGGGTGCGTGGTGCGGCGGCACGGAAAAGGAGCCCTACGGTGTGCGGGCCGTCCTGAGTGGCACCGCGCTCATGATCATCACGCTTGGCATCGAGATCACGCTCTTCCTCATCGGTGCGATCCGCGTGGATAAAGTCGTGGATGAGCGCGAGAGGAAGAGCAAGCGAGGGGTCATGGACAGAACGAAGCTCAAGACTTATGTGCCAGTCACCAAGAAGACATAAGTCCACGGGCCACGGCCAGTGGCATGCCCATAACAAGCAGGTTTCCATGCCCGGGTCCCGTCGTGTCACCAGGTGGCACGTTCCATGTTCCATGTTGCATGCCGCCTTACTCTCACGCCGACATCCCCTTCAAATTCCCCCACCGCAATTCAGGGGGTCCTGCCAATGTGTAGGTAGCTTGGTAAGTTACAAAGTTCTCTCTGTCTATAACAGGGCTCCTAAGATCATTCCTATCGCCATCCACGAGTCGGGCCAGTCGAATCGCCGAATGAGGCACACTACAAGTAGACTGCAGCATGGCTGGCACCGATGGTATCCTGTGCACCTGCAGTTCTAAATTCGTTTTCAGAAAAAGTACGCGATCGCGTTGTATCGACCAACGGCAGCGTCGGCCCAATCGCAGGCTTCGGCAAGCAAAAGGTGCACAGCGTTGTGCCCCAACCACCGCCGCCCAGCCCCAAGCCCCGGCCCAGCAGCCTGGCCAGTGTGGCAGTATGGCCTCTGCATGCTCGTGACACAACACCACAAGGCAAGCGTGCAACCATTTCCAGCTGGCGGCACTGGTAGCAGCGGCGGCGCACTCGCGACCGATTTGGAGCTGCCGCGGCGTGCTCCCAGCGACGCTGGCCGACCATTTGATTAGAGCACGTGCCGCATCAGCGCCGCTCTTCCTGAGCTGCTGCTCATGCCCATGCTCATGCTCATGCTGCGATCGCTGTATTTCATCACGTGGCAACTCATGCTCACCGCTCCGTCGCTCGCGTCTCTTCTGTGCCGCAGCAGCTGCAGCCGCCATGTCGCTCGCATTCGACGAGTACGGGCGCCCCTTCATCATCGTCAAGGAGGGTGAGAAAAAGGGCCGCCTGCAGGGCCTCGCCGCGCAGAAGGCCAACATCCTGGCGGCCAAGGCTGTGTGCAACATCCTGCGCACGTCTCTCGGCCCCAAGGGCATGGACAAAATGCTCCAGTCGCCTGACGGTGATGTGACGATCACGAACGACGGCGCGACCATCCTCGAGCAGATGCGCGTCGAGAACCAGATCGGCAAGCTCCTCGTCGAGCTCTCCAAGTCGCAGGATGATGAGATCGGCGACGGCACCACCGGCGTGGTGGTGCTCGCTGGCGCTCTCCTCGACAAGGCCGAGGCACTCCTAGATCGCGGCATCCACCCGATGCGCATTGCGGAGGGCTACGACCGTGCCTGCGCCATCGCCGTCGAGCACCTCGCTTCGATCTCGGACGAGTTCGACAACCGCACCACCGACGGCGCGCTCAATCGGGAGCGCCTCATTGAGGTGGCGATGACGACTCTCGGCTCCAAAATCATCAACCGCGCGCATCGGCAGATGGCCGAGATCTGCGTGGATGCGGTGCTCGCGGTGGCGGACCACGAGCGCGGTGACGTGAACCTCGACCTGATCAAGATGGACTCGAAGGTGGGTGGCAAGCTTGAGGACACGCGCCTCGTTCGGGGCATCGTCGTCGACAAGGACATGTCACACCCTCAGATGCCCAAGGAGCTCAAGGACGTCAAGTTGTGCGTGCTCACGTGCCCCTTTGAGCCGCCGAAGCCGAAGACGAAGCACAAGCTCGAGCTCGAGACGGTGCAGGCGTACGAGGATATGCAGGCTGCCGAGAAGCAGTACTTTCTCGATATGATCGCCAAGGTGAAGGCGTCGGGCGCCACGCTCGTCATCTGCCAATGGGGGTTCGACGACGAGGCCAACCACCTGCTCATGCAGAACGACCTTCCGGCGGTGCGCTGGGTGGGCGGCGTCGAGCTCGAGCTGATCGCGATCGCATGCAACGCGCGCATTGTGCCGCGCTTCGTCGAGCTGACACCCGAGAAGCTCGGCACCTGCGGCCGCGTGCACGAGGAGTCGTTTGGCACCACCAAGGACCGGATGATCATCATCGAGGACTGCCCGAACTCGAAGGCCGTGACGGTCTTCGTGCGCGGCGGCAACCGCATGATCATCGACGAGGCCATCCGCTCGCTGCACGACGCCATCTGCGTCGTGCGCAACCTGGTGCGCACCAACAAGATTGTCTACGGCGGCGGCGCGGCCGAGCTCGCTTGCTCCCTCAAGGTGTTCGAAGAGAGCGACAAGGTGGGCACTATCGAGCAGTACGCGATGCGCGCCTTCTCTGAGGCGCTCGAGATGACGCCGTGCGCACTCGCCGAGAACTCGGGCCTCAACCCCATCGCCGAGGTCGCGGGCGTCAAGGCGATGCAGGTGAAGGAGGGCAAGCCCTACCTCGGCATCGACTGCATGAGCAAGGGCACGCGGGATATGAAGGAGCAGAAGGTCTTCGAGACCCTCATCGGCAAACAGCAGCAGATGCTGCTGGCGACGCAGGTTGTGCGCATGATCCTCAAGATCGATGACGTCATCGCCCCCGGCGAGGTCAATTGAGCAGAGCAGTGCAGGATGCGGCCGCGAGCGCGAGAGCGAGGGAGAGCAGAGGCGGCGGTGAACACAGAATGTCGCACGGTGCTACGTTGAGTCACCAGAGGTGGGGCGAGATTGAGCGACCTGCGTGTAGCGTGTTGTGCACGAGGCGCAGCGTTTGCACTGCACTCCAGCCGACGCTGTCGTGTATCAGTACACGGCGCGCGCGCACGCGTTCAAGCGCGCTCGTCGTAACTCGTATGACGTATCGCACATCCGATCATTTCGCGATTTTGATAATTTTCGTGGAGACATCGTTGTGGCACGGTCGGCGTTCGCGCATCGCGCTATAAGTTCGCGCGGATTCCGATTGGCATCATGCTTCGGCCACGTCGGCATTCGGCTTTAAATACGTAGCGTCGTCGGGCCGGAACATTTTCATTTACCTCACATGACGATGCAGGCGGCGTCGGCGTCGGCCTTATCGAGGAGCTTGGGGGTCCGTCCTCGCGAGTTCAGCGCACCCGCGTCCGCGTTCGCCTCGAGGAGCGTCGCCCAGAGCGCCTTGTGCCCGCGCCGGCCCGCGGCATGCAGTGCCGTATTGCCGTGGGCATCCGTCGCATCGACTTCTGCGCCGGCGCCCAGCAGGAGCAGAGCGCACTTCGTGTCGCCTTGGTCGGCGCAGTAGTGCAGCGCTCGCGCGCCGTTGGCATCGGCAAGGCTCACATCGGCATGAAGCTTCAACAGGCGCTCCACGCTCGTCGAATCGGCGCCCATGACGGCGCGCATAAGCGCTGAGCGCGCTTCGGGTCCGTCCGCGAGCAACCCGTCCGCCCCACAGAGCCCGCGGAGTAGCTCATCGGAGGCGCCATGGCGCAGAGCCTGCATCAGGGCCACGCCGTCGGCGCGCGCGCCCGCGTCGAGCAGCGCCGTGGCGGCGGCCCACTGCCCACGCTTGCAAGCGAGCGCCAGCGAGCTGTTGCCCTTCGTGGTGCGCGCATTGCTATCGGCGCGCGCGTGCACGAGCGCCATGATGCACGGCACGTCGCCTGATCGGGCCGCGTAATGCAGCGCAGTTAGGCCTGCGCTGCCGTCGGGAGCATTGACGAGAGACGTCATTACCTCCGGCGAGAGATCTCGCATATCTCGCAGAGCGAGGCCAACTGCGTGCCCGTCGCCCCTTGATGCAGCATCGCGTAGCTGTGCTGCTGCGCCCTCGCCCTCACCCTCATCCTCGCACTCGTCCGCCTGCGCCTCCGCCAGCGCCTCCTCCGCCATCTCGTCGTCCACCACCCCCTCCGGCGCCGTCGCGCGAGCCGCGGCGGAGCGTGCGCCAGACGTGAGGACGACCCTGGGGCACCCAGCCCGCGCCAACGATGAGCCGGTGGCGTCACCGCCCGCACCCGCGGCGCTGCCCGCACCCGCGGCGCCCGCCTGCTGGTGCGCCTTGAGCATCGACGCTAACTGTGCGTGGCCCAAGGCGCATGCGACCTGAGCGCAGCTGTGCCCCTGAGCGTCCCGCGCCGCCACGCGCGCGCCCGCTGCAAGCAACAGCTTGGCAACCTCAAGAGCGCCGGCCGCGGCGGCCGCGTGCAGTGGGCTGGCCCCGTTGGCATTGCGTAAGTCGACGGACGCGTTCACTGAGAGCAACCAACGGGTCATCTTCGCGTCCGCCTTCGTGCTGCTCCAATGCAGCGCCGTCTGCTCCAAGCCGCTCCCCTTGAGATGCACAAGGCTCGGCTCGTCCTCGTGCATGGACTGCATCTCAATCAGGTTGCCCAGTCGCGCCATGTCCAGCCAGGTCTTCACCAGCGCGGGTGGCACGGATCTGCTCGCGTCGTCGCTGCTCGCGCTGGCGGTCGACCGCATTGCCGGCGGCGGAGGGCGCAGCGACTCGTCGTCATCGTCGATGTCGTGGCTCGCTGCACGTGTGCCAGCCCTGGCGACGGCAGGCGGGCGTGTCGTTACAGACGACGTGCGGGGCGCGGATGGCCGGGTGGGCAGCTGTACTCGTTCACGAGCATGTGGCACCAGCTCTGCCTGCGAGCACGTGCTGCCTGCGACGCCAGCCGTCACGCGCGCCTTGCCGTTGCGAGCTTGGAGCTGCGCCTGAAGGTCATCCAGGAAGGAATCCTCATCCTCGTCGTTGCTCTCGTCGTCGCTGTGCCAAAATGTGGGGTCGCCACCGAGCCGTTGAAGCATTTCGAGCGCCTGCATGCCAGTGCCTGCCACAAGCGCACCGCGCGAGCCGATGCCCATCTTCTTCTGGACACGCTCCATCAGCTGACGTTCCTCGGCATCGTCGCAGCCATCAAGCAGCTCTTGAAGCGACGGCATGCGGATGCGTGGCATGTCGTCAGCGTCCATGACGCTGCCGTCTGGCATGTACACAGGCCCGCCGCCGCCCATAGCTGCCGCAAAGAAACTACCAAAGCTCTTTTGCAGGTTCTCCTTACCTTCGGTTGCCATCATCTCCTTGAGGTCGGCGTCGCCCTCGAGCATCTGCTCAAAAAAACCGCCCTCAGTGAACACGTCGGCCATCATGCCATCGAGGTCGAGATCGGCCACCTCGACTGAGCCTGTCGCATCAAACACCCGACGCTTCTCGGCATCCGATAGAACGGCATAGGCTTCGGCAACAACTCGGAACTCAGCGGCGCTGCCCCCCTTGTCTGGATGGTGCTTGAGCGCCAGTTTGCGGTAGGCCTTGCTAATAGCCTCCGGGGACGCGTCAGTGGGCACACCGAGGACCTCGTAAGGTTGCGGCATTTATCACCTCGCAGTTTTCCGCGCTAACCAGAAATGGAAAAGTGCGGATGACTCTTGATATGTGCGTCATCTCTTTACGTTTGAGTTTTAGGAACCAATGGATGAAACCAATTTGCGCCGGTGCCGCGACGGCGATTCCATGCAGGCTTCCCACCTCCGCACCTTCCGGCGAGTCGCGACGCCGGCTTCGCGCCTACTCGTACTACGCCCGCTAGCCTCTCCGTCACGCTGCACATCTGGCGGGAGCTCCTCGTCATTCACAGACATCAATGAGCAGAGCTGGGTGCATCGAGTCCTGCCCACCGCGGCCGTGCCCTACGCCGCCCTTGGACGCTGGGACCGGCCGATCGGCACGTGGCTGCTGCTCTGGCCGTGCCTGTGGAGTACATCGCTCGCCGCACCGGCTGGTGCCTTACCCGACGTGTCGCTCTTCGCTCTCTTCGGCTTGGGCGCCTTTGCAATGCGCGGCGCCGGCTGCACTGTAAATGACCTTTGGGACCGCGACATCGATCGACAAGTGGAGCGCACGCGCACGCGCCCGCTCGCCTCCGGCGCCCTCGGTGTGCCGCAGGCGATCGGGTTTCTCGGCGCACAGTGCAGCGTCGGCCTGGGCGTCTTGCTCGCGCTACCACCGTACGCTGTCGCATTGAGCTTCCTAAGCGTGCCCCTCGTTGGACTCTACCCTCTCGCGAAGCGGGTCACCAACTGGCCGCAGGCGGTGCTCGGCCTGACATTCAATTGGGGTGCGCTCGTGGGCTGGGCCGCCGTCCATGGGTCATGCGACTGGTCGGTCGTGCTTCCGCTCTATGCAGGCGGCTTCTGGTGGACGTTGCTCTATGATACCATCTACGCCCACCAGGACAAGCACGACGACGCCAAGATCGGCATCGGCTCGACCGCTTTGGGCCTCGGGGACGGTGCGGACGCTCGCCGTTGGCTCGCCGCCTTTGGCGTGGCGTGCACGGCCTCCCTCGGACTCGCTGGCGCAGCTGCCGGGCTACATCCAGCCTTCTACGTGGGCATCGCGGGCGGCGCGGCGCACATGGGCTGGCAGGTGGCGACAGTCGACCTCGGCTCTCGCGAGGACTGCCTGCGCAAGTTCAAGTCGAACAACGCCATGGGTCTGCTCGTGCTTGCGGGCATAGTCGCGGGAAAGCTACTACTCGATCGGGTGGACGAGGAGGGACCTGAGGTGCGCGTGAAGGATCTCATCACTGACGGCGACGCGGGCCCTGCGCCCGAGAGCAAGGCCAAGAGTCGCGTCATCTGGCTGCTTTGGCCGCCACCGACAGCCTGATTTGAACGTTTCAAATGCACGGGATGACGTCATTTAGGAACCCAAGCCCAGTGACTTTCGTCTATGAAAGTCTATGACGAGGGCCGTCGTGGGTGCTCGGCTGCTCCGCTGCACTGTCCGGGTAGGACGGGTCCGCCCCGCGGCCCGAGCCGTCGCGCGCCGGCGCGCCGCCCGACCGGGCGGCGCCCACCGCGGACGGCCCGGCCTGTGTGCGCGGCTTCGGCCATCGGCCCGTATAACCGGCCGCTCGGTGTCGGTCGGTCACGTGGTGCACGCGACCTCTGAGAGGGCGAGTATCTCGATTGTATGTTGTCACCAAGAATGCTGAATGTAACCGCCGTGCGTACGAATGATGCGGGCGCTACGGATAAAAGAGCCTGGCGCCCCGCCGGGGGGCACACGACGGCATGCACACGCACACGTGACACGACCGCTCGATCGGGATCGCATTTTGAACCGTGGACCAGAACAGCGTAGGGACCCTAAGCCGACGCTCAACGGCTACATCCGGACATGAACTCCCTGCACCAGCCCCGGCGTTTAGACTCATTCATCCTTCTTGGATTTGGTCGGCGTCGGGGGGGGCGACCCGATGGCCGGCTGTCGACGCAAGTCAGCCAAGTCTGACTTTGCACGATGACCCACCAGGAGCAACGCCATGAGACCGATCGAAAAGACTACGCTGGCGAGCGGTGACAGTGCTTGTTCTGCAGAAGAGACGTTGGAGTGCATCGACCAGTGCAGCGACTTTCCTCCATGCGGTATTGGGTGGGCATAGTGCACATCGATGGCAAAATTGGCCAGTGCGATGCAGACTGCGAGCACGTGTGCGTAACTCTTGGACGACTTCTCGGCCTTAGGGAGCACGAATAGCTGCCATACTGCTGATATGGCGACAGCGCCGAATACACACAGCGCTAGCCAAATAGGGTACGCTCGCTCGCATGGTGGCATCATGCACCCCATGAGCGTGCCTCCAGGATTGCCGAGGTAAGCAAGGCGGCTGAATATGATGACTTGAATTGCAGCACACGCGACTTCAGCCACCAGTATGCGCTGCACCTTTGCGCGAAGCACAAGAACCCTCTGCAAGTGGTCGGCCACACCCATCTTCAGTGGCTGCAGCAAGATGTGTCCGAGGGTGTGCTGTCGAGACTTTTTGCGCGAAGGCCGTTTCATCAATTAATAATTTTGGGGGTCAAACCGTATACATAAACAGTTTGTTGCGAATCAAGAAGTTGAATGTCTCACCAGCAAAGCCACCCACTCAACTATTGCGAATGAAAGTGTCGTGCGCGTCGAGTTGAACAGTTCGTGCGTTCTCATCTCAACCGCGTGGTGGAGTGGCGACGCAATCGTCAAAGCGGCATCGCCCCACAAGGTTGAGCGCCACCCGCGCGCACGTCCGGGGCTTGCGGGTGTGTGTGCCTGGCGGAGAGGGCACTCAATCGGAACGGAACGGGCGGCCCACAATCGATAGCCGCGTTCTCCTCACTCGGGCCGATGTCGAGGCTTCGAGCATGCCGAGCCTCCGATTTCACGCCTCGGGTGCAACTCGCCATCCTTATTGCCTGGGTTCTGTTTGCCAACCACTGGGCTAGGGATAGCCTTGGCGCGCTCGAGCTGCCACTCGAATCACCCTCGGATGGCTACCGCCTTTCACCCAAGGAGTACAACGGCCTCTCAACAGCGTACTTCTTGCCCAACTGTATCGTCCCACTCATCGGTGGCGTACTCGCGCAGCGCGGCAACGCTGGCGGCATTTATGTCAGGTTCTTGTGCATACTCTTGCTCGGCTGCGTGCTGGTTGGTGCAAGTGCTCTAGTCGCCCATGCGACATTCGGCTGCGATGGTGCATGTTCCAAAGTGCCGTACGCGTTGCTCCTGGCCGGCCGCACGCTCATGGGCGTTTCTTATGAGGCGACGGACATGATCGGGCCGATCACCTTTCTGCAGCCACGCTTTGCAGACGTATGGGCTACGCTGGTGTCCATCATCAACGGGATTAATCGACTCGGCTCAGTGCTCAATTTCCTCATCGAGCCGCTGCTCTATGACGCGTTTGGACTGCGAGGCGCTCTGCTCGTTCCGTCAGCGCTGGGTGCGTCCACTGTGCTGGCCGGCATGGCTGCAAGGCGAATCCACGAGCGATATCCGCTCGATGCGCCTGGCAGCGCCGAGACCTCCGCCTCAACTGGGGTCGAATTAACATCCTCGAAGCAGATGGTGGCAGACGGCGAAACGGCTGAGAGCGACGATGTGGAAGCGGCGGCCTCACCCGCGTACGCCGTCAGCGAGGGCGGAGGCGTGCTCTCGCAGCTCGCTCGACTCTTCGGAGTCACCGTGCAGGACCTCAGGCAGGGACTAGGACTGCGTTTTTGGCTCTTTCTCGGAGGAGCAGCATGCACTTACGGAGCGGTGGTCCCGTTCTGGTTCATCGGCGCGAAGCACATCTCTGTAGCTTGGGGCTATTCGCTCACCGCGGCGGACGTGATGATGCTCTTCCCTGAGGGCCTCATAGGGATCATCGGTCCGGTGCTCGGCTGCATCGTCGACCGTTATCAATGGCGCCTCTCCACACGATTGCTCGTGTCCTCAGTTTCGCTTGGACTAGTGGCTTGCGCGTTGCTTCTGCTCGCATGGGCGCCTCGCATCGTGCCACCCTTGCCGCTCGTCCTGTTGCTTGGACTCGGCTATGCATTCGCACAGAATCTGATCTGGATGACCTTCCCCTCTCTCGCTCCGGCTTCCATGCTCAACCTGATAGGCGGCTTGCTAGGCTCGAGTTTGAATGTGGCGCCGACGGTGCTCCCGGTGCTCGTTCTGAGCGGCGTGGACTTGTCTCGCGACTTGGCATGCCTCGGTGCGGTTGGGGTCTTCGGCGCCGCGCTGTACTTGGTCGCGGCTGCGCAGGAGTGCTGCACGAGCGCTGTCGCGAGCTCCTCGAGAGGGATGGACGGTGGGCCGTCCGACGAGGTTTCCAGCGCCTCTACCGAAGGCCGCCGCAGGGGCGTGGGAGGCAAACGGCGCGACTACTCAGTGCGCCGTGTCAAGACCACCACTGACCGCGAGTCCGTGCTGACCCTGGTGCAAAATGGATCCGACTCGTCCGCGGTGCCCGTGTGACGGGTCCCGCGGTTGCCATGGGCCCGACCCTTCTTGTTTTATCCGCGAACTCGCCCAGAAATAGTAAATAGTGGACATAGATCTAATTGTGGGCAACCTTACTCTCAAACAGAACGGGCATGGCTTCGTCAAGTTTTCGCCAGTTTTTTCGCACCTCGACCGGAGATCGAAGCTCCGCGAAAAAACAGTGCTGCAATCCTACCCCGACGACCAGTCGAAAGCCATGATGTTCCCTGTGACTGCTGGCCAATTCGACCTCGTGTACAACGCCCTCTCGTTCACGCTTGCATCGATGATGGCCTCCACCATCTTCTTCTGGATCCGCATGGGCTCGGTGAGCGAGAAGTACAAGTCGGCCATGACCATCACGTAAAAGCGCACCCCAAAACGGTCCACACTTCACCCGATCTCGCACTGACCTGTTTGTGCATGACTCGCGCGTGGTTCCTCGTGCAGGGGTCTGGTCACCTTCATTGCCGCCTACCACTACATCCGCATCTTCAACTCGTGGAATGAGTCCTACCATTACCCAGAGGCTGCCGATGGCGTCGTCCAGGACCCGGTGATCACCGGCCAGCCGTTCAACGACGCGTACCGGTACATGGACTGGATGCTCACCGTGCCGCTCCTCATGATTGAGATCATCTTCGTCATGGGGCTCTCACCCGAGGAAACCGCGGCGAAGGCGACCTCCCTCGGCGTTGCCGCCGGCCTCATGATTGTCCTCGGCTACCCCGGCGAGCTCATCATCGAGGGCGACCTCAACGTCCGCTGGATGTGGTGGACCCTCGCGATGATCCCCTTCCTGTACGTTGTGCACACCCTCCTCATCGGCCTGCAGGGTGCTATCAAAGAGGAGAAAAACGAGGAGGTCGCCAAGAAGCTCAACATGGTCTGCTGGGCGACCGTGATCTCGTGGTGCACGTACCCGATCGTGTACGTCTTCCCGATGCTCGGCCTGGATGGCCCCAGCGCGGTCGTCGCCATCCAGCTCGGCTACTGCGTGTCCGACATCATCTCCAAGTGCGGCGTTGGCTTCCTCATCTACAACATCACGATCGCCAAATCAAACCCCGAGGGCTACGCCCAGGTGCATTAAGGCTCTGCTCTAAGGCGTCCTCCCTCCCCTCGGGGCTTCGAGTCTCTTGTCGCGACGAAACGAAGCGTGTATCGATGAGTGCAAGAGGGGATGTGAGGTGGCGAACAGGTCTGGGCGCGACAAGAGCCGCTCAGGATCCTCGTGAAGCAGCCTGGGAGCAACGGGAAACTTGCGTCGTCCGTCGAATGACTCGATCTGGGCATCGTCCCCAAGTCGATTCGTCAAGCCGCAGCGGGTTCAGCTCGGGACAGATGCGTGTTGGAAGGGCGTGGGTCGCTCAGAAGCGGCCCGCGGCCCGCGGCCCGACCGGTACCGCAACGAGCGGCATGCCTTCGCTTGCGGTTTTACATTTTAGCTTGACGCAAGGTCGCAACGCCAACGGCCAACGCATTAGGCTCGGTATAAGGAATAAGCTATGTTCGGCATGCTTTATAAGCAAGGGCCAAGGTTATATCAGGGTATCTAACTTGTTCATGAACCGCAACCCATTTTTGGGTCCGGCTCTGAAAAGGTGCGAGAAGGATTAGTAAATAGAGCCTGGGTTGTTCACACTTAAGGGGTAGGTGTGAATGAGGGGTACCCCGAATGGTCCACAAGACGATCTCAGCGGCAAACGAGCTTCGGGCGCCGCCCCGAGCCCAAAGGTCTTCATCCAAACTTGTGGACCATTCGCGTTTGGCCGGAAAAGAGAACCACCCGCACACGACGCCCTGACCGTCTCGGGTGGCGAGTGGAAGCATTTTGCGTGGACACTGTGTGCGAGCCCTAGGGAGACAACGTGAGATGGGTTGATGGATGGGCCGTATTGCGTGAACGTGGACGGTTACGTCTTGATCGGCACTGGCGCCAAGGGGAGCACTTGCGCGTCGCACCGTGGATCTGCATGCTCTGCCTGCCTCTTTCCATGTGGTTCATTTGCAGGAATTCTTTCTCATTGTTGGCGTTGGATTCCGAAAGCTTGGGCCGCGTTCGTTAAGTGCCACTCCTGAGTACGTCATTTTGGCGGGCATTTGCTTTCCACGTAGTGAAGCGTGCGCGACATTCGGGTTGCTTGCGCAGGAACTTGAACGCGTGGAGCCTCCAAGCCGAGCTTGGTGCGTGCGCACAGTCAAGCTGGCGCTTTGATCAGTGTGCGGCTCTACCGCCAGTCGGACGCGTAGACTGGCACACGGCGTCATGCGCGCACGGCCGCTCCTGATGGCCGCAGGCAGCAATCAGGCGGCGGGCAAGCTGCCGGTCGCACGACACCGTCGTTACTCTACACCGTCGTCGTCACGCGACGGCGGCGTCGAGTGACTTCTTTTGCGTTCCCTCCGGGGGACGCGCCAATGGGCGCGTCTTCCGACAGTACTGACAACACCGCAGCCCGATCAAGGCTCGCGCCACCTGGAGAGCTAGGCCCCGCCTTACGGCGCCCGCGCCCGCCTGCCGCAAGCTCTACACTGCTGGAGAATTGCTGGAGGTAGGCTATCCCGCCAGCGCCGCCGGACCCGCCCGCCGAAAGTAGCCTACGCAGCCCGCATTCATCAGGCCGGCGGCCGCGGCCAATTCGGATGGGTGCTAGGCGGCTTGAGAGATCGACCCTGAAAATTTTTCGCCTGCGGCGGGCGGACTATTTACTAAAAAACACATCCGTTTCTTACACCTTTTGGGAGCCGGACCCTTTTTTCAGGAATCACCAGGTACGAAACCACACCTCGATCAGGATCATGCAGTGCGTTTTTGACCATTGACGGCACGGGCGCGCACCGCGGCGCCGCCGCAATACCAGTGGGGGTCCGGACTATTTCTTTGGGTCGGGTTCAACGCGCGTCGTCGGCGTGGACTGCTTAGCGCCCGGGATCCAGTCAAACCAGCCCTGCTGCTTGGGCGTCGGGCTATTCGGCTGCGTCGCGAGCAGGTGCTTAAGAAAGGCGCGGAAGGTTCGCATGTACGCGACCGAATGCACCGTCTCGAGGTTGTTGTGCGTCGCGCCGTCAATCCAGGCGGGCTACGCACGCACAGCACGGAGGAGCAAATCGCCGCGGTGAGCACGCCGCGTGAGCATGGTTGCGCTGGCGGGCGGCAGGCGCTTGGCTCACCGGCAGCGGATGATATTTGGAGGCGGCCGCGTGGAGGTCGTGGCCATTAGACAAGGGGATGACCTCGTCATGGGTTCCGTGGATGATTTGGTGCGGGCTCTTACTCGCGGCAAGCCGGCCGATGTTGTTGAAGTAGAGGATGTCCAACGGGTAAAGTTTGGTCGTCGGGAAGAGCACGCGCGAGCCAGAGGCGAGGCCTGAGACGAGCATGACGCCGCGAAAGCGGTGGCGGCCCGCGAGGTAGCTGGTGGGGCAAGTTCCGATAGACTTGCCGTAGAGCACGATGTCGCGCTCGGGTTTGAGCTTGAAGCCATCCACAAGCAGCTGCAGCGCGGCACGCGCGTCTGAGTACATGTTATCCTCCGACGGTGTGCCAGTCGAATGCCCGTAACCAGAGTACTCGTATGCGAAGACGTCGACCTGCAGCGCGTCTGACATGTAGCTCCAGAAGCCCAGCACGATGCCGAGGTCCTCCGCGTTCGCGTGCGATACAAGGATGGTCAGCGGGTGGCCCTTCCGAATGTGGAAGGCTGGCAGCCGGTTGCCCTTGTCGTTGTCGAGCCACATGTTGACGTCCTCCTTCCGGTAAGTTGCCGGTGGCGGGCAGAAGGCCATCTGATTGACAGTGCTCGAGGCGAAGTTGCCCATTGCTCACTTGTCTATTAGCACTCACCGTGCCGGCGACGAAGGGCCCGCCTCACCGCTCACGGCCGCTGACGCTCGCATCCAGTGCGAGCAGATGCGCTGTGAACTCGAGTATCCTATACACAACGCGCTTAGCACTTCGGACTTCCTGCACTGGAATTCAAACACAACGCGCGAAACCTCTGGACACCCACGCATTCTGAGGGCCCATTCTGAGCTTACGACCTCACAGGCCCTCCACATCACAGCGAGCGATTAAAACACTCCACCCGCTCCACGCAGCATGTTGGAGCCGATGAATCTGATGACGCCGGCGCGACCCGTCTCAGGCCATGCTACGCCCCCCGAGCGGACACCGACATCCCCATGACCGCTCCTCGGAAAAGCCCCGATCATTTCACACGTCCGTGCGCCCAAGCCTTGCTGCTCCGCGGCCGGTCGTCAGCCAGTGGCTGGCTCAGTGCACCCCCGATGCGCAGGTGGCTTAGTGCACCCACGCCATCTGAGCGCGCTGCGCCCAGCGTAGCTCGTCCCGACGATTCTCGGTGCACGGCACGTAGCGATTGGGGTGCATCGTCTTGGATCGTGGCTGTCGCGTCTTGCCGCCGGCGTCGGGGTCGGCACTGCGCATCATTTGGCGCGTCGCCCATACGAGGTCGTCGCGCCGCTTGGATGTGGGTACCACGTATGCGTTCGGGAGGCGGCGCGATGAGGAGAGCGTCGAGGGCGGCGCCGGCGACGACGTGACCGTCACGATGCGCGGCTTGCCGGTACCGAGGAAGGTGTCGGCGCGCCATTGATGCATCCGCTTTGCATGCATCGACACGGGATCCGACTTGGCCTTGCGGGGCGTGCTGCCATAGATCTGCGAGCCTAGGCCGCCGAAGAGTTGCGAGGACGCGTTGATTATCACTCCGCCGCCAACGAACCCGTCCACGCAGGCAGCCGGAGGCGGCGGCGGCGGCATGCTGCCTGTCAACGACACCCTGTCGAGCCCGAGCGACGCCCTCGCCGAAGTCGGCCGCGACGAGTGCAGCGTGCTGCCAAGGCTCGCGCCACCACCGGCGCCGGCGCCACGCGCAGAGTGCGGCCGCTGCTGCTCGCGTGCCGCCATAGCCGAGGCGCTCCGCAGCATCGACTTCCTGGCAGCTCCTGGGCTAGGCACCTTGGGGCGCATGGCGTCCCAGTGCGCGGGCTCGAACGCGGGAACGCTCGCCGGCTGCTCTCCCGTCGCATCCAGGGCCTCGTCTGCCGCGGCGAATGCGGAGCCGTCCGCTGCTTGCTCGCGTGCGATGCTTCCGTCGCCTGCTACCTCCTCCGCTGCGGCGGCGGCCAAAGACGCCGGACTCATTGGCGGAGGGCGCTTCTTTGGTGCGCTTTTCGCTGGCTTAGCGCTGGCACGGCCCTTGATGGCCTTGACCGACGATGGCTTGTTCGCCGGGAGAGCAGGGCGGGTGAGCGCCGGCACGCCCGCGGCTTCAGCGGTGCTCAGTGCCGTCGGATAGCTCAGCGGCGCATCCAGCTGGGCATCTGCCTCACCGGCCACGTCCATCTGCTCAAAGTCCTGCAGGAACTCGCGCAGGACGTTCTCGGGGATGGATGCACTATTGTAACCGAGAGCTTCGAGCTGCTCGCGCACCAGTTGCGCGTATTCGTCTTCGTCCCGCGCGCTCATCGTTAAAAACCCAGTGAGACTCTCCCTCCCGCCTTCACAGTCCGGGACTGACTCTTAACAATTGCCCAGTTCATCGGGCGACCGTGGAGTAACTGGACCGAGACGCCTCGATGACTGACAGCAATTGGGCTGGCCGCCCGACCCACGGCCCCCTTTCCACCGTAGGTCCCCTTCGCGATACGCGCCGAGTTGGCACGAGCGATGGCCGTCGGTGCGTCGAATGCAGCGTCGAAGGCGGCCACGTCGGCACAGCACCATGCGCCAAAGCATGCGGTTTGCGTGACAGGCTTGCAGCGCTCCTACCCGGAGATCAGCCACAACCTGCACTACTCGCTCTCGCACCTGTACTCTGGTTGGAGACACGGTGGTGATAGTACAGCTGCAGACATGGCAGCAGCACAGGCCAGTGAGCAGCAGCGCCTGCAGCAGCGGTCTGATGCGGTGCCACGGTCGAGGCGCTCGCTAACTGGCCACGGCGAGCACGGACGTGGCGGTTGGAGCCTTGGCCGCAACGTCGCCTTCTTTGGCGTCAGGCCTGCCAACGACTCGTGGGCGACAGTCCGTACTGACCTTCCTCCGCTCATTGGAGAGTCAATCCAGACGCCATGTGGACCATCAAGGCCTGCGTGGTTTTCTGCGTATGCTAAAACGAACGCGCAGCGGGTCACCTACGGTAACTCGTTCGTGCAGTCGCTCTGCGACCTTCGCGATTGCCTCCAGCTGGTTGAGGACAATGAGAGACGCGTTGGACGGCAGTTTCTGACGCTCGCGCGCTTGCGGCTCGACCTCGCTTGGGAGACACCGCTGACGATGCCGCAAGTCTTACAGCCCAATGTCGTCTACACGGCGCGTATGAACACCAAGGCGGGTGTCAACGACAAGTGGGCCATCGGCCGCCGTGCGCCGATGCTTGCGTACCTCACTCGCGTGCAGTTTATCGAGAAGGCTAACAGGCTGTACAACCGCACCGCAGCCTCTGCGGCGCTCCGTGCATCGATTGCGCGAGACGGGCTGCTGCACTACGAGTGCCCACTGGGCAGCAACAACAAGGCGTTCGTGTGCCACCCGAGGCGCATTCGCGGCGCAGAGTGGCAGTACGAATCTGCCGCCCAGGGAGCACTTAGCCACACGCCGCAACGACGTCGCTTCACTCTGACGAGCGAAAGCTTCCTGCACTGGGCGCTCTGGCGACAGAACGTTAGCGTGGGCTACGACCCGTCGTGGATGTTCTGCAAGTTTGGCAACTCGATCAACACGACGTCGAGGATCTGCGTGCCGCGCATGCGCAAGCGGAAAAGCTGCGGGAGCCTCGTCTGCCAAGGCGGTCTCACCGACTGCTTTTGCCACAACACGACCTGCTCGCCGACCCAGTGGTACTGCGAAAATGTGGCCGGCAAGCAGCTATCGTTAGACCCATGGGATAGTAGCCAGCCAGCGTTGTATTGACAGCACTCCGCGCGGCGCGAACGTGCCGTCCTATCCACGCGCGCGACTCCAGCTTATGCACCCAGCCGCGACCAGTCCCGACCGTGGGAGCCGTCGGCGTCGCCCACCTGCAGCTGCACCGACTGCAGGTCCGTCGGACGCCCTGGCAGTATCGATGTGAATGTTACTAGTAGTATGTTGGGCGTTCGTGGTCGCGAGTCTGCGCGGGACCGCGAGATTTTGCGCGACCTTGCACCTTCGGAGGAGGGTCGGGTTTACGAGTGGGTTTCAACACTCAGCTCTCGGGTCCGTTACCCTATGGTGTTTCAACATAGTGTCGAGACGGCGAAAGGGCGAATATAAGCGAATATCGTATGAATAACGGGTTCGAACGCCGTGCAGGTGCACGGTTACTTCGAGAAGCCGTTATGTCGTCCTCGACCTCGTGCTCGTCGGCATTTAGTCGGCATTAAAGTCAGCGTGCGCGCGCGTCGCAAATAATCGAAAGTTGTGGCGCCGAGCGGCAAACTGAAAACGCTCACAGGCTCAGCCACAGGGACACAGGCCCTCAGGCCGGGCTCCGCAGAGTCACGGACACTCAGCTTGAAATCAGCGGTATGTGAGCTTGTGAGGTACTGAGGTTGGATTGTGTGCACATCCATAACCAGATATGAATTAAATATGAATCCTGACCAAATCCCTCCCCTACCCGCCCTTTTAGCCCCTTGGATATATCACTCAGTTTGAAATCAGGGAATGAGGTGGAGGAACACGGTTCATTCGCGACGAGGTTGATCAACCGGGAACGATTTCGTGAGGATTGTGAAAATCCAGAGACCACGATTATAGCGGACGATTCACGATACATGACTATGTCTATGCACTATCGTTGATCGTACACTACGGTTAACGTTAACGGTAATCTCGCCGAGACTGCAGACTCGCCCCGAGCGTGCCCGCCTACCCATGCCCGGCCCGAGCACCAGGCCAAGTCCGCCCGGCAAGCGCGATCGGCGCATGCCGCGCCCGAGGACGACCGCGACCCCCTTGTTGGGCAAAACCGACTGAACAAAAATTCATAAACATAATCAAACTTCAAAGACAAGAATGATGCACGCCGACACGCCGCCCCCCCGATCGTCCCCCGGGGCTCCACACCTAGACATTGGGTCATGGATTTAGGTGTTGCGGGAGACAAACAATGCACATGCCCAGTCTGACGGTGCTCGAGCGCTCCAACATCACATGTGCGCCAGCCAGTCGCCGACCTGTCGCAAAGCGCCGCATCGCACATGCGCCCTTACGCGTGCAGGGACACGGCGGCCGCCGTGCGCTGATCCAACTTTGCCTTCAACTTTCACTCTGATCTGGCTCGTCCGAGGTGGAGGGCTCGTCGGCAGCGTTGGTCTGCTGGTAGAGTGATCCACGCGTGCATCATCCCTCGCCCTTCAGTGCGTGCCGAGCATGTCCGCGATCCCCTTCTTGCGCAGCGTCTCGTCGAACCGGTCTAACGCCTCCGCCTTGGCCCGCTCGGCGGCCACGTTAGCCTGCGCTTGCTCGAACATGAAGCCGCGCTTCGCGCGCCGCTCTGCCACACGCGCGTTTATGTCGTCGAGCCACTTCTTGGCAGTGCGCTTCTGTTCGAGGTTGTTCTCGCGAATCTGGCGCTTCATTTCCGCCTCTTTCTCTGCAAACTGCTTCTTGCGGTCGCGCGAGCTGCCCGTGATCTCCTCCAGCCTCTTGGCCACCTCGGCCGTTGCCGCCTTCTGCTGCTGCTGACGCATCTCTTCTTCCTTCTTCTTGGCCTCCTCTTTCTTCTTGGCCTCAGCGAGCTCTTGCTCGAGCTTCTCTTTGCGCGCTATGAAGAGCTTGGTCGTCTCCGAGATCAGCGCCGCCTTCTGGTGAAGCGCTGGAAAGTCGGGCGGGTTCGAGCGTCCCACGGGGGCCTGCGTGGCCAGGTACGGCCAGCGTTGCTCGGGCATCATGAGCGCGTCGCGCCGCATGTCCTGCTGCTCCATGTACCGCTTCATCTTGCGCTTCTCGTCGCGTCGCTCCTTGATCGGCGCCATGTCCATTCGGAAGGGCGCGGGCACTGTCGGCTGATACGAGCTGCGCTTGCGCGCCTGCCGCCGCTCGTCCTCGAGGTGCTTGCGCTTGAAGTATGCATCGTATCCCTCGGGAGGCTCGTCCGTGATGCGCGGCGTCAGCGTGAGCTCCTTATCGAGCTCCGCCTGGATGCGCTCCGCCTCGGCGGCCTTCCTGGCGCGCTCGGTCTCCTTGTGCAATTGCATGCGCGGCGGCAGTTTCGATTTGGCGAGCAGCCGGAGCGCGTCCTGCGCGCACTTTTCGCGCCGCTCAGACTCGCGGATCCGCATCATCTCCCAGCGCGGCTCCGACATCGAGCGAGGGACTTCCCTCGCCCTGTAAGGCCTTCGCGTGCCGACGTCCTCGGCCTCGGCTGCCTTGAACAGCATCTCGCCGTACGCGTCGTCGGCGTGGCCCTCGGTCGGGCTCGCTTTGCGCTCCGACCTCGATTGGAAGGAGAAGGGCTGCGGCACCGTCCGCCGCACCTGGCGCCGCTCGCGCGACTTCTCCTCCAGCATCTGCATCTGCTTCATGTACAGGCCAGGCTCGTTGGTCGCGGGCACCGGACGCGCCTTGTTCTCCTTACGAGCTTCCTCGAGCGCCTTGCGTTCCTCGGCGAGCTCGTTGCGCATCTTGCGCAGAGCAGCCGCGTCATGCTTCGGCCGGTGCTCGAAGCTGAATGGGGTGGGCACCGTGATTCGCGGACGCTCCTTGGGCGCCGACGCGGGGCGCACCGGCATGCGCACCGGCAGCGAGGCGGACGCGCTCGTCGCGAGACTGGCGAGACGTTGCTGAGGACCTGGCGGCAGCGCACCCGACGCGCCTCCCCGAGTTGAGATCGATGCCCGTGCTGAGCTGCTGCCGCCATGGCCGCGGAATTCGCCTTGAGGGCGGGTCTCGTCGACGGCCAGTCGCTCCGCCACATAGCCGCTCCGCTGCGCGGCGCGAGCCTGCGCTTCGCGCGTCCGTTGCGCCGCCTCCTCGGCCGCCTCGCGGCGCGCCTGTGCCTCGCGCGCATACCGGGACGCTGCCACCGCCTCGGCGCGCGAAGCGGCCGCCTGCGCCATCTCGCGCCGTGCACCGCCCGGCCGATTCATGGGCATTGACTCGTCGATCGAGGCCGACGACGAGGGAAGCCGCGCCGAGTGACTGCCGCCGGCGGTGGCAGTGCTAGGAGCGGTGCTGTAGACAGCGGACGCAGATGGCATGGCCGGAGGCTCGTTGAGAAGTGGCCGTGAGAAGTTGGGCCGCGGCGGCATCGCAGGTGCGGAACCCCCAACGGCTGAGCGCGCCGCACTAGCCGCGCTGCCAATCCGATGACCAACGAGGCCGAGGTCGGGCTCCTCACTATAGAGCGGCGGTGCGGCGGCCACTGACGAGGTGTAGTAGGGCGGCCGTGGCGCAGGCTCATCGTCCTCACGAAGCACGCGGCCGAATCGGCGCATCGTCGCGGCATGCTCCTCGTGCAATCGCGCGAGGTCATCGACGCTTGTGCCGAGTTGCGCAGCAGGGCCTCCAGGGCCGAGCAGCATCGGACCGGAATTCCGCTCGAGGGCATCGAGCTCTGCACGCAGGTGCGCAAGCGCCGACTCGGTGGCGCGCGCCCGATCGAGGGACGCATAGGGTTCATCCATGGCGAACAACGCCGCTAGCGGGAGGTTGCGCAGGAAAAGCGACGGTGGGGACAGGGGTGGGGAGTCGGCGGGTGAGCCGGGTCGCGGGAGTCCCCACAAGTCAAGTCTGAAGACAAGTCAAGTCAAGTCAAGCTTTAGACCACTCCCGTTCCCCTTCAAGCCGGCGCGCATGGGGAGGCGAGGCGCCGGCGAGGCGCCGGCGGGGCCGGGGGGCTGCCAGGGCCCCTCCAGGCGCAAGATCTAGGAATAATTGTTTAGAACCTGCCGGCTGATCACTCGCTGAAATCTTATACATGTACCAAACCAAACTCAACTACGTAGCTGCGTCGAGGTCAGAAACCCGGTTCCCCGTCCCGCCCACCGTGGTCGAGGTCGTGGACCCGTCTCGTCTTCTAGAGGACCGGACAGAGACGGATAGGGGCAGAGGGGCAGATACACACGCATTGCTCATCGTCTCACAGCGCATCATGAGTCCACGGCACACCATACGATGAATCCGTGGACTTCACGTCCACGAACTGCGATTCCGTCGAGCACGAAGCCCCCGAGGGCAGCTGGCCAACCAGCTGCCGTCGTGCCCTCCGAGGCCGCGCGAGACGCAGCCGCGCACACCAAGCGCGGACAGCAAGCCTCAGGAGGGGGCCGGACGAGATGAACAAGGCACCGGGCAGCTCGCAAAACCAGCAGAGGGATCAGACCTCGGCCGGCCCCTGCGGCGCTCAGGCGACCTTGCCCGTGGACGGGTCGATGCGCTTGCCGTGCACGAGGCCCGTGGTCGGGTCCGTGCCCTGCGGGCGGCGGAAGAGCAGAATGTGCGGCTCCGGCCTGCGCAAGAGAGACGTGCACGGCAGCGAGGCGTCTGAGTGCAAGCCCGAGCGATCAGGGCAGGTAGAAGGCGTCGCGCGCGCGGGTCTCCGCGCACCGGTGGATGGCGTAGTGCACCCAGCCGCGGCTCTGCTGCACGCCGAGGCCGCGCCACTCGCTCTCCGATAGCAGGCGACCCTTGGGCGCGCCTTTGGAGACGTGCTTGGGCAGGATCACGTGGCTGCGCGCGCGGCACAGGCGAGCAGTGGTCAGACATCCAGAGTGATTGCTGTTGGGCGTAAGCGGCAGGTGCGCGCATCGTCAGGCCTGGGAAAATGGAAAAAGGCGCGCACCGGTACTCGAAGTCATCGTCGAAGTACTTCTCGCTGTACTCGATGTCCTGTGACGCCATGATGCCTGCGCGCGAGCAACGAGCACAGGTACAGGAGAGTGAGCGCTTGCCTGCGGCTGAGATGCATTCGCAGCGTGGCAGAGCTCGTTGGCAGAGCCGGACGCGCTGGGGACGCGGCCGGTAGGCGGGTGCAGATGTATGCGTGCGATGGTCAGGCTCCCGCAACGCAGGCGCGAGCCTCCGTGGGCATGGCGCGCGCGACAGAGCGCCACGCCAGGACTGGTGACCTGAGGGTTTGCGGCGGCTTGAAGGGGGCGGCGGCGGCAGGGCGCTCAGATGAGCAATCGTTTCCACACCAAACGGTTCGAGAGGAACCTTCCCGCAGTAACGCAATCACTCGGAATGGAACTAACGCAGTGCATATGCGCGCGCTGTATTGAGCGAACGCTCGGATTTCTTTTTTGCGCCTGCACGGGGCCGTCCACTCCTCGTCTCCGGTCGCCCAAATGCCGCCAGCCGGCCGGCGTCTGCGCGGGGGCTGGGAGCAGCTCGAGGACGCGCATGGCAACGCCTACTACTACCACAAGGTTTCCAAGACGACCACGTGGGAGCTGCCCGAAATGCTCCGCCCAAAGGCGAAAACGACAGCCGCAGTCACAGCCATTGCTGGCGCGCAGCTGCCTACGCAAAAGTGGCGCGAGTTCACGACTGCATCGGGGCAGCGGTATTTCTTTAATAATGAGACTCGACAGACGACGTGGCAGCTGCCCGTTGAGCTCGGCGGAGAAGAACCCGCAGGCATCACAGACGCGGCGGCAGCGGCAGCGGCCGCGGCCGCTGCCGCCGCCAGTGCAGCCACTGCGGCAGCGTCAGCCGCTCTCGAGTTCTTCCGGCCACTCTTTGGTACGCATGATGCAGAGGGGGGTACTTCCTCCGCGCCGGATCCACAACCGCAGTCGTCGCCGCCTAAGCAGCAGCAGCCGCAGCAGCCGCAGCAGCACTCGTCGCCGCCAAGGCAGCAGCAGCAGCACTCGTCGCCGCCAAGACAGCAGCAGCAGCAGCAGCAGCAGCACACCAAAGCTGCCAAGCCCAAACGGCCTCCCGCCGCCACCGCTGCCACAGCCACTCCTTCCAAGCGGCGCCCGGTCGCTGCGTCCTCGTCCATCTCTACTCCGGCGGCGCCGGCGGTGCCAGCCGCATCCATCGCTGCCTCCGCACCATCGTCGAGCGGCGCGGCGGCGAACGCTTCGAAGCCACGCTTAACCACGCCCGTGGCAACGCCCAAGCAGGTATCGGCGCCCGTCACGGGCCCTGGCATGAATCTTTCTCTCAGGCGTGCGCCCAGCCCCAGGCCAGGAAGCCCCAGACGACCGAGCCCTCCGCCGAGCCATCGGCAGAGTACACGCCCGGGCCGGCCTCCATTGACCAGCGCCGCTCCGGAAGCACCAGTGCCAGCTCCGATGCCACCTCTGCCATCCCTGCCGAATATCGGCAGCAGCAGCAGCCGACACACGACGGCGAGCGAGAACCCGTGTTGTCAATTAGTAGGCGATGGTTCGACGACGGCCTCCGCCGCGCCGGCCACCATCGAACCGCCTGTGGAGGAGCCCGCCAAGCCCGACGCGGCGCCCGCCATGCTCGCCAGACTGGCTCCGCGGGCCGTCGCCTGCGCGTACGCGACGCGCCTCAATGCTCTCTTCGGCCTTCGCCATTCGGTGCTCTCGCTGCTCTTCGACACGATGCCGGCCGAGATGGCTGTGAGTATCGACGCAAAGCATGACGGGTGCACAATCAGCGCGCTCCAGCTGCCGCGCGTCGTCGAGGTGCTCAGCCTGAGGCGGCCGAGCTCTGGCAAGGTGACAGAGGGCAAGGTGCTGGACATCAAGGTACTGCCGGGAGACGAGCTGCGCTTGCGCGGGCCAGCACACGCGCTCGCCACGCTCGCCACGCTCAAGAACGGCAAGCCGCTGCTTGACAGCAAGCGTGCGCGCGAGCAGCTCAGCACAACGTTGAAGACTGAGCGCCAGTTACTCATCATCGCAGCTGAGGACCTGCAACGCCGGCTGTTACCGCACGCCCTCCGACACATCGCCAAGCGTCGGTTGAATGAGAAGCAGCGCAGGGCATCCATGAAGCTCCAAGCGCTCCGCCGTGGCCAGCTCGCCCGCCGAAGCACCGGCCAGGTGGATCGGGTGCGCCAGACTCGGCGCAAGGTGGGCGCCATGCGCGCGAAACGGCTCGTGGCAGCCCTGAAGGCGCTCCAGCTCGCGAGCGGCGCCGGAAAGGGCCGGGGCGGCGACGGGGCAGCGTACAAGCCAGCCGGCGAGGAGCGTGAGTGGAAGACGCGTGCGCAGCTTGCACACGAGCGCACCGTCATGCAGCGCTTCGCAAAGCAGAGTGCCCTCGCCAGGGCCCATACTGCCAGCCTCAACAAGACGCTCGCAGCGGCGCCCGAGGCGACCGCCGTAGGCTCAGCGCTCGTTGGCAAGCTGCCGCTCACGCCCCTCACAGCGCTCTTCGCCATCGGCCTCGGCAAGGGCGGCAGCGACGGGCGCAGGCGCGCCGGTAGCGGGGGAGTTACAGGCGTCGTCGAGCTCAGCGCTGTCGTTGATAAGGGCGTGCCGGCGGGCGGAACGCTCGGCGGTAGCATCCGGCTGCCTCCTGGAGTGGCTGCCGTCCGAGTCGTCACCGCCACAGCGACACCGTACGCATCCGCAGGCCTCGCGACGACTGCGCCGCTGCCTTCAAACACCAAGGTGCAGAGCGCTGACCTTGTCACACTACGCGGGGCGCCGCATCTCATCGCCGGTCTCACCGAATGCCGCGCCGGGAAGCTTTTGCTTCTGACCGCGGCGCCGGCGCGCGCCGCGCGCGCCAGCATCCTGCGCCATGAGCGCTTCTCACTCCTCGCCTCGGCAGAGCGCCTCGCTCGGCGTGTGCAGCGCCTCGTCCGTCGACGCATAAAGGAGGCTCAGGCAGTGCGCGAGGCGGACGCGGCACTCCGGGTGCAGATCGCCTTTCTGGAGCATTGGTCTCGCATGCACGGTGCCGCCCCTAGGCCGCCATCCATGCATGGAAGTCGGGGCAAGCCCTCGATGCCGACGGCATCCCCGCGGGCCGCTCCTCGGCGCACGCCGGTGGCCCCGCCTCCAGTGCCGCCGCTCGCCCCTGCGACCACGTCGTCGTCGAGGAGCAGCTCAACCCTCGCATCGCCATCACAGCAGCATCCGACAGGTGGCGCCGCAAGCAACTGCGGCGGGGGCAGCAGCACGAGACCTTCGGAGCTCGGGACGCCAACGAGGCCGTGCCCCAACTCAGGTCGCCGGCCGCAGCCTGCGCTCGCAGCCAACGCCACGCGTGCTTCGTGGCAAAGTCCCCTTGCGAGCGGCAAAGTCGCATGCAGCGATCTCTTTGAGCGCCAGCCGTACGTACGTGCGGCAGCGCCGAAAGCAGCGCCGCTGCCGCCACCCCCACAACCACGTCGATCGCACCTTGAGATGTTGCGCGAGCGCATCAACAGGTAAAGATCGGATTGGTACTACATGGTGCTAAAAGAGTTCCTGGACGAGAGGCGAAGTGGGAGGGGTGGAGATGTTTGAAAAGCTGTTCACAGTCTACGTTCACATTCCGTTCACAGACTCAAAGCGCCCGTCGGGCTGGCTAACACTTGGCCTCCATGGGCATCAGAGGCCTCGCCGCGTGGCTCGAGGAGCATGCCGCAGCCGTAAACAACGTGCAGACTCTGACGCGCGGCGGCATGCTGCTCATTGATGGATGCGGATTCGCGTATCATCTTCTGCATCTTCTGCCGGCCACGGCACGCTTGAGTGACTACACTGCGCTGCACGATGCGACGATCTTGGCCGTGGCGGCACTTCGAGCATGCGGCCTGTCGTTGCGCGTATACATAGACGGCCGCGCGACGCGCCTCAAGCGCCGCACCCTCGAGCATCGCAAACTCCGACGAGCAGACTGTTGGGAGGGACTCATGGCTGCATGTCTTGATGGGCGACAGATCGCAGCGAGCGAGTATCCGGAGCCGATGTTGCTCCAACAGCAAGTGGAAGCCAGCCTGGTCGAAGCGAGCGTGCCTATTGTTCACTGCGAGGGCGAGGCCGACGCAGAGCTCGCTCGTGACTGTGCTGGCAGCAGCAGCTGGGCTTGGGTACTTGGCGATGATACCGACTTTCTCATCTACGCAGGCGTGCGGTGCATTCGCTTCTGTGACCTGGTGGCTCAGCCCATGGGTGATTTTGTTTCGGTGCCAGCCTGCTCGGCTCCCTGGCCGCTGCTCGGCTGCAGCGCCGGCTCGATCTCGCGGCTCGATCTCGCGGCGAGTGCTCGTGTTTGGGATCGCGCCCTCTTGATGCAGCTGAGCGAGCTGCCGGACGAGCAGGCCGTGGTAGAGTGGGCACTGCTGGGCGGCAACGATCATACGAGTGGCTTAGACTGGGGAATTCTTGGCGAACCGTTCGGCGAGAATGCGCACGAGCTTAGCGAGGACGATGGTGAAGGGGGCGGCGAGGGCGGCGGCGGCGACGGGGGTGGCGACGGTGGTGGTGGTGAAGGCGGTGGTGCTGGTGGTGGTGGTGCGTTCTCATCTGCGGCGGCGCGCCTGGAGCTCATCCGGAAGTGCATGATGCGTCGCCTAGATCTGTCTCACGAACCAGGCGAGGGCGAGGACCATCAGGACGGTGGCGAGCGCAGGCTGCCTGCCTTGCTGCCTGCGCGCTCGCCGTCGTCCAGGCGACCGACCTTGGTTGAACGGCTGCCCGTGTCCGCTGTCGAGCTTTCTGAGGCCGTCCGCTTCTCGCAGGCGCTGTATGAGCATGCGGACACCTCCATGTTCCCGCTCGATCGTGCGCACGAGGAGGCGAGCGTGGAGGTCGTCATTCCTGCAGGCTGTGCCGAGTCCGTCGGGGAAGTGGCTCTGGCTGAACTCGCCCGAGGCGGCGGCCTGATCCACGTACACCGATCAGACGGCTCCAACCAGCCGGCTTTGGGGACGAGGCATGGCGAGGCGAGGTGTGATCCCGTGCATTTGCGTGCGCTGCGCCGTCTCCTCGACGGCGAGCGCTGCAATGCCGCGACCATGGGCGACGTGGGTACAACCCGTAATCTGCTGCCTCGTCTAGCGTGGGCGGACGTGCTCGTTGGACGGCGGTTTGAGGCCGCCTGCCGCGAGCTTCTCAAATCTGGCCTGTTTCCGCGCGTCGCACCCAAAGACATCTTTGATGGCCTCAGCTTTCACCGACTTTGCGCGCTCGAGCGTCAGACCGCTCATGAAGCAGCGGCACAGCCGCCGACGCTGCTGCCGCCAGCTCAACCGTTGCCGCGATCGTCGGAGAAACACCTCCAAGTGGACGCAAACGTCCGCGAGCACCGCCAGAGAATCGCCCCATGCACTGCCTCACCCATCGGGCCATCACCGGACCCCTCGAGCTTGCCCTTGCCCTCCGCTAGTCTGCTGCTGCTGTTCAACACAAGGCGCACTAGTCTCTCGGACGGCTCGCCTCGACGCCGCTCACCGCCGCCCGTCGCAGCCGCCGCATCATCATCTCCTTTGGCGTCCCTTGAAGTCGTCTCGCCATCCCGAGCGGTGGCCTTGCCTCGTTTGGCGTCCCCTCGCTTACAGCCTCTGCAAGCGATCGCTCATCGAAAGCCGAAGGCGATGGGCACGCAAGCAAGCTGCTCAGGCATTCCCCCAGCCGATGCGAGTCTCAGTGCCAGCCTGAGCGGTCGTCGCGAGGGCTTTGGCCCTTGCGTGCATTGCGGGCGCAGTCGACATGGTGAGTACGACGACGATGATGCCGCCACGCCGCTGTACTGCTTGGTGTGCTGGAAGGCATACGATGCCGACTGGACGGCGCCCGCGTCGCCCTCAGCGCCTGCAACGGCCTTGTCAGCAGCCGCATCACCTCCTGGCCAATCATCGGCCCTGCCCGTGGATCAGTTCGAGGCCGATGTGATTCGCTCTTCGGCCAACCATCGAGTGGCGATCATCACGGGGGAGACAGGATGCGGGAAGTCGAGTCGTGTGCCCATGATGCTGCTGCAAGCAAGCGGTGGCGGCCTGGGCACGGGGCTCATCTTCGTCGCACAGCCCCGGCGCATCGCCGCATATTCGCTCTACACGCGCGCCGTCTCCATGGGCTATGGCGACATCGTCGGGCTGCGGATGGGGCAGGACACGCGTGTAGAGGGCCCTAAGACGCGCCTATTCTACGTGACGACTGGCTACCTCGCACGGATGGCTAGCCACCATCCGGAGGCCTTCGAGCGCGTCTCACATTTGATCCTTGACGAGTGCCATGAACGCTCCATCGAGGCCGATGTGCTCTGCGTGATGGCACGCCAGTTGCTGCGCCGTTTCCGCACCCTGCGTGTGGTACTCATGTCCGCGACCGTCCACACGGAAATGTACGTAAAGTACTTCGCGGCGCAGCTACATGCGTCGGCCGTCAGCCGCCCCCTGCACGTAGGGGGTGCTCGCTTCCCCATCACTGTCCAGTACCTCGATGCCGTGCAGGAGATGGTAGCTCTGCCCGACCGGCTTCGAAAGGCGGCGGGCAAGCTCGCCACCAAAATCGACGGGCTCTCCGCGTTGCCCGCCGCCGAGATTCGCACCTCGCACTCGTCGGCCATCGCAGGGCTCCAACTCGAGCTGGCGGTGTGGGTGGTGCGGCTCGCAGCAGCCGCACCCAGGGCGGACGGGGGATGCGTGGGCGCCGTGCTCATCTTCGTGGCGGGCCTTTCAGACATTGAGGAGCTCGCCGAGAGCTTCAACGGCCTACCGGCCTACCGTTTCGTCCCCATCCACTCCGATTTTGCCTTCGAGGAGCAGATTGAGGCCTTTGCACCCGCGCCCCCTGGCATCACCAAGATCATCGCCGCCACGAACGCTGCCGAATCGAGTGTCACGTTACCCGACGTAGACGTGATCGTCGACCTGGGCGTCGCCAAAACGGTGAGCTATGACGCCACGCGGAACGCCTCGGTGCTGTCGCGCACGTGGCTCGCCAAGGCCTCCGCCACGCAGCGCGCCGGGCGGACTGGCCGCGTGCGCGCTGGCACCGTGTATCGGCTGTACACGCAGAACCTCTTCGAGGCGCTACCGGCGCATGATGTCTCGGGGATTTGCGATCAGCCACTTGAGGCCACGGTGCTGCAGCTGCGAGGGATGCTCACCAACGATCAGTCGGTCAGTAGCCTCCTCGATGAGGCGATCGAACCGCCCGAGCTCGCGGCCGTCGGCGGCGCTCTCATCCGGCTCGCTGCACTTGGCTTCCTCCAACTGCCTCATGGTGACAACCAGGCGGCCGCGGCCGCGGCCTACAATGAACTCCAGGCCGCGCTCGCCACTATACCGCGATCGAACGGGCGAGAGGATGCTGCGCGCGCAGTTCGCGAGGAGGAGGACGACGACGCTACTTCGCGGGGCGACGGTGCAAGGGCGGCGCTGCGTTCATCGCTGTTCTGCACGCTCGGTGGCCATCTGGCGGCGCTCGACTGTGCTGGACTCTCGGCTACTGGTCGGCTCGCAGCTTCGCTCCCGGTCGACTACAGGCTCTCACGCCTTGTCGCGCTGGGCGTGCAGCTCGAGTGCGCCGCCGAGTCGATCGTGCTCGCGGCGGCCATTGCGATGCCCAAGCCCGTCTTCCGTGCAGCGTCGCCGCTCGTGCAGCCCTCGCTGGCAGAGTACAACGAACTCGTCAGGGTGGTGGCCGAAGGGCGCAAGGCGTTTGATGGTGAGGTGCACTCGGAACCTCTCTCATACCTTTCCTTGTATGCCGCATTGATGCGGTCGGAGAGCGGGCGCCTGGCCAATGACAGCGTTGAGGCCGAGGGGGGTGGTCTTGAAGACGTTGGTGGCGTGGGCGAGGACGACACGGCAGCCGCAGCGGTGGGGGCTCACGCGTCTGCGCGCGATGCGACCGATGGTTTGGCCGCCGCGCAAAGCGAGGCGCTGCCTCGGCGCAAGGCGACCGTGCGCATCAATGCCAACTGGTGTGCACAACACGGCCTTGCACCGAGGCAGGTGCGCATGCTCTGCTCGACCGTCAGCTCGCTCATCCACGTTGTCGCGCGCCAGTTGAGCATTCCCATCGATCAGCTACGCCTGAACCCGGACGTCCACCTACCCGGAGGACGCGAGGGCAGCTTCCGTACGGCCCGGTTGCGTGTGCTGCTTGTGTGGACCTTCCCACACATCCTCATCTGCGCACATCTGCCCAAGCGTGTGCTTCGTCAAGCTGTTGGCGGCAGTGACGGCGGCGATGGTGAGGGTCCTGACGTTGCGGTACTGGCAGCCGACGGCGGCGGCGGCACGAGCGTGCATCTGGGCACCGTAGTGCCAAAAGCGACGCTCGAGGCACTACTCCCGCGCCCGTTGCGATGGGTGTCGCTCATGCGCTGCTGCGATGTGATCCAGGCCGCACATGCGCGCCTGCCAGGGCCCTCGCTGGATGCCCTCGACAACGTTATCGAGGGCATGCTCGTGCCTTGGCTGGCGCCGCAATTTGTGTTCATCATGTTCCCTGGACAGGGCTCAAGCGAAGAGCTGATCGCGTGGGTGCACGTCGAATGTGCCGACGAAGCCCGAACGCGGATCGCGCCGCTGCTGCAGCTGACAACCGAGACGATCGACTTCCAGGTGGCGGTGGCGCGCACGATTCCCACGCACGCAAGCGGCGTCGGTGGGGAAGCGGGTGATCCCCTAGCGTATGGGTATGCCACGGCTGGTGAGACGAATGGCACCAGCGTGCCGGCCGCGGCCCCGTCGGCGAGGTACATGAGGCTGGTCGCCTCCTTGGCATCGGACCGCGGGCAAAAGAAGGCATTCGAGCACTACCGCTCACGGCGCGGTCTCGCACGCGACCACCGCGTCGTGTCCGTGCGCGTGATGGCCAATGGCACCGCCTCGGTGATGGCGGCCAATTGCGAACCTCTGACGGCGCCCGTGGGTGCCACGTTACCCAGACGCAACGGGCGTGGGGGTGGCGGCGCCAGCGCGGCACAAAAGTCGAGCCTCGCGCTCTCGCCGGACGCGGCGGCGGTACTTGCAGCGTTGCTCGGGCCGACAGCACAGTTCAAAGTGAAGCCTGGGCAAGCGGAAGAACGTCAGACTATCCGCTTTGAGGCAGATGAGCTGCCAGACGAGGATGGCGATTATGGGGACCGGCTCCCCTCGATCATTCGTGATCGGCCGTGGGGCGTTCGGCTACTTTGCCTGATGGCGTCGGGCCATCGCGACCGCCTTCTGCGGATCGATACTTCCGACCCAACCAATCAGCCAGGCGGCCTTGCCATCAAGACATCAGCACGTCTTGGCCTCGAATGGACCCTTGTGGCCGCGGAGGCGAAGGCTCTCCTGCCGCGCTTCTCCCTCTTGCGGGTGTCCATTCCCGAAGTGGAGGAGGATCTGCGCGTGTGGGCGGTCGGCGCGTGCGTGCTTGACCTCGGCGGGCATAGTGGCCGCGGCACGCTGGTTTCTGTCGATCACGCCACACTGCTGCCACCGGGGGACGAGTGGCTCGCAGCAGTCCTTCGGTGTTCACCCACCAATGTCAACATGCCCACCGAAATCACCAGAAGCATCCTGCCGGCTGCGCAGCGCATGAGCGCGGACTCTGTGCGCGCCGCACTCGACTTCACGGTGCTCAGAGCACAGCCGGCGGCTGCAGCGGCGCTGCGCAGCCTGCTCGATCCTTGGCTGCCTGGCGATGGCGGCGAGAGGCTCGGCGGCAACGAGACCATAGATTGCCCAATTTGCTTTGCGCACTACCACACTCTCACTGGGCAGGTGCCTCGCATGGAATGCTCGACCTGCCACAATCACTTCCACGCCGCCTGCTTGTTCCGATGGTTCCGCCTACGTGCGGCGGAGCGCCGTGGCGATGCTTTGGCTGCACTCGAGAACTTGTGTCCGCTCTGCCAGCAACCGATGTAGTACCGTATGTTGTAGGGCTCCAGGGGCGGAAGACGACTCCCTCTTCTCTTCGACGTAAAAAGCGCATAGAGTACTAAGTAAGTCCTGCCAAGCGTCCCGCAAATGCATAATCTCTGGTCGCCCCTGGGTCGTGATGACGCAGACAATCACCCATCCTTTATGCGCCAATGCCTTGCGCGAAGAGACGAGACTTCTCGAAACAGAAACGTTGCCATGGCGGAATCGCCCAGCGGCAAGGATGGGTTCGTACGTTCGATGCTCGGGCCGCAACTTAACAGCGCGCACAGCTCAGCGCCTGTCTACGGCTTTGGTACGAGCACACGCGAGCATCGGGAGAAGACGTTCGTGTCTCCCCAGCACTCAAAGCTCCAACCAAACCCCAAAGCTTCACCCGGGCCAGCGGCGTATGGCGCGACAAGCACACTTGGGAAGCAGACTGACGGCAGGCTAGAATCGTCGCCGAACTGGGTGTTCGGCTCGGGCGATCGCTTCAGCGGCGGCCCGAAGGCGTCCAACGTCGGCCCCGGCAGCTACAATGCATCCTCGTCAATTGGCCTGCAGTTAACAGGCGGGGATTCGTCGCCATCATATGGCATGGGCTCCAGCACGCGCGACGGGGTCCAGACGGTCTACATCTCAGAGGACCACAGCAACTCGATGCTTGCTGGCCGTAGCACGAAGACGGTGCCCTTTTACTCCTCGCCCACCGCCGTTGGCAAGCAGCTGTCGTCGGTGAAGTCCACCGAGCCGACGTGGGTCTTTGGCAAAAATAAGCGATTCCAGGATCCCGAGCTCAATGCCAAGGCCAAGATCCCGGCGCCAGGCGCTCACGGAGAACGTGTCCGAACTGGGATGGGGCCGCAGCTGCTGTCTGCCTTTCCCTCCGCTCCGTTGCCAGGCTTCGGAACGTCGACACGCGACCACGCTGCGAAGCTGTTTATGTCGCCCGCCCACGAAAAGACGAAGAGCTACGGTAAGGGCTCGCCGGGACCGGCGCTGTACCTGCCGCCGATTGCAAAGCGCTCTGCGCCTTCTTACGGCTTCGGTTCGTGTGACCGGTTCTACACGCGAAAGATGGCGCTGCGAATCGGTAACACGCCGGGCGCAGCGCATTACAACGTCTGAGGTCTGAGGCCTTGAGAGGCTGCTCGAAGAGGCTGCGACACGAAAACAACAGAATCCGCGGATGAAAATGGCACGACTCGAATGAGTCGGACTCAAAGCTCTGCACCCTCGAGCACTTTTCGAGGAAAGGATGAGTGCATACCAGGATGCGTGTGTGCGCATTGCAGTGAGTGGAGTCGTCGACACCCGACCCGAGTCCCGACCGATCCCGCGCGCCTCCAGCACCGACGGGCCACGCCGCCATGCAACACGGCGCATTGTGATCGAGATGCAATACGCTTCAGTACTGTGTGGTGTGTGTGTGACGGGTCCGGAACGTCCGGTCGCGGGTCAATGCACGGAGGCATTAAACCCCCCGCGGGCCGCCCCCGCTAGAGGTAGTAAGAGCAGACTCGCCAAAGACGACCAAACACTGTTGAAGTGTTTAACACAAACTGCGAGCGGTAGGGGGGGTCTTTCCCCCGGTGGGAGTCAGTTAACCTGCTTACGG
>ENA-UOUZ01000214-UOUZ01000214.1-mixed-culture-metagenome-genome-assembly--contig:-NODE-214-length-37772-cov-102.160352_pt1 | contig 37772 bp, 22 predicted proteins | sample MGYA00238154_ERZ761575 | MGnify/ENA primary metagenome ERZ761575 (study PRJEB28896, sample SAMN07631632) | mixed culture metagenome | isolation source: Freshwater growth medium | place: USA...
GCCAGAACTCCGCCTCCGCCACTGTGAGCTGGAGGGACGCGTCTTCCATCTTCGCTACCAGGAGCAACAACGCAACGAATCTCGTTGCACGAGAATCCACTTGAGACCACAGGTGTCGAGACCTGATTTCCACAAGTTGCATCGCTGAGGAATTCTGCGACATTGGAAGTTCCTGCAGTTCCGGCGAATAACCCCCTTAAGTTTCGATGAAGATACCGGAACAAGCTTGCTGCGTGCTGAATATTCAAACAAACAATTCCAATTAGGTCTTCAGAAAATGTTTTGGTCTCCTTGTTTGGTCTGCTGAGAACCTGAGCGATGCTGAGAAAATGAGATTCCCTTCGTGCCCAACTTGCCTGTCGAGAAACACCTCTCCTTCCCCACAGCACGCTTCTATGGCGCTCGGACCACACCTGATGAGAGGAGAAGTGTTTTCTCGACACCCTAGGTTCCTAATTGCTCACGGCATCGAGACTTCGAAAACTCGCAACGGTCGCCGTCTCAGCGTGCGGCCATGTCGGCCCTGAGCGCACTCGCCGAGCTCGGCGTGCATGCCGATCGTGATGGGCTACACGTCATGCCACCCGACCAGCTGGCCGGCGCAATGTCCATGCAGGAGGAGTGCAAGGAGTTTCTCGCGAAGACGAAGCAATTCAACGACATCGTGGGTGACTTTATCGACGTGATGGAGAGCAAGAGCAAGGTCATCGAGGCCGAGAAGCTGCGTGCGATCGGTCTGGCCAATCGGGTGGATCACGAGAAAGAGGTGCGAAAGCGTAAACAGCTGGAGGTGCAGACGATGATCAATGAGAAGAAGGCAGAGCTCGAGCGGCTGACTACGCAGCACGAGTCGCTCGTGCGCGTGGAGATGGAGCAGAAGGCGTTGATAGAAAAGGTGCGAGCGCTGCTACGCGCGCGTGCGACGCGACATTGGCGCCAAACTGCCTTTATTTCCCCTCACTCGCATCTTGTGGCTCACGCTGCTACGTGTCCGCCTGGTCCCGCAGCTAACAAACAACGAAGCTTAGCGAGGTAACGGCGAGTGCGGCTTATATACATGGTGCGACGAATTACGTGAGGATATCGGGGTGGGCAGCACGCATATGCTGGATAAGAGCATTCACGACGCGCGCCTTAGGGCACGGAGGCAGATTCACCCCACACCATTTGCAACGTGTTGTCGCGAACACATGTGGTGCGTGAAGTGATTGCATGACTAAGACGTATTTCAGTCGGAAGCAGGGGTCCGCCATAAAGCTCGGCAGAATTGTCAAGGCGCCACGACGCCATGCACGGGAATGCACATACACCTTACATGAACACCATACTGCACGCCCTGTATATACGCCTTACGCGTTACGGGTTAGTTCCTACGCTGGAACGCTCAATAAAATCCTCATGAAAATCCTATACATATGAAGCGTGAGAGAGACAGAGAGTCCCACAGGTATCATACACTGCGAGAACAAAAGGACGAAACCGGCGTCTGCACGCAATCCTCATATTCCTAAAAAGTAACACGACTTGAAATGGGGGGGTCACCTGCCGACAGATGCGTCACGAGCCACAAGCGCACGTCCTGCTCGGCACGACTGGCTCGTGCTGGGGACTGGAGGCCAACGCGACGTGCGCGTGCGCCCACCACCAGCAAACCCGCATTCGACCCAGGCTCCTCACATGTGAGGAGCCTCGATGAGCAACCCGAGCACGGTGTGAACACAGTGCTCGGGTTGCTCATCAACCTCGACCGACGTGCCGACCGGCTTGCCAAGATACGCGCGCTGAGGCTGCCCTTGGAGTGGGAGCGGCTTGAGGCGGTCGATGGACGCACGCTTTCGTGGGCGAAGCTTGGCCAGGATCAAGTTTTGCATCCGGACGCCCTCACCGAAGCGCAGTGGGCCGAGGCGCATTCGCTGCCTACGATTTGCCGCGAGACGGGCTCATTTTCACCGCATCTCACCTATGGCGCGGTCGGCTGCGCGCTCTCGCACCGCAAAGCATGGCAAGCCCTGCTCGATAGCCCGCCGTACAGAGAGTGCGCTCTGATCATGGAGGACGACTTGTCAGGGGTCGCGCGTCAATTTGATTTGCAGCTCGGTCGGCTCCTGAGCGAGCTGCCGAACACATGGCACATTGTCTTCCTGGGGTACCACGAGTCGTCGGGGAGGCTGCTCCCCGTCAAGCAATCGCCACGCCATTTCGAGCAGCCTCCTGCAATGTGCTTAACCGGCTTGTACGCGTATCTGCTCCACCGACGGGGAGCACAGGCACTGCTGCAGCCGCAAGCCGTCTTCCCACTTCGTCATCAGGTGGATGTCGCGGTGAGCCTTTACCCTTGGCCTGCGGGCAGCCGCTTCATCCTCGACCCGCAGGCGGTGCTCGCGGCCTGCCCTAAATCAGAGGACGGCGCGTGCGACACTGACGTGCAATCCCTCGGCAAGCCCACGGAGAGGGCGCACGCGGCGATCCCACAGTCGATGATGCTCATGTGAACAAAAAAAGACTGTACACAACTTTCCCCACACGTTTCGCTGGGCCATTTTTTTTCTGCCTGAAACGCGGGATCGCGCAGTCATGAGAGAGGGCTTTTCGTCGCCGCAAAATGTGGTCACGGCCGAGTGAGACAGCCGAGGACGTTCCTCGGTATCGCGATTCGCCACCGCGCCAGCAGCCTCACGACGACGACGGTTACCGCCGGGATGAATATCACCACACCGAAGGGCCCTCAACCTCGTCTCACCGCGCGTACGAGGGCGACAGGAGCAGAGGCGACAGGAGCAGAGGCGACAGCAGCCGAGCGCACAGCAGCCGAGCGCACAGCAGCCGTAACAGCAAGCATGCGATGAGGAGCATGCAGAAGAAGACGGAGACGCTGAAGCGCGAGATTATCAAACTCGATGGCGAGTTGCAAGAGCTCGAGTCCAAGCGCAAGAAGGCAAAGCACGCCGCTCATAAAGCAGCGGAGGAGGTAAAGGTCGAGTTCTTGCGCAGCGCCGCCGTCATCCAGAGGCAGCTGGATGCCGACGCCGACGAAACGGAGCAGATAAAGTCTGCAGTCGCGCGTGACGAGCGTGAGCTCGAGGAGCTGCGCCGAAGGCTGCGTGAGCAGAACGAGCAGCAAGCGGAGCACCGCGCGCAGCTCGAGCGAGCGACGCAGGACAAGCTCGCAGATCTGCAGGGTGAAATAAGGGTGCTACGAGACTGGAGGCCACCGCAAAGTTCGAGTGTGCCCACCTCCAGCAAACCCGCGTTCGACCCAGGCTCCTCACATGTGAGGAGCCTCGATGAGCAACCCGAGCACGGTGTGAACACAGTGCTCGGGTTGCTCATCAACCTCGACCGACGTGCCGACCGGCTTGCCAAGATACGCGCGCTGAGGCTGCCCTTGGAGTGGGAGCGGCTTGAGGCGGTCGATGGACGCACGCTTTCGTGGGCGAAGCTTGGCCAGGATCAAGTTTTGCATCCGGACGCCCTCACCGAAGCGCAGTGGGCCGAGGCGCATTCGCTGCCTACGATTTGCCGCGAGACGGGCTCATTTTCACCGCATCTCACCTATGGCGCGGTCGGCTGCGCGCTCTCGCACCGCAAAGCATGGCAAGCCCTGCTCGATAGCCCGCCGTACAGAGAGTGCGCTCTGATCATGGAGGACGACTTGTCAGGGGTCGCGCGTCAATTTGATTTGCAGCTCGGTCGGCTCCTGAGCGAGCTGCCGAACACATGGCACATTGTCTTCCTGGGGTACCACGAGTCGTCGGGGAGGCTGCTCCCCGTCAAGCAATCGCCACGCCATTTCGAGCAGCCTCCTGCAATGTGCTTAACCGGCTTGTACGCGTATCTGCTCCACCGACGGGGAGCACAGGCACTGCTGCAGCCGCAAGCCGTCTTCCCACTTCGTCATCAGGTGGATGTCGCGGTGAGCCTTTACCCTTGGCCTGCGGGCAGCCGCTTCATCCTCGACCCGCAGGCGGTGCTCGCGGCCTGCCCTAAATCAGAGGACGGCGCGTGCGACACTGACGTGCAATCCCTCGGCAAGCCCACGGAGAGGGCGCACGCGGCGATCCCACAGTCGATGATGCTCATGTGAACAAAATTGATTAAGGGCTGCACCGGCCGTGCGACGAATGCCGTCAACGAATATTTATGTCGCTGTGTGTGGGGGTCGGGGGTCGTGTGCGGGTGTGCGGCGTGTTGTGGGGTTTACTATGATCTGGACCGTGTCTCGTCCGTGTGTGTTGAGTTTGGTGAGTCACCGCGGCAACGTGTCGCCGCAGGGCTGTACCGTGCGCGTGTGGGGACCTCTCGGCGTCTCGGGTGTGCGTCTCGACTCTCGAGCGTGACGAACCATTGAAGGTGTGTGAACATGACAATGCAAGGTCCTTAGGGAGAGGCAGAAAGCGCTCTATTCCCAAATGATTCGGCCAGTCAACTCGCCGCTGGCCTTCCTGCGGGACGCGCTCCAAACGGTTGCGCTGCAGGGTCGCCAAGGCGTCCGCGTCGACGCGCTTTGGCCGTTGCTGCCGAGCGTTGGTGACGTGCGTCCTGCAGGCGACCAGCACGTGCGCCGATGGCTGTGGACGCAGCTCAAGGCCCATGAAGAGATGAGTGTCAGCCTCGCAGGGCACACGGTAGAGCAGATCAGGGCGTTCACGCTCGAAGAGGCTGGTGGAGTGCTCATCACTGCGAGCGAGAGGGCGCGCATGTGGATGTATGGGGTGCGAGACGGCTCCGATGAGAGCCTGAATCCATCCGAGGACATGATGAAGGTGATCGAGGAGCTCGCGCGGGCGGGGCCCCGCGGCATGCTACAAAACCAGCTAACAAAGGCGGTGAAGATCCCGGCGAACAAGCTCGCGTACACGCTCAGCGTGCTCGAGATGGACCACGTCATCGAGCGCGAGGCCGTGTGGATCAGCACGGCGAGCCTGCGCGCCGACCCCGCCGCCGCCACCATCCCCCCGCCGCCGCCAAGCTTCAACAAGTACGTCAACCCGATCCTGAAGACCAACTTGGTCACGTTGCTTGCGCTGCGCCCGGATATCCCGATGGCGCCGCTCACTGCGTACAAGGGTCACTCGCATGGAGATGGGGGCTTGCTCGAGCGCATGGTGCAGCTGCTGGCTGCCTCGCCTCATGGACTGCTCCCGTTCTTCAAGCTGCGCATCGACCTGGGCATCGCGACGCGCGAGGACAAGGGGGTATGGAACCGGCTCAAGGAGCGCGCCCTTCAAGACGGACTCATCGAAGAGGTCAGCTTCACAGTCGGAGGGGCCAGCTTCACAGTCGGAGGCGCAGCCGCTGGCGCAGCAGCTGGCGCGCTCGGTGGTGCGGCTGGGGCAGTTCCCGATGCGAGTGGTTACCGGCCACGCGCAGTGCGCCGTGGCATCCGGCTGGTGCGCCGCACGCGGCCCGACAGTGTCGACGGCAGCGGCGAGGCCAGCAGTAGCAGCAGCGCGCCACCGGCGCTGCTCGACCACGCCCCGTTGCTTCAGATGCAGAGCCACCTCGAGCTCGCCCGATCTGCCGGGATGCTCGGCGTGAGCTTTAAAGAGAAGCTGCTGCTCCACCCGAAGCACGTGACGAAGCGCATCGTCGACCTCGTCGATGCCCACGGCGTCTTACGCCGTTCAGAGCAGCTCGGACGTACCAAGGCCTTCCGCCTCTTTGCGCTTGGGACCGCGCCTGCTGGCGGTGCAGCCGGCGCGGTGGGCGGTGGCAAGCGCTCCGGCATGACGAGGCTCGTGAGCGACCAAGGGCGCACGCTGCAGCAGCAGCAGCGGCGCCAGTGGCTGCTCGACCTGGTGACTGCCGAGGGCGTCGTCGCCACGGAGACTCTCCGATCCTTTCTGCAGCACAAGCAGAACGCCGCGGCAGCGGCAGCCGAGGCGGCCGCGGCGGCCGAGGCGGTCGAGGCGGTCGAGGCGGCCGAGACGGCCGAGGCGGGTGCGGGCAGCAGCAGCAGCGTTGGCATGCTCGGGCCGCTCGGAGGGCCACTCTTAGGGCCGCTCGCAGGGCCGATCGCGCCGCTCACGCCTCACCCACCGCCGCCTCGGCCGCCGCCGCCTCGGCCGCCGCCGCCTCGGCCGCCGGCGAGTATCATCGACCGAAAGACAGTGCTGCGCATGACGGATGAGATGCTCTCAGAGGGCCTTCTGACCACACTCATCGTCGACAACCCTCTCGCACAGGGGCAGGCTGCCTCGGGAGCGGCGCCCTCTGCCAAGCCCACTATGGTGGGCGATCGATCGAAGCTCGTACTGCTTGCGATGCCGGGCGTCACAACCGATGGGCCAGAGGTCGCCCGGCTACTCCAAGCGATCAGTGCCGCGGGCAGCTGGAAGGTCTTCACGACGCGCTCCATTGCGGCTCGTGTGCCCGAGAGCCAAGCCATCCGTCACAAGGCACGGCCGCTCCAGATCGCCGGACAGCTCGAGCGGAGCTCGGAGCAGCAAGGGCGCTTCCAGGGGGGGCATGCCCTCGCCCTTGCGCACGTCGGAGGCGGCGACGGCGGCGGCGCGGCGGGCATTGGTGAGACAGCGGAGCGCGGTCGCGGTTCTGGGCGCGGGCGCGGGCGCGGCCTCCAAGTCTCAGCAGAGGGTCGCCTGATTGGTAGCTTGGGCCGCGGCAAGGGCATCAAGCGCGAGCGGGACCCACGTACCGACTCGGCCGTTACAGACTCGGCCGTTGCCTCTGCGGGGGCGATGCACGAATTGGCAGGTGGCGGTGGCAGCGTCACCGGCCCTGGCGCTCACAACAGCGCTGGCGTAGCGACGGGTGCCGGCGGCTCACTGTTCGACGGGAGCGCTGTTGTGAGCGCCCAATCAGCATGCAATCAGAGACAATCAGGCGGCTCACAACTGTTCGACGGGAGCGGCACCGTTCTGCCTGCGACCTTTGACTTCCCGTCTGATGGGCACGATCTCGACGGCATCGGCCAGCTGCAGCTTCGGTTTGGGTACGTGTGATTGCATCGGATGGCGTCTGATTGCGCCCCTCATCAGCTTCGGTTTGGGTACGTGCCCGGGCGCGCGTGGCGAGTGTCTCTGATTGCATGCTAATTGCCCCCCTCATCAGGTACGTGCCAGGGCGCGCGTGGCGTGCGGAGCGCCTGCATGGCATCGTGCTCGACATGGCGCGCGCCTCTCTTGCCGATCGGGCGGGGGATGCCGAGGCGGCGACGGCGGTGGCCTGTTCCAAGCTGCCTGGTGGCGCTGTTGGGCTGTGGGGAGAGCACGAGAGGCCTGTCCCCAGCGCTGGTGCGCCGACTGCCGGCGACGTGATGGCAACGTCGGCGGAGATGGCGACCTACGCCGCGCCGCCGCCGCCAAGGGTAACGACGGGCGCGGCACCTTTTGCCATGGCCATGGCCGTCGACGCCGCGGAGGCCGCAGCCGCGACGGCGGCGGCTATGCCCATGGCCATGACCGTCGCCGTCCCCGCTGACGCACCGTCTCGCGGCGCCGTGCCGGGCACCCTGGCCGCTCGCATAGAGACGAGCCAGCTGCTTCGGTCACTGCTGGTCACAGACTATCTCGCCCTGTGCGGTCTCGGCGCCCTGCCGCCGGACTCGGCCCGCTTGCTACACGAGTGCCGCCGCCCCGCAGGCGTACCTGCCGCTCGCGTGCTCGATCTCCCCTCGGAGATCGAGCGCTTCCTCATCGGGGACGGTCCTCAGAGCTCGAAGGCGTCCCAACGGCTCGGCCAGCTGCTAGGGCTCCTCGAGAACCTCGGCCTCCTCGTCTGCGACTCGAGCGCCGTCTCGAGCGCCCCGCCCGGCCACCACCCCACCGCCTTCTACGTGTACACTCACGCCGGACACGCCACGTGGCACGGCGGGCTGCCCGCCGAAGGCACCCCTGTCGGCGCCGTGTCGGGCACCCCAACCGAAGGCGGAGGGCCATCTGTGGCGTCGGCCGGCGCTGTGTCGGGCACCCCAACCGAAGGCGGAGGGCCATCTGCGGCGTCGGCCGGCGCTGTGTCGGGCACCCCGACCGAAGGCGGAGGGCCATCTGTGGCGTCGGCCGGCGCAGAGCCAGCACCAGAGGGCGTGGAGCCACCGGTGAGCACAACCTCCGCGAGCTCTGTTTCGTCATCGACCGCTCACTTGTGGCGGCAGTTTGATCTTTGCGAGCCGAGCGAGCGCGCTGCCTATTGGGTCGCCCTCAAGGCCATCTGCGCCGACGAGCTGCCTAAACGCGGCTACCGCGGCCGCGGCGCCGTGCGGGGCGGCGCCCACGCCAGCCACGCCATGCACGCCGATGTGAGCGGCAGCCGCGACGCGCCGCCACCAATCGCCAAGGCGGCGCTCCCTCCACACTTGCCCGCGAGGGCGCATGCCGTCCTGAGCCAACTTAAAGAGGCCCAATGGTCCACGAACCGACCCCTCACTTCGCTTCAAAAGTTCCGGCTTTCGCAGGCAAACCCGAGCGCTCTGGCCACGTCATCGTCAGCCGAGCTCGTCGCGCGCGCCGACGAGCTTGAACTGCACCCGGAGCAACTGCTCCACTACGTGCAGTCGCTGCCGAGCCGCTTGCCCAAGCACACGAGCACTGCCGAAGGGGGGCTGGCGCAGGCGGCGCCTCCCAAGCGGCGCAAGTCCGCAGCTTCGTCAGTTTCGTCAGTTTCGTCCACCATGGGCGGCATGGGGCGCGGGAGCGAGGGCCCTACGGAGGATGCGCCCGAGGAGCACCTCGAGGGCGGTGTGAACCATTCACACCTCGAGGGCGCGAAAGGGCCCATGGCTCCGCCCCCGCCGGCGGTACACATGCGATTTGGGCCACCGGCAAGCACCAAGCGCAAGCGGGTGAGCAGCGGCGCGGGCGGCGCTGGCGGCGCTGGCGGCGCGGGCGGCGCGGGCGGCGCGGGCGGCGCGGGCGGCGCGGGCGGCGCGGCCTCGTCCGTCGCCGGCGCGTCTGCCGCCTCTGGCGGCGGAGGAGGCGGCGATGGAGGCGGCGACGACGAGGCGGCGAAGAAGGCGCCGTCGTGGCGCGATGACGAGCGTGAGGCGCTGCTTCGCGACTGGACACGTCGAATGGTGCTCTTGTATGGGCAAGGACGCCACAAGCCCCGCCGGCACGAGCATGGCGCCACCCGCTCCGCCGGGCCGAGTAGCGTCGCCTCGTACGCGGTGAGCTTCAAACGGGTCGAGACGGCGCCCACCGACAAGTCGGCGCTCGAAACGGCGCTCCATGGCCTCTCGGAGCACCTCGATTGGGAGGAAGTGAGCGTCGCTTGCGGCGGCCGCCCCGCGCTCAGCTGCCAACGCATGATCTCGCGCGCCGTCTTCGCGCGCGGCGCCAACCAGCAGTACGCCGTTCACTGGAGGCGCCGGCTGGCCCTCGCGCTCGGCGAGGCACTGCGTCACGCAGGGCTCGATACGAGCGCTCCGGCCGCCGCGGGCACGCTCGGCGAGTGCTTTGCCGTCCTGTTTGCGGAGCTGGGCGTGGACGCGACGAGCGGTGCCGTGGACGTGAGCAAGCACGCGAGCCACTCGAACCGGCAGCGTGTGAGCTGCGCGCGCGAGGCGGCGCTTCTCCAACGGCTGCTTGCGATGATGAGTGTGCCCGAGGACCGGTACTGCCCTCGCGTAGGCACCGAAGCGCTCAAGCCCTTCTCCCTGGACGAGACGAACGCCGCGCTCGCCAAGCTGACGTCGAGCGGCTGGGCCATACGACAAAAGGCGGTCGGCTCGTCTGCCCGCCGTTACGCGCTCTCGTACCGGTACGTGCAGCAGCACTCGTTGCCGTACCCGCCCGGCGTCCTCTCCGATGCGTGCAAGATGGACAGCCTCGCACGCGCCGGAGCACCGGCGAGATCAGCCTCGAGATCGCACGATCGAGATCGCGCCGGAGCACCGGCCGCACCGGCCGCACCGGCCGCATCTGAGACTGCCATGGGCGCTGCCTTGGGCGCGGCTGCAGGTCATGCAGCAGCGGCGCCAGCGCGGCCGGCGCCGGTAGCACGCTTCCATCTCGACGAGCTCGAGGGCGAGCTCGAGGGCGAGCTCGAGGGCGAGCTCGAGGGCGAGGGCGAGGGCGAGCTCGAGGGCGAGCTCGAGGGCGAGCTCGAGGGCGAGCTCGAGGATGTCGACGACGATGGGGCGCCCAAGACGACGCGCGGGGCGCCCAAGACGACGCGCGCGGTGACGCTGCTCTCTTTGCCGCCTTCGATGGGCCCCGGGGGCGTCGTGCAGGCTCTCGAGCTGATGGCCAGGGGGGAGATTGCGATCTCGGTCGAGCTCGCGTGCGACGGCGCGGTCGACGAGATGGCCGAGGCCGAGGAGCCCGAGGCGACGCCGGCGGCGCCGGCGGCGGCGGCCGCGCGAGGTACCTCCTCGTCAGTCGGCTCTCAGAGCGAGGGAGGCGGGGGCGGCGCGCTCGGCCTATCGGCCGGCCCAACGGCTGGCCCAACGGCTGGCCCAATGGCCGCCGCGGGCGCGGCGCGGCGGCCCCCAACGAGTAGCACGCAGCTGCGTGGCGCCTTGGGCGGCGTGCGCATGCATCTGCTCAAGGCGACGCTCGAGGCGCGTGGCGCCCATGCTGCCGGCGGGCGCACTCCCGAAGACGCGATGCTTCTGGTGCCCGATAAGAAATTGGACTCGCTCATGCCCTCGATCCGGCTCCGCTGCGAACGGAGGGCGGCGCCGCCGCGTTCCCCACAGGCACGCACCATGCGCTCGCCGCGCTCCGTGGGCGAGATTGCAGGACGAGATGAGATCTCGCTGATTGCAGGACGAGATGATATCTCGCTGATTGCAGGACGAGATGCGATCTCGCTGCTCACGCCCGCGCCCGCGCCGACCACAGCCGAGGAGGCGGTGAGCGTCGACCTCGGCTCCTACTATCGATTCCTCGATGCCTCGGCGGCGGCGGCGGCGCTGGTAGCGTGCGAGGCGCAGCATGGCGCGATGGCGCGTGCAATCTACAATGCCATCGAGGCGGCGGGTACGGAGGGCGTGGCCATCGGCGCTGTGCTGAGCGCCGACCTGCCTAATATGGCCGTTGGCGCTGTGTCGAGCGCCCCGTTTGTGGAGGCACCCGCCGCCGACGTGAGTGGTCTCCGGAGGGCGGAGCTCGCCATCGGAGTCCTCCGTTCGTTCCGCCAGTGCTCACTCGCCGTGCCTGTGTGTGTCGGCGACGAGCGTCGTTACGTCGGGCATTCACACGTAGCCGAGTTTTGGGCCGCCCGCCCCTACACGCTCGTCGACGCGGCCACGGCGGACGCAGACGCGCTCGGCGCAGATGCAGAGAAGGACGCCATCGAGCCAAGGCTGCCTGCCGGCGCCACCGCTCCTGCCGCCGACTCCGCTCCTGCCGCGGGTGCCCACCACGGCGCTCCCCCCGCGGGTGCCCCCACCGGCATGGCGCCCACCACGGCGCGGTGGCCTCCGCAGCCAGTCGAGTGGGAGGCTGACAGCCTGACGCCGCTCGGCCAGCGACCCTTGTACGCGCCGCCGGAGTACTTCTTCATCCCCGAAGCCGGGCATGCCCTTGATGGGCACATCGACGGCACACACTACTCGCGTCTTCGGGCGGCCATCGTGGCGTGGGTTGCATGCAATCCCGGGCTCGCCGAGGAAGAGCTGCTCGATCGCTTTTGGGGGCACCCGATGTGCCTCGTGCGTGGCATGCTGCACGCCATGGAGGCTGAGGGGACGCTGCGACGCTCACACCTCGCGCGCCCGCCGCGACCACTCTTTGGTGGTGCGACGCGCGCCGCCGCCGCCGCTGCCGACGCCGCCGCCGACGCCGCCGCGCCCACCCACTTCTTCCTCGACCCGCGCTCAAGTCTGCTCTCCGACCACGGGCTCGTCCTCGACACCGCACGCGTCGGAGGCTCGGAGCAAAGGTGTGAATGAGGGCGGTGATACGGATCCGGACCCTCGCCACTTTGTAGCCACTTTGGAAGAGGCGTGCGAGACGCCGAGACCCCCAGCCCCTGACCAGCTGCCCCTGACCGGAGGGTGCGGACCCGCAGCGCGAGCCACGTCCAGGGCAGTTGAGAGTTGTACATCGTGTGGTCCGAAACGTAGTCGAGGAGAAGTATACACGTTGTCGTAAGAACGTAGGAGATACGCGCTCTTTACGAAAACTAACGAACAAAAAAGAAAGTATTACGATATAAGAATAGTATTACGATATAAGAATAGTATTACGCGCGATACGATAACCGGGCGTTAACGAACTAACGGACGACACGTTGCCGCGGGTTTACGCGATGACCGATGTTGCGATACACGACGCTTCGTCAGTAAACTTCGCGTTCCGTGTGTCCCCCTTCAAGTATTTGGCCACATTCGAAGCTTCTTAGTGACCGCGAAGCGTGGAGGCCACCTTCGAAGCTTATTAGTGACGCGGAGGCCATATTCGCGTCAGACTAACCAGGCGCCGTGGCTCGTGGGCCCGGTTCATCTCGGCTCTTCATCTCGTCCCTTCCGTCGAGCCCTTCCGTCACGACCCGAAACAATGCTGACGCATCGCGACTGCGGCGGGTGCGTCGGGCGTGTGCATGCGCGCCGTCGACCACGGCTCCTTTTCGCGCTCCTCCACGAGGAACGCGTGTGAACTGCGCCGCGCCTCGATCTCACGCTCTGTCTGCGCGGGCCGAAGCAGCGACGGCAGTGGCGTCACACCAGCGTCGCCCATATCGTCGTCTTCCTCGTCATCATCGTCATCAGCGCCGTCGGCGCCGTCGAGCGACATGTCGCCGAAGCGACCGCCGCTGCTGCTCTCGCGGCGCGCGGGCGTCGACTTGGTGCTGGCGCTACTGCCATCTGCGCCCATGTCACTCTGCTGCTGCTGATCGATCTGCGCAAAGGACGGTCGCAGCTGCACAATCGACGCCAGGGGCGCCAGGCTGAGCGCTGCTGGAGCGCCATTCCGGTCCACCTGCAGCATCGCGATCGCGTACGACGTCGGGTGTTTGCTCGTCGAGGTCGACGCGAGCTGGATGCTGCTCAGTGGGCTATCCGAGTCATGGTCCCAGTGCGTCGGGCCGACCTCCATGCCGAGCGTGAGCTCGACGCGCCGCTGCTCGGGGCGTACGCGTGCCGCCTTTAGATCGTCGAGGTTGTACGGGCGCCAACGGGGCCGCAGCGGGTACTGGAAGAGGCACACCTTGGTGTCATCGTCCGCTGGTCGCAGGTAGACGGGCAGCCGAAGCACGATGTCGTCTTCGTCGTCCATCTTCGAACCCGCCGCGGCGGGCGATAAACTCTTCATACCTGCGACGGTAACCCCTCGACACGGCCGCCGCCGACGCCGCGATCGCGTCGCCCTTCCGTCGCAGCGACCTCGTCGTACACGAAATGAGAAGCGAAGTTCGAAAACATAGGATTCCTAAATGAGTTCAGGAGGCGCCGACCATGATCGACTTCAAGCAAGGCAGGCCATAGATGGCAGACGCCGTGAAAAGGAAGCTCTGTGAATCTTTTTTCATGTTGTTCTTCCTGGAATTTTTTTGAATCAACGCGCAAATGGGGTCTTCGAGTGAATCGCTGCCAAGCGGCGAGAAGGTCGCCGCGCCGGGTGCGGCGGCCTTCAAGCTCGCGTTGCCGCCTCCCATTGAGGCCGTCACAGCGGCAACCTTGGTAGCAGTGCAGGAGTGGTGGATGAGCATCGAGCCTCTGCTGCGGGAGCTGCAGGTGCAGGTGATGCTTCAGCTCAAACCCTTCCTCGAGGCGAGCACCCTGGGCGTCCAGCGCCTGCAGCTCGAGCTGCATCCGCACACGGAGCCCGCGATGGCGGCGCTCATCGAGTGGAAGCAGAAGCTTGAGCCACACACGGTGAGCGTGCTCGCCTCGGTCCAGGCCGCTGCGGATGCCGTGCGCATTAAGGCGTACGAGCCTGCGCTCGCCGCGGTGATCGCCGCGATTGCATCCCTCGTGGCGCATGCGGCTGCCACGGCGCGCATCGTGCAGCAGAAGGCCATCGAGGGGTACGTGGCCGCAGAGCCGTGGCTCCTTGCGCAGAAGGCGGCGATGGGGCCGTTGCTTGAGGAGGCGCAGAAGACGGCGTTGATGCACGCGCAGGCTTCCATCGTGGCGCTGCAGGCGTGGCAGAAGCAGCTCGAGCCGCTCGCACACGAGCAGATGGCTAGGGCGCTCATCCTCACGCAGGAGCACTCGAGGGTGCTTACAGCGAGGGCAGCGGAGGAGTACAAGGCGAAGCTCGAGCCACACCTGCTCTCTCTCAAGGGGCAGATCGAGCAGCACGAGGTGTACCAAAGGGTGGCGCCGCACGTGGCGGCCGCGACCGAGACCGTCGTCACCAAGTCGAAGGAGGCATGGGAGTTTTCGCAGCCGCACCTCAAGATCGTGGCCGCCAAGTCGCAGGAGGCATGGACCTTGTTCCAGCCCAAGCTCCTAGAGTTGAAGGAGTGGGGCGTGATCGAGTTACAGAAGCTCGAGCCGCACGTGCACACGGCGGGTGAGGCGCTCAAGGCGTGGTCGCTGCAGATGCTGGACTGCCTTTGCATGCCGTTTGCGAAGGCGATCAAGTTTGGCGAGGCCGACTCGCCTGACTACCCGCCAGTCGTCGTGAGCGCGCCGCAGACGGCGCGCCCCGTCGACTAAAACGGTCCCGTAGACGGCCGCGCAGGCGGTCGCGACCTCAGTTCTGAGAAATGGGTCGTCTATGGCGGGCCTGTCCGAATGGCCGCGCGCACGCTGCGTCATCGCTGCAACTGCTCCACGCATGCACCCTGCACCCTGCTACACGCTTACCCCTTCTCCATATTTCGGTCGTCGCTGCTGATTCTCCGCGCATGCTCCCATAGTATTTGGCATGAGAGAGAGACGCCACAGAGCCTTCAGGGCGAAGGCCGGCCCATATCTGGCATGCAAGAGAGAGGCGCCGCAGTGCACCCAGGGCGGTGGGCGGCGGCGACGCTGCCACCGCATCGGAGGGGCACGCCTGCGGGGGCTCTAGCGGATCCTGGGAGATGCCAGCAGCATCCCGATGGTGCGCGAGTACGTGATGGGGTGGGCGCCATTCCAACCGGGTGTACGTGAGGTGCGTTTCGGAGAGAGTCTGCCGACGCGCCGGCGCGACGCGATCGCGCCGCACGTGCAGTTCTGCTGGCATGCGATGTATACGGTCGTCGAGGATCGAGTCGAGGACGAGAGTCCCGTCGAGGTCTCGACGTATGTACCATGATGCCACCATGGAGTACGGGGTTCAGCCCGGTGGCTCGCGAATACTAACTTGAAACGTAACGACCCCGACCGGACTTTCGCCGGATTCCGCGGGAACCGGGGTTCTTGCGACTTGCGGGGACGGAAGACGGAAGTGATGGTAAATGGTTGGAAGATGGGGGTGGTCGAGCATCTCATCTAGGTGTACCGGTAACTTCAGCCTCATCACGTTCACAGCCTCATCATGACTTGACTTCTTCATAAGCTCCGCACGACGCTCGTCGACACGAGCCGACTCGTGAACCGCGCGCCGAGCGTCGTGTGCTCAATGGCGTCAGCGTATGAGTCGCGGGCAGTCGCGGCCCAAGGCCGCCTCATCGGTAAGAAAATCGCATTGTTCTGTGATCACAAATTTGAGGACATGGAGGTTATGTGGCCAAAGATGCGCCTCGAAGAGGAGGGGGCCGAGGTTGTGGTGATCGGATGCCATCCGGCGGGAACCACGTACAATGGCAAATTTGGCTACCCGGTGCGGTCAGCCAAGAGCATCGACGATGATGGCGTTGCAATCGCCGACCAGTGGGATGCTCTCGTGCTGCCTGGCGGCTTTGCACCAGACTACTATAGGAGGTCTTCAAAGATGCTGACGCTCACAACTGCAATGGCAGCAGCTGCGAAGCCAATCGCGGCGATCTGCCATGGACCTTGGATGCTTTGCTCTGCGCGGCGTGCCGACGGAACACCGCTCTGCACAGGCCACCAGGTGACCGCCTTCAGTGCAATTAAGGATGATGTGATCAACGCGGGAGCCACGTGGATGGACCAGCCAGTCGTCGTATCGGCTGCCAAGATTGGCGGCAACACGGAGATCATCGTGACGTCGCGCACGCCCAACGACCTCGTGCCTTGGATTCGTGCCATCATTGACTTGGTAGCGACGCCTCTCGAGATTAATTGATGATAAGTTGCTACACGGTGCCAACTACACGCGGGTGGTGCCGGTGGATGTGGAACTGGATGTGGCTGCGGCACTCGATCTGCTGGGGGTCACCGCACCCCCCCGGGCCCCGGGTTGGCGCGGAATACCCTGGAACTCGCGACGTGGGGTAGCGTCGATGTTTCACGTTACGCGCACCGGAGCGGCGGCGGACACCGGGCAGAGACGGAACGAGAGACCACAGAGCGGGGTCGGGTGAGTGAGCGCTGAGCCTCACTTCCCCCCCGGCGCTCGGGCCATCGGCTTGGGGCTTTCTCACACGTTACGTAGAGCCGCGCGCACGGCGGCGCCGGCGGACACACACCTGTCCCCGGCCGCCGCCGGCGGCCGCGCGGGGGGCCGGGCGGGCCTACCAACGATACTCGTGTTACGTCGTCTCCGCATTCCGGACACCGGGCGGGGGGCGTTTCGTTTACGTTTTTCCGGACGTACTGTGACACGGATCCATAGCCACACTAGTAAGCCACACCGCGCCACCGCCGACTCCGGACTTTCGGTCTTTAAACGGCAATTGGGTTTCCGGTCGGTTCCCCGAGACCCCACAGCTCACCGGGCGTCCGGCCGTTACGCGTTACCGCGCCCCGTTACCGCGCCCGGGCGCGGGCCGATACACACGGCGGCCGACCGGACCCGGGCGCGCGGTCCCGCGCGTGCCAACGGAACCGCGCCAATGGTACATGTGCCACATCGGGTCCGTGCCAGGCACCCCGACATCAAGCGCCAACATGCCTGCGAAAGCTGCTGCAGAGAGTGTACATGTATACAGAGTACAGGCCGAGTCGACAGGCCGAGCCGGCCGACGAAGGCCCCGCCCATGGGACCCAGGGGGACGGGCGCAAGTTGCGCGCACGCAAGCTTCACGCTTGGAACTTGCCATCCGTCACCTTGCCGCCATTCTCCTCATCGAGTACCAGGCGGCTGATCTCAGCGCACTCGCCACCGCATAGCTGCATCACTTCGTGCCACAGAGGCTTGGGCAGGCTGGCCGAGTGCTTGAGCACAAGCGGGCGCGAGCACGCTACTGGTAGCCACTCGCCCTGCACCGCGTCGCGGCTCAGCCGGGTCTGACCGAGGGTGAGTCGGAAATCGAGCGGCTGAGCATGCCCAAGAAGGACAGCGCGCGACGCTGCCTCCAGGGCGGCAACCCCCTGGGCGCGGTACACGCGCGTGCCCGCGCCAATCTCCTGCGAGCCGGGCAGGTTGACGGCCTCCGGCGCAATGCCGTGCACGATGCAGCCCGGCTCCTGCTGCGCGTCCGGGCCACCCCAGTAGCAAGGGCAGTCGCCGAAGGCCTCGAGGAGCATGTTGCCCACACGCACGATCGTAGCGTCTGTCACCTCGGCAGTGCGCGCGGCCGCCTCAGGGCCCTGACCGACGAGCATCCGGCGCGCGAGCTCCGGAGTTAACCCACTCGTGCGCACCGCCTTGTTGAGCACGAGGCCAGTCGCTCCCGCGGGCTCCTCAGAGGCGTTGTCGTTTGGCTCCTCCCCACTCGTGCTGAGCACAAGGCAAACACGACCTCGAATCTCGAGCGCAGCGCATTGCTGCTTCCACAGCGTGCGCTCGTGCACGCTCGGCACTGCCATCCGAGAGGCACTACGCATGCCGCCGAGGGCGCGGTTGCACATGGAGCTCGAAGTCTTCCAAGCAAACGCGAGCGCCATCGGATCCTGAATGGTGCCATCCTGAAGCCAGCGGCCGATGGCGCTCTCGCTCTCGCCTTGCGCCGAGCCTGAGGGCAGCAGAAGATCATGCAGCGCGGTCGTCCAGTGCGTGTGGGCCGGCCCTCGCTGCCGCAGGTCCTGCAGCTGCTGGCCCTGAAGTGGAAGGGACATCAGCACTCCGCCGGGCTCGCACTGGCTCGTCGCATGGGCCCACACGCCACGGGCGTATTCGCTCCACAGCCGCTCATCCTGCCATTTGAGTGCGGCCTCGTTTGCCGTGCTCCCCGCGCCAGGCGCAGTTTCCTGGCCAGCCAAGCGTGCACGAAACTCTCTCCATTCTCCGGGTCCCGGGCCAGGTCCGAAGCTGCGTGCAACCGGACCGAACAGAAGGAGCCCGAGCGCGCACCACCGCCGCAGTGGCAGCTGCAGCCCGACTCTCGATTTCGGCATGCAGTCGGTGTAAACGGCAGGCGGCTGCGACAATGGCGGCGGCAGCCGTGAGGACGGGCGGAAATCCCATTTGTCTGCAATCAAGCGTCATCAGTTTCCGCATCATCAAGAGAACCGCGACCAGAACGCGAATCTTTCTAACCCGGGGCGCGCGCGCGCGCTGGCGCTGGCTCGCGCTCGCATGGTCGCGCTGGCTCGCGCTCGCATGGTCCCGCGGCGCCTCACCGGGAATCCCCAAATCCAACACACGCACCACCAGAGACCACACAGCTACGCCACACACTCCGTGCAAGCATGAAGCAATCCGTGACACAGCCGCCAGCACTTTTTATCCACTGTGTTGCCTGGTTATGCACAATCCACATAGACACCGCACGCACATCGAAGCCCAGAGAGATCGTATACTTGCTGGACCTCTAGCAAGTGCAAGACAACAGATTAGTCGTCAAATGAAGATTGCAACGCTCGTCTCGCGGCCGACACATTCTCGTCAGGGGGCGCCCGACTTTCTGAGCTTATTCGCGAGGGTGTGGTGGCCCTTTTGCTCCGCCAGGGCGCATGGTGTGAGGCCAAAGGCATCTTTGAGATGCATCGCCGCACCCGCTTGAACAAGCCGCAGGGCGCACGCGGTGTGCCCTTCCTTGCAGGCCTCATGGAGCGCGGTGCGTTCATCGGATGCGGGGTACGCGCGACGTTTGGCATTGAGGTTCGCACCCGCGCCAATGAGGGCCTCGAGCACATCGAGGTGGCCTTCGATGCAGGCGGCATGCAGTGCCGTTGAACCGCCCATGAACTTCATCCCGCGAGGCGGCCCGCTCAGTGCCGCGTCCACCGAGCAGCCAGCCTTCAAGAGCATTCTGATACAAGGCAGGTTGCCACGAAGCGCCATCGTGTACATCTCTTTCGCTGTGACCTCAGAATCCTCGTCATCCGCATCGTCGCTCTCATCGCCCTTGTCTTTGGCACCCTCCTCTCCTAGCCATGCGGTCACAGACTGGGGGGAGCTGACGGCCTTTGGCGAGCCATCTTTGGCGCTCTGGCAGGCCATCTCCGCCCGCAGCGCAGCACGCAGGTCAGCAGGCAGGCTGTCCAAATCGCCATTCGTCGACGCGCCGGCTTCGTGGAGACCGCACTTCAACACCTGCATGCGCACCGAGCGCGCCTCCGCCTCGAGATCTGGCTTTTCGATCTTGAAGTCGTCGCCAAAAAGGATGGGCGGCATCTGAGGCGTGAACTGCATGCCTGGCGGTGTGATCTTCTTGAGGTACGACTTGGCCGTCGGGACTCCAGCAGGTTGCTTGTAGTCGACACGGATGTTGGATGGCTTGACCCTGACCGCCTCTTGCGTCGTTTGCACCGCCCAGCGAGCCTTATCGTAGGAATAGTTGAGAACCACACCATTCGTGCCGTTAAGGTCGACGCGACTCTCCAGTCCCACAATGCGCACGTGAGCGCCCGGGCGGATCACTCCGGTCTCCTCGCGGTCGCGACAGTGCGGTGGTGTGGTCGTACCGTACGCGTACATCTCTTGTATACCTTCGGCCATTGTTTTTCACTTCGTGCCGCCGCGAGACGCGGGAAGAGACTGTCCTTTTCCCGCGCCAAAAAAGGTTTTAGTCACGCAGCCACGCATTGGGGTTATTGTTCTCGAGCGGAACGTGTAAATACACCTGACGAACGTGCCGTGGATGTGAAGCGGGGGCGGTCCCGCGAGAGTTCGGGAACTTTTCGGGAACGCCGAGACATGCCGATGACCCGTCGCGCCGTCGGAGATGGAGAGCGGCTCAGGATACGGGTTCAGGCAAGGGGTTCAGGCACCTTCAGGTACTAAGTATGGGGGGCGCACGGATGGTACGGTATGTGGTACAATTACAGTACATGCGAAGCTAGTCGTGGAACTGGCGGGTTTACTCGTCGCGACTGTGCTTAGGGTCGACGGCCGTGCGGCGAGGAGGTTTGTCAATCACGAAGGTTCGTCAACCACCTTCGTCAATCCCGGGTCTTCGGAGGGTCTTCGGCCGAGCGGCGAGTTGCCCGGCGTCGGCGTGTTGGCGTCCAATGGCACGATTGCGCGCCTCTCATCTTGCTGCTGCTGCTCCACGGGCGGCGGGCTCGTCCATAGGAGGGTCTCGTCATTTGGATCATAAGGGTCATTAGGTCTCGTCCATAGGAGGGTCTCGTCAAGGAAGAGCCGCTCGAGTGTGGAATAGCCCTGATACGAGGCCTCAAGCTCGGTGAGAAAGTCGTCGAGGGAGGGGCGCTGCCCCTTGAAGACGACTCGCTGTGTCGAGTCGAAGAGGGCCCACCGCCCCTCAATGCCAGCGTGATCTTCCTTGGAGGCCGACCCGGAGCTCGTCCACTGAACCCACATCTCGCGCCCCCCCTCAAAGCACAGCAGCACACACTCGCGCGAGCGCTGCAGCGACGCCTCGGCAGCGACCAGTGACCAGCGGGCCTCGTGGTAGCCGCCGCCGAGCTGCGTCTGCACGAGCGCAGCGGCCCGTTGCTCGAGCTCTTTGGCGGATCTCGGCCGATCTGCGTGCGCTGCGAGGGACGAGATGTGGTCCCGCGTGGGGGATCTCGGCAGATCTCCTGTTGGGGAGATGTTGTGGTCCCGTGTGGGGGTCTTCGGCCGATCTCCTGTTTCTCCTGAGTGCGATCTCGCCCGATCTCCTGAGGGCGATCTGGGCCGATCTCCGTACGATGAACGCCTTGGGAGCTCCGAGACGACGACTTCAAAGGTGGGCTGCTGTGAATGTGAATGCCCAGCGGCACGGGCACTCGACGGGCGTGCTCCCGTCGATTGCCTCTGCGCTGCCGGCGGGCGCGGCATCGGCATGCTGTGAGGAGCTGTCGCTGGCGAACCAGCAGCCATCGCGGCGATGCCAGCGGCGGCGCCAGGGGTGCCCATGACGGCGCCAGGGATGCCCGTGACGCCAGCCGTGGACAGCGCCGCCACTGCACACGATGGAGTCGGGCCCTTATGGACGGCCTCGTCCAGGGCGCCCTTGTAGATGGCGCCATCAGAGCCCGCGAGGAACTCGTACTGCTCGGTGCCGCCGAGCGGTCGCACATGAGAGTGTGAATGAGAGTGTGAATGAGAGTGGTATTGGTCCGTGCCATGCAGCGCCTTCACACTGCCACCGCCGCCAAGACGCGCCCGCTGGGAGGCGCTCAAGGCAGCGCCCGCGCCGCCGCTCAACGGCCGACTGCCCAGCCGATGGCGATCCGACGTCTGAACGACGACAAAGGGCCCCTTGAGCTCCTTGATGGCGAGCACAGGCCGTTGCAGCAGCTCGAGTGCGCTCTGGATTTCGTCGCGGCCCGCGCTCTGGCTCGCGAGGATCTCCAACTGTGAAGAGAGCTCCTCACACCACTGCACGTCGGGGGTGTGCATCAGCTGCTCATCGACAGTCAGCAGGCGGCGAGCGAGCTCGGCGGCCGTCTGCTTGAGCTGCGCGAGCTGGCCGTCGAGCTGCTCCTCCTTGGCGGCCTTGGTGCTGGTGGCGGCGAGGTAGGCGCGCGTCTGGTCGGTGACGTGGCGCTGCATCTGCGTGAGCTCCGCCTCGAGGGCGAGCTCGCGCTGCCGTGAGCGCTGCTTCAACTCCTCCACTGTGTGCTCGAGCCGCGAAGACGAGCGATCCCACCGCGCCGCTTGCGAGTCGAGCGCCCGCGACAGCGCGAGCAGCTGTGAAGCCCCGACGGAGCCCTGTTCGTGGACCAAGTGCCCCAGGAGTACTTGCATGCGCCCGCGCGTCTGTGCGGCGCTCAGCTCAACCTGCCGCGCGTCCTGCCCTCGTGATGAGAGTAGCAATCGGAGTTCGTGAGTGGCCACCTTGTGGAAGATCGACTCCTCGGGCAGGAGAGCAGGCAACACGTCACCCAGCGCGCCCAGCAGCCATTCGGTGCCCACGTGGCGGAGGCCCTCGAGCAACTGCGAGTCCTCCTCACGCCGCTGTGCGATCGTGCGCAGCTCACACCAGCGCCGAAAGCACGCACCGACCACGCCAGCGGGCGCGAGAACGCGGCGGAGCAGCCCATGCTTCCATTTTAGGAAGGCGCGCCACGCATCGAAGACGAGCGCCACGAGGTGACCGCGAAAGTGGCGAGCAGCATGGGCGAAGAGCTCGGCTCGGCGATGGGCGCCCTCAGTCACCACGTGCCTCCATGCCTCAAACGCGAGCACTGCAAGCCGACCGCGGAACCGGGCGGCGGCGCGCTGGAGCATCTCGTGCCGCCTGGCGCCACTCGCCGCAGCGAGGTCGGCCCATGCAAAGTAGGTGGTGCTGAGCAGGCGATGGCTCAAGCGCAGCATGGCGCGGCGTCCCATCTGCTTCGCTCGACGGGTACGCTCGGTCAGGAGCGCCCAAGGCACGAAGACAGTCGCGAGCAGCCGTTGCGACCAGCGCCCTACGGCCCGAGAGAGGTGGGCTCGCTCTCGCGTGTGCTTCTCGTCGATCGCGCGTGTGACCGTCGCCTGCCAAATGCGGAAGACGGCGGCCAGATGGCGGTGAATCCAATGCCCGATAGATCGCTGGAGGGCTGCGCGGCGCTCCCGCACTAGCGCCTTCCACCCGTCAAAGGCACGCGATGTGTGCTGGTGCTTCCAGGAGCGTAGCACCTTATGCACCGTGTGCTCGCGCTGCTGCTGCTCGCGCGCCCTCATAGCGAGCACGTCCTTCTGGAGTGCCGTCAACTGATCCGTATTGGCACCCAAGACAGACGGGAGAAGGCGGATCACCAGCTCGGGCAGCGCCTCGCCAAGCAGCTCGAGTGTACGGGCTCGCTCGTGCGCTCGCAGCCCCTCGCGCACCGCCGCGTGCCACGTGCGAAAGCCGAGCGAGAGCGAGTAGCCGGGGCCGATGGCAAACGCGGCGCGCCGACAGATCGCTTGCTGGCGCTGCACGAGCCCCGCCCATGCCTCGAGCGCTATGGCGACCGTTCGGTTGCGGAAGCGGCGGACTGCGCTCGCGTACCGCTCCTCCCGCCCGTTGACACGGCCACGCACAACGTCGCGCCAAGCCTCGATCGTCAGTACGAGCGTTCGGTTCGCCAGCCGCGCGCCGGTGCGACGAAGCACCTCCTGGCGGCGCGTCACCGTCTCGGCCACGTGCTCCGCCCACGCCCAGCAAGTAGAACTCAGGAGTCCGTGCGTCAGGCGGAGCACGGCCCGACGACCCATCTCTTTGGCGCGGCGCGCTCTGGCCGTGCGCTCCGACCAAGTTCCAAACGTAGCGGAGAGGAGCCGTTGCGCCCAGCGGCGCGCCGCAAGATTGAGCTGCGAGCGACGGTGGTGGTGGGCGTGGCTCATCGCCTCGCACCAGAGGCGAAAGATTTGGCCCACGAGCCCCGACACCCAGTGACCGATCGCGCGTCGGATGCTCGCCTTGCGCTCGGTGATCAAGCCGCTCCACCCGTCAAAAGCGCGCGCGAGATGATGGTGCTTCCAGGTGCGAATCGTCTGGTTGATCTTGTGCTCACGGTCGCGCGTCGCGCGCTCCGCATTGGAGCTGATCGACTTTTTGAGCTCGCGCACCTCCCGTGCGAGCTCCTCGACCTCGGCTCGATCTCCGAGCATCGCCGCGCCACCTCCAGTGATCTCCGCGAGCACGCCACGCACCAGCTCGGGCAGCGCCTCGCCAAGCAGCTCGAGAGTACGGGCTCGCTCGTGCGCTCGCAGCCCCTCGCGCACCGCCGCGTGCCACGTGCGAAAGCCGAGCGAGAGCGAGTAGCCGGGGCCGATGGCGTACGCCGCCTTGCGCAGCACTTGCTTGCTGCGTTGCACGTACTCGATCCACCCATACAGCGCAAGCCCTGCCACGCGCCCTCGAAGCATCGCCGCGGCCTTGTGCCACAGCCCCTCACGCCTGCTCACGCTGTCGGCAGCAAGCGCGCGCCAAGCCTCGATCGTCAGTACGAGCGTTCGGTTCGCCAGCCGCGCGCCGGTGCGACGAATCAACTCCTGGCGGCGCCTCACCGTCTCGGCCACGTACTCCGCCCACGCCCAATAGGTAGCCCCAAGGAGACCGTGGCTCATGCGGCGTAAGGCCTCATCCCCTCGTGCCTTGGCGCGGCGCGAACGAGACACGTACTCAGCCCATGAACCCACGACGGTCGCAAGAAGCCGCTGCGACCAGCGGCCGACCGCTCGGCGCAGTTGTACTTTGGACGTCCGCGCTGCGCGGGCGAGGCTCGACCAGTGCCCAAAGCCGCCGCTGAGCTCGCGGCGCGCCCAACGCCCAACGGCGCGGGCGAGCTTGGTGGTTTCATCCGCGCGTGTCGTCACGAGGAGCTCGTGCCATATTTGGAAGGTGAAGGCAAGAACGCCGTGCGCCCACAGGCCAACCGCCTTGCGCATGGCCTCTCGCCGCGCCTCGAGCAGCCCTCGCCATCCATCGAAGGCGGTCGCAAGCGATTGGTGGCGCCACTGACGGATCGTCTGCTGGATGCGCTGCTCGCGATCACGCGCCGCTGTGGACGCCGTCGACTCCATCTGCTTCTGCAGCCTTCGCACATCCGCTTCCAGGCGTTCAATGGTGCTCGTGAGCGTGTGTACGTCGGGGATGGCCTTCTCGAGCATCGCAAGCACCTCCTCGCGCTCGCGCCGCTGCCTTGCCTCGAGCTGCGTCGCACGCCAGGTGCGGAAGCAGATCGCTTGCCAACGGCCGGGGCCGATGGCAAACGCGGCGCGCCGACAGATCGCTTGCTGGCGCTGCACGAGCCCCGCCCATGCCTCGAGCGCTATGGCGAGCGTTCGGTTGCAGAAGCGGCGGACTGCGCTCGCGTACCGCTCCTCCCGCCCGTTGGCACGGCCACGCACAACGTCGCGCCACGCCTCGAAGACGAGAACCGCACCGCGACTGCGCAGTCGCGCGCCGCTCCGTGCCAGCAGCGCCTGTCGGTGCGAGGTGAGACCGGCAGCGAGCTCAGCCCATGCCAAGTAGGTAGAGCTGAGCAGGCGATGGCTCAAGCGCAGCATGGCGCGGCGTCCCATCTGCTTCGCTCGACGGGCACGCTCGGTCAGGAGCGCCCAAGGCACGAAGACAGTCGAGAGCAGCCGTTGCGACCAGCGCCCTACAGCACGGTGCAGTTTCGCCTCATCGTGCGCGTGCTTCTCGAGCTGGGCCGCATGCACCGCGTCTCGCCACGCGTACAGCGTCGTGGCGAGCACACCGCGCGTCCAGCGGTTGACGGCGCGGCGGGTCGCCGCGCGCTTGCTCTCCAGAAGAGCTTTCCAAGCTTCAAGCGCCGGCTGCGTGTGACGGTGCTTCCACGTGCGCAGGATGGCGTTGAGCTTGGACTGGCGCTCGCGCATCGACGCTTGTTCTGCGGCGCGCACGCGCTGCGTGAGCGAAACGAGCGACCTCATAAAGCGACGCAGGACCTCCTCGAGGAAGCCTTCGACCGGCTTGATCTCGCCAAACATCTCCACGGCCTCCGCAAAATCCACGACTCCCGTGCTCAGGCCGTGGAATCGCTTGAGTAGCGCTTGCCACTCGCTTTCCGAGGTCTCCAGCTCGAGCGCCTCGTTGCCGCCCATCCACTCGTCGCGTGTCAGCGTTCGGTTGCCGTCGCTGTCGAAGAGCGACATGAGCGCGACCAGCAGCCCAGCCTGGTTGGAGCTGTTGGCCGCCGACTTGCCAAAGAAACCCTCGGAATCCACTAAGTCTTTGAGGTCATCGGGCTGATCCACGAGGTCAGCCGGGCTCGCTGGCCTGATTGGCATGACCTCGTCCTGGTGGACTAGAGCACGAGCGGCCGTCCACGCGGACGAACGTCGCGATGGCGGCGAAAGGAATGAACAGGTCCGTTACATGTACGTTTTGTTCCGCAGCACACGCATGATTCTCGGAATTGGTTGCGTTTTGTGCCAAGTTTGCCTTGCCTTGCCTCAGACTTGAACAAACCGTACGTACTTGTACATGTACATGTTTCGAAACGTCGAATTGAGGAACACTCTCAACGCAAAGGGACGGTCGGTCGTGACTTCCAATCTTCCACGCTGGTCTGCTGCACGGGCAGCACGCCCGTGGCCACATGGCCGACCCACCGAACAGGCTGAAACCCAAGACGCCCAAAGCTCCGACGCCGCGCAAGTCCTTTGGATCGAGTGGCACGCCACGCGCCGGGTCGGCTCCGCCGCAGCGGCCGCAGCCCGAGTTGACTCGAAAGGAGTCGGCTCCGTCGGCTTCGTCGACTCAAAAGAACGACATGCTCAGCGCGGTGAAAAAGGTGGTGACCGGTGTGCAGGTTTCCACGGCCCTTAAGGCCAGCGTGGCGCCGCAAAACCGTGGCGACCCGAACAACGTCAAGGTCGGCGTGCGCTGCCGTCCGATGAGCAAGACAGAGCTGGGCATGGGCGAGTCGCCTATTGTGCAGTTCAGCGGGAATTCGATCTGCCTCACCAACCCTTCGCCCAAAGAAGGCGAGACAAAGGACAATATTTACGCGTACGACTTCTTGTACGATATGGAGAGCGAGTCGACGGCGGTTTTTGAGGAGATGTGCAAGCCACTCATCGAAGGCCTGCTGCAAGGGTACAACGGGACGCTCTTCGCATACGGCCAGACAGGCAGCGGCAAGACGTTCAGCATGATGGGCATCCCGGAGGCGCCGGGGGTGATCCCGCTGTCGGCTGCCAGGATCTTCGAGGTGCGCAATGAGCTGCTCGAGTCGCTCGGCGAAGGCGCAACCGTCACCGTGCATGCGAGCTACGTTCAAATCTACCGCGAGGTCCTACAGGACTTGATAGGTAAGGACGTCGTCGAAGAGCTCAAGATTCGGCGCGATCCGCTCATTGGCACGTACGTGCAAGGGCTGACGGAGCATGAACTCCATTCGCCTTCAGGGCTCACCAAGCTCATTGATTTTGGCAACGAGCGCCGCGCCACCGCGTCGACGCTGATGAACGCGACGTCCTCACGCTCGCATGCGGTGGTGATCATTCGGATAGACCAGGAGATTCCGGCCAGGGGCATGAAAGGCAAGCAAAAGATCGCGTCCAAGATCAACCTGGTCGACCTCGCAGGCTCGGAGAGAGCTTCGAAGACTGGCGCCACGGGCGAGACGCTCAAGGAGGCGATTGCCATCAACCAGAGTCTCTCGGCACTCGGCAACGTGATCAATGCGCTGAGTGACCCGAAGGCCAAGGGCCACATTCCGTACCGCTCGTCAAAGCTGACCCATTTGCTCGAGGAGAGCCTGGGCGGCAACTCGAACACGTCGATGCTCGCAGCCATCTCGCCTGCCGGACGAAACTTTTATGAGTCGCTCCAGACACTGCAGTACGCCACCCGCGCCAAGTTAATTGTGACGAACGCCAAGGCGAACACCTTCACGGAGCAGGTCAAGGGCAACGTGTTCAAGATGGAGCAGATGGCCGACATGCAGGCCCAGATGGCGGCCGAGTTTGAGGAGAAGCTCTCGGCACAGCAGGGCGAGATGGCCGCTCAGATGCAGGCGCAGATCGACTCGCTCATGCGTGTGGCCGGGTATGGGGGAGGCGGGTATGGGGGAGGCGGGCGAGGAGCCTCGGACGAGGAGCTCGATGAGCTCCGAGCGGATGTGGCCGATCTCAAAAGCCAGCTCGCTGCGGCGAATGCGGTGGCGCAGGTGCACGACGGCCAGCTCGAGGAGTACAAGCGCCGTGCTCATGAGGCTGAGCGACTCCGCCGGGAAGCGCACGAGGCGCACGAGCTCGCTCGATCTTCGGCACGGGAGCAGTTCCTCGAGGAGTTTCGTCGAATGGAGGCGAAGATGGCCGAGGTGAAGAGCGACCACGCGCGCGCACTCCATGCGTCTGAGCAGGAGCTCATATCTCGCACCGGGGAGCTCCAGGCGGTGACGGCAGAGAAGGAGCGTCTGGCTGTGGACCGACTCGAAGCGCAGGTCGCCAAGGCGCAGCTCGCAGAGGAGGTAAGGGCCAAGGGCGAGGAGCTGCACTCTGCGCAGGTGCGTCTTGCGAGTAGCGACGAGCGCACGCGCAGCCTCGAGCAGCTCGTCGAGCAGCTGCGCGGTCAAATTCGAATCGTCGAAGCGCAACGGGACCAGGCCTGGGCGCGCGAAAAGCTCCTCGATGAGCAGAGGGCGGCGCTCGAGGCGGACCTGCGCAAGGCGGCCGAGCAGCGCGAGGCAGCCCAGAAGCAGCTGCAGGACGCCGTCTGGGAGCAGCTCGAGGCGCAGCGCAAGGCGAGCGAGAAGGCGTCCTCGGCGGAGAAGGCCGAGGTCTCCGGCTCGCTCGCGGCCGTTCAGAAGGCGTTGGCGCGTCTCGAGGAGAAGCAGGCGGCCCAGGCCGTTCAAGTGGCCCAGACCGCGAACCAGCGCACCGCCAGTCAGGAGCAGGAGCTTGCGCGGCTCGACCAGCTTCTGCAGGCGCAGGCGGCCGCGCACTCGAACGCAATCGCGCAGATGGAGCGGCGCGCAGCGAGCGAGGCTGAGCGCCTGAGCACTGTGCAGCGACTGGCCTTGGAGCAAGCGGAAGCGCAGCTGGCGGAGACAAACAAGAGGCTACGTGCGGCGCAGGAGGACCGTGTGCGCTTGCAGAGCGAGAATGCGACGCGCAAGGCGGCGGCCGACGCGTTGGGCGAGCGGATAGCGACGCTGCAGGAGCAGCTCTCGAATGCCCAACTCGACGCCGAACAGCAGCGGCTCGGCACGATCGCCGAGCGCGCCGAGGCCGAGGAGGCCGCCCGCACGAGGCAGGAGGAGCTCGAGGCTTCGCGTCTGCACGCGCTGCAGCAGCAGCATGAGGTCGAGGCGATGCGCCAACAGCTGAGGGAGCGCGATGAGTCGCTCGCGCGCCGTGCCGAGCGGCTGCGCCAACTCCAGGCTCTGTATGAGCGCGCGCTCCAGGACAAGCAGCGCGTGGAAGAGGCGGCTTGGGCAGAGCGCCAGTCGCTGCACGAGGAGCGACGCGCGCTCGAGCTGCGAGTGCGCGAGGAGGCGGGGCGCGCGCGCCAGGCGTACGACGCCGCACAGCGCTCTCGTAACAATCCCGGGCTGCTCGAACGGATCTTTAACCAGGTGGCGAGCCCTGAGCGGCCTAAGGACGTGCGCGACGCTTGGGCCGAGCAGCCCGGGCTCCCTATCCCTCTCGCCGATTGGGAGCGGATGCCCAATGGTGCCGGGCCGCCTGGGCAGAAGCCGGCTTCGCCGCAGCAGAAATAGATCAGCGCGCACCCGAGTAGAGCTGTGCAACCTGGCGAGTTCAACCTCGAAGGACACCAGATCGAGGTCCAACTCTCCATGGCTGTACGGATTTGTGTTCCGTGGATTCAACCACAAATATAGGTTAAATAGCGTCGTTCGCGTATACCGTATTTCGGCGTATAATTCTTGCCCCCAGCCCCACGGTCGCCAGCACGGCCGTCCGTTCTCGCCGTATCGAGCGGTGTTCCAGTACCCGGCTTTGCGACTGTGTACTTCGCTTACTTATTACTTACTACGTTCACAGAACTTAGAGGTGCAGGTGGGTCCCGGTGTGGACCCGATACTTCAATCGTCGGACCCGAGAATGGATCCCATCGTCGTACAAAATTTCCCGCGCGACGGAGCGGCCGCCCGGTTAGGCTCAAGGCTGCGAACAGCGATCCGGGTTGGTGTGACGAGTGCGGTGCGACCGTGAATCATGCATCGCGAGGTTTCGGTCAGCAGGGCGACTCCGCGCCCGCGCCAGCCTTGAGCACAAGCCCCTCCGCGTGCATGACATTCAGGTCCCGCGTTTTGAGCGTGCCGCTCGCGCTGATGGCACTGTGAGCGACGTGGCATTCGCCGCAGCTGCTGCCGCCCTTGCCACCATGAGTGTGGCCGCCGCGCAGCTTACCCGCTGGAGAGTACGCAGACGCTGGCCGGTCGCCCACCTCCTCACGCCAGTGGCGCCGGCAGAGAGAGACGTACACGTCATTCCCTCCGATTTGAACTTGCGCACCTTCCTTGGCGGCCGTGCCGTCTTCTGCGCGTCGCACGACCATCGTTGCCTGCGAGCAGGCGTGCACACCGGCATTTGGGCGAGGGCGCAGCTAAGCACCAGATGGCATGGGAGCAGGTAGGGAGCAGGCCGCCAAGCCGATGCACCTTTTTCCCGCAGTGGCAGATAGTTCGCACCTCGCGCAGCTCGTCGGCGAGCGCCAGGAGCGTCGAGGATCCTGGGAAGAGCTCGCCTCGGAAATCGACACGAAGGCCGTAGCACATAACGGGCACGTTGTACTCGTCGACGAAGCGGGCGAGCTGCCACACCTGCTCCTTGGAAAGGACTGCGCGCGGCACGCAGCAGAGGGCGGAGCGATCTTGAGACTTAGCAGGCGGGCTCGGTCAGCAGCGATCGAGAGACCTCAAACTTTGAGGGCCACGCGCACATTGCGCCTCGTCCACGAAGACGCATGCAAACGGCGCCTTATCGTCCCCGTCCTTGGAGTAGGCCTCCGAGAGCTGGTCGTAGATGTTCGTCTCGGCCTCAAAGGTCTGTGCGTCCATGCTCAGGCCGATCCGAGAGGCGATCTTGGCGTCGCCCGCACGCTGATCCAGCTTGGCCGTGAGCAGGTACACGAGCATCCCCCGTTCGAGGTAGTTGTAGGCCGCCTGGAGGAGCATCGTGCTCTTGCCCGCGTTCATCGTCGAGTAGTGAAAGTAGAGTTTGCCCATTTCGGCGGTATTTGAGAATGGACTTCGTGAGAGCGAAATGTTCTATCTGGCCAAGCTGTTCTGCTGGTCGGCCGAGTTGACGGCGAGTTATCGGGCGCGAGCTGGCGCGAGAAGCGCTTTGGAGGAAAAAAAGGGTTTCACAGTCTGTTTTTAACTCGAATTCCCAAGACACCGAACCGGCGTACATACGTGTGCGGCTACAACTAGCTCGGTTTCACACGAATCAGGCGGTTTTCATGTGAACACGGGGCCCCCTTTCTCGAGGCGCGCGTAGGTCATGCGACGCGGCCACCCGGTGCAGAGCCGAGCGCCCGCGCGTAGCGCAGCGCGCGATCCTGCGTCGCTCGACTCTGCAGCCACCGGGTTCCAGGGGTGGTCAGGGGATGCTCCATCTGCTCCCTCCTCCCTCGCCTATTCAGCCCCGAATGTCGGCATTGCCCCCTCGTAGTCGTCACACATATTGACGGACGCTTCTCTCCACAGCTAGCTTTGGCGAAAACATCCCAAAGATCGTGGTTACGACGGACGAGCTCGGGTCGGGCTCTTCCGTTCCTGCCGCCAACGTCATGGCGCCAAAGGTTGCACCTGAAGTTGTACCGAGCGTTGCCATTGCTTCGTTTCTCGCAAGAGCCGGACCGGTCAAGGCGTGCGTTCGCCTGGAAGTGGATGGCGCACTCTCCTCAAACTGCGCCATCTCTCTCTCGACCCCCGCAAGAGCCGGGCCGGGCGAAGAGAAGGCTACAAGTGGATTTGTTGCCACATATGTGGCGACATACCCAGCCACATCAACGGATGTTCGAGCATCTGCGAGCCGAATATCAGCTCGACGCAGCCGAATCCAGGGGCGGGAAGCGCGCACGCTGCCTTGTATACGCTCGAGATCTTCGACGATAAGAGGGAACTCAAGCCGTTGAGCGGGCTCCGTCCGAACGCACCGTGTGGCAAGCGCGAGTATGCCAGGTGGGCATGCGCGCGCGTTGCGTAGTTGGTCGAGCGGGGTCACTTGGCCTTCAACAATGATCGCCATGAGCGCGCGTGCCGCGTCCATCGGAGGCGTTCCGGCGGGCAGCTGCACATGGCTGTACGGCATGGATCGCGTCCCCATGTGTGCGAGTAGGCATCCGAAGCTCCACACGTCGGTGGGCTTTTCTTTTGCGCTCGAGGTGAGCGCAATGGCCTCGGGAGCCATGTAGGGCGGTGTGCCCAAGGGCCCTTCTGCCTCCCCTGCGAAATGATACTTGGAGAGTGCGGTACCAAAGTCGGCCACCTTGGCAACCCAGTGCTCAGCGAGCAAAACGTTGCCAGGCTTCAGGTCATGATGTACGACGCCTTTCGCATGTAGGTATGTCATGCCCTTGGCCACATCGAGGGCGATGAGGACGAGGGATGCCTCCCACGTGGCGAGCTGCTCGCGCTGGCGATGGTGATGCAGCAAATCGAGCAACGACGCAGGCATGAGCTCCATCAGAATCCCCGTCCTGCCGTCGGTACTGTCGTGTGCAATGCCCATGGTGAGGAGCACATTTGGATGGTGCAGGCGAATCGTGAGCTCAAACTCTTGCAGGAGCTCCTCAAGCGCCCCCGCCGCTGTCGCCGCCCGTTCAGCCGCCCGTAGACTCTTGATCGCGCATCGTGTCGAGTTGTACACGGCCACTCGCACCTCACCGAAGCTACCCGCTCCAATAGGATCGAGGAGTTTCAGATCACTCCATCTCACGAGGTTGGAGTCGATCATCGACGAGGAGGTGGCCTTGACTTTTGCCGGCGATGGCAACCTTGCCGGCGATGGCAACTTTGACGGCGATAGCAACATCGCGAGTTTAGCTTTCGGCGGGTTCGCTCGCCGCGCCTCCTGTTGCTGGCGTACTTTGTCCTGCTGCATGCGCGAGCGCTCCGCCATCGTCCGCGTACGGATCGTGGTACTGCCCGAAGCGCCGATGACGCCCGCCATCGCCGGCCGAGCGCCACCCTCGGCACCGTCTGTGCGGGAAGAGCGCTCCATTTCGGAGGAATGACGGTCGAAGCGACAGCTCATCTCGATGCCAACACCACCACCGCCGCCATCGCCGCCGCCGTCGCCGCTGCCGCTGCCATTGGGGATGGAGGGCGCGGCTACCGTGACGCTGCACGCGAGTGGCTGCTGTTGATGAAGCTCGAGTTCGGCGACCGTGTTCGCCGACGTCTTGCGGAGGCCGACGTCTTTGCTCAGCAGCTCGGCATCTCTGCGCCTCATCCACCAGCAGACCATCGCCAGGCAGCACAGCAGCCCAAGAATTGCCGTGAGCACGCCAATGACGAGGATGGTGTTGGTGTTCAGCGCGCCTTGGCCTTCGTCGGTGCTGCTGGTGCCGTTCAGCGCGCCGAACATGGCGGGTCGTGGGGGCGGGGGCGGCGGAGGAGCGCTGCTCGCGATGGTGGGCGGCGTCACGACCGCAAGCACGACTAAGGAAAAGCCGGTGACGTTCGCGAGCATAGCGGTCGCGCTGCTTGGGCTGCTCGTCGCGCTAGCCATCGCCGACTGCACCGAGGTAGCCATCGCCGTGGGCGTCTGGATGCGCACGTCGATGATGACGCTGCCCGATGTTACAGTCGACCGCACAGCTGATAAGTCGACGCCCGCCCGGGCCGCAATCGCATTCATCATCTCGGTCCGCACGATCGGGGTGAATGAGGAGACGTCGCCGGCGAGCCGAAGTGCGAACCCGACGACACTCATCGCCGGTGGCGAGGGCGGCGGCGCCGAGGGCGGCGGCGGTGGCGAGGGCGGAAGCGAAGGCGGCGAGGGCGGCGGCGGCAAGGGGGGTGGGGATGGCGGTAGAGATGGAAATGGAGATGTGGGGGGTGGGGATGGTGGTTGCGAAGGCAGTGGCGAGGGAGTTGATGGTGGCGGCGGCGACGGTATTGGCGATGGTGGTGGCGACGGATGAGGTGATGGTGGCGGAGACGGAGGCGGAGACGGAGATGGCGAAGGCGGCGGTGGCAAGGGTGGCGGTGGAAGGGCGGCGGCGGCGGGAACGGTGGCGGCGGCGATGGTTCTGGAGGTTGAGGGCTCGGAGGCGGGGGTGGCAATGGCTCCGGTGACGGCGGTGGTGGCGATGGTGGAGGTGGCGATGGTGGCGGGGAAGGCGGAGGGGGGGTGGGTGGTGGTGGTGATGGTGGAGGGGAGGGTGGTGGCCGTGAGGGTGGGGGGGGCGGAGACGGTGGTGGTGGCAGCGGTGGAGGTGAGGGTGGTAAAGATGGCGGTTGGGGACCAGGTGGTGGTGGAGATGGCGGCGGGGGACAAGGTGGTGGTGGTAATGGCGGTGGGGGTGACGGCGGTGAAGGATCAGGCGGCGGTAGAGGTGGCGGTGACGGCTGAGGGCTCGGGAGAGGGGGAGAGAACGGTGGCGGTGAAGGTGGCGGAGGGGAAGGCGGAGGTGGGGATGGCTCGGGGGGGCGCGGTCTTGGCGGCGGCGGTGGCGATGGCTCGGGTGACGGAGGCGGCGGCGAAGGTGGAGGCGGCGATGGTGGCGGGGAAGGCGGAGGGGAGGACGGCGGCGGCGATGGCGGCGGCGACGGTGGTGGTGACGGTGGTGGTGACGTCGGCGTTGGCGGCGGCGCCGAGGGCGTAGAGGGCAAAGGTGGGGGCGGCGAAGGTGGTGGTGGAGATGGCGGCGGGGGACGAGGTGGTGGTGGAGATGGAGGAGGTGGCGATGGAGAGGGCGATGGCGGTGGTGGAGAGGGCGATGGCGGTGGGGGTGACGGCGGTGAAGGAGCAGGCGGCGGTAGAGGTGGCGGTGACGGCTGAGGGCTCGGGGGAGGGGGAGAGGGCGGTGGCGGTGAAGGTGGCGGAGGGGAAGGCGGAGGTGGGGATGGCTCGGGGGGACGCGGTCTTGGCGGCGGCGGTGGCGGTGGCTCAGGTGACGGAGGCGGCGGCGAAGGTGGAGGCGGCGGCGGCGGCGGCGTCGGCCGTGGCGACGGAGGAGGCGGAGATGGTGGCGGTGAGGGCGGCGGCGACGACGGCGGCGGCGACGGCGGAGGCGGTGAGGGTGGCGGTGAGGGTGGAGGTGGGGATGGAGGCGGTGGAGCGGGCGGAGGCCGGGGTGGCGGGGACGGTGGTGGCGGAGACGGTGGCGGTGGAGATGGTTCGGGTGGGCTAGGGGACGGCGGTGGCGGTGGCGATGGTTCTGGTGACGGCGGGGGCGGCGAGGGCGGTGGAGGCGAGGGCGGCGGGCTTGGAGGTGGTGGCGAAGGTGGACGGGGCGAGTGGGGTGGCGAGGGAGGCGGTGGAGACGGAGGCGGGGATGGGGGTGGTGGTGAGGGCGGCCGTGAGGGCGGCCGGGGCGAAGGAGGCGGAGACGGTGGCGGCGGAGACGGTGGAGGGGAGGGCGAGGGCGGAGAGGGCGGCGGAGACGGCGGTGTTGGCGAGGGAGGTGGCGATGGGGGCGGCGGCGATAGCGGTGGAGATTGGGGAGGGGTGCAAGGCTGAGGGCTAGGAGGTGGAGGCGAAGGCGGTGGCGACGGGGGAGGTGGCGATGGCGGTGGTGACAAAGGCGGAGGTGACGGCGGCGGAGAAGGAGGTGGTGGCGAGGGTGGTGGCGTCGGCGGAGGAGGAGGCGGCGGTGGCGACGGTGGAGGTGGCGACGGCGGGGGCGAGGGCGGAGGAGGCGAAGACGGTGGTGACGGAGGAGGCGGAGATGGTGGCGGTGAGGGCGGCGGCGGTGAAGGCGGAGGTGACGGAGGTGGCGATGAGGGTGGCGGTGAGGATGGCAGCGAGCTCGGAGGTAGGCTGGGCGGCGGCGGCGATGGGGGCGGTGAGGGCGGCGGCGATGAAGGCGGCGGCGAGGGCGGCGGTGGAGATGTTGGAGGCGAGGGCGGCGGTGGCGAGGGCGGCGGTGGCGAGGGCGGTGGAGGGGATGGTTGCGGCGGAGAAGGTGGTGGCGAGGGCGGCGGCGGGCTCGGAGGCGGGCTTGGCGGCGGTGGCGATGGGGATGGTGAGGGCGCTGGAGCTCGGGGAGGTGGTGAGGGTGGAGGCGGCGACGGCGGTGGAGGGAGCGGAGGCGGCGATGGAGGTGGAGAAGGCCGTGGCGGGCTCGGTGGCGGTGGGAACGGTGGTGGAGACGACGGCGGCGGTGGAGATGGTGGAGGTTGTGAAGGAGGTGGCAAAGGCGGTGGGGATGGCGGGGGCGGTGAGGGCGGCGGTGGAGAAGGCTCTGGAGGGAGCGGGTCTGGTGGTGGTGGTGGTGGTGAGGGTTCTTGCGATGGTGGCGGAGGTGAGGGCGGTGGGGAGGGTGGTGGTGGCGAAGGCGGCGGTGACGGAGGTGGCGGTGATGGCAGCAGTGAGGCTGGCAGCGGCGGCGGCGGCGGCGGAGGCGAGGGTGAGGGCGGCGGCGAGGGTAGCGGCGGCGAGTGTGGCGGCTTGGGCGGCGGCGACGGAGGTGGAGGCGAGGGCGGCGGAGAGGGCAGCGGCGAGGGCGGCGGCGAGGGCAGCGGAGGCGAGGGCGGCGGCGAGGGCGGCGGCGAGGGGGGCGGCGGCGAGGGCGACGGCGGCCGCGAGGGAGGCGGCGAGGGTGGCGGAGGCGACGGTGGCCGTCTCCGCGGCGGCTTCGGCGGCAGGGAAGGAGGCGGCTTCGGGGGAGGGGCGGGCGGCGGCCGCGGTGGTGGACAAGAGGGCGGCGGCGAAGTTTGCGGCGGCGAGGGCGGCGGCGAGGGCGGCGGCGAGGGCGGCGGCGAGGGCGGCGTAGGCGAAGGCGGCGGTCTTGGCGGGATCCGAGGGATGAAATATCCTGGCGGCCTCGATGGCGGCGGAGAGGGAGGAGGGGGTGAAGGAGGCGGGAAGGGAGGAGAGAAGGGTGGCGGTGAGGGCGGCGGGGGTGAGGGCGGCGGGGACGGCGGAGGGGACGGCGGCGGCGGCGGCGGCGGCGATGCGGGTGGAGTGGGGGGCGACGCGGGTGGCGTGGGAGGCGACGGCAGCTGCGGCGGCAGCATGGGAGGCGACGAGGGTGGCGGTGCCGGGCAAGTTGAGACTGTGCCATAGACGTCGGTGAGGGTCATTGCGAAGGAGCAGACGTTGCCTACAGCATCAAGACTTACTGCGACATTGTTACCCCCACCCGAGAACATAGTGTTTCCATATATGTTGCACGAGAAGAAGGCCACTGTGCCTAGTTGTTGCCACGATGCAACGTAGACACCGCCACCGTGATCAGCTGTGTTGGAATACAATTGGCAGCTAGCGAATGTGACGGTGCCACCAAAGATGGCCACACCACCGCCGTACCGGTGCCCATGTGCCCAGTGTAATGATGTGGCACGATTGGAGTGAATCTGAGAGCTATCGAATGTGACCGTGCCTGACTGGACGTTTACACCGCCGCCTTGATCAGCTGTGTTCCCGGAGATGGAGGTTGACGAAAATGTGACCGTGCCTGATCGGACGTAGACACCGCCGCCATACATGATGCCTGTGTTTCCCGAGATGGAGCTAGACGAAAAAGTGACAGTGCCTGACCGGACGTAGACACCGCCACAATACCAGCCGGCCGTGTTTCCCGAGATGGAGCTAGACGAAAATGTGACCGTGCCTGACTGGACGTAGACACCGCCGCCAAAATAGTCGGCTGTGTTTCCCGAGATGGAGCTAGACGAAAATGTGACCGTGCCTGACTCGATGTAGACTCCGCCGCCTTCTCTATGTTGGCTGGCTGTGTTTCCCGAGATGGAGCTAGACGAAAATGTGACCTCGCCTGACTGGACGTAGACACCGCCGCCATATGTGCCTGTGTTTCCCGAGATGGAGCTAGACGAAAATGTGACCGTGCCTGAGCCGATGTAAACACCGCCGCCATTTCCAAAGGGCCCGTAGTAGCCTCCTGTGATGTTGAGCCCGATCAGTTGCACGACGCCCGACGAG
>ENA-UOUZ01000220-UOUZ01000220.1-mixed-culture-metagenome-genome-assembly--contig:-NODE-220-length-37389-cov-118.072240_pt1 | contig 37389 bp, 15 predicted proteins | sample MGYA00238154_ERZ761575 | MGnify/ENA primary metagenome ERZ761575 (study PRJEB28896, sample SAMN07631632) | mixed culture metagenome | isolation source: Freshwater growth medium | place: USA...
GCATGCTGATGGCCTCCCTCATTGCATGCTGATGGCCTCCCTCATTGCATGCAGGTGCGCGAATCACCCGAACAAGCTGATCAAGCGCGAATGGTCGTGCCCATGTAACGGCGACCTCGAGAGGAGCGGCAGCAGTGGGCCCAAGGGCGCCATCGTGGGCGCCGATGCCGACGGCGCAGCCCCCAAGGCTGGCAACAAGAGGGGACTCAGCAGCAGCGCCCACGACGGCGCAGCCCCCAAGGCTGGCAACAAGAGGGGACTCAGCAGCAGCAGCAGCAGCAGCAGCAGCGCCGCTGCCGCCCCTTTACCTGCCGCCGCCGCCGCCGCCGCCGCCGCTGCTGCCGCCGGGGGCGCCGCCGGGGGCGCCGGGGGCGGCGGAGGCACCGACGGTGGAGCTCGCCAATGCGAGAGCTGCGCCAAGTGGTTCCACAAGGGATGCAAGCACCGCGCGCGAGCGGCGTGGGAGAGTGGCAACAACAAGCCTTCGCTGTGCTTGCGTTGCGAGCGGGGAGGCAAGCAAGTGGCGCAGCGCACCTTTTCGGACGAAGCAGCGGATGACGCACTTGACTCGAAGCTGCTCGCAGCAGCGCGCGCATCGCGCCGTGCCAAGCTCGTCGCCGAGCAGGTCTGATTCGCACCCGCTGATGAACCCTCTGATGCACCCTCTGATGCACCCTCTGATGTTTCTCTGAGATGGCACACTGATTGCACATTGATTGATCACTGATTGATCACTGATGGCTCGCTGATTGCACATTGATTGATCACTGATGGCTCGCTCTTGGCTCCTCTCGGCGCGCAGGACGCGCAGCTCTCGACGCTGCTGCCCATGCAGGAGGATGAGGTGGCGGGTACACTGATGGACCGCGCCGTGTTCGTGATGCCTTCGAGTCTAGGCCCACAGGCGGGTCTGGGGCTGTACGCGGGTCGTGAGTTCACTCTGGGGGAGCGGATCACCTCCTACGCAGGCCCCATCCTCTACCGTGAGCAGATCGAGGAGGATGACCTCGACACCTCGTACGCTGATGGCCACTGATGACCTCTGATGACCTCGACACCTCGTACGCTGATGGCCACTGATGAGCGCTGATGACCACGGATGGTCACTGATGGCCACTGATGAGCGCTGATGACCACGGATGGTCTCGGATGGGCGCTGATGAGCGCTGATCGCGGACCCCCCTTCAGGTACGTGTTGCGCATCCCGAACTCGGGCGGAGCGCTGATCGATGGCAAGCCCTACGCCGACGCCATCCGCAACAACCCGCACAACCCAGGCGCTTGGGGACGGTACTTGCCTTCTCGCCTCTGATGGCATGCTGATTGCCTCCCTCATCACAGCCCAGGCGCTTGGGGGCGGAGGGGGCGTAGTTGCGCCTGTGTGCCTCTGATGGCGCTCTGATGGCCTCCCTCATCAGGTACTTCCCCCCAGAAGAGGCTCCCGAGTGGCATGAGGGTGCCGCCTCGATGGCGAATGACCCCCGGGATCCGAAACGGTACAACTCGCGCCTCGAGTTTCGGAAGCGCCAAGGGGTGAACAAGGCGCTCTGCGACCTGGCCCCGATGCGCGCCATCCTCTTTGCCACACGTACTATCCGCTGCGGCGAAGAGATCTTTTACAACTACGGCTCGGATAAACCTTTCGAGAAGATGCGCAAGGAGGCACAACGCAAGAAGCTCGAGAGCGCGAACCGAAACAAGGAGGTGTGCCGCGTCCGATGGGTGCCATGGGGACCGGGGGAGGGCCCAGTGGCCTAACCTGGTTCCGGTTGCCAAATGTGGCCGCGTTCGGTTGGTGACGCACGGTGCCAAGGGCGTGTGACACGTTGGAAGGCGCATCGAAACGGCGCCATTGTAGAACCATCGACGAGGTTTGGGGAGCTCCGTGTTGGGCGTCGCCGGTGCCGGACGGATATTCTTTGTGTAGAGAGAGCTCTAGACGCAAGACGCGAACGGCGAGCGCAATGGGTGCGAGCTGTGTCGGGGGCAGCAATGGAGCATGTCATATCGTAATTCGTATCATGTCCATACCGAATTGCATGTAGAGCTGGCCCGACTGCGTTGGTTATAGAGAGGAGAGGCACGCGTTTTGAGCGGTGATGGGGACGGTGCCCTGTGAGCTGCTGCTGCTGCTTTGCGGTGCAAACAAACTCGAAACTGTTGCTGTTCACGGCGATCGCGCCGGCCCCTTCTTTCTCTAGACTTTCATCTTTCTTATATGAGCAATCACACCGGCAGGAACCTTTCAACGCACACCAGGTTTCACACACACAGTAACAGTGCCGTAGCACCGGTTGTCGCGTCTGTCGTGTTAACGTTCACACACACACGTCTCCTGTGTACGTGTTGTGTGTATTAACATGAACAGACTCCAGGCACCCGGGCGTTGGTCGCCTGACCCTTCCGGCAAGCCGAAAATGACGGACGCCGCTCGCGCCTCAGCGAATGTGACGCTCGACAGCGGTCTTCTCGCACGCCTAGCGGTGCGCGTCGGCGCCCGGCACGGGTTGGCTGTGCATCAGGTCATCGATCTCTCTAACAGGCACTTAAGCCCTCGAGAACTGGAGTCTTGCATTTCAACTGAGATTGCAGACGCGCAGGCGAAAGCGGCATCTGACGTGCAGGCGTGTCGGTTCCGACCTCAGTCCAATGCGATCTTGACGTTGCGTCTACGCGCAAGCACGCTCGGTGATGCTGGCCTCAAGTCGGTCGCTCAGGCGCTGCTGCTCCGTGCGCCTCTCACGCTGCAAACGCTGTGCCTCGCCGCTGTCGGCGCCGGTGACGTTGGAGTGGATTCGCTGGTGGCCGCAATCGTCGCCACCTCGGGCGTCCAGCTCGTGGCCCTCGACTTGAGCAGCAACAACCTGACGGCCAGGGCCGGTCCTGCCCTAGCGTCGCTCCTCGCTGCACGTAAGCAACGGCTCGAGGAGCTGAGGTTGTCTCGCAACTGGCTGGGTGACTCTGGGGTCGCGTCGCTCGCCGACGGCTTCGTCACAAACCAGGTGTTGTCCTTGCTCCACGTCGACCATAATGCTGTCGGGCCCGTGGGCGCCTCGACCTTGGCGTATGCTCTCCGTTCACACAGCCATCTCGCGACGCTCGCGCTCGGCGGTAATCAGCTCTGCGATGCGGCTGGCTGGCTCGCAGTGAAGCCGCTACTCGGCCAGGTGCCCTCGCTGCGCAAGCTGTGCCTCAGCGACAATGCTTTGGGTGGGTGCCCCTGATGATCACTGATGACCTCTGATGACCTCTGATGACCTCTGATGACCTCTGATGATCACTGATGACCTCTGATGACCACTGATGACAATGCTTTGAGCGCTGGGCCGGCAGGGGCCTTCGAGAGCCACGGAGGTGCACTTGATCTCGCACTCGAGATCGACCCCTGGGCCGCCAGCTCACGGAGCGCCGTGCCGAGCGGCAACGGCCTATTCCGGGGCGCCGTGCCGAGCGCCGGAGGCCAGCAGCAGCCTTGCGCAGCCTCGTACTCCCTCGGCGCTCTGCGCTGCCTCACATTCGAGCGCATGCATCTGCGCAGCGACGGCGCCGTTGCCGTGGCAGCGCTCCTCGGCAGCCCCACGATGGCGCTTGTCGAGCTGTACCTCGGGGGGAACAGCATCGGCGACAAGGGCGCCACCGCCCTGGCGCGGCCCTTGCGCACGGCGCGCTCACTACGGCGCCTGTGGCTCGACCGAAACGAAATCGGCCCCAGCGGAGCGGCGGCGGTGCTCGCGGCCGTGCTTACGCTGGACTGCGAGGACGACTTTGACGGAGCTTGCCACCTCGAGAGATTGAATCTCGATGGGAACCTGTTGTCGGCGGTGGAGGTTGCCGAGCTGCATGGCAAGGTAGTTGCGTCAGGGTATAGGGGGGCAGCGCTGCAGCTGATGCTGCAACATCCAACCAGCTGAGCATAGCCCCGCCCGCCGGTGCGATTTGATTGCTGCCTCGTCGACCGCGCCGCCGGGCGCCGGCCGGGCCGCCGGCTCGCTCGCGCGTGATGGCGACCGTGAACAAGGTTACTTTTATGGCACATCCCGGTTACGTGAACCCTAATTCGCCGCCGTTGAGAACTTACATCCGTTGACATCCCGCGGCATCCGCGCGCAACTCGCGGCGTCCCGCATCAGAAAGTATCGCAGTACGTAAAACCGAGAACAGTTAGTTTCAGCTGCCTCCGGTGTAAGCAGAAAGCACCAACCGCCGCAAGCTATCGTATAAGCGGGAATCAATCACGCTAGAGGTACAACGGCTTGCGACATGTGCGACGGCTGACAGAAAGGCAAGCGCATACAGCGCAGCTATAAATTTCACTGCTTTCAGTTGACAGTTCTCGAGACCGACCTCTCCTCTCGAACATACCTCAGCATCGCGTAGCCGACGCGCTACGGTGCCCCAATTGCCAATAAAGAACCTGCGCCGCGTCCGAGTAAGGCGCGATGCTAGACTGCGCCACGCCGCTGAATGCCTGGACTGAGCTCGCTAGACTGTAGAGCCCTGCCGCTGCTGTCCCTGGCCTGAGGTGCTTGCCTCCGCAATACCCTGAAATCCCTGCTGCTGGTGTCCCCTCCTATTTGCCCGCAGCTGCGCTTCCGGTCTCATTGTTCGTGAGTCCTGAGCCATGAGCACTTCGCCCGCCTGCGTGCTGTGGCACCAAGCTTGCCCTGGCCAGTAGGATCCTCACGGCGGCGGCGGCGGCGGCGGCGGCGGTGGTGCTTGGGCGGTCGCGGCGATTGCAGCAGGCTCGGCGCCGGGCGCAGGCGCAGCGAACATGGACGCGGCGAGCGCGGGCGCGGCTACGGTGGAGAGCGGCGGCAGTGGCAGCGGCGGCGGCGGCGGCGGCGGCAAGGGCGAGTTGAACGAGTTGAAGGCCGCAGCAATAGCGGCGGAGGGCGGCACGGCGGCAGGCAGAGAGCCATCGAAATGAAACCGTACCAGCTCGGCTCGCAGGCGTGGTTCGACGTGACCGAGGAGCTGGGAGAGGGAGCGCCGGTCGGCTGGTGGAAGCTGATGGAGCCCGAGACGGCGCATCACCTGCGTGTCGTCGTGGATGCGGAACGAGTCTTCGAAGGTGAGCATCGCTCGTGTGCGGTCGTCCGACAGGGCGCAGTCAATGGCCGATGGCCGGCGAGTGCTCACAAGCAGAAAGGGCATCTGGATGCGCTGCGACAGAGCTCGCGCGCCGTCGCTCGACGAGCCGCCCGCCGGAAGGGCCGGAGACCCCGCGCCCGCCTCGGCGGCGGCGGAGGACGATGATGAGGCGGCGGCTTCGGCGTCGGTGGCAGAGGCGCCGAGGGCAGCGGCGGAGGCGGCAGCGGCGGCGGCGGCGGATGCGTCGGAGGAAGCATCGGAAGCAGCGGCAGCGGTAGCCGCTGTGGGCGGCGTGGACACGTCTGACATCGTCGCGGGTGGCGGCGGCGCCTGCGGCAGCGGCGACTCCGTCTGGCGCATCGACACGAGTGTCGTCCCGGGCGCCGAGGGCGCCGCCGCCACTGCCGCCTCGACGGCGGCCTTATTACGAGATATGAGCTGATGGTAAGCAATCTGCTGGCCGAGGAGAGCCTTGAGCTTGGCCACCTTGTCACGCACACGCTGGCGCGCCTCGTCGCGCTCCTGCGTCAGGAAGCTCAGCCCCGAAACCTGCGACTCGTGTGGGAAGCCGACCCAGCGCACCGTCTTCTTCTCCTTGGCGAGGATGCCCACCGCCTCGAGCACGTTGAGCGCGTCGTACACTCGGCTGCGCGGCGACGTGAGCGGGCGGAGCATGACGGGCTGTGAGCAACTGGCAGGTGGAGCGATGCATACAGGCTGCGGGCATGGCGGCACTGAAGCCACGGGGGCGATGGCCGTGTGCGAATGTTGCGCACCGGCGAATGTTGCGCTCGTCACCGCCCTCCTCCGCCGGGGTGCGATTGAGGCGCTCGAAGCCGAGCATCTCTCCTACCAGCCGGTCGGCAACCTCATTGTACGACGTCGTGCCCATCGTATGCACCGCGTGGCACACCTTGAGCGAGAAGGCGCGCAGCGTGCCTTCGGCTGCAGTCAGGGAGGACGGCTCGCGCACGCGCTTCTTGGATTTCGCCTTGGCCCCGGTGGCGTCGGAGGTTTGCGGTGTGGTGGCTGTGCTTGGCAGCGGCATAGGCATGACGTGCTCTCGCGAGTCCTGCATGTCGCGAGCGACGCGCGCACCGATGCCGCTGGCGCGAGACTGTTTGCGCGGGCAATGCGGACTCAAACCCCATTTTTGGAAAGTCTTTGGCGACAAATGTGATTGTGGTGACGACGCTCCTAAATTGTTCCGGAACTTAGACAAGGCGGTTGGCCCGGCGGACCCGGCGGCATTGCCGAGGCATGTTCATTTTCCACTCGTTGCTCGCCGCTCTTGCCCTACTGAACGAGACCAAGGAGATCGCGCCCGGAGTCTACATGCACCGCATCAGCATGGGCACGTGCTGCGGGAGCGACACAACTGGTGTGCCGGGCTGGATTGCGGCTGGCGGCCGAGGGTTCGACTCTGCCTACGATTATGGAAAGCAAGTGAGTGGAGGGCTGCAGTCCGATCTGGCCATCGCCATCGCCAAGGCTGGCATGCGCCGAGAGGACGTTTTTATCACCACAAAGATCCCCGCCGGCCTTGGGGTCTCGCCTGAGGACTGCCTCAAGGCCACCGTCGAGTCCACCGTCGAGGAGGTCAAGCGCGACCTGACGGAACTCAACACGACCTACGTGGACCTGATCCTGCTGCACGCTCCGTGCCCAGGCGGCTCCGAAAAGAACGCGATCCTCTGGAAGGGCCTCGAAGAGGCCAAGGCCCAGGGCCTCGTGCGCTCGATCGGCGTGAGCAACTACAAGGTGCCGGAGCTGACTGCCCTGCTGAGCACGGCGACGGTGGTGCCCGCGGTCAACCAGTGCGGCTGCTCGGTGCAGAAGCACGACGATGAGACGATCGCGTTCTGCCAGTCGCACAATATCACGTACGAGGCGTACGACATCATGAAGGGCTGCCCATTTGACGATGCGACCGTCAAGAGCATCGCGGCCGCGCACTCGAAGACGGCGGCGCAGATTTGCCTTCGCTGGGCGCTCCAGAGGGACATTGTGGTCGCGACGGGCACGGGCACCGATCCGACCAAGGCCGTCGAGTACGCCAAGGAGGATCTCGACGTGTACGACTTTGAGCTCACGCCCGCGGAGATGGACACGCTCAACGGCCTAGGCGAGGCCCAGAGCGAGTTGGCGTGAGATTCGCGACTCGTACCCGATTCAGTACAACTTAGTGTAATTGATGATTTACTACGTACTATGTACCATGGCTCATCCTGATGTAATCTAATTATCAAACGTGTTAGAGGTGAGACAGGAGTTTGTCCAAGAATAATACGCACCGCAGCGCGGATACTACCGACACCCCGCGGTCCCCAGGGGCTATTCCGCGGGCGGGTTCTGACAGCATGCACATGCGACATGCACAACTAGAGCACGCACGGGAAGCAGCAAGCACGCATGGGCATGAAGTGGCAGACTTGAGACTATGCCCACGCGACACGACACATTTGCCTCAGCGCGCTTTGGGCGGCAGCGCACGAGGTACCTGCGCCGGCACGCCCGGATTGGGCGCCATCGCGGGCGCACCCTTCGGCGGCGGAACTGCCTGCTGCTGCGGCTGCATCTGCTGCGCCTGCATCTGCTTGCGCTCGAAGGAGAGAGATCGCTGCAGGCTCATTTTGGTGACGAGATGCTGCTCCTCGGCGGCGATCTCTGCCTCCCTCTCTGGGCTGCCTGGAGGCGAAGCAGCGGCGCCGCCCAAACTTCTCGCACCGCCACCGCCACCGCCACCGCCACCGCCACTGCCACCGCCGCCGCCACCGCCACCGCCGCCACCGCCATCGCCACCGCCGCCGCCACCGGCGCCGCCGGCCGCCGGCGCAGCGTACGCGGTCGACAAGTCCGCCTCTCTCTCCTGCTCGGAGAGCCATCTGGCGGCGCTCACCGTCGCCGACGTCGCCGGAGCACTCGCTCGTTCGGTCGCTCGTTCGGCACCGCTGCTACTGCTGCTGCTCGCGACGGGGCCTGCCTGGGCGGTGGCGGCGGAGGTGCTGCTGCTGCTCGCGGGCGGCGCGGAGGGTGCGTGCGTCGGCGGCGGCGGTGCGGCCGCTCTCGTCGCTTCCCCCGCTGCTGCCGCTGCTGCCGCTGCTGCCGCTGCTGATGCTGCTGCTGCTGCTGCTGCTCCTGCTGCTGCTGCTGTTCCTGCTCCTGCCGTCGGCGGCGGAGCGCTAGCCGCGGTGACCGCCGAAGGGCCACCAGGGCAAGTGTGAACGCCGCCAGTGTGAACGCCGCTAGCCGTGGTGACCGCCGAAGGGCCACCAGTGCGGAGCAGAGGCGGCGCTGCCGTGGGCGCTGGCGCGACGTTCCCCGAGAGCTCGCCGCCCAGGGCCGTGTCCTCGCCCTCCTCATCCTCCTCATCCTCCTCATCCTCCTCGTACTTGTTCTCATACTCGTCCTCGTACTCGTCCTCATATTCGTCCTCGTCCTCGTCCTCATACTCGTACTCATCCTCTCCGTCTATCAGTGGACGGGGCGCCGCGGCAGCGGGGGCGGCGGCGGGGCGAGGGGGGTAGGGGGTGCCGCTGGCGGCGGGGGCGCGCACGGGCGACGCGTTCTTGGAAGGGGGTAGCGATTCCGGCACCGCCACTGGCGGCGGCGGCGCGATCGCCGGCGCCGTGTTGGGCGCAATCGCGGGCGCCGTGTCTGCCGTCGGTGGCTCGCCACCCGTCTGCGCCGCGTCCGCCATCGGCTGCGACGCCGGTATGCTGAAGGAGCGGGGTGCGCGCCCACTGGCGGCGTTCACAGTGGCCGCGTTCACAGTGGCCGCGTTCACAGTGGCGGAGGAGGTGGGCGCGAGTGGTCCGAGGCTCGAGGCCAGCTGCTTGGACGTGACCCCGGTGGCGGTGGCGGCGCCTGAAACCAGCTCGCTCCTCTGTGAAACCAGCTCGCTCACCTTGAGAGGGGGCTTGGATGGCGGCAGCTGTGGAGACGGGCCCGCAGGCAGCGCAGCGGGCATGCTCGCCACGGCGCTCACGGCGGGTCGGGGCGGCGGCGGCTGAGAGAGCGCACGCAGAGCAGTACTCGATCGGATGACGTCCTTAGAAGCAGTCCCGATCGTGACAGAGCGCACAGGCGCTTGGTACAGCGCTTGGCCATCGTCCGCATGCAAGTCGGAGTCGAAGCGCTTGGGCGGCGGGCGCGGCGGCGGGCGCGGCGGCGGCACTGTCGCGAGCGGCGGGCGCAGCTCAAACGGATTCGACGACGGCGCGGCCGTCGTCGAGCTGCCAGCGGTGGCGGAGGAGGCGGCGGCGCACGCGCAGGGGGCCATCGGAGGCAGCGACGAGTGCACACCGCCGCCGTGCACACCGCCGGCGGCGATCGTGGTGGCGGCGCGCATGGCCATGCCCGCGTCCAGCAGTGACGACGAGGGTGCACCCTCGGCTGTGCATGCGCGGGCGCGGGCCGGGACCACTTCCGTACATGAGGGGCGATGGCCCAGGCTAGTGAGGCTAGTGGGGAGGCTAGTTGTGCGCGAGGGCTCACGCTGAGGGTCTACGGCAGCGGCGGCAGCAGCGGAGGCAGCGGCGGTGGAGGGCGGCGCGGAAGAGGGCGGCGCGGGCCGCTCGAGCAGCCCGCGCAGCAGGCTGAGCGCCTGCCCCGCCTCGCTCGCGCTCACCGCCGTGCCCCCGGAGCTGCTGCCGCCGCCCTCGGCCGCGCTCGTCGTCGCGTCGTCCTCCTCGCGCTGCTGCGGCTGCGCGTCGAGCGCGTCGTCGTCCTCGTCGAACCACTCGTGGCGCGGTGCGGATGTGCGCTGGCGCGCCGCCTCCGCCGCGTCCTGCTCCGCCGCGAGCGTCGCGTACAGCGCCGCTGCCGCCTCGCGGCGCGCTTTGAGCGCGTGCCGCGGGCCGGGATCGGCGAGGAAGGCCTCGCGCCGGGCGAGCGCGTCGCGGATCTCCTCGCAGCGGATGCTGCACTCCTCGAGCTCTGATCGTTTGCGCACCATGGCCGCCTCGAGCACCTTCGCGTCCTCCCTGAGGTTGCGGTGGTGCCGATCGAGCGCAAGCGCCTGCTGGTCGGGCCGCGCCGCGAGGTCCTCCTTGGTTTTGATCGAGATGATGTTGGAGGCGGCCTTGCCCGTGGCACTCAGCAGGCTGCTGCCTACGCGAGCGAGCGAGCCCAGCCGCTCCGCCCAGCTCGGCTCCGATTCGGAGGAGCTCCCTGCCATATGGCCTGCCGTGCCGGCCTCACCTGTCGTGGACGATCAAGGTTTTCGCCAGTTCGAACTGTGAATGAATTGATCCGCATCCCCCCAATGTGTGTTGCATGGAAGGAAATATAAAAGGCTCGGTACATTTGCTCATCATGACGCTCTTTGGTCCGACCTACACCGCTGTGAGTGAACCCGCCTCTCATTCACGAGTGCTGTGGGGAAATGAGGTGTGTACTGTCTGACCCTTCACCGAGTCGTTGGTTTTTTTATCCGAGCCGCCACCATGGCTCCACCGCGAGGTGGCAAAGTCAAGGCGGGCGACGCGGCGCCGACCCGCGCGGTCGATGCGGCGCTCGCCAACCTGCAGCACCTGCATGAGCAGGAGCGCTTGATCACGTCGCGCGTGCTGCCGACCGAGTCGCCGCTCGACGCTGCCTTCAAGGCGCCTGAGCCGCTGCCGCACTCTTATATCCCCGCGGGCAGCCGGCCAAAGCCGGGCGTGTCGGCGCTAGCGGCCCCAATCTCGCTGAAAGTGCCCACAGCCCTCATGGGCGTCGGCAAAGAGGCGGGCATGGCGCACTCAGCGCCGCTGCCCGGCGAGGACCCGGCTGGTGCGGCACCGCTGCTCTCGTACCAAAAGGTGCGCCGGTGGGACATGCTGCCAAAGCACGCGTGGCTGCAGGCTGCCGAGTCGGGCCAGGCGCCTGGCCCCGGCTTCCGCGACGTCTCGGCCACGCAGACGATGCGCTCGTATGGGCCCAAGGGCCTGCCGCCGCTGCCGCTGCCCGTCGAGACGCACGCCGCCTCCGCGGGTTCCGAGGGCTACGTGAAGAAGCAGCCGACGACGACGATCGCGTCGCACTACTCGCCCCACGTGCGCGGCTTGCATGCCTCGACGCTCGCGCACGCCGTGCTGCCCGACGAGGACGAGGAGTCGGTCACGCCGCCCTCGCTCTCGGAAGACGAGGTTGCCTCGACCTTCCTACCGCTCGAGTTCTTCGATGGCGGCGAGATGGAGCCGATGACCGACGATCTGTGGGACAAGGCCGAGAGCTACTTCAGCAAGGGCAAGCCCTTCAAGGCCCGCTCCAAGTACTATGCGAGTGGCGGCAAGACCTCCTCGATGCTGCCCTGCGAGGTGGTGCGGTACCACCCCGAGGAGGCTAAGTTCGAGGTTCAGTGGGTGCATACCGGCAAGCGGAAGTTGTGCACCCGGCTCAACCTGCTCTTTGATCTCGAGAGCGAGGTCAAGTGGCGCCTCCGGTGCGAGAAGGCGACCGAGTTGCGCGCCCAGTTCGAGGCGGCGATGCGCTACCACCTTTTCGCGACCGAGCAGCTCGGCGTGCAGGTGAGCTTGTCGGACGTGTCGGAGGTGCTCGACGAGGCGCGCCTGATGCAGCGGGTCCCCGGATGTGATGAGAGCATCTGGGCGACGCCGGCGATGAGGTCGTCGTGGCAGCAGGTGGCGTCGGACTACACGGGGGCGATGCGCCGCGCCCACACAGACTACGAGATGCGCTCCGCCGCCTTCCGCGCCACCGTCGCCGCACTCAAGCTGCCCACGGCGACCTTGGCGCACGTGCCGGAGATGGGTACTGTGGAAAGCTTCACGGCGGCGTTCAAGGCGGCGCACACGGCGGTCGCGGGCGCCCTCTTCGCGGCCGACCCAGTGCTGCTGCGCTGCGTGCGCCTCGTCTTCGACGAGTCGTATTGGCTTCGCACCGAGTCGCTGCTTGAGTCGCGCCCCGAGGTGCTCAACACACCGTGCGACTTGAAGCACTTTCTCGAGGTGCAGGCGACGAAGACGGAGGAGGTCAAGGCGCGCTTCACGCAGCTCTGGACGCCCGCGGTCGAGGCCGTCACGCAGCAGGAGCTCTCGGCGATCCCCGAGATGGAGCGAACGATGGACCTCGCCACGTACGAGGCCTCGCGAGTGCCGCGCATCCTGCGCCAGCTCTCGCTCCTTATGCAGGACGAGCTGCAGTCGCTCGTGCTCTCGAGCATGGGCGCGTACCTGCAGCTGCTCCAGATGTACGCGACGCCGCAGGACGAGATCGATGTGACCAACGGGCCGCCCGAGACGGCGCTCGCATTCGCCAAGGAGCTTCCCATGGGGCAGCCCACGTTGCTGACCGTCACCCTGCGTCTCGAGGGGGGGGCGCTCGCCTTCGAGCCGCCCCTCGAGAAGGTCGTCAACGACCTGAACGCAGTGCTCGAGGCGATCGTGACGCAGACGGCGGGCGTCCCCTCGATCGAGTCGCACGTGATGCACATGCTCGGGCTGCCCGAGACGATGCTCAAGACGCTCGCCCATGACGACGCGACCCTCCAGGCGGCACGCTTGCAGCTCTTCGAGCTGCTCGAGCGCTCCCTCGTGCGCCCGAAGGCGCTGCTCGGCCTCTTCAAGCAGTTCGAGGAGCTCGCAGCCATCGAGATCGAGGCGTACCTCGAGACGATCAAGGCGAAGAAGTGCACGCTGGAGCAGTACCACGAGCTCATCAACAAGTGGAACTCGACCGTGTCGCTCGTAATGGAGGCGACCGTGCCCGAGGTGAACTGCCGGCTGCTCCTGATCTCGTGCACCGAGCTCAAGCAGGGCCTGGCGACGAAGGCGGAAGCGATCGCGCGAGGCGTCTCGGGCCTCGTCGTCGAGGAGCTCGAGAAGAAGTCCAAGGACATCTCGGCCGCCTACTCGGTCATCTACGAGAAGCTGCAGTCGACGAGCGGATCGGCCGAGGAGGTGGTCGAGATGAACGCGTACATGGCCGCGTGCGAGCTCGAGCTCGAGAAGCTCTCCGAGTCGATCAAGGCCAACCTCGAGGCGCGCATCTCGCTGCTCGACAAGGTCACGATGGAGCTGCCCGACGAGACCTTCTCGCTCGTCTTCGCGACGCTCGGCTGGCCGGGCCGCGTGACCAAGGTCGCGACCGACGCGGCCAAGAAGCAGGAGGAGGATCGCGAAAAGTTCCAGGAGCAGCTGCGCACGGACCGCGAGCACTTTTCGGAGGAGCTCGACGTGTGGGCTGTCGAGATCAAAGCGCTCGCCACGCTCGGCGACATGTCCGAGGTCGAGACGAACTCAGCGACGGTCGCGGCGCTCCAGGCCAAGATTGACGACGGCAAGGAGCGCGCGGCCCTGTACAACTCGCGTGAGGAGCTCTTCGGCTGGCCCGTGACTGAGTACTCGCAGCTCAACGAGCTCAACAAGGCGCTCGAGCCGTACAACACGCTCTGGACGACCGCGGTCAACTTCCAGCGCGCCTATCCGCTGTGGCTCGAGGGGCCGTTTATGGAGCTCTCGCCCGAGCAGGTGGAGAAGGACGTGGGCGACTGGTGGCGCCTGCTGTACAAGCTGGGCAAGTCGCTCGTCGGCCTGCCCGGCCCGCTCAAGGTCGTCAACTACGTCAAGGAGAAGATCGACGACTTCAAGCAGCACCTGCCCCTGATCGGCGCGATGCTCAACCCGGGCATGCGCGACCGGCACTGGAAGCAGCTGGCGGAGCAGGTGGGCAAGCCGATCCAGCCCAACGAGATGTCCACCCTCGCGCTGATCCTCGAGCAGAAGACCGGCGACTACATCGCGCAGATCCAGGAGATGTCGGATGCGGCCTCGAAGGAGTTTTCGCTCGAGAAGGCCCTCGACAAGATGCTCAACGAGTGGCGCCCAATTCAATTCGACTGCATGGAGTACCGCGACACGGGCACGTACATCCTGCGCGCGCTCGATGAGATCCAGTCCATGTTCGACGACCACGTCGTCAAGACCCAGGCGATGCGCGGCTCTCCTTTTGTCAAGCCCTTCGAGAACCGGTGCCGCGACTGGGAGGCGAAACTCATCTCGATGCAGGAGATCATCGACGAGTGGCTCAAGTGCCAGTCGGTCTGGCTCTACCTCGAGCCCATCTTCTCGTCCGAGGACATCATGCGCCAGATGCCGCAGGAGGCCAAGCGCTTCACGCAGGTCGACCGGCTCTGGCGCAAGGTCATGGCGGCCACCGAGGCGAAGCCCAACGTACTGCTCGCCACCGCGACCGAGGGCATGCTCGCCTCGTGGCAAGAGGCCAATCGACTGCTCGAGCTCATCCAAAAGGGGCTCAACGACTACCTCGAAGCCAAGCGCCTCTCGTTTGCACGCCTCTTCTTCCTCTCGAACGACGAGCTGCTCCAGATCCTCTCGGAGACCAAGGACCCGACGCGCGTCCAGCCGCACCTCGGCAAGTGCTTCGAGGGCATCACCAAGGTCGACTTTGACGACAAGCTCATCATCCACGGGATGATCTCGGCCGAGGGCGAGAAGGTGCCCTTCAAGCAGACTCTCGACCCGAACGCGGCCAACGGCATGGTCGAGAAGTGGCTGCTGCAGGTCGAGAGCGCGATGAAGGAGAACGTGTCGCACCAGTTCTTCAAGGGCCATGCCAACTACACCCAGCGCCCTCGCCTCGAATGGCTGCTCAACTGGCCCGGCCAGGTCGTCCTCGGCGTCGATCAAGTCTTTTGGACGCTCGAGACGGAGGAGGCGCTCAGCAGCGGCGGCAACAAGGGGCTGCGCGAGTACGAGGCCAAGTGCACCGAGCAGCTCGACGGGTGCGTCGAGCTCGTCAAGAAGCCTCTGAACAAGATGCAGCGCATCACCCTCGGCGCGATGGTCACGCTCGACGTGCACGGGCGCGACGTGCTCACGATGATGGGCGAGATGGGCGTCGACTCGTGCCTCGACTTCAACTGGGTCGCGCAGCTCCGCCTCTACTACGACCCGGCGCAGACTGACGGCATGATCGGCCCCGACCTTGACCTCAAGATGATCACCGCGCACGTCAAGTACGGCTGGGAGTACCTCGGCAACTCGTTCCGTCTCGTGGTGACGGCCCTGACCGACCGGTGCTATCGCACCCTGATGGGCGCCATCCAGCTGACCCTCGGCGGCGCACCCGAGGGCCCCGCCGGCACGGGCAAGACCGAGACGACCAAGGACCTCGCCAAGGCGCTCGCCAAGCAGTGCGTCGTCTTCAACTGCTCCGACGGCCTCGACTACCTCGCGATGGCCAAGTTTTTCAAGGGCGTCGCCGCCGCGGGCGCGTGGGCGTGCTTCGACGAGTTCAACCGCATCGACCTCGAGGTGCTCTCTGTCGTCGCGCAGCAGGTGCTCACGATCCAGCGCGCGATCGCCGCGGGCGTGCAGCGCTTCATCTTCGAGGGGACCGACCTCGCGATCGACCCGACCAACGCGGTCTTCATCACGATGAACCCGGGCTACGCAGGCCGCTCCGAGCTGCCCGACAACCTCAAGGTGCTCTTCCGCACGGTCGCGATGATGGTCCCCGACTACGCGATGATCGGCGAGGTGATGCTCCTCTCGAGCGGCTATCTCGAAGCGCGCCTGTGCGCACGCAAGATCGTGCAGACATACAAGCTGTACTCCGAGCAGCTCTCGTCGCAAGACCACTATGACTACGGCATGCGCGCCGTGATGGCGGTGCTGCGCGCGGCGGCGAACCTGAAGCAGATGTTCCCGACGCGAACGAGGGCATCCTCATGCTCCGTTCGACCATCAACGTTAAAATTGCCCAAAGTTCTTGCAGCTCGACGTGTCGCTCTTCGAGGGCATTACTCTGATCTCTTCCCGGGCATCAAGCTGCCTGAGCCCGACTACGTGCTGCTCAAGGAGACGTGTGCCTGGCACTGCAAGAACGACAACCTGCAGCTGACTGAGCTCTTCTTCATCAAGATCACGCAGCTGTATGAGATGATCATCGTGTGCCACAGCCTGATGATCGGCGGCTACTCGTACAGCGCGAAGACGATGATGTACCGCACGCTCACTGCAGCGCTCACTGAGATGAAGGCGCGGGGCGCGCCGCAGCAGGCCGTCTCGTACTACGTGCTCAACCCAAAGTCGATCACTATGGGGCAGCTGTACGGCCAGTTCGATCCTGTCACCCACGAGTGGGGCGACGGCATCCTGGCCGTTACCTACCGGTACGCTGCGCAGCAGGAGAAGCTCTACAACAACCCCGACCGGCAGTGGGTCATGTTTGACGGCCCAGTGGACGCCATCTGGATCGAGAACATGAACACGGTGCTCGACGACAACAAGAAGCTCTGCCTGATGAGCGGCGAGATCATCGCCATGTCGCGCATCATGAACCTCATCTTCGAGCCGATGGACCTCGCCGTCGCGTCCCCCGCCACCGTCTCGCGCTGCGGCATGGTGTACATGGAGCCGCACTCGCTCGGCTGGCAGCCCGTGCTCACCTCGTGGCTGCAGAAGCTGCCCAAGAACGTGGACCAGGCCCAGCGCCAGTCGCTCAAGGTGCTCTTCGACTGGTTCCTCGACCCTATCCTCTGGTACCTGCGCAAGGACTGCCGCTCGCCCGTGCCTACGATGGACATCATGCTCGCGGTCGCGGTCATGCGCTTCATCGAGGCGCACCTCGACATCTGGATCGACGTGCCCGAGCAGCCGAGCCGTGCGCCCGACTCGAAGAAGGGCACCGAGATCCTGCAGGGCCTCTTCTTCTTCGCCCTCATCTGGGGCGTGGGCGCCACCGTCGACGCGCCCTCGCGCGAAAAGTTCGACTTTTTCCTCAAGCAGCTCATCAAGAAGGAGGTGCCCGAGATCCTCTCGACGCCGGGCGCCGCGCAGCCCATCTTCGCGGACGTGAAGCTCACCAAGGCGCCGCCCGTGGACAAGGGCACCGTCTTCGACTGCTGCTTCGACCAGACGCGCTCGTGGGCGTGGATCGACTGGACGAAGACGGTGCCCGAGTACTCGGTGCCCAAGGGCGCCAAGTTTGGCGACATCTTCGTCACCACGATCGATTCGGTGCAGGCGAGTTACGTCGTGGACACGTGCATCACGCACGGCATCCCCGTGCTGCTCGCGGGCAACACGGGCACGGGCAAGTCGGTGCTCGTGCGCGATCGCATCCTCAACGGCATCAACTCCGAGGCCGCCCAGGCCGCCAAGGGCATCAAGGACGTGTACAACAACATCTTCATCAGCTTCTCGGCGCAGACGTCGCAACGCGCCACGCAGAACCTGATCGACAACCAGCTGGACAAGCGGCGCAAGGGTGTCTTCGGACCGCCCTTTGGCAAGAAGACGGTCATCTTCGTCGACGACCTCAATATGCCCATGCTCCAGACCTACGGCGACCAGCCGCCCGTAGAGATCCTGCGGCAGTGGATGGACCACAACGGATGGTACGATCTCAAGGACTGCACCTTCCGCGAGCTCGTCGACATCCAGTTCGTGGCCGCGATGGGCCCGCCCGGCGGCGGGCGCAACCCGGTCACGCCGCGCTACATTCGGCACTTCAACCTCATGTGGGCCACCGACTACGCCCCGGCGGCGCTCGAGCGCATCTTCAAGACGATCTTCGACTGGCACTTCAACAAGGACCGCTTCCCGGGCGAGTGCACCTCCCTCGGCAACGGCGTCGTGCAGGCGACCATCAACATCTTCAACACGATCGCGAAGGAGCTGTTGCCCACGCCGTCCAAGTCGCACTACACGTTCAACCTGCGCGACCTGACCAAGGTCTTCCAGGGCATGACGCAGGGCTCGCCGAAGACGGTGCTCGAGAAGGTCGACCTGCTGCGCCTGTGGGCGCACGAGACGAAGCGCGTCTTCTCGGACCGTCTCGTCGACAAGAAGGACATGACGTGGTTCCATAAGCTCTTGTGCACCCAGCTCGAGGAGGTCTTCAAGTCGGACTGGAAGAAGGTGACCGGCTCGGAGGACGAGCGGCTCATCTTTGGCGACTTCATGAAGGATGATGGCGCCGAGTACGAGGTGATGGCCTCGATGCCCGGCATCATCGACCGTATGACCACGTCGCTCGAGGATCACAATGCGATCTCGAAGGCGCCGATGGACCTGGTGCTCTTCCCCTTCGCCGCCGAGCACGTGTGCCGCATCCTGCGCATCGTCAAGCAGCCCTTTGGCAACGTGCTCTCGGTGGGCGTGGGCGGCTCGGGCCGCCAGTCCCTCACGCGGCTCGCATGCCACATGGCCGACTTCACCCTCTTCCGGATCGAGCTGACCAAGAGCTACGACATGATCGCGTGGCGCGAGGATCTGAAGAAGGTGCTCCGCGGCGCGGGCGAGAAGCTCAAGCCGACCGTCTTCCTGTTCACCGACACGCAGGTCAAGGACGAGGCGATGGTCGAGGACATCAACAACATCCTGAACACGGGCGAGGTGCCCCAGCTCTTCCCGGGCGATGAGGTCTCGCAGATCTGCGAGACGCTCCAGCCCAAGGCCAAGGAGATTGGCATGACCGACTTCACGCCCGGCTCGATGATGCGCTTCTTCGTCCAGAACTGCCGCGGGCTGCTCCACATGGCGCTCTGCATGTCGCCCATCGGAGACTCGTTCCGCACGCGCCTGCGCAAGTTCCCTTCGCTCGTCAACTGCACGACCATCGACTGGTTCACCGCGTGGCCCAAGGACGCGCTGCTCACCGTGGCCCAGTCCTTTTTGCAAGACATCAAGATGGAGGACAACGTGCGCAAGGCGGTGCAGGAGATGTGCTGCTCGTTCCAGGAGTCCGTCGCCGACCTCTCGTACAAGTACCTGCGCGAGCTCAAGCGCAACAACTACGTGACGCCCACGTCCTACCTCGAGCTGCTCGCCTCGTTCAAGGCGCTCCTCGACGTCAAGCGCTCCGAGGTCGCCGCCGCCAAGTCGCGGTACGACGTCGGCCTGCAGAAGCTCTCGGAGACGGCGGCGTCGGTCGCGGGCATGCAGCAGGAGTTGCAGGCCCTCCAGCCGCAGCTCGTGGTCGCGCGTAAGGATGCGGACGCGCTCATGATCAAGATCGATGCGGACTCGAAGGAGGCGGCCAAGGTCAAGGAGGTCGTCTCCAAGGATAAGGCGGCCGCCGAGGTGGTCGCTGCGAACGCGAGCGCCATCAAAGCGGACTGCGAGGCCGGTCTGGCCGAGGCACTGCCCGCGCTCGATGCCGCCGTCAAGGCCCTCGCGACGCTCAAGAAGGCGGACATTGACGAGGTGAAGGGCATGAAGGTCCCTCCAGCTGGCGTGGTGCTCACGATGGAGGCGGTGTGCATCATGAAGGAGATCAAGCCCGAGAAGGTGCCCGCGCCTGACGGCAAGGGCAAGGTCGACAGCTTCTGGGGCCCGGCGAAGACGATGATGCAGGACACCAAGTTCCTCGACTCGCTCGTCTCGTACGATAAGGACAACATTGACGTGGTCATCATGAAGAAGATCCGCGAGAAGTACATGCCCGACCCCGGCTTCGTGCCCGAGATCGTCAAGAAGGCGTCGACGGCGGCCTTCGGTCTATGCTGCTGGGTCCGTGCGATGGAGACGTACGACCGCGTCGCCAAGGACATCGCCCCGAAGCGCGCCAAGCTCGCTGGAGCCGAGGCCGAGTACGCTGAAGTTTCGACGCTGCTCGCGTCCAAGATGGCGGCGCTCAAGGAGGTCGAGGACAAGCTCGCGCTGCTCCAGGCGACCTTTGAGGAGACGACCGCCAAAAAGGAGAGCCTCGAGGCGCAGTCCATCGACTGCGCGAACAAGCTCGAGCGCGCCGAGAAGCTCATCGGCGGGCTGGGCGGCGAAAAGGACCGCTGGACCGAAGCGTCGCGCAAGCTCGGCGTCACGTACACCAACATCACCGGCGACGTGCTCATCGGCTCCGGCGTCGTCTCGTACATGGGCCCCTTTGTGGCCACCTTCCGCGACCTGCAGATCTCGGCCTGGATCAAGGAGTGCGCCGTGATGAAGGTGCCCTGCTCGGACAAGTTTGCGCTCGTCGACGTGCTCGGCGATCAGGTCAAGATTCGTCAATGGAACATCGACGGGCTGCCCAAGGACTCATTCTCGACGGACAATGGGATCATCACCGACTCGGCGCGCCGCTGGCCGCTCATGATCGACCCGCAGATGCAGGCGAACAAGTGGGTCAAGAAGATGTCCAAGTCGTCCAACCTGGTCACCTTCAAGCTCTCCGACGGCGACTTTGCGCGCGCGCTCGAGAACGCGCTCAACTTTGGCAACCCGACGCTCCTCGAGAACGTCCTGGAGGAGCTCGACCCCGTGCTCGAGCCGGTGTTGCTCAAGCAGGTCTTCAAGTCGGGCGGCGTGCTCTCGATCAAGCTCGGCGACTCGGTCGTCGAGTACAACAAGAACTTCAAGTTCTACATCACGACCAAGCTGCGCAACCCGCACTACCTGCCCGAGGTCTCGGTCAAGGTGACGCTGCTCAACTTCATGATCACGCCCGAGGGGCTCGAGGACCAGATGCTCGGCATCGTGGTCGCCAAGGAGCGCCCCGAGCTCGAGGAGGAGAAGACGAAGCTCGTCCTCGAGGCCGCGCAGAACAAGCGCGTGCTCAAGGAGGTCGAGGACAAGATCCTGCACACGCTCTCCTCGTCCGAGGGCAACATCCTCGACGACGCGTCCGCCATCGAGATCCTCGGAGATGCGAAGGTCATCTCGGACCAGATCTCGGCCAAGCAGGTGATCGCCGACAAGACCACCCAGAAGCTCGACGCCATCCGCGAGAGCTACAAGTCCGTCGCGTACCGCTCGTCCATACTCTTCTTCTCGATCGCCGCGATGGCGAACATCGACCCCATGTACCAGTTCTCCCTCGCCTGGTACCAGTCCCTCTTCGAGAGGGCCATCGAGCAGGCCGAGCCCTCGAAGAAGCTCGAGGAGCGCCTCAAGAACATCATCAAGACGAACACGTACTCCGTCTACCGCAATGTGTGCCGCTCGCTCTACGAGAAGGACAAGCTGCTCTTCTCCTTCGTCATGTGCACCAACATCATGCGCGGCGACAACAAGCTCGACGCGGGCCAGTTCACCTTCTTCCTCACGGGCGGCACCGGCATCATCTCCGACAACGCGCCCAAGAACCCGACCGCCGACGGCTCCACGTCCGACGGCGCGCCTTGGCTCGCGCAGCCGCGGTGGGAGGAGATCTTGCGCCTCTCGCTGCTGCCGGGCTTTGCGGACTTACCCTCCGACTTTGGCAAGCACCTCAAGGAGTGGAAAATCGTGTACGAGGCCGAGGTGCCCCACAAGCAGGCGCTGCCGGGCAAGTGGGACTCGGACCTGAACGACGATGGCGTCCCCTTTGAGCGATGCTGCATCCTGCGCTGCCTGCGCCCCGACCGCGTCGTGCCCATGGTCACCGCCTTCGTCTCCGAGAACATGGAGCAGAAGTTCGTCGAGCCGCCCCCGTTCAACCTCGAGGAGTGCTTCAACGACTCGACGTGCATGGTGCCGCTCATCTTCATCCTCTCGCCAGGCCAGGACCCGATGTCGCAGCTGCTCAAGTTCGGCGACGCGCGCGGCTTTGGCGGCAAGCGCACCAACTCCATCTCGCTCGGCCAGGGGCAGGGGCCCATTGCGAAGAAGCTCATCATGGACGCGCAGTCCAACGGCTCGTGGGTCGTGCTCCAGAACTGCCACCTCGCCGTCAGCTGGATGACGACGCTCGAGAAGATCTGCGAGGACATGCTCTCCGGCGGCCAGAGCCAGGACTACCGGCTCTGGCTCACGTCGTGCCCGTCGCCCGCCTTCCCCGTCTCCATCCTCCAGAACGGCGTCAAGATGACCAACGAGCCGCCGCTCGGCCTGCGCGCCAACCTGCTCGGCTCCTTCATCCAGGACCCGATCTCGGACCCGTCCTTCTTCGAGGGGGTGGGCGGGCCGAATGCGCACGGATGGAAGCCGCTGCTCCTCGGCCTGTGCTTCTTCCACGCGGTCATCCAGGAGCGGCGCAAGTACGGCCCGATCGGCTGGAACATCCCGTACGAGTTCAACACGTCCGACCTGCGCATCTGCGTTCGCCAGCTGCGATCCTTCCTCGAGAGCTACGAGTCGATGCCGCTCGCCGCGCTCCGCTATACCACGGGCGAGTGCAACTACGGCGGGCGCGTGACCGACGACAAGGACCGGCGCTGCCTCAACGCGCTCCTGCTCAACTTTTACAATGACGACGCCATCAGCGTGGGCTACTCGTTCCAGGCGACCGGCACCGCCGAGAGCCGCGCCGCCTTTGCGCAGCCCAAGGCCGAAACGCACGAGGAGTACATGGCGGCGCTGCGCGCGCTCCCGCAGTTCCCCTCGCCCGAGGTCTTCGGGCTGCACCCGAACGCGGCCATCACCAAAGAGCTCAAGGAGACACGCGAGCTCTTCACAGCCATCCTGCTCACGCAGTCGACCGTGGGCGGCGGCGCCGGCGGCGGCGACGACATGCTCGCCGCGATTGCGGAGGACATATCGTCCAAGCTGCCCGCCGACTTTGACCTCGATGCGGCCAAGGCGCTCTACCCGGTAGAGTACCTGCAGTCGATGAACACGGTGCTGCACCAGGAGCTCATCCGCTTCAACCGGCTCACCGAGATTGTGCGCTCGTCGCTCAACAACCTCAAGAAGGCCATCAAGGGTCTCGTCGTGATGGACGCGAACCTCGAGGCCGTCGCGAACGCGCTCATGACTGGCGCACGCCCCGCCATGTGGATGAAGCGCTCGTACCCCTCCCTCAAGCCCCTCGCGGGCTACGTGAGCGATATGATGCGGAGGCTCAAATTCTTTGCCGACTGGATCAAGAGCGGCATCCCCGCCGACTTTTGGATCTCGGGCTTCTTCTTCACGCAGGCCTTCCTCACCGGCGCGAGCCAAAACTTTGCGCGCAAGCACACGCTGCCCATCGACCAGATCGACTTTGCCTTCTCGATGCTCACGATCAAGGTGGGCGAGTCGCCGCCGCCCGAGGACGGCGTGCACGTCTTCGGCATGTACCTCGAGGGCGCGCGCTACCACGCCGAGACCAAGGTGCTCCAGGAGTGCGAGCCCAAGGTCCTCTTCACCGAGATCCCGATGATGTGGTTCCGACCGATGCAGGTCGACGCGATCGACCACGGCAAATATTACAACTGCCCGCTCTACAAGGAGTCGGCGCGTCGCGGCGTGCTCGCCACCACCGGCCACTCGAGCAATTTCGTCATGATGCTCAAGTTGCCCTCGGACGTTTCCGAGAACCATTGGGTGAAGCGAGGGGTGGCCGGGCTGCTCGCGCTCGACGACTGAGACTACGGACGGCGGGACGGCGCCGGGGGGCGGGGGGGGAAGACGTTTCGGGAGCGGGTGGGTGTGGCTCTGGCTGAAGAACGGGCCGCTCGAATTGAAACGCCTCCTGCCACCCTCCCGAGAGGACGATGCAGGGACCTCGTGACAGAACGCGCCCTTTTTCGATGATGTGTCTGCTGTGCCTTTGGGCGCCCATGTGTGTGAGGCGCGTGTGAGACCCGTCGATGACGGTGTGTCAAAATGTCTTGTGTCTCTATATCATTGTTTCCGAAGTTCTGCATGTCGTGTGTCGCGTGGTGGGTTGCTAGCATAAAATTTAGTCGTCACACATCTCAATTCTCATGACTCATCTCTGGATCTCGATCTCACCTTCCTGCTACTACTAGTACTACACTCAAGTCTAACGCTCGGGTCCGAACCCACAGGAGCTGTACTCTTACACAGTCGACACACTCATGAAAGTTGAGTTGAAACTGTCTCTCCCAACAGTCCTATTACCTATAGAAGGGTTGTACGAGAGTACAATAAGGATTCCTGTGTGACGTGTCTCCCTCGGCCCGTGGCCATGTTTCGCCCCAAGCGCAAGGTTCGGGTTACACCACCCGTGCCATCAGCCAAAACTGGACGGGCTCGCGACAGTACGGGCAAATCTTCATCTTGGCCGTGCAGCGCTCGCACGCGAGCTGATGGCCACACGGCACCGCAAGGTGCGACTTGGGCCCCACCATGCACACGATGCACGTGGTCTGGCCACCGATGGTCGATTCGGGCGCCTCGTCGTGCACACGGCCGGTGATGTTGCCCACGTCGGCGAGCGTCAGATGCCTCTCCGCTGGCATCAAACCTGCAGCCAGTGCTGGGGCTGTTGGTGGCGCAGGGGCAGGAGGCGGCGGATGCACGGTAGTCGGGCCGCGCCCACCGCGCCCTCCACGCCCCCCTCGCCCCCCTCGCCCGCCGCGGCCAGCGCTCGCTGCCACGGCCAGAGCCGTCGCGCGCTCCACCTCCACCCTCTCAGCCTCCGCCCTCTCCGCCTGCGCCCTCTCCACCTCCGCCCTCTCCGCCTCCGCCCTCTCCGCCTCCGCCCTCTCCGCCTCTGCCCTCTCCGCCTCTGCCCTCTCCGCCTCCGCCTCCGCCTCAGCCGCCGTCGCTGCGGCCACCTCCGCTGCGGCTGCCACTGCTGCTGCGGTCGCCTCCACGTCCTCCTCAGCCTCAACGACCTCCGATGCTGGTGCTGGTGCCGCCATCGCCACTTGCTCTGCCGCAGGCTCTTCGATCTTCTCTTCTGCCCCCAACTCCGCTTCCGTCGGCTCTGACTGCGGCGCCGACAAGCTGGTGCCCGCCTCGCCTGCGGCTGTGGTCGCCGCTTTACCCTTCTTCGCCTTCTTCTTCGCCTTCTTGGACGCCTTTGCGGCCTCCGCTTCGGCTCTCGCTTCCTCTTCAGCGATCAGGCGTGCCATCATCGCGTCGGCGCGCGCCTGCTCGTCCTCGCGCGAGAGGCCGCCTCGAGCGCCGCCAGCCACGACGGACGTGACACCTGCACTGGACGCTGCTGCCGCGCATGATGAGGCGATGTGCTGGGTCGCGGTAATGAATCCAAGTTGGCAGAGCGCTGCGGCATCGCCCTGGTCCGCAGCGAGCTTGAACAGCTCTGCCGCCCGCTTATCACCTTGGGCCACACCGCGTCCCTCACGGTGCATGACTCCAAGTGCGCACTGCGCTGCGGCATTTCCCTGGTCCGCAGCGAGCTTGTACAGCGCCACAGCCCGCTTATCATCTTGGGCCACACCGAGTCCCTCACGGTGCATGCGTGCAAGTGAGCACTGCGCTGAGGCATCGCCCTGGTCCGCAGCGAGCTTGAACAGCGCCGCGGCCCGCTTATCATCTTGGGCCACACCGCGTCCGTCACGGTGCATGCCTCCAAGCGCGCACTGCGCCGCGGCATCGCCCTGGCCCGCAGCGAGCTTGAACAGCGCCGCGGCCCGCTTATCATCTTGGGCCACACCGCGTCCCTCACGGTGCATGGCTCCAAGTGCGCACTGCGCTGCGGCATCGCCCTGGTCCGCAGCGAGCTTGAACAGCGCCACAGCCCGCTTATCATCTTGGGCCACACCGCGTCCGTCACGGTGCATGGCTCCAAGATTGTACCTCGCCGTGGCATCGCCCTGGTCCGCAGCGAGCTTGTACAGCGCCGCTGCCCGCTTATCGTCTCGGGCCACACCGCGTCCCTCACCGTGCATGTCTCCAAGTGCGCACTGCGCTGAGGCATAGCCCTGGTCCGCAGCGAGCTGGAACAGCGCCGCAGCCCGATTATAATCTTGGGCCACACCGTGTCCGTCATGGAGTATGACTCCAAGATCGTTCCGCGCCGCGGCATGGCCCTGGTCTGCAGCGAGCTTGAATAGCTCTGCCGCCTGCTTATCATCTTGGGCCACACCGCGTCCCTCACGGTGCATGCGTGCAAGTGAGTACTGCGCCGCGGCATTTCCCTGGTCCGCAGCAAGCTTGTACAGCACGGCAGCCCGCTTATCATCTTGGGCCACACCGCGTCCCTCACGGTGCATGAGTCCAAGTGAGTGCTGCGCCAAGGCATCGCCCTGGTCCGCAGCGAGCTTGAACAGGGCAGCAGCCCGCTTATCATCTTGGGCCACACCGCGTCCGTCACGGTGCATGCGTGCAAGTTCGTACTGCGCTGCGGCATAGCCCTGGTCCGCAGCGAGCTTGAACAGCGCCACAGCCCGCTTATCATCTTGGGCCACACCGCGGCCGTCACGGTGCATGCCTCCAAGTGAGCACCGCGCTGGGGCATAGCCCTGGTCCGCAGCGAGCTTGTACAGCTCCGCAGCCTGCTTATCATCTTGGGCCACACGGCGTCCGTCATGGTGCATGACTCCAAGATCGTACTGCGCCAAGCCATTGCCCTGGTCCGCAGCGAGCTTGTACAGCGCCGCAGCCTGCTTATCATCTTGGGCCACACCGCGTCCGTCATGGTGCATGCGTGCAAGTGAGTACTGCGCCACGGCATCGCCCTGGTCCGCAGCGAGCTTGAATAGCGCCGCGGCCCACTTCTCATCTTGGGCCACACCGCGTCCGTTAAGATGCATGATTCCAAGTGCGCAAAACGCTGCGATATCGCCCTGGTCCGCAGCGAGCTGGAACAGCGCAACGGCCCGCTTATCATCTCGGGCCACACCGCGTCCGTCACGGTGCATGGCTCCAAGTGCGCACTGCGCTGAGGCATCGCCCTGGTCTGCAGCGAGCTTGTACAGCGCCACAGCCCGCTTATCATCTTGGGCCACACCGCGTCCCTCACGGTGCATGGCTCCAAGATTGTACCGCGCCGTGGCATCGCCCTGGTCCGCAGCGAGCTTGTACAGCGCCGCGGCCCGCTTATCATCTTGGGCCACACCGCGTCCGTCACGGTGCATGCGTGCAAGTGAGCACTGCGCCGCGGCATCGCCCTGGTCCGCAGCGAGCTTGAACAGCTCTGCGGCCCGCTTATCATCTTGGGCCACACCTCGTCCATCAAGGTGCATGACTCCAAGTGCGCTCTGAGCCGGAGCATAGCCTTGGTCCGCAGCGAGCTGAAACAACTCTGCCGCCCGCTGATCATCTTGGGCCACACCGCATCCGTCACGGTGCATGCGTGCAAGTGAGTACTGCGCCATGGCATCGCCCTGGTCCGCAGCGAGCTTGAACAGCTCCGCAGCCCGCTTATCATCTTGGGCCACACCGCATCCGTTACGGTGCATGTCTCCAAGTGCGCCCTGCGCCGCGGCATAGCCCTGGTCCGCAGCGAGCTTCAACAGCGCCGCAGCCTGCTTATCATCTTTGGCCACACCGTGTCCGTCATGGTGCATGCCTCCAAGTGAGTACTGCGCCATGGCATAGCCCTGGTCCGCAGCGAGCTTGTACAGCGCCGCAGCCCGCTTATCATCTTGGGCCACACCGCGTCCGTCATGGTGCATGCGTGCAAGTGAGTACTGCGCCGGAGCGTAGCTCTGGTCCGCAGCGAGCTTGAACAGCGCCGCACCCCGCTCAGCATCTTGGGCCACACCGCGTCCGTCATGGTACATGCCTCCAAGTGAGTACTGCCCCAGCGCATCGCCCTGGTCCGCAGCGAGCTGGAACAGGGCCGCAGCCCGCTTATCATCTTGGGCCACACCGCGTCCGCCGTGGTGCATGACTCCAAGTGCGCCCTGCGCCGCGGCATAGCCCTGGTCCGCAGCGAGCTTCAACAGCGCCGCAGCCTGCTTATCATCTTGGGCCACACCGCGTCCGTCATGGTGCATGCGTGCAAGTGAGTACTGCGCCATGGCATAGCCCTGGTCCGCAGCGAGCTTGAACAGCACCGCAGCCCGCTTAGAGTCTTGGGCCACACCGCGTCCGTCATGGTGCATGACTCCAAGTGCGCACTGCGCCGCGGCATAGCCCTGGTCCGCAGCGAGCTTGAATAGCGCCGCAGCCCGCTTATCATCTTGGGCCACACCGTGTCCGTCATGGTGCATGCGTGCAAGTGAGTACTGCGCCATGGCATCGCCCTGGTCCGCAGCGAGCTTGAACAGGGCAGCAGCCCGCTTATCATCTTGGGCCACACCGCGTCCGTCATGGTACATGAACCCAAGTGAGCACTGCGCTGCAAAATTGCCCTGGTCCGCAGCGAGCTTGAACAGCGCCGCTGCCCGCTTATCATCTTGGGCCACACCGCGCCCGTCATGGTGCATGAGTCCAAGTGAGTGCTGCGCCAAGGCATCGCCCTGGTCCGCAGCGAGGTACAGCCTCTCCAGCCCGCTCTCTGCCACGGCCATAGCCTTCGCGCGCTCCACCTCCACCCTCTCCGCCTTCGCCCTCTCCGCGTCCGCCCTCTCCGCCACAGCCGACGCAGCCGCCTCAGCCGCCGTAGCCGCGGCCGCCTCCGCTGTGGCCGCCTCTGCTGCTGCGGTCGCCTCCACGTCCTCCTCAGCCTCAACGACCTCCGATGCTGGTGCTGGTGCCGCCATCGCCACTTGCTCTGCCGCAGGCTCTTCGATCTTCTCTTCTGCCCCCAACTCCGCTTCCGTCGGCTCTGACTGCGGCGCCGACAAGCTGGTGCCCGCCTCGCCTGCGGCTGTGGTCGCCGCTTTACCCTTCTTCGCCTTCTTCTTCGCCTTCTTGGACGCCTTTGCGGCCTCCGCTTCGGCTCTCGCTTCCTCTTCAGCGATCAGGCGTGCCATCATCGGGTCGGCGCGCGCCTGCTCGTCCTCGTGTGAGAGGCTGCCTCGAGCGCCGCCAGCCACGACGGACGTGACACCTGCACTGGAAGCTGCTGCCGCGCTTGATGAGGCGATGTGCTGAGTCGCAGCCATGTATCCAAGTTGGCGCTGCGCCCAGGCATCGCCCTGGTCCGCAGCGAGCTTGAACAGCGCTGCGGCCCGTTTCTCATCTTGGGCCACACCGCATCCGTCACGGTGCATGATTCCAAGTGCGCACTGCGCCGCGGCATCGCCCTTGTCCGCAGCGAGCTTGAACAGCTCCGCGGCCCGCTTAAAATCCTGGGCCACACCGCGTCCGACAAGGTGCATGGCTCCAAGTGCGCACTGCGCCGCGGCATCGCCCTGGTCCGCAGCGAGCTGGAACAGCTCTGCCGCCCGCTTCTCATCTTGGCTCACACCGCGTCCGTCACGGTGCATACCTCCAAGTGCGCACTGCGCTGCGGCATCACCCTGGTCTGCAGCGAGCTTGTACAGCTCTGCCGCCCGCTTGTCATCTTGGGCCACACCGCGCCCGACAAGATGCATGACTCCAAGATAGCCCTGCGCTGTGGCATAGCCCTGGTCCGCAGCGAGCTTGTACAGCACAGCAGCCCGCTTGTCATCTTGGGCCACACCGCGTCCCTCACGGTGCATGCTTGCAAGTGAGCACTGCGCTGCGGCACAGCCCTGGTCCGCAGCGGGCTTGAACAGCGCAGCGGCCCGCTTATCATCTTGGGCCACACCGCATCCGTCACGGTGCAGGACTCCAAGTGCGCACTGCGCCGAGGCATAGCCCTGGTCAGCAGCGAGCTTGAACAGCGCCGCAGCCCGCTTATCATCTTGGCTCACACCGCGTCCGACAAGATGCATGACTCCAAGTTCGTACTGCGCCAAGGCATAGCCCTGGTCCGCAGCGAGCTTGAACAGCGCCGCAGCCCGCTTATCATCTTGGGCAACACCGCGTCCCTCACGGTGCATGGCTCCAAGTGCGCCCTGCGCCGGAGAATAGCCCTGGTCCGCAGCGAGCTTGAACAGCGCCGCAGCCCGCTTATCATCTTGGGCCACACCGCGTCCCTCACGGTGCATGGCTCCAAGCTCGCACTGCGCCGCGGCATAGCCCTGGTCCGCAGCGAGCTTGAACAGCGCCGCGGCCCGCTTAGCATCTTGGGCCACACCGCGTCCGTCATGGTGCATGAATCCAAGTGAGTACTGCCCCGCGGCATTGCCCTGGTCCGCAGCGAGCTTGAACAGCGCCGCTGCCCGCTTATCATCTTGGGCCACACCGCGTCCCTCACGGTGCATGACTCCAAGTGAACACTGCGCTGCGGCATCACCCTGGTCCGCAGCGAGCTTGAACAGCGCCGCAGCCCGCTTATCATCTCGGGCCACTCCGCGCCCGTCATAGTGCATGCGTGCAAGTGCGTACTGCGCTGCGGCATTTCCCAGGTCCGCAGCGAGCTTGTACAGCACGGCAGCCCGCTGATCATCTTGGGCCACACCGCGTCCGTCACGGTGCATGCCTCCAAGTTCGTACTGCGCCAAGGCAATGCCTTGGTCCGCAGCGAGCTTCAACCACTCTGCCGCCCGCTTATCATCTTGGGCCACACCGCGTCCGACAAGATGCATGACTCCAAGTTCGTACTGCGCCGGAGCAATGCCTTGGTCCGCAGCGAGCTTGAACAGCGCTGCGGCCCGTTTCTCATCTTGGGCCACACCGCATCCGTCATGGTACATGGCTCCAAGATTTAACCGCGCCGCGGCATCGCCCTGGTCCGCAGCGAGCTGGAACAGCTCCGCGGCCCGCTTAAAATCTTGGGCCACACCGCGTCCGTCACGGTGCAGGACTCCAAGTGAGTACTGCGCCAAGGCATAGCCCTGGTCCGCAGCGAGCTTGAATAGCGCCGCGGCCCGCTTATCATCTTGGGCCATACCGAGTCCCTCACGGCGCATGGCTCCAAGATTGTACCGCGCCGCGGCATCGCCCTGGTCCGCAGCGAGCTGGAACAGCTCTGCTGCCCGCTTATCATCTTGGGCCACACCGCGTCCCTCACGGTGCATGACTCCAAGTGAGCACTGCGCCGCGGCATCGCCCTGGTCCGCAGCGAGCTTGTACAGCTCTGCGGCCCGCTTGTCATCTTGGGCCACACCGCGTCCCTCACGGTGCATGCCTCCAAGTTCATACTGCGCCAAGGCAATGCCTTGGTCCGCAGCGAGCTTGAACAGCTCTGCCGCCCGCTTATCATCTTGGGCCACACCGCGCCCGACAAGATGCATGACTCCAAGTGAGTGCTGCGCCATGGCATCGCCCTGGCCCGCAGCGAGGTTTAGCCTCTCCAGCCCGCTCGTCATCTAGAACCTCACTCCCGAGAGGTGAGCGGATTCTGAGTGCGAGTGGATGATTCTGCTAGCGGGAAGATGGTGTGAACGAGTGGGAGGCAGTCTAAGGTTCCCGGGGAAAAGACTACACAATGCTCTCTCCAAAAATAGATAGGGGATAACGTCGAATTCATTAGAAAACCCTGACGAAATACAAAGCCTTTCATAGAGAGTCCGCCACTTCATGCGATGATGACGCCCATGCGTTGAACGCTGGAGAAGACGAACATCGGGCTCGGACGAAAATGCCGCTCACGTACCTTCGCAACCGCGCGCGCACCGCCGGGGTGCATGCACTCGAGCGACTCTTGAGCGAGCCATTGCCAAAGCGACGCCCAATCGAGTACTGGTCGGGACCGTCGCAGATCGGCAAGGCCGAGCAGCACCCCGCGTGCCCCGGGCTCTGGGTGCTCCGACAGGCTCTGAGCCCGCGCGAGGTGTCCGAGGTGCGCGCTTTTGCAGAGTTGGCCATGAGGCCGCCGTCTGTGGAGAGCACAGATGGCGTGCACGCGACGCTCGCTGCCGCCGAGCGCGAGTGCGATCTCATGCTCTCCAAGCTCCGCGAGCTGCCTCCCGGGAGCGACCTCTACGTCGAGGCAGCCGAGGCGACCGACGCCGCGCTGCAGCGGCGCGATGAGTTGCGTGCCAAGGCCCGCACGACTCCGATACCAGCGCCGCCGTTACGCACACGCACGCGATGGGACTGGTTCGTCTACGAGCCCGGGCGTTGCATGGCTCCGATGCTGCCGCACGCCGGCGACTCGCGTGCGCTGTCCTCGCGTGCGCTGCAGCGGCAGCACTTTAGCGGCTTCGAGGTCTTCGACAAGGCGCCCGTGGACGAGTGGCTCTGCCTCGCTAGCCTGACCGAGTCCATGCAGCCCGGGGCCGATGCCGCCGACGCCCGCCTCGGCGCCGCGACGCTCCGCCGCCTCCAGACTGACCTGCCGAACTCGTGGATGCATGGCGCCATCAGCGCCGACGCGTCGTGCATGTTCTTCCAGTGGCAGCACCTGGAGCGCGGCACCGCCGTGGCCGCGCACATTGACGCGGACGTGCCGCCCGCCGACACCGTCGCCACCCTCTCGCTGGGTACGGGCGCACACGACACCGTGCGCGTGGGGCGCGTCGTCTTCCCGTTGAGAGCGGGCGATGTGTACGCGATCTGTGGGGAGGCGCGCTGGCACGTGGACCACGAGGTGTACTGCAGCACAAGCGATCGGCTCTCGCTCACCATCCGATTTGCGAAGCTCGCGGACCCTCCGACTCTCGTTACAGGATCTTGCGCACAGCTGCTGGAGGCAACGACACCTACAGGCTAGTCGCTAGCCGCCCTAGAGAACGGTCGAGCGAGAAGGCGTGGATTCTCGTCTGTCTTTGGTAGCACGAATCTTAAGCCGCTATTGCCCGCTACGGACCGGACACCGCGTCCGGGCCGCCGGTGAGAATGACCGATAGTATGACCGACCAATCGCCACATCCCATGAGCCATGTGAGGGGATTAGACTTTAGAGTAGAGCGGCGACACGCGGTCCGTGTGGACTCAGTGATCGCTCTTCACTCTCTCTGCTCTCTCTCTCTCTCTCATCACGTCCTTATTGGGGCATCGCCTCCGTCTTCTTCGGCTGCTTCTTCTTCTTCTCGCCGCCGCCGCCCGCGAGCTCGTGATCTCGCGGCAGCTGGCTCTTGAGGGCGATGAGCTCCGCGAGCTCCGGCTGCAGCGCGCCCTCCTCCACCTCCCCCGCCTTGATCGCGGCCTTGACGGTGCGCACCTTGTCGCCTTGCGCGCGCACCTGCGCCTCGAGCGCCGCGAGCGCCGCGCCCGTGAGAAGGTGGGGGGCTGTGGCCGCCGCCTTTGCCGCCGCCGTGCCCGCCTTTGCCGCCGCCGCACTCGCCGCACTCGCCGCCTCCGCCTTGGCCGCCTTGGCCATCGCGTCGGCCGCATCGGCAGCGGCCTCCTCCTCCGTCGCCTCGTACCGCGGCACGATGATCTGCGGCATGGGCAGCGGCCCGCCGCCCGCGAGCACGCACGCGGGCTCCACGAGCGCGCTAAAGGCGCGCGCCGTCTTGGGCACGGCCAGCTGGTCGAGCAGCGCGCTGGCGATCGTGGGCGTCACCGGCTGCGAGACGATGCCCACGTATCGCATGGTCTCCATGAGCACCCACAGGACCGTCTGCATGCGCGCCGGGTCCGTCTTGCGCAGCGACCAGGGCGCCTGCGTGTCGATGTACCGATTCGCCTGCTGCACGAGCGCATTCGTCTGCTGCGTGATCCGATGCAGCTGCATCTCGTCCGCGAGCTCACGCAGCGCGGGCAGCAGGGCGCGCGCGGCCTCGAGCATCGCCTCGTCGTCGGCATTGAGCGGCCCGGGGGTGGGCACGGTTGCCGCGCAGTGCTTGTACGCGAACGAGAGGGTGCGGTACGCGAGGTTGCCCAGGTCATTCGAGAGCTTCGCGTTGATGATGTCCTGCATCTTCTCGTGCGAAAAGTCGCCATCCGAGCCAAAGGGCACCTCGCTCACCATAAAGTAGCGTACCTGATGAGGGACGCAATCAGAGGCTCATCAGAGGTTCATTAGCGCCCACCATAAAGTAGCGTACCTGGTCGCAGCCGTACCGCTGGACGAGGCCGACGGGCTCGATGACATTGCCCACCGATTTGGACATCTTCTCGCCATTGACGGTCCACCAGCCGTGGGCAAAGAGCCGCTGGGGCAGGGGCAGCCCGGCGGCGAGCAGAAAGGCGGGCCAATAGATGGCGTGGAAGCGCAGAATGTCCTTGCCGACCATGTGGACGCTCGCAGGCCAATATCGCTCGTACTGCGAGGCGCTCGTGTGCGGGTAGCCGACCGCCGTCAGGTAGTTGGTCAGCGCGTCCAGCCACACGTACATGACGTGCCCCTCGTGCGCGCCCGGGCTCATCGGGTCTTCGGGCACGGGCACGCCCCACCCGAAGGTGGTCCGTGAGATCGAGAGGTCGCGCAGGCCGTCGCGCATGAAGGAGAGCACCTCGTTGCGTCGGCCGGCGGGCCGGATGAACTCGGGATGCGACTCAATGTGCCGCGCGATCGGCTCCGCGTACTTGGACAGCCGGAAAAAGTAGGAGGACTCGGCGACCCACTCGACCGGCGCACCGGTGGGCGCTTTGCCGTCGACGAGCTCGTCCTCGCCGTAGAAGCACTCGTCGCGCACCGAGTACCAGCCCTCGTACGCGCCGAGGTAGATGTCGCCCGCGTCGCGCAGCTTGCACCAGAGCGCCTGCACCGCCTCGTAGTGCCGCGGCTCTGTCGTCCGGATGAACTCGTCGCACGAAAAGTCGTACGTATCGAGCAGCGCGCGGAACGTGGCCGAGACGCGGTTGGCAAAGGCGATGGGCGTCTCGCCGGCGGCGACGGCCGTCTGCTCCACCTTCTGGCCGTGCTCGTCCGTGCCCGTCAGGAACTTGACATCGTACCCATCGAGCCGCTTGAAGCGTGCGAGCACATCGCACGCCAGCGTCGTGTAGGCGTGCCCAATGTGCGGCTGGCCGTTGACGTAGTAGATGGGCGTGGTGATGTAAAAGGGCGGCGCGTCGGCGGCGGGCGGCGGCATAGTGGCCGCCGTCGCGCAGATGGGCCGCGTGCGCGCCGTCGCCACCGCCGCCGCCGCCGCTGCTGGCTCGAGCGGCGGCACGGCCGCCGCGCCTCGCCGTCGCATGACGACGGGCGGCGCGGCGGCGAGCGCGGTCAGGCCCATCGACAGGCGCGTGGCGGAGGCCGAGGAGGAGGTCGTGGTCGCGAAGAGCGACACCGCCAGCAGCGGCCGGCGCATGCTCGTTCAGTGCTCGCACGCCGTCTCGCGGCGGCAGATCGCAGAACTTCTGGGTGACTTCCGGCGCGGGTGTGGTGTTGTCTCGGTGTGTTGCATGCAACATATCAAGGGGGAGGGGGGGGGAATGTACGTAGGTGCGGGATTGGTAGCAGGGCTCACCAGGAGTACCCAGGAGCACGTTGAAGTGATCCTGATGCACGGGGCATTGGGCTGCAGGATGACGCGCTCGGGCATGCCGCCGGCCGCACGGCAAAGGTCGGTGCGCTCCGCCGTCGTCGTGGTGACGAGCGGCCGTCGTCATGGTGACGAGCGGCATGTGCAGCACGAGCGCGGCGAGAGGACGTCGCCGATGGCAGCCGGCGCGAGCGCGTGCTGGATGCCGCCACGGCCACCGCAAGCGGCCTCAGCCGCTTCGAGCCATCGAGCGTGTACTCGAGGACCTTGCCGTCTGCCTCGCTCGCCTCGACGCGATCGACGGCGGCTGCTTTTCTGAGCTAGGCCTGTACATCACGAAGGGCTCGCCTCACCGCGGTGAACAATGGTCGGTGACGAAGCCGCCTCTCTCAGCGCCATTCTCGGCGCGCTCGATGACGAGCACGGAGCAGCAGCCGTCCGCGCTGCGGTCTAAGTTGCGCATGGCGCTCGCCCTTGCCGCCGTGAGCGCGAGCGAGCGCGTGCCCACCGAGGCTGAGGCCGCCGTGCTCGCGGAGCTGCTCTGCTGGCCGACGTCCGGGGCTCGAGCCCCAGCGCGTGCGCTTCTCCATCAGATCAGCTCACTGATCAGTGTCACAAGGGCGGGCAGCAGCGTGTGGCACATCCGGCCGTTGGCAAAATTGAGCTCACGTCGAGCATCGAGCTCGCCTATCGTGCACTCGCGCAGGTCGCGGCGGCACTCTCGGCGCACGGCGTCGAACTGCTCGGCGTTGGGCGCGGCCGCGGCTCCATGGGCGGCGCCATCGAGGCCGTCGGCAAGACACTCGAACATCACCCCCGAGAGGCGGCGCACGGTGCGCCGCAGCGCGAGCACCGCTCGAAGGAAGTGGCACGCGGGAAATTGAGCTCACGTCGAGCATCGAGCTCGCCTATCGTGCACTCGCGCAGGTCGCGGCGGCACTCTCGGCGCACGGCGTCGAACTGCTCGGCGTTGGGCGCGGCCGCGGCTCCATGGGCGGCGCCATCGAGGCCGTCGGCAAGACACTCGAACATCACCCCCGAGAGGCGGCGCACGGTGCGCCGCAGCGCGAGCACCGCTCGAAGGAAGTGGCACGCGGGCGCGCCGCCGGCCGCGAGTTTCTCGACGGCGCTGAGCGCGGAGCGGGCGCGCATTAGAGCTGCATGGGGTGCGTGATAGGTTTACTGACTCGCACCCCCCCCATTGAGGTGGAGCCTGAATTGATTTCTGACGCCTCGTGAGGGCTTGCGGGACCACAGAGTGCCGGAGTATTGCGGACGGTCGCATCGATCGTCTCGAGAAGTCTCGGAGAGTTTGGCATTTGTGCCCACATTTTATCGGCATTTTGACCCACACCGGGTGCTCGAGCAGGTTCGCCGCCGGAGCGGACGAGGCTGTGAGTGTCGCGCTCAACGGCCACGACTTTGAGGGGGGGCGGCGAGCACTCGCGCTTTGCATACACGTACACCACTGTGGCTCAAATGTGCGATCCGCGGTGAGGGCGCCCCGATTCCAAATTTCCAATGGAGGGAGTGACGATCAGGTCGATCATGTCGAGCACGACCTTGGCGACGACGCCCGAGCTGGTCTAGGTACTCCGCGTTGGCTGCGAAGATGCGTACCTTGAACTGACCACTGAAACCGAGTTTGGCCTCTTAGAACGTCCCGGGCGCGCGGTGGAATCCTATCGGCAAAACCGAGACGCTCTCCTTCGGTTCCGACGCACGTGGGGATCCGTCGAGGGCGTCGGCGAGGGTGGGGGCGAGGGTGGGGGCAACGGCGGTGGCGACGGCGGAGACGAAGACGGCGACGGTGGCGGCGACGGCGGCGACGACTGCGAAAACTAGCGCTCTCCTTCGGTTCCGACGCACGTGGGGATCACGAGGGCGTCGGCGAGGGTGGGGGCGAGGGTGGGGGCAACGGCGGTGGCGACGGCGGAGACGAAGACGGCGACGGTGGCGGCGACGGCGGCGACGACTGCGAAAACTAGCGCTCTCCTTCGGTTCCGACGCACGTGGGGATCACGAGGGCGTCGGCGAGGGTGGGGGCGAGGGTGGGGGCAACGGCGGTGGCGACGGCGGAGACGAAGACGACGACTGCGGCGGCGACGGCGGCGACGACTGCGAAAACGAAAACGAAAACCAAAACGAAAACGCCGTGAAAAACCGGCAAAAAATCCGGCAAAAACCGGCAAAAAATCCGGCGAGGGCGCTCACCAAGACCGAGCTGTACGCCCAGCCACGGCCGGCCACCAAGAAGCACCTGGTGAGCCGCCTCGCCTCCTCCACCCCCCGGGTAGTCGACGGCCTCTTGGGAAGTGACGGGGGTGCTCTATAGAGGGGGGGTAATCAAGTTGCCCCGCGCGCGTAGCGCGCGGGTTTTAAGCCCGCCGCAGGCGCGAAATTTTTGGCGATATTGACTGTTAATCACTACATTTAGGCCCTGAAATTGATGCCACTCACACACTATTGACTGCGAC
>ENA-UOUZ01000229-UOUZ01000229.1-mixed-culture-metagenome-genome-assembly--contig:-NODE-229-length-36974-cov-103.655922_pt1 | contig 36974 bp, 15 predicted proteins | sample MGYA00238154_ERZ761575 | MGnify/ENA primary metagenome ERZ761575 (study PRJEB28896, sample SAMN07631632) | mixed culture metagenome | isolation source: Freshwater growth medium | place: USA...
GGATCATCAATTATTGACCCAATTACTCCCTCAATAGTGTTGCTGTGTAGTCGTACGTAAGTCGTGTATCGGCTATCGCAATCTTTATCTTCGCTTACCCCGAGCCGCGAGCGTCGAGCTCTCCGCACTCAGCATGGCACTCAGGCGCGACCGCGATCCGCGCGTGCGGCGTGGCGCGGGCGGCGGCGCCGTTTTCGGGCACGTTATACCGAGAACGCTCGTGTTGTGCAGTAAGACTTGCAAGCCGCCTGAGGTCACTCACACTACCCACCCTCATGGGCGGGCTCAGTGATAACAGTGATCAATGATCAGTTTCTGGGGACTGGGCTATGTCCTGGCGCGGGGTCCCTCGGGTCGCAACGACGATAAGCGGCGCGCAGCAAACCGGTGGAATCCAGCCCTGAATGATGGAAGATTCGCGGAGTCCCGGAGCACAGATCCGTGCAGCATGCGATGCCACGTGCAGCACGCGCTGTATCCTGTGATGGCTAGATGGCAACGCGATAAAGAACCCGGCTTATTCGCGCCTGCTTTCTGCGCGTTTGCCTCCAAGTGCCTGGTTTTCACACGACATGGTTTTCACACGCCCAGGTCGGCGTAGCTCACGACGCGCAGCCCGCCTGTCCTGAGAGGCTCGCGCTCCGGATCGCGCAGGAGAGCGAGGTTGCTGCGCCGGCCGAGTAGCGGCGAGCTCACGGGGCTCGTACTATGGCCAACGGGCGGCACGTCCACTAGTGATGGCATGGGCGGTGGCACGAGGCCGGCGGTACCGGTCACCGCCGCCGCCGCCGCGCCGCCAGTCCCCTTCCCGCCAGTAGCTGGCGTCAGTGGGCTCGCGGGCAGCGCATCGAGACTCAGCCAGCGGCGCGGGCGCATCCATACGCAGAGCGCCACGAGCGCCGCGAAGAGCAGCAACGCCCCCATAAGCGCAATCGCAGCCGCTGACGAGGCGGCAACAGCATGCACATGTGCCGCGTCGTAGGCCGACAGGCCGAGCGCGGCGGCAGCGCGCGTGACGGCCGGCGTCCGTGCAGCACATGACGACGGGACGCACGCGGAGCTCGGCACGGCGCTCAGGGGCGGCGGCTGCATGCTGATACGCGAGGGCGAGGGCGCGACAGCCTCGATAGCTGACGCTGCGCTCAGAGGCGAGTGCGCGCGGAGGTAGTCTGCCAGGGCGTGCTGCGCAGAGACGGCAAAATGGTGCGCCTCGGCGACTCTGTCACTGCCCGTCTCCTCGAGCAACAGCAGCGGCAGCGCCGGAGCAAGCGTCAGCACATGGATGGGCACGGCGTCGTCCAGCGGCTCAAACGAGGAGCGATTGGTGGCGGAGCGCCACCGTAGCTCGGCAGCGTCGCTGCCCGTGCATGACCAAGCGAGACGCACATTTGAGGAGACCTGCCATGAATGGGCCGCGTACGGAGCGGCGCACGATTGCATCGCGACCCCTTGGGCATCGGAAAGAACCCTTCTGAGCAGTCCAGCTGGCAGCGTGAGCGACACCAACGGGTGCGGCGGCAACACTTCAGCGAGATCCTCAAAGTCGAGTAGACCTTCGTGAAGGCCTCCTCCGAGGAAGCGCGAAGGAACGAGGCAGACCGAGTGCTTAGGCGGCAGCATGTCTGCCCATTCGCAGAGGGCGTCTGCCGCCAACGATCCGAGGAGGCACTGGCTCGTCAGGCACTGGTTCGTCCATGGGATCCTGGCGGCGATGCGGGCAAACCCTGAAGTGGATTTTGGCTCCATTAGAGGCGTTTGTTGTGACACAGGAGGAAAGGCTCAGGAGGAAGACCCAATCCTCGGCGGCCATCATGCGAAGGCGTCGTCACGGGCGTTTCCTTCGCAGAAAGTTCGCATGTGAACGAGACGAACCCTATTGGAGCTAACATGAGCTAACGCTAAGACCAACGCGCCACAGCCGCCTCAAACAGCGCAAACGCTGGCGAGTCCTCGCCCGCCATTTGCCGAGCAAGCTCTCTGGCTCGAACGGCCCACGTGCGGGCTGCGGCTCCGTACTCGCGTGCACGGGAGCGCAGCGCTGAAGGCCCCCTTCCTCCCTTGCTTCCTCCGTCTTCGTCGTCTCGGCTCACCGGCCGCGCGGCCGTGGCGGCCGCGGCCGCGTGCAGCCGGGAGGCTGCCGCCGCGCAGAATTCGAAAAAGAGACGCGCCAAAACATTGGCGGTGCCTGCGAGGAGGCCGTCTGCGCACTCGGCCTCGACCAGTGCGTATCGCGCGTCCAGCCTGCCCAACACGGCGCTGGGCTCGTCGACGACGAGCGCATTCAGCGCCCCCCACGCCTGCAGCGAGGCGCGCAGGCTCGCCGTGCCGCCCAGTGCCGCGATGCGCGCTTCGCTCTCCGCAACGGCTGACCTGCTCCATGGTCCGCTCATGGCGCACTTGGCACACGTGCACTCGAATCCAAAGCTCTCAAGCAGATAGCGCCGGCGCGCCTCGCGCGGGGCGAGGAAGCCGGCGTAGTTGAATGTGATTTCTGTCCCAGCGGGGATGCGCTTGATGGCGTGCACGGTCAGCTGGCCACCGGACCCAGCGCCGTCGGCCCACCGGGGCACAGCACCACCGACAGCACCGCCGAGAGATCCGTTCCACCGAAAGCACGCGTTGGCGTCGCAGCTATGATTGAAGCGACTCGCCGTGTAATAAATCGCGCCGTACGTTTTCGAGCCATGCGTATGCGGTATGCCATTGGTCTGCGCGATGCCTGCTGGCGACCTCGTCACCCCGTAGGCAGAGTTCTGCGAGAGCTCGAAGAACTTGCACCGGCGATCGGCTGGCAGCGCATCGACGGCAGCCTCCAGCAACGCCGAAGGGATGCCCTCGTACTCGCCATGGCGCTGGCCATCGTAGCCAGACACGTCCATGGGCACCACCAGCAGCGGCGTCTCCGCCAGCAGCCGCTCACCAATGAAAAGGTCGCGCGTCGCGACGACGCCGAATCCCTTGCCATCGATTGGCATCACCGCAAATGGTGCGCCACCAAATGCCATGGCCACACGCTCGGTGAGCGCATCAACGTCGCGTGCGAGTGCGACTTCACGGGCTCGCAGCTCCTCCATGTGCGCTACTAGTGTGCGCTGCTATTGATCCCGTCAGTTTTCTCGACGCACGTGAAAGACTCGTCTTTCGAAGGGATGTACGCGAGCGCTTTCAATTCGCCGGAGTTCACAGCCTGTTCACACTCTTACCTGCTGTGGATTAACGACCCGTAGCTCCGTGCGCGCAGCGCACGCTGCAGCATTTCCTTGTGGTGTTCGTCGTCTTGTTCAAGCCGAGTCTCCATGTCCCAGCCTGCGGCCACAGGCACTTACAGCTACCTGCAATACCCGACCGCCTCCGACGCTCGCACCGCGCGGGCGCGCGAGGACGCCGATGCCGCGCGTGCGCAGCGAAATGTTGCGGAAGCTTTCATGCAGGCCGACAACCCAGTTGGCAGCAGCGGACGGCGGCCGATCGCACCTGTCGGCCCGCCCTCTGGCGCCACACGAGGCATGCGCCCGGCAAGCGCGGCGACTGCTTCGCCCGGCCGCGAGCGGCTGCGGACTGTCGAGCTGATGTACGAGGAGCTGAAAAAACGGATGCACGAGCAGATGAAGCAGCTCGTCGACGAGCAGCGCAAAGTGACCAAGCTGCGCACAGAGAAGCTCAAGCTGCGCGCCGAGAACAACTACCTGCGGCTCCAGCTCAACGACTCGGCGCGCGCGGCCCAGGGCGACGATCCGGCGCTCGCCAGCTCGCTGCCACTCACCCGTGCGGAGACCGCGCGCGCCGCGATCAGCGCCGCGGCCAACGAGCCGCTGCTCACCGACGACGGCGCGGCGGAGGAGTTGGGGCCTCATGGGCCTCACCAACGCTCGCACCGCCCGCCGCCCTCCGCTCCGCTGCGGCGCGCGGAGGCGTGCTCCAGCGCCGCGGCCGATGCCGCTACGTTTCACGCTAAGGCAGCCGAGGAGCGTGCCGGACGCGAGGAGGCGAAGGCGCAGCTGCATGCGGCGAAAGAGGAGATCCGCACTTTGGAGGAGGCGCTCGCGACAGCTCGAGATCAGATCACCAAGCTCCAGCGCCAAGTGGCGGGGCAGATCCCCCGCGCGATGCCCACTGCCGGTGGCGCCAACACTGCCGGCGGCGCCGTCGGCGGTGACGCCGTCGGCGGAGGCGCCGTCGGCGTGGGCGCCGTTGGCGTGGGCGCCGTCGGCGTCGACAGACTGGCGTGCACACTGTCAGCGCCGGAGCTGATGGATGCGCTTGTGTCGGGCCAGGTGGCGGATCTGGAGCCGGAAAAGGTGGATGCGCTGCTGAAGGAGGCAGTGGAGGCGGGTATGGAGGCGGCGAAGGAGGCCGCAGCCGCGGCCGCGGCCGCGAAGGCGGCGGAGGCGGCGGAGGAGGCTGCAGCCGCGGCCGCCAAGGTGCAGGGCGCCGAGGGGGGTAGTAAAGCAGGCGCACCGAGCGCCGCACCGAGCGCCGGCGGAGGCGGGCGGCGGCCATCAACGGATTCAAATTGGGAGGCGGGAAGCGGAGGAGGCGGCCCGCCGAAGCCACCCGGGAAGATGCCGGAGACGTGGCGAGCGAACACGTGGTGCACGACACAGGAGGTGCACAGCATGATCGCCGAGCTGCTCACCGCGCCCCTCGTTAAGAAACTCAGTGCGAATGAGGAACTCAGGGCGAAGCCCGCTGGCGGAGCTGACGAAGCGTCGACCGAGGGGGACAAGAAGCGTACGCTCGCGGCGGCCGAGCTAGCTTTCTTGCGCCACCTGGGGAAGATGGACGAGCCGCAACGGCTTGCTATACTCGGCAAGCTGCTCGAAAAGACGCCGGTGTCGCTGGCCGAGACGCTCGCCAACGGCTTGTCTAAGCTGCAAGAGGGGTACACGTCCAGCGAGCTCTCGGAGAAGTTCACGGAGAAGTTCATGATGGGCAAGATGTCCGAATTCCACCTGTGCGACATCAAGGCCTTCTACGACGGGCTCGAGGTGGCGGTGGGGATGCCCAATCCCGATTTGTTTGAATCGATGCGCCGCGAGCACACGAAGAGGAGCGATTCAGACATTTGGTTCACCACGTCGAATTACCTTTGCCACACAAGTTCCTGCATCGAGTGGTACTTTGTCGTCGACCCGGCGCGTGGCAAGGAGGTGCTGAAGAGGAAGTCATACCCCTCGGAGCAGGCGGAGGGTCTTGAACGGCGCAAGCTGCGCAACGAGCGGGAACTCGACACCTTCGACGTCGCCATCAGTGATGTCAACAATCGTCTGCGCCTGCATGCGCAACGCCCGCTGCGCAAGGAGGAGTTCATCGCGTCGCGCCTGTATACGGGGCCGATGTTCCAAAAGTACAATGCGGTGTTGCGCGCGAATGTGGGCGACGCGGAAAAAACGCCGCAGTGGATGAAAGACAATTACCAGCAGCTGTGCAAGGGCAATAGGTACACGACGACAATCTGGGTGCTCAACTCGGCCATCGTCAAGCTCAAGGTACTCACGCCCGCCGCATGCGTCTACCGCGGGCTCAAGGGCCTCGCCCTCCCGTATGCCTTCCGCACGAAGAACGAGCACGGTATCAAGGGGGGCGTCGAGCCGGGCTTTATGAGCACAACGCTCGACTACAAGGTGGCGATGACGTACGCTGGTGCGTATGAAAAGACAAAGGATAAGGATGCGTCGGGCATCGTCTTCGAGATCCACCAGGGCCTCGTCGACCGCGGCTGCGATCTCTCGTGGCTCTCGCAGTACCCGTTCGAGCGCGAGATTCTCTTCGCGCCGCTCACGGGCGTCGAAGTGCTCGACACGCGCGTCGATGGCTCGGTGCTGGTGGTCGTGCTGCGGCCGACGACCAATCAGAAGGCTGCCACCATCGATCAGGTCGTCTCGCGCCTGCAGAACTCGCACGTTCAGTTCGTCGATTTGCTCATGGAGCAATTCACGCGCGCCGACGCGCCGAGCAAGGCGCTCGTGCCTCTTGAGGACCTCAAGAGCTCTGCACTCAAGCGAGAGCCCAAGTGGTTCAACGAGGCCGAGAACTACCGAGAGGCTACCGACAAGGCGCTCTCGGCCAAGGAAGAGGTGTTCACCCTGCTCAGCAAATTGGCCAAGAAAGAGAACTCCCGACTATCGGAATTGGCCAAGAAAGAGAACTCCCGACTCTCGCTGATCGTGAGTCCAACGGCTGTCGAGCCTAGGGCCGTCGCTGACGCTGACTCCACAGCGTCCCCCTCGTTCGGTGGCATGGAGGATTGGCGGGACGAGGCTTTGAAGTCCTTCAACGCCGCGAAGCTGTGCGCAGTGAGCAAGAAGATCGATCTGGCCATCGTGCTGTTGCACCTGTCCCTCCGATTGTGTAACGAAAAGAAGGGGCCGAGGCTGCACTCAATGCTCACAACTGACGACTATGAGGCCATCGATTGCATCTATGACGCCGAAGACCCGAGCATCTATGAAGCCGAAGACGAGAGCCTCTACAAGAAATCGCCCCCCTTCAAGAAATCGACATCCCAGTTGCGGCCGCCCTTGGCGCGGTCGCAACCGCCGAGAGCGTCCAAAACGGTCTCGGCGACCGACCTTCGCGGTGGTGACGTAAAACCACAGTCCAACGAGGATGTGGTCAAGGTGGGCAAGTCCAGCGATAACGTGGGTCCGCGCGACCGGCTGATCCTTCTCAAGATGCTCCTCAAGGACCCCAATGAGATCAGCGCGTGGGCATCTACGATCGTCGGTCTGCTCACGCCCAAGGCGGAGCAAGCGGAGCGCGTTCTCCGCTGCTTCGTACAGTTCCTCGAGAGCCATAAGCTCATCGAGGACAAGCCGATCAAGATTGGCAGCACGCTGCTGGCCTTGGCAGACGGCGAGCACAAGGACGACATCGACTATCAGCGCGGCGTGCTGCTCGCGAACATCCAGCTGCCCGACAAGGATCCCAAAAAGGATTCCCAAAGCGGCGCTCGGCACGATGTACGACATGGGGACGCTAAGGTGGTGCACCTTGTGAAGCTCCCGAACGGCACCACGATCAAGACGACGCTCGTGTTGCCCTTTGGTAACAACGACGCAGGCGCTGTGCTACGCGCGGCGGCCGCGCAAAACAATGTTGCGGTGCTCACTGCGCTCCTCGATAAGGGGCTGAGCCCGCTGCACGCGGACGAGCACGCCAACACGGCGCTGCACGAGGCGGCGGAGAATGGGTGTGAGAAGGCGTGCACGACCCTCCTCACGCACCCGGCGATGCAGCCGCTCGCACACCTTCAGCCAGCCTTCATGTCTAACATCCACGGCGTGCGTCCGTACGATTGGTCGCTTATGGGCAAGCGCGCGAGCCCACGGCTGCGCACGGCGATCAAGAAATCTGAGGCGGATAAGCTTATTAATCAGTTATGCGCGGATAGCACGCCGAAGCCAAAGCTGCTCCAATTGATTCTTGACCCTTCAAACGGGGACGCCAAATTATCGGGCTTGCTTCTCGGTGCAGTAGACACGACGAAGGATGGCAAGGTGGACATGCTGGTCCCGCTCAAAAGGACGTCTAGTGTCGGTGCTGACATGGGCGGCGAGGAAGAGGTCTTCGGCTCTTTTAAGGACTACTGTGATCACGAGCGGAATACCAAGCCTGGTGCCGAGCGGCTGACTGACGAAGTGCTGCAAGTGCGCTTCAGCACGATCGATGTCGACCGCTCGGGAACCCTAAGCAAGCGAGAGCTCGAGCAGGTGGTGACGGATGTTGACGTGAACGCGCCGGGCAAGTTCGGCATCACTCCGCTGATGCTCGCCGCCTTCCGTGGCTTCTCAAAAACGGTGCATTGTCTGCTAGAGAAGCATGCCGACCCGTTGCTGAAGACCGAAGAGGGGGGCTGCACGGCGCTCACGATAGCAGTGCTCGAAGGCCACATAGACGTCGTTGAGATCTTGCTCGATGACAAGAACCATTTCGCAGCTGCCGAGAAACATGGTGAAACAAATGAAAAACAGGTCGAAAAACATGCTCTCGACATTGTGACAAAAATGGTGGAGCATACTGAGGAGAACGGCACGTCGGCGCTTCTGCGCGCGTGCCAAAACGGTTTCGTCGATGCTGCTCAGCTGCTGATCCAAAAAAAGTCAGACGTCAACATCCAACGCACCGACGAACTCCAACGCACGCCACTCATTATGGCTGCACGCGCTGGCTCAAAGCAGTGCATCCAGACGCTGCTCGAGAACAAGGCGGATCCGTTCATGCCCGATGCCGAGGGGAGCACCGCGCTCACGCAGGCCGCCTACTTTGGCCACTCAGAGGTGGTCGAGGTGCTCGCCAAGTTGAAGACCGATGGCGGAAACTGGGGGATCATCCAGACAGGTGTTCAACTTGGCGAGGTCTCGCCGACCTCGCCTGACGACAAGCGCAAGGAGAAGCGTTGCATGGACCGCAAGGAGAAGGATTATTACATTAACCGCAAGGAGGGCCTGGCGCAGCAGACGGCTCTCATCCTGGCAGCGCGTCGCGGCCACCTGCAGACAGTGCAAGCACTGCTGCGCCGGGAAGCAGACGTGCACCTAAAGGATAAGAATGGGCTCACTGCGCTCATGTGGGCCTGCAAGCGCGGCCACGACGCTATCATTCCGCTGCTGATCGCCAGTGGTAAGCGCAATGAGCGAGATGGGATGCCGCAGATGGAGGAGACGGACGGCGAGGGCATGACAGCGCTGATGCACGCGGCGCACAACGGGCATGTGCAAGCTGCGGAAATCCTGGTGGTCGAGGGATGGGACCTCCTCGACCGGAATAAGGACGGCATGACCGCCCTCATGCTCGCAGCACGGTCGGGGATTAAGGAGATGGTGCATCTGCTCTCGACTTGCGAGACCTTCGGGAGCCATCAGAATCAGACTCGCCATCCTAAGCAGAACATGGCTTCGAATGCGGTCACGCCCAGCACGCAAGTGTGCGGGAAGGCCGTGACCGCCGGGACCCAGATCGCGCCGCCTCAGAAGCGGCTGATCGTCAAGAAAGAGGTACTCAACGCGATTGACAGCACTGGCAAGACAGCACTCATGTATGCGGCGGAGTGCCTCCACGCCCCGACCATCCGTGAGCTGTTGCATGCGGGGTGCGACCGCACAAAAACCGACCGGAACGGCCTAACCGCGCACATGATGGCACGCAGCGCGAAATCGATGAGTCGCGAGGTCAAAGTTGGCGCCTTGCGCGAGTTCCACGGCCAGTTCGGCGACAGTAAGGAGGGCAACCCGCCGCTGTGCGCATTGCGCGGCAAGGACGAGTCCAAGCTGGACGTGGGTGATTTCGTCGGCGTGGGCGCCTTCGTGCTCGACGTGGGCACGGGCGCGTGTAAAATCATGATCTGGGTGCGCTTCCGGACGGTCAGCTTGATAGAGGCTAAAGACGCCGAGATCAAAGAGCTCCCCAACAGTGGGAAGCTCGACTTTGAAAAGATCTTCAAGGGTGGGCTGGGGGAAAAGGATCCCATGTTCGAGGAGCTCGTGGCCACGCTTCACAAAGCCATGGAGACCGCATTCGAGAAGCACAAGGAGCTGCAGCATTGCTTGTTCACCAGCGTGTGCATCGGGCTGACAGCGTGGTACCGACAGCTCAGCAACGAGTTGCGAGAAAAGGGACGGCCCGTGATGGACGCACTACGCGACACGCTCCGGGCAAAGGCGGAGAAGCTCTCGCACTCGCGCTCGATCGACTCAAAGTGGTTTGCGGTGTCGCAGAAAGAGGAGGCCATGTGGGAGCATAAGTCGGTAGAGTACGCACTACAGGCTGCCGGGCTCGAGCCGCCCCTCGCGCTCATCTCGGGCGGTCAAGGCTCCGTGCAGCTGTCGGGCCTAGACGGCTTCACGAGCTACGATCTGCAGCTCAAGGTAAAGGTCGAACGCATCAAAAAGGACGTCGAGAATGACCCGGAGAAGGACCCGGGAAAGCGTAAAGCTGGGCTCGACGAATGGCGCGAGGAGATTAAGCGCGTGGTGAGCAACCAGGACGACAAGCTCGCCTCGCAGCTCAAAGAATTCGCGCTCGAATCCCAGGGGGAGAGCAGCGAGCCGGTGCGGATTGTGCTCATCTCGGGCCTTCACTATGTGGCCGTCGCCGCTAAGATCGTTCAGAAGAAGACGGACCATTACGCGTACCAGCCGGCCTCTGTGGTGCTCGAGATGTTCGACCAGTTGCTCAAGAAGGTGAATGATGCCAAGACCGAAACACAGGACCTCGTCGGCGCCGTGCGCGTGAGCGAGCTCCTCCGTAGCATCATCGGCGGGGCATACATGCAGCGCGTCGAGCTCCTCTTTGCGCGCGACTGGGTGCTTCACGGGGTGGGCAAGCTGCCCGATGGAAAGTTGACGTTCCCCCAGGGGCAGGACTTCAACTTCCGCACCACATGGACCGCCGGATGGTGGCTCGACCAGCTCGCGGAGCTCTACCGCAAGGATACGGAGCTGAACTTTCATGAGGCCGGAATCGAATGACGGCGTACAGTACAGCTGTCCTGTATGGACTGAATTTGACACAAGAGTGACGAGAGCATGCAAGAGAGACGTTATCGTATGTGGGCATGTATAATCTTGCGGTGTGCATTTGTGCTGAGCGTGAACACGCGATGATGCTGTGGATGAAAGTCGGTAGCTCTCTGCTGAGCTTGTATGATCGGATGATTGTGACTAAACCAAGCATGCACACAGGAGCGCACACCGGGCTCCGCCGGGGCGCGGGGGGCGGGTCGGATAGTTACGACAGTAAGGCGCTCGTAACGCTAAACGGTACCGCGCTGCGCGCTGCCGCTAGGCGCTAGCTCAACGCATATCTTCCTACACTACGCAATGCCCGTCTGAAGCGGTCACGGATGCCGCCGCGGCGGCGGCCCTCGTCACGCCCGTCTCGACTGCGAGCGCCGCATCCGAATGCAGCAGACGCGTCGCCAGCCGCGACGCTTCCACCTTGACTGCCGCCCTGACGGCTGCAGCGCGCTCGTACTGCTCGATCGCGTCGACGATCGGCTGCCGCGAGCGCCGGCGCCGTCGAGGCGCGCCCTCCTCCTCGACGGTGGCCGACGGCTCGAGGGACGCCGCCGCGGCGTCGCCCAACTCCGAGTCGTAGAGCGCCCGTGCAAGGGCGAGGGCGTCGACGAGGGCTTGGTTCGCGCCTTGCCCTTTAAAGGGTGCCATCGGATGCGCCGCGTCGCCGAGAAGGGTGATCCTGCCACCCGTTCCGAAGCGGCTGCCTACAGGCCGGTCGTAGATGGGGTAGCCGGTCACATCGTCGGCACGCGTCGCACCGAGCAGTTCGGGCACCGGAGTGGCCCAGTTTGCGCAACGCTCCCGTGCGTGCGCGAGTAGGGCCTCACCGCCGCCTTGCGCAAGCGCGGCCGCGGCCTCCGGCTCCATAGGAAAGGACACTTGCCACATGGTAGTTCCCTCGGGCGGCGGCGAGAAGGGCATCGCATACAGACGCGTCTCGCCATCGAGCTGCTCGAAGACAGTGTCGAACCCCGCGCAGAGCTCATGGGCACATTTCGCATATCCGAGCACGACTGCCACACCCAGCGCGCGCAGCCCGACGCCCCTTGGCTCGGCGGCGGTTGGCATCTGCGTCGGCGCCGCGAACTGACGCACTACGGAGTGGATCCCATCCGCACCAACCACCACGTCTGCGCTCACCTGGCGCTCGCCGCCGTTGAAGCTGAGCGTAGGGCGGTCATGCTGCCCCTTGTGCTGCCCTGTATTCTGCTGTGTGATGGTGTCGAGCCGGCAGCCCCACCGGATGGTTCCGGGCTTGAGCCGCGCACAGAGCAGCGCGCGCAGCGACTGGCGCGGCAAGTGCAAGTTACGTCGACCTGAGGGGCTGCCATTCTCTTCACGCGTCGCCGAGCCGTGGCGCCCCAACTCCCGACCACTCGCATCCCTCGAGATGTGCAGCGACGACGAGACTCCGGCCGCCGCGGCCGCCGACTCCAGTCCGAGATCACGGACAGCCTTCGAGCCTTGCTGCAGTGTGAGGCCGTACCCTTGCGAACGCTCGAAGAAGTCGCCATCCCGCTCGAAGACGCCAACGACGACGCCACGTTGTTGGAGCGCGAGGGCGAGGGCAAGGCCACCGATCCCCCCGCCGACAACCGCCACCGCCAGCGCCTCGTGAGCGCCATCGTGAGCACCACCGGTACTGCGGCCGACCACGGCGCCTTCGCTGCTCTCAGCCTCATCTCCACCGGTGCCGATCTCGGTGCTGATCTCGCGCTCCAGTTCGGTGGCGACCTGAGCCACCGTTACCACCGGCACGAGCCCCATGCCGTCGCATCGATCGCACCGCACCTGCGGCGGGACCGCGCTCGCTCGCCGCTTGCGCAGCATTCGGGACCCATGGCCGTGGCACGCAAGGCAGACGCGGTGCTCGTCGACAGGTGAGTGCAGCAACCGTTCAGTTTGGCGACGGATGGCAGCGCCGTCCCCACCCGTACCGCCTGGCGCCCCACCCGACGACGATGCCGATGCCCCGTCCGGCGAGTCGCCGGCTGCCCCGGCGCTGCCATCAACACGCGGCTTTGAGAGGCGTGCTGACGTGGCGAGCTGGCCGCACGCCGACGCTTGATCGCCCCCCCGCGCCGCACGCACCGACGCCCAAACTCCTAGCGCGCGCAGACGGTCCTGAAAGGCATCGACGGCTTCAAACGAGGGCCGCTCGAAGGTCGAAAAGTGCGGGAGGGAGCCCGCGGCTCGGCCTCCTGTCTGAGCTGGCTCGCGGATCGGCTCGCTGATCGGTAAGTTGTCCAAGCTCGGCTGGTCGTCCAATGTCGGAATCGGTAAGTTGTCCAAGTTGTTGTCCAAGCTCGGCTGGTCGTCCGATTTCGGAGCCGGCAGTCCGGGGTTGTAGGGAATCAGGTTGACGAGCACGCCAGTGCGACCCGAGCGGCGAGCGAGGTCGTGGCATGCGCGATGGAGCGGTTCGAGGAAGGCGGCGAGACTCTCCGCGTCGGCGATGCGATCGTTCACGCCGGCGATCAGCACGTACTCGATGAGCACGCGCCGCCGCCGGGGAGGCCGCGAGAGGAGCGAGGCGCACAGTCCATCGCGCAGCACCGTGGGCGGATACCGCGCAGTCGGCACGAGTTTCTTACGCAGCTGCTCGTCCGCGGAGTGCAGTGACCATGCGAGCATGGGGCCACGGTCCTCCTGCGCCTCCTCCGTGTCGTCCTTGTCGTCGCTATGCATCCTTCCCAGGATGGAGTCAAAGGCCGTCGGCGTCGGCATGACGGAGGAGACGACGACGCTTTGCCGTCCGAAGCCAAAGCGTTGCGGGTCCAGGAGCGCGCGATACGCGAAACGTACGTGGTCCGCATTGTCGGCCGGCTCGCCCAGCCCCATGAAGACGATATTGCTCAAGGACGGCATGCCACTCGCCGCGGCCACTCGCTCGGCGTGATACGCTTGCGCAAGGATCTCGTCGGCAGTGAGGTTGCGGAGCAGTCCCATGCGGCCGGTGGCGCAGAAGACGCAGCCCTGGCGGCAGCCTACTTGCGAAGAGATGCACAGCGTCGTGCGCGCGCGTGCATTGGACGCCACCCGTCGCTCCGACGGCAGCGGCGGGATGAGCACGGTCTCCACCTCCAAGCCATCCGCAAGCTTGAGAAGCAGCTTCTTGGTGCCGTCAGCGGCGCAGGTCTCGAGCGACACGGTTGCGACATCATCGAGCGGGCGATGCTGCAGCGCGAGCGACAGCCGCTCCGATAGGCCGATGCCATGCCCGCTCGCTGCGGCGACGGCCCGCTCGTCCACCTGCCACAGCTTCGTCGGGTCTCTGCCTCGGCGAAGCGTTGACCAGAGATGCTTGGCAGCCTGTGGGCCACCGGCAAGCGCGGCGAGCTCTCCGAGCGGCCGTGACAGCAGTGACGGGACCGCCGCCGTCGTTCGCGAGAGCATGCACAGCAAGGATAGCAAGACCCCGTTTCGCATAAAATTCCGTTAAGTTTCAATTTCACACCATTTCACACCACCGGTCGACTTCCGTGTGAATCAGTGTCTCCATCATATTTGTCTTACCTTGCGGTTTTTCCCGGACGTGTTTTTGCCGTCTCTCCCAGTGTCAATGTTTCTACTGTACCTGTATCATAATAGCATCCTTTACTATTGTCCTAAGTGAAGTTGGTACTGGATGCGGGCGGGGCGCGAGTGGCAATGCCGAGTGCCGAAGGGGGCGGACTCAGTGTTGAAGCCTCGTGCGGGACCTCGAAACCACCGGAATCTTCCGTGCCTTTTCGCAATGCGACTCGTCGGCGGCGTGCCGACCTTCCGCTCGACCATCGCCTGGGAGACTCGGAAATGGCTGCACTGGGAAACGTTTCTATACACCGCCATGCAGAAGCCTGCCTTGGGTGTGATGCTTTTGGCCGTCTTGCTGCCCGTGAGCATCATCATCCTGCCGCTCATGCCTCTCATCACGCTGCTGACGCTCCGCCCACCGCCAGAGCCAAGTGGAGCGCATGCGGTCGGCGTCAGTGACTGCTGCCTGCCGCTGCCTGAACGCGACACCTCTCTGCGGCTCAGAATCTTTTACCCTTCAGCACCGCATATCACGGCACGTGGACGGTCATCGTGGCTCCCGCCTGGACGCATTGCTGGTAGGTATGCCACGGGACACGGAGAGGGGCTGCCATTTCCAGAGCGCGTGCGCAGCTTGCTGGGGCCCTACATGACGTGGGCGCTGCGTTTCGCTCGGCTGCCGCGGCAGGTCGTGCGCGACGCGCCGCCCGCGACGGCTATGGTCAATGGTGGCTGGCCGCTCGTGGTCTTCTCCCACGGGCTCTATGGCTGTGCGGCTAGCTACAGCGGGCTGTGCGCGGAAATGGCCTCGCACGGCTCGGTGGTGATTGCGCTCGAGCACAAGGATGGTTCTGCAGTGTACACCGAGACGGACGATGGCCATTCGCTTGGGTACACGGCGCCTGAGAAAGAGGACGGAAGGGAAGTGCAACAAGACCAGAGAGTGGAGGAAGTGTGCAGCGTGCTCGAGAGCATCGACGAGCTCGCCGCCAAGGTCGTCGCCGGCAGCGGCGGGAATGGCCACGCCACGCTGCAGATTGATCGCCTAGGCGTGGCGCTCGTAGGCCATTCGTTTGGATCGTCCACTGCGTTCCGAGTGGCGGCGGCTCTGGAGGAGAAGAGAGGTACCGGTATGGCCCAGGCGCGTCGCATGGTCGAGGCTGGTGGTGTGAGCAAGCTAGCAGAGCCGCCGCGTGTGCACGCGGTGATCGCACTCGATCCGTGGATCAGCGGCTATGATTGCGCGACACATGGGGCCGCTTCGGTGCCTACGCTTGCAGTGATGACGCAATCAATGATGTGGCCGCCCAATGAGATCGCCATCGGTCGCGTGATGAGCCACGTCGTCACTGCTGGCCATGGTGGTGGAGGAGGAGGAGCATGCACTTTGGCGCTGATGGTGGAGGCTCAAGGGGTACGGCATCAGGATGTCAGTGACTTCCCCTCCCTCCAATATCGTCCGATGCAATTCTTCTGCATGACCGGCAGTCGGCCACCACCAGTGACCCATCGCCAGCAGACGTCTCTCGCCGTGGGCTTCCTCGCGCTGGTCGGCATGCTTCGTGCGCCATCGGGTACCGCTCTCGCGACCTCCCGTGACCTGACGCGCTCCATGCTCTTGACAGGCGGAGAGGGCGTCTGCTCAGAGCTCGAGCCTCGCGCCACTGTCAAGAGCTGGACGGACGACTATTTGGTGCATGGCGCGGCTGCTCCTTCTGAGTACATCAAGGACAATGCGATGCGCAGCGAGCGCGAGCAGCCGTCCCAGCAGACTGCCGCTCCAGAGACGTACCGGTACCTTCGGACATCCTCGGTGCTCACCACGGTGCCACCCACGCCAGCCACCGTCACTCGCGTCGACCTCATCTGAGACTGCAACCCTCCGGCTGGCGGCTTCGCGATGAAGACCGAAGTGCGAAGAGCGGTGGTGCCACGCGCGTGCGCTGCGCTCGAGGTTTCGAGGTTTCGAGGTATGGACCGGTAAATCTGTTGCTTTTTAAGAGGTGTGGAATCGCGGGCGTTTTTTACCGGCACAAGTTGTGCAAATGCCGAAGTTCTCCTCGCTAGCGCTCAGCGCCGAACCGACCTTGGCCGCACGAGCCGCCCGCAGCGCCGCAGCGCTGCGCGCGCGCCTCGAGCGCCGCGTCGTGGGCCAAGGGCCGCTCAAGGACGCGCTCGTTCTCTCGCTCGTCTCCAAGGAGCACCTCTACGTCGAGGGCCCGCCAGGTATCGGCAAGACAGCGCTCGCAGAGGCTGCGTGCGCGGCCTCGGGCCGGCGGTCCTTCTTCGCGCAGCTGCATCGCGACACGCGACTCTCGGAGCTCATCGGCGACGCCGTCATCCGGCGCGAGGTCAGCGACGATGGCGAGGTCATTCGTTCGGACGTGCGTGCAGGCGCGTTGCTCACGGCCGAGGTCGCCGTCCTGGACGACATCTCGCGGGCGCCGGGCGAGGCGCTCAACGTGCTGCTGCGGCTGCTCAATGAGCGCAAGTACCACGAGCGGCCCATTCCGCTCTGGAGCGCCGTCGCCACGGGCAACCCGACCTCGGCAGACTTTTACAACGAGCCGCTCGACCCGGCGACCCTCGACCGGTTCGCCTTGCAGATCCGCACCGAGGGTCTCGTGGGTGGCGGCGCATGGGAGGCGGCCTCGAGCGTGGTCGATCAGTTTGGAGACTCGCCCTATTGCACCTGGGCGCCGCCCAGCGCCGGCGGCAAGAGCGTCGACAAGGCGGCCGGCGCGGGCGAGGGCGGTGCGGTGTGCGAGGGCGCTGATGCGATCGTGGACTTGGATTGCATGTACGAGGCGCTGCAGCACGTGCCGCTCTCGGAGGCGGTGCGCGACGCGCTGCTTGCCTTTCTCGAGCGGCTACGATCCCGTCACGGCCTCGACGCGACCAACTCTCTCCTGACCGACCGCACCTTTTTGACCAAGGCGCCCAAGCTCATCCGCGCGGCCGCCGTCATCGCGGGTCGCGAGGTGGCCCACCCAGACGATCTGCGCGTGCTCCGGCTGCTCACGGCTTTCCGCGTGCCCGATGACGTGCACAGCGGCGCCGTCGACGACCTCATCGAGGAGGTTGCCAATGAAGCACGCGAGCGACTGCGGAAGGAGTTCGATCGTGGCGCGCCTGGCAGCGGCGGCGGCGGCAGCGGCAGCGGCGGCGGTGGCGACGGCAAGGGCGGCAAGGGCGGCGGCGATGCCGGCGGCGACGGCAGCGGCAGCCCGCAGGCGACTCCGCAGGAGGGTACGAAAGCGAGCACCCCGGAGACGAAGTCGAGTGGCCATCGGAAGCAGGCCGCTCAGACGGAGGCGCCTCCAAAGCCGGGCGAGGGCGGGCTGCAGCGAGCGCAGGCGAACGCGGCCGTCGATGACCCGTCTGACCCGGCGAACGGGCCCAGCCAGGCCCCTTCCTTGCTGCTGCGGCTGCTGCGCATGCTGGTACCGACAGAGCGCAAACCCCCGGTCGAGACGAACGTGGATGCGGCGAGTGTTCGCGGTCTGCTCACACTCATCGGCGTCCTCAAGGGCGAGTTTGAGCGCCACGTGCATGTGACGCGTGTGACGCACACAGACGGCGTGCCGCGCGGCTGGCGCAGGCTGCGCGGCTTCGATTCGTTCGCCGAGGACGCTGACCCGGTCGATGCGGCATGCTGGATGCGGCATACCCCCGCCGTGCTGCCCGACGCGGTACGGCGCGCGAAGCCGAACAGAGGCGGCGCCCTCGCGATCTGCCGCGACGTCTCAACCTCGATGCACGGCATCAACGCCAAATACGCCTCCTCGCTTGCCCTGCGCGTCATCGAGCTCGCCCAGCGGCGCCGCATGCGCGTCGCGATGCTCGAGTACTCTGACGAAGTGCATGCGCATCGGTGCGCGGGCAACCTGCACGGCGGCGGCTTCTTCACCACCGACTACAGCTCTCTGCGCACCTTCGCTCGCCGGCTCGAATGCGGCGGCCTGACGGACTATGAGGCACCCATCAGCCAGGCGCTCGATGAGTTCAAATCAGACCGGCGGCTGCGCTCGCCCTATGTGTCCAAGCACATCCTGTTCATCACCGATGGCCACCCAACGAAGGGCGACCGTCGGTGCGTCGAGGCACGCCGGCGCATGAAGCGCGCCGGCGTGCAGCTGCACACCCTCTTCGTGGAGCCCGAGCCTCACGCCGCCTATCCTCCACTGCTCGCCGCCCTCGCGGACGACTCCAAGGGGGTTCGTATGCGGGCGACGGTTCTGGACGCGGACGCGGGCGTCATCGACGTCGAGGTCGTCTCGTCGTCCTCCGATGCGAGAACGCGAGAACGCTTTGGCGGTGGCGGGGCTCTCGCCGACGTGCGCGAGCTGGACACGTATCCGCACCTGCGCCGAATCTTTGCCCGATGAGCTCCGATGAGCTCCGGGCCGAATCTTTGCCCGTTGATCCTCGAAGATGAAGCGAAGGCCGACGCGAAGCGGGCCGCGCGGGCTGGCTGTGCGAAGTCGGAACGTTTCGGGTGCCCCCGCACGCCGGCGCGCCCAAAGCATGATCTCCGCGCGAAGCAACTTACGTCCGGTCGCGATCGACGTTCCGCACCCGGGCACCGGCGCACCGCGGGTCCGCGCGGGGGCTCGCCACGCGGAGCCGGTCCGCACGGGTTTCGCGGGTTCGGGGTTGGTGTTATTCGTTAACATGTATTCGAATGGCTAATACCGTACCCGACCAAACGAAATATATACCATCGGCATCGTGATCGGAGACTTTCGTGATGCGCACGCACATGATCCATGCCCACGCATGCTCGACTATCCATGCCCACGCCCTCGCTACTTGCCGCTGATGGGTCGCGGGTGCACGGTACCCGCCGATGTGGCTCTTCTGGAGATTATTCTCACTGGTGCTATCCCGAGCGCGGAGAAGTCGAGGGGCGCGGCGCTCCAGATGGAGGGGAGCCAGCAGCTCCTGAGCAGTGGATGACATAGGTGCCGCTCACAAACTTTTGCAAGATGCGACCGACCATGCCGGGCGGCGCCGCGCGCGCCTGCAAACCGGTCAGATTGCTTGTCTCGCTGCTGAAGCTGACCTTCAAATCCTGCCCCTTGCGCCCCTCTTTACCCTTGGCCTCGGTCTTGAAGTCAGCCTTGAAGGGCGTGGGCGCGGGGGTGGGCGCGAGGTGCGCCAGCTTCCACACCAGAATGCGATTCTTCGCGTCCCACTCGCCGGCGGGCTCGGGTCGGCAAGCACTCACGCCCTCGGGCATCGTCACGCTGATCTTCACGTCTGACAGACCTGCCTTGAGCTTCGGGTGCACTGCGACACGCAACTCCAGACGGTCGACTCCATCTGCAAAGGCCCAGCGCGGCACCACGCGCAGCGGTATGGGCGCATACTCGGGCACGGAGGTGTACCGCATCAGAGCGAGTGGTTTCACAGGTGAGCCCGCGGCCAGCGCAGGCACACGCACGCTGTACGTGTTTGGCGCGCCCTTGCCCGCGTCCTTCGGGCGCATCAGCGAAGGGTTGGGCTGCAGCCTCGTCACGTTGCCCAAACTCTCGAGCTTGAGGTCGAAGGCGTGGCCTACATCCGTCCTGCCCAGCTGGAGAGCTCGCAACTCGCCCTGAGCTGCAAAGGTGCCCTCGCGCAGAGTCGCACCGTCGAAGATAGCACTGACCGACTCGATGCTGAGGAGATTAAAGATGGCATTCGGGTTGCTTGGAGTGCCGACCGAGGGAGATGCGGGCGTCGGCAGCCTCTGCGGCGCTGACGGCGTCGCTGGTCCTCCGAGGCCGCCTGTGGGAAGCGGTGCAGCGGCATACTTGTCGTCATACTCGTTCGACAACCGCCTGGACGGCGGCACGCCCTCGGTACCCTCGACGCCCGGTGCGACGCCTGATATTCGTGGCGGTCGCTTGGGCTGGATGCGCCTCTGCGGCTGCGCCACTACCGCGGCGGCTGGTGGCGTTGGGTCCAGGCTGCCCCCGAGAGTCGTAAAGCGTGGACTTGAGTCGACTGTCGCTGCCGCCGAAGCGAGCCTGGCGGCCGCTGGCTTGAGCGCGTCGCTCAGATGCGATGGCGCACCGCTCCTTTGTAGCAACTGCTGCAGGTCCTGGAGGACGGTGACCTGCTGGATCGTCGCCTCCATCAGCACTCCCTGGACTGCATGCAACTGTCCCGACTGCGCGGTCAGCATGCGAAGGACCTCTTCGAGGGCTCTCCGCTGCCCGTCCACGTGCGCAATCTGCTCGGTCAGGCGGTGCGAGAGATTGGCCACGACCGAGAGCGCCGTGGCAGACTCGGCACTGACCACGATTGCAGCGGCGGGGGCGGGGGCGGCGGGGGCGGGGGCGGCGGGGGCGGGGGCGGCCGGAGCCGGGGCCGGAGCTGGGGCCGGTACTGGAGCGGGAGCCGGAGTCGGAGCGGGGGCGGGGGCGGGGAAGGCGGGAGCCGGGGCCGGGGCCGGAGCCGGAGCCGGGGCCGGGGCCGGTACTGGAGCGGGAGCCGGAGTCGGAGCGGGGGCGGGGGCAGCGTCGTCGCCCGCCGCCTCCGGCGCGGGCCGTGTCCACGAGGTCTTCTTGGAGATAGCGTGATAGTAGTACACCCGGCCGTCGGGCGCCTTCGTAGTGGTCCAGCCCGCAGGCAGCGGCGCATCTACCGGTGCGGGCGCGGGCGCGGGCGCGGGCGTGGGCGCGGGCGCGGGGGCGAGGGCGGCAGGAGCGGCGGCTTCACCCCCCTCTGGCACGGGCCGTGTCCACGAGGTCTTCTTGGAGATAGCGTGATAGTAGTACACCCGGCCGTCGGGCGCCTTTGTAGTGGTCCAGCCCGCAGGCAGCGGCGCATCCACCGGTGCAGTTGCGGGCGCGGGCGCGGGCGTGGGCGCGGGCGCGGGCGTGGGCGCGGGCGCGGGCGCGGGCGCGGGCGCAGGAGTTGGCGCGGAACCGAAATCGGCCCCAAACCCGCTGCTGCTGTCGCCAAAATCGGCACCGAAACCGCTGCTATTGTCGAAGCCCGCGTTCGCCGCTTTCGCTTCGTGGGCGGCCGCCGCCAGGCGCGCATCTTCGAGTGCGCTCCTGGCTGGCGCGGGGGACGCCATTGCCATTGTCGAGCTACGACGACGGCCGGAACCCGGAGGGGGAGGGGCGGAGAGCGAGAGTGAACGGAGGGCCGCGCCCGAGGGTGCGACGATCTGCGACGGATCGCGGATCTTGACCTTGATCGCCGGCTTGAACTCTTCGGCCTCGTCGCCCTCCTCGCCGCCAGCCTCGTCGCCATCGCCGCCGGCGCCCGCGTCTCCAAAGTCGCCAAAGCCGCTCGGCTTCTTCTTCGCGTTGTCGGAGTAGCCCTCGTCGTCGCCCTCAGCGACCGGATCGAGGCTGTTGCGCTCCTTGCCCTCGCCATCCTGCTCGTCGGAGATGTCGCTCGACGCGACTGAACCGTTGTCTTCCGAACGCCTGGACGATGAACCGGCTGACACGTTCTCAAAGCCACGCGGAGCAAGCTGCCGAAGTATGAAAGCGATCGCATCGCGTGCGTTGCGGTTCTCTGCGGAGAGAGTGCAATTGTTTGCGCCGGCCGGGTCGAGCTGCAGCGTGAACGTGGTCTCATCGTAGCTCTCGAGAGTCACGGAGAGGCCCTTGACGTAGTCGTGCTTCCACAGCGACGAGCTGCCCTTTCGCAGCTTGATTTTGTCGCGCGCGATCAGCAGGGTGCGCGGCTGGTTGGCATCTTGTACCTTGTACTCCTTCTCCGCGCTCTTCTTCGCCAGCAGCTTCTGCAGATCCGCCGCGATCGACGGTTCCATGGCGATCGGCGCTGACGCCACGCCCACCGGATCGCCGCCATACGGGCCCGTGCACTCGCACCGCAGCGTGCAGCCCACGTCGTCGATTGTGGGCGAGTAGGAGAGGGTGCCCGCGCCATCGATCTCGGTTTTCGCGCCCTTGCTGTCCACGCGAAACCAATGCACCGTCGGCGTACCCACGAATTCGCCCGACGTCGTCAGCGTGCCGCCAGTGACCGTCGTGCCGCTGATCACCAGATTGGACACATACGCGACACCGTCCTCATCGTCCATGTCGGGTTCGATGACCGCAGGGCGCGGGGCAGGCCTTGGCGCGCCGAAAGCGCCATACGTCGACGGCATTGTCGCAGCGCGGTCTCGCCCTGCCATGGAGCAACCTCCTCAATGGAATGGGACAGCATGGATTTTGCGAGTCGTTTTGTGCGATACCGAAACAGCGCGCGCCGTGATGAACGCTTCAAAAAAATCGCGAACTGCGTGACCCACTCATGCTGGCCTGCGTCAAGAGACATCAGTAACCAGTTCGGATCGCTGCGGGCCTGAGGAGGGACGACGGCCGTCCGCCGCTCCCGCAACACGCACCGCCTCCATCCGCTCGAGCTCGCGCTTGAGGCCAAAGCGCAAGTCCTCGAGGGCAGCACGCCGCTCGGCTGCTGGGCGTGAGGCCCACCATACCTCAAGGAAGCGCGCCTTACGCTTCGCCTGCTTGAGGGCGTCCGAGCTCCACTGCCCACCTCGAAAGCTCTCCTCCTCAGCCCCCTCCTCCTCAGCCCGAGGCTGCCTACCTTTGATTTCCGCGACGTCCTCCTCGTCCTTTGGAGCGGGGCCGCCGCTGGCTTTAGCGGAGCCGACGCACTCCTCCCCGCTCTTGCATGCGCGTGCGGCCGTGCCGAGCAGCGCACGCGCCCCCGCGAGAGCGAGCGCAGTGCTCCCCTCCGCACCGAGTATACGATGTGCATCCGTGAGGCATGCGGCACCAAAGGCGGCGGAGGTCGCGAGAGTTGGCGCCTGCGCCGCGCATGCCACGCTCACAAGTGCCTCGGCGGCGGAGGCATGCGTATGACTCTGCTCGCCGCTGAGGACGAGTGAGAGCCCGAGCAGCGCCGCGGCCGCGCCGCTCACGTCCTCGTCCAGCTCGCCGCAGTAGAGCCGCCACGTATACACGTACGCACAGACCACCTCGAGCACATTGAACCGAAGTCGCTCACACGGCGTGCGCCTCGTGAGCGACCGGAGCGGCGGAAGGGTCGGGGGCGGCTCGGGGGCGCCCGCGGCCGTCGCAGCCGCCGCCACGGCCGGGCTGCACCAGCGCCAGCCGCCACCTGTCTTACCATCGCGCGCTGTCGGCACACTCACCACCGATAGCGCCTCGAGCCGGCTCCACCAGGCATCCGACGACTGCAGCTGCGCACCGAGCGAGCCGTCCGCCACCAACCTTCTGAATTCGCGGCGCTCGTCCTCGGTAAGCAAGCTCTCATCGAGGTGCGTCTGCACGAGGAGCTGGTTCAGGCGCTCTGTACGGGCGGCGCCACTGTCGCCGCCGTGCACATCATCGCCGTCCGCCTCGCCATCAACCGAGCACGCGTCTGCATCACAGCCCTCTTCGCCGGCCGCCTCAAGCCGCTGCAGCATTCGCAGCATGTCAATCTGCTGCTTAGGCCTCGTGACGTTTGCCTTTAGTGCTGCATGCGCGCTCTCTTCATAAAAGGTTTCGGTGCAGGCCTCGCCATGGTTACGATAGCATGCGAGAGAGCAGTACTGGATTGCACACCGCGGGCACTTGTACTTGGAGTATTGCTGCGTGCAAACGGCGCACACGCGAGATACCGAAGTAAATAACGCGGCACTCGGCGACGCGCCGTCGACGGACGTCTCTATCAGCATCACAGACCGTGCTGGCGCCGGAGCAAGGCGAAAGCGTCCTCGCCGGCCGCATTGACACTCGTTCACGCCTTGGATTCCTGTGAACCAGGATCGGCGGATTGAGAGGTCTGTGATTGGTGCCGCATGGGCAGCACGTTCTCGTCCAACACGCGCCGCCCGCGTCCACGCAAGCCACAATCTGACACACACAGCGATCGCTGAGCACTCTCTATACTTTCTCTCTCTCTCCGAGCGGAGTGACTACAGTAGTAGTCTCACTTCGCACCGCCTCACAGGTGTCACAATCAGGAATCCTGCAATCCTCGAGCGCGCCCGACAAGACGAGCCGCATTGAGAGTCCGCACGCAGCCAAACTCGCCATCCGTCAAACGATAACTGCCTTGCCCAGAAACACGTGCAAGGCCCAAGGCGACTCTACTCGACGGCGCGCAGCGGAGCCACCGTCTGAAGGTCATTATCGTCCTTGGGCTCCGGATTACGCAAGTTGCACGCCACCGCTAGCATGAGCGCGAGGGTGTAGATGAGCGCAACAGCTGCCGTCGCCGATGCGAAGCCATCGAAGCCATTGGAGGGCTGCCAATCGCACGAGCAGACGCTAGTTTGGTTCGCGGCAGGCGCAGCCGTGCGCGCAAGCACGCGAGCCTCGTACGAGCTACGGAAGATCGGGATCGTGGCGGTAAGCGTGGTGCCGTCGAGGCTAGCGGGCGGGCAGTAGGGCGGCAGCGCAAACTTGCCGAGACAGAGTTCATTGGAGGCAAACACATCGTACAGCCCACCGCCCAGGATGGGGCCCGCCGCCCAGCCGATGGCATACGCCGCATTCCACCAAGCGGTGACCGTCGCCTGAAGCACGGGATTGTCGGGCAGATTCAGCACGAGGTCGGGGTAGATGGCGACGTTCGAGAGGGCGGAGCCGATGCCCTTGATGCCGACAGCGATGGCGGTGCACGGCAGGTTGTTGAGCTTGTCCTCAAAAAGGTCGTCAACACCCTTGGAGTGACGAAAGCTGTAGAAGGCGGAAGGACGAAACGGTCCGAGGAGGAAGAAGCTGAGGAAGAGGACGAAGAAGCCGGTGGCCGTGATAAACTTGTAAAGGCGCGAGGAGGGTTTGGCACTGTCGACGAGCCGGCCGATGGGGGTCGCCGTGAGCACGTACACGACCGATGAGTAGAAGAAGAAGAGCGACACGCCGTCCGGCTGGAAGCGAAAGGGCGCCGCACTCAGCCGCCACTGCAGCGTAGGGTCCAGAGTGCCCACGATCGTGCCCGAGAGCGCGATCGACGCCAGCCCGAACCCCACGGAGGCGGTGAGGGGGAGCGTTTTGACCTCGTGGGCGGCAACCGCGGTGCTGGTGCCGTTGACGCTGACGCTGCCGTTGACGCTGACGCTGCCGGCGCCGCTCGCGTCAGGCTGATCCTGCGTGGGCGGTGTGTCCCCTGTTTTCCCCGAGATGTACTCTTGGGGGATGAGGAATGGCACGAACGGCAGCATCGCCAGCGGGATAGCGCCGCAGACGATAAAGGGCAACCTGAAGGCCCACACGTCGTCCTTCGGAAGGGAGTACAGGACGCCGCCGACGACGGGGCCGAGCATGCAGCCGACAGTGCACACGGTATTGACCGAAGCCATCACTGCGCCCGAGTTGTTCTGAAACTTGGCCGACACGAGTATCAAGCACGCCGTCTCTGCCAAGGAGCCGACCAGCCCGTTGAGAAAGTAGGTGGCAAAGAAGATGGCCTCCATTGGGGGCAACCAGTCGTAGTTAGAGGCCTGCTGGTGCTCTCGCCAGTGCGGGAGCAGGTCGGGCACGAGCCCAAAGGCCACCGTTAACCCAGATGTCGCGAGCAGCCCCACGAACACCGAGACGCACGTGCCTATGCGCATGATCACAAGCGGCGCAAAGACGGACGTGATCGCCATCCCCAAGGGGTACGCCGCGAAGATGAGGCCATTCCAAGAGCCCGAGAAATCGGAACCAGGCGCCACGCTGGTGAAGAAGCTCGAGAGGAACGTGGCGACCGTGTAGCGCAGGAAGAGAACGAGGTACGAGCTCAGGAGAAGGCTGAGCCGCGCGCGGCGCTCCTTTCGAGAAAGGGAAATCGTCAACTTCTCACTTGACATCAGCGGGTCCGAAAGCGTGTGCGCATCCGTCTGGGTCGACATGCGCTTCGGACCTCCGGCGGCGGCGCTTCCGACGGACGATTCGGTTTGTGTGGACGGAAAATAAGAGCGCCGTTTTGAGCGTCACCCTGCTTGGGCCCGTACAATGTAGTCAGGCAACTTTGTCAAAGCTACCGAGCCAGCCGGCAACCGACAGCGCAATGATGCAACAATCTCTGAACGAAGCTCCAATTTTGTGCGCTGCGCGAGCGAGATGCTCTCTGCGCTCTCTGGTCTCTGTGCGCCGCTACAAGTATAAGGCATTCGGCACCGTGTTCGGCACATACACAGGAGCGGCTCAGGTGAACAGCCATCCAGAGGACTCTCGCAGCACAGACTGAGTCTCTTCCGCCTGCACGCGCACATGTAACTCCTGCTCGCGGTCATCGTCGCTGCCGCCGCCGCCGCCGCAAAGCCCGGCTAGACTGAGTAGGTGCCGGGGCCTGGGCTCTGCATCGCGCGCGCACTGATGTTCATGTAGGCGAAGCGGTCGGCGGTCCCGAAGCCAGCCCTGCCTGCGTTGGGCCGTGTGGACGACGCCTGAAGGCCAATGGAGGCTTGGGGTGTGTACACTGCTGGGCCGGGCCCGGTGCGGCCGAAGAAAGGGCCCTGCATCTTGGGACCCATGTAGACGGTGGTGGCGAGCTTCTCGCGCTCCGCGCGCGGGAAGGACGGGACTGCGCTCGAGGGCTTATCGGATGTTACCTGTCTCCCCTGGCTCGAGCGCAGCGCATACTGGCCAGGGCCGGGCGTGCCCTTCACCGAGCTCGCGTCGTCAAAGAAGCGCTCGGCGGTGCCCATGCCGTAATTGGCAGCGGAGGTTTTGCGCGAGTCGCTCTGGTTGCCCACGCCGCCATAGTGCGTGTACGACGCCGGACCGGGCGATTCGATGAACTCGGTCACGCTCTTGGCGTGCTCGGCAGAAACGTACACCTTGGCTTGGTCGGCCCGCGTGGAGGTGCCAAACTTCCATGAGGAGTACGAGTGCTTCTGCGAGTCGGCCTGCTTTGCGACGGAGGGATTCAGCGTGTACTGCCCTGGGCCTGGCACCGGCGACGCTGAGCGCTTCTGCTGCGCAATCGAGTAGCGATGCGACGTGCCGAACGAGGGAGACGGTGCCGTAACGTGACGGCTGTCGAGGCCCTTGACCGAGTACACGGGTCCCGGCGAGCCGACGCCCATTTTGTCGGAATTCATCTCATTGGAGATGAAGACCTTTGCGCTGATCTGAGCGCGCTCAGCCGTGCCAAAACCAAAGCTCGCTGCCGAAGGCTTTGATGAGTCGTACTGGACGCCCATCATTGAGCGACGCCCCCGGTAGGTGGCGTCAGCCATGGGTGCTATCTGTGGCGCGAACGGTGGCAGAGCGCGCAATCAGGCAGCGGTCCGGGTGGTTTGCACAGCTCGTCGCAGGCCGCGCGCGCGCGCGTGGCTGGAGCCGGGCTCACATGCGGATTTGTAACAGCGTACTTCGAGTTTCGTCTTTCATTCATCTAAAAACACTAGTGCGTCTCTAGAGACGTGCGTGGACGGGTGGACACTCAAGTGGCCTCGAGTTCGCGCATCGATGATTGCCCTTGCATTACTCTTGCATTAGGAACTTAGGAAGCGGGAAGATGGAGGACTCCGACCGGCGTCCCCAAGTCGATCATGTCGGCGTCCCTCCTGCAGCCCCCTCTCGACCGCGCCCTCACCGCCGGCCGGCGAGCGCTCGAGGAGACGCGTGCCCGCATCGCCGAGGCATCTGGTGGTCCGCCTCCTCGTACGCTGCTGCCTCCTCGTACGCTCGACGGTGGCTATGTAGCCATGCGCGAGGCTGCCCGCGCCGCCAAGGAGGCCGACAAGCAAGCGATCGCCGCGGCGGTCGAGACGTTGCGTAACGATCTTGCCAAGGCAACCGCTTCCACCGAGAGCCGCTCGGCTAGAGCCCGATCCGATGCGGAGGCAGAGGCGGCGCGCGAGGCAGCAGCCGAGGCGTTGCGCACGGCACGGCAGGACGCGCTGCTTGCGCGCGACGAGGCCGACCGCGCGCACGGTGAGCTGGTCGTGGCGCAGCGCTCGGAGGCGCGCGCGCAGTCGCTCAGGGCGGAGGAGGCTGCGCGACGCGAGGAGGCTGAGGCCGAGCTCACCGAGCAGGACCTGTACCTCGCTCAGCTCACGAACGAGCTGCGCCTCGCGCACGATGCGGCGCTGGCGGCGGCCGCCGAGCGTGACACGCTCGGTAGGCGCCTCGCCGAACGTGTGCACAACATCGGCGAGTTTGGCGACCCGCATCGAGCAGCGGTTGACGGCGCGGCGGCGGCAGCGCGCGCCGCACGCCAGGCCGACGAGCGCGCGCGGCACGAGGCACAGCGCGCAGCCGCCGAGCGCGCGACATCCGAGGCGCTGCGCATCGCATACGCCGACCTGCACGCGCTCGCCTCGCGCCGGCTCGACGCGCTCGCCGCCGCGCTCGCGGATGCAGGGAGCCGCGAGCTGACACTGCGCCGAGAGGCTGTCGATACGGGCACGCTCCTGTTGCGCACGCATGTGGCGCTGCAGACGGATCTGGAGAGTGCGCCACGGCTGCTCGCAGTGCGCCAGCGCCTCGAGGAGCTCGCGTACGCATCGCCACCCACCGTGCCGGATGAGCTGCTGCGCCCGCTCGAGCCTCGAGAGCCCCCCGTGCCGCGGACCATCCCCGCGATCAGGCCGGACGGCCTGGCTGGGGGAGGGCTGGCGCGCGAAGCATGGCCCCCGGAGGAGCCGCCGACCGTGGCGGCGGCGACCACTTCAGCGGACGCTTCAGTAGTGGCAGCAGCCTCCGCGCCGCCCGCGCCGCCCGCGCCGCCATCAGAGCCTTCGGAGCCGCCCGCGACGGCAGCGCCGCCTCCGGTGCAGTTCGAGTCCGAGGTGAGCTTCCTTCGCAAGATGGCTGCGAGCTTGGCGGAGCATCGTCTGGTGGACGAGCGCGCGGGCGCCGCGCTCCAGCTGCATGCCACGATGGTGGCCGCCGGCACCTCTCTACTGCGCGCGCCCTCGCATGCCCATGTGGGCTTCGCGACCTCCGCCACCGAGCGCGCACGTCGCGCCGACGCGTACGCTCGCCGGCAGCAGCAGCGCGCCGACGCACGGGCTAAGGCCGACTCGGAGGCGGCGCTCGCCGAAGCACGGGAGCAGCTGGTTACAGAGCGGCAGCAGGCGGCGCTCACGGCCGCGAGACTCGAAGCGCGTGCCGAGGCCTTTGAGGAAGGTCGGCGTCAGGCGGCCGAAGCGGCTGAGGCGACGGCGACTGCGCTGCGGGTGCAACTTGCCGATGTGACGGCGCGCGCGACTGTGCTCGAGCTCGGGGCGGCCAAGGTGCAGGCAGAGGCCGTGACCACGCAGCAGGTGAGCTCGCGCCGACTCGAGGCACTGATGAACTCTGATGCCCTCTGATGCCCTCTGATGCCCTCTGATGACCTCTGATGACCTCTGATGACCATCCTCATCAGGAGAGCTCGCGGCGACTCGAGGCTGCCGAGCGCGCCGCAGAGGAGACCAAGCAATCCGCCGAGAAACTCGCCGAGCTGAGCGCGCGCGTGCAGTCGCTCATCCTGGCGTCGGAGCGCTCGGACGCGCTCGCAACGGCGCGCGCGCAGGAGGCGGCGGCGGCGCGTGAGGCGGCGAGCGCTGCGCAGGCCGACGCACTCGCTGCTCGGACGGAAGCGGCGACGGCCAAGGCGGAGGCGATGGCAGCCAAGGCGGAGGCGACGACGGCGAAGGCGGAGGCGGCGAAGGCGAAGGCTGACGCGCACGCGGCCACCGAGATGGCTGGGGGTGTATCCAAGGCGGCGCACGATGAGCTGACGGCGGCAGAGCAGCAGGCGACGCTCGCTCGCGCGGAAGCGAGCGCGGTACGCGCCGAGCTGAGCGCCGCGCGCGCCGAGCTGAGCGCCGCGCGTGACGCGGCGGCGAGCGCTGAGTCGAGCGCTGAGGCGAGCGCCGCTGCGGCCGAGGCGGCCATCGCCAGCGCCAGGGCGGAGGCGGCCGCGGCCAGGGCGGAGGCCGAGGCCGCGCGTGAGGAAGCCGCGGCGATCGCCGAGGCCTTCGAGGGCTCGCAAGCGCGGGGCGCCGTGATGAGCGCCGTCGCCCTCCCCCGCTCGCCCTCAGAGCTCGCCTCATCCGCTGCGTCGGCCGTCGTTGCCGCGGAGCGAGCGGCCGACGACGCCAAGGCGGCTATCGATGCCGCGGAGCGCGCGAAGGCGGAGGGCGTGCCCGCCATGACGCTCTCACGCTCGCCTTCGGAGCTCGCCGCGTCGGCCGTGAAAGCCGCCGAGCGTGCAGCCGACGAGGCCTCTGTGGCCATCGACGCCGCGGAGCGCGCGAAGAAGTCGGCGGCGCAACAGAGCCCGCCGCACAGCCCTCTGCGCGTGTCTCCGATGCCACGGCTCCTCGTCTCACCTCAACCACCCGCCGCCGAGCCACCGGCGGCATCCGAATCGACGGGGGCCGAGGGTGTCGGGCCCGCCGCCGAGGCGCCGTCAACCAAGCGCGGCCTCTTCGAGAGCGTCGGGCCGAGCGTCGCGGACATCGAGAGCCGTGCGTCGGTGCTGCTGCCACCGGAGCTGCTCAGTGCGTTCAAGGCGGCGACGGCGGCGCTGAGTGACGGTTCGCCAGGCAAGCAGCTCTTCCTCCGCGTGGCCGCGCTCGACCCAAGCCTCACATCGCTCGACCTCGCTCACGACCCGGAGATCGCGCGCTGGCCCCTCGAGCGCCAGGCCGCCGCGCTCGCGCTGCTCCAGGGCAGCCCGCACGTGACGAAGCTCAACCTGAGCGGCCTCAACCTGACGGATGCGGTGGCGCCGGCGCTGCGTGGCGTGCTCCAGGCGCCTACCGGCCGGCTCGAGGTGCTCAGCCTCGAGCAGAACGACTTCCGGGAGGCGGGGTTTGTCGCGATCATCGAGGGGTTACGCACCAACACGGCGCTGCGCGAGCTCCGACTTGACGGGCAGAAGATGCCCACGTCCAAGCGCGCCGAGGAAGCGCTCGCGGAAGCCCTCGACAGCGGCGCTGCCACGAAGCTGTGCAAGCTCGGCCTCACCATTCGCAACGACGCCGCGCGCCGGCGCGTCGACGCGTCCCTCTTCCGGGCGACCGAACGTGCGCGGTTACAGCGCAGCCTCTCTCTGCGCACGAGCGCTCGTTCGGGCGAGGTCGCGCCCGACGACGCACCGCCGGCCGCCGAGGAGAAAGCGCTGGCCACCGCGGCGGAAGATCCGGTCGCGGCGAGGGAAGCGACAGATGCCGAGCTGCACCGAAGGCGCGGAGCTAATTCTACCGCCGCTGACACCGCTGATCCCTCGTCGGCTGAAGCCGCTGGCGACGCTGACGCCGCGACGAGCGCTCCCACTACCGAGCTGACGCGCGCGCGGTCCGCTGAACTCATGCGCGCTTCCACCGAGCTCCGAGCGGCGTACGAGGAGGCCCGAGCAGAGGCGACGATGGCGCAGGAGCAGGCCGCGAGTCGCGAGGAGGCATGCGGCGCGCTCGAGGCGCAGCTGCAAGCGATGCAGCTCGAGGCGGAGCTGGCAGCGCAGGCAGTGGAGGCGGCCGAGGCGCAGGCTGGCATGCTGCGAGAGGAGCTCGCGGCAACGCGGGCCCAGCTGCACGCCGCCCAAGCGGCAACAGAGGCGGCGGCCGCCGAGACTGCGACGGCCAAAAAGGAGGCGGCGCGGCTCGTCTCCGAGCTTGAGAAGATCGAGCTCGCGTCCGGGTATGGCGGCAGCGGCGGCGGCGGCCTTGCCAAGGCGGAGAAGCTCCGGATCGAGATGGCGTTCGAGGCGAAGCTCGAGGCGCTCGAGGAGCGTCTCAAGAAGAGCACGGCGGAGCTCGAGGCGGCGAAAACGGAGCTCGCCCAAGCTCGGACCGAAGCAGGCCGAGCTCAACTGGCGGCGCCCAATGCGACTCCGATCACGACCACGACCACGGCCACGACCGCCGCTGGCGGCGCCGCCTTCACCTCGCTACCCAGTGTGCCAGACTCGAGGCCACCAGCGCAACCTTCTGCACAGCCCACGCGCACGAGCGGCGCCCCCGCGGCGGCGCGCGATCAGGTCCGGCCGCTCGCCTCAGTGGACTCCGACGATTCCGATGACAATTCGCCGCCCGTCGCTCGCCCCATCGTCCGGACCCTGGCGAGCGCCGTCCCGGGCATCGCCTCCCGTCGACCGGCGTCCGCAGCATCGGCGGCTGGAGCGCCGGTGCGTTCTCTGATCATGGCGCGCGAGCCCCTCATGGCGCGCGAGCCCCCCTCTCCTGGCGAGTTGAGCGCTGACAGCCTCGACCTCGAGACCCTCGAGGACGCCCCGATGGCTGCTCCAACGCCGGAGCCGGAGCCGGAGCCAGAGCCGGAGCCAGCGGCGGCGCCTCAGACCGCCTTGGCTCCGTCGGCCGCACCGCCGTCGGCCGCCGCGCCAGCGCCCGCACCGACGTCGCCACACTCTATGGACGACGCTTTCTATCTTCAGAGGGCCAAGGAGGTCAAGGCGAGGCGCGAGGCCGCCGCTGCTTCGGCGGCGTCGTCTGCGCCTGCCGCGGCAACTGCCGCAGCATCCGCCGCCACGGGCTTGCGCAGCTCGCTCGGGCTCCAAGGCGCCGAGTCGACGCTTGGCATCGACGACTTGAGCGCAGGTAGCGAAGACGACGAGGCGGGCACGAAGCACGACCGAGACGACTCTGACGACGGGTGGTAGCTGTAGCGGGCTCGGCAGTACATGTTGTGTGGCTCAAAGTCAAACGTATCCGTGACTCAAATCCATGCATAGAAATGTACTTCAATTGTGAACAGGACGACACCAAAAGCGCCTATCCTCCACTCATGGGCGGTAACACTGCAACCTCGTCACCAGCTTTGAGGGAAGTAGCCGCGTCCTCAGTGACGTACTCGCCGTTTATGGCCAGCGCGCAGCGCGGGAGGATCCGTTCGAGCTGCGGGTACTGCTTTTGAAGCGCGCTGACCACCGCACTTGTGCCTGTGCTGTCGGCGTCCGCGAGCTCCAGCTCGAGCTCCGGTGTGCCGGCCGCGTCTCTGGCAGCCGCGAAGAGTAGGACCTTGACTTTCATGTCGTCCTTGGATGCGTGCGGGCCACGAGAGATGGCGGTAAGCATGTCAAGTCAAGTCAAGTCAAGGCCCACTTGACTTTGCTTGACGGACGACAGTGGGAAGCACGCAAGTGCCAGACAATACATTACGCGGGGAGAACGGCTCCCTGGAACTTCCCGATTTGGTTCTTCTTCTCGCATCGCGTCGGGACCCCCCTCAACGATTCCACCAACGCCATCGTCGGCAGGCTTCGGCCAGCGCGCCGCAAGCGCTCGGTGATGCCTTTGAACAAAGCCGTGCCGCTTTTCGCCGTCGATGTCTGCGCCTCGGACGCTAATATGGCGGGACATGTGGTGGTCTCGCGGGAGCGGTCGGAACGGCGAGATAGCAGAGAGAGAGCGGCGCAGCATGACCTCCACGGGTCTCCACACGGATCCTCCCACCTTTTTCGGGTCCGGGTGGCTGAGATGGCCAGTGGGATCGTGACCGCCTGCGAAACCGCGAGCTTGAAAGACCTCGGAGAAAAGATTCGGGCGCTCGCGAGCGTCCACACGGAGATGATCGACGAGCTCTGCTCTCCGGAAACCCGAAAGCACAGTGCGCTGAAGGACAAGGACAAGCTCTCCGGCTCTCCGGGAAAACGAAGCTTCAGTACAGCGCTCTCTACCCATAATGTGGCCTGTGCGCTGGAGGCCCAGGGCACGCTCCCCGGCTCTCCAGCAGAGCAAGACTTCACGGCGGTGGTCGGCACTCTGAAGGTCGAGGGCAAGGCGCAAGGGGCTGTGGCGGAAGAGAGTGCGACGGCGGCGGATGGCAGTGCCGCCGCCGAACCCGGTGCTGTGGAGACACCAGCTATGCCAGCACTCGCCAGGGACGAGGGCGCCGACGCAGCGCCCATCCGCAAGACGCGTAGGTTGCGATGGCTGCCCTCGATCGGCGGTGTCGCCGACTGCATCAGAAGGCCGCTGTGTTGCCTCGCCCCGCGGCTCATCGCGAGCGAGAGTGCTTCGACGGCCACCGCCATCGACACGCCATCGGCCACCATGAGCTTGAGCATCGACGTCCCAGGTCTGGATGACTCAGATATGGGAGATATGGGAGATATGGGAGATATGGGAGATATGGGAGATATGGGAGATATGGATGACCCGCCGCTGGCCACCCAGTACGACCCGTCCAGCGCCGGCGTGACGGGCTTTCTCATCGACCTGGACGGCACCATGTACGACCCTGCGGGACTGCTCCCCGGCGCGAGTGCCTTTTACCACTGGCTCGTGGCGAGCGGCACCCCGCATGTGTTCCTGTCGAACACGGGCGCGAAGAACGCGGCGTCGGTGCAGCGAAAGTTTGCCTCGCCCCACTACCGCATCGCTGGCCCCGGGCACCTCGTGCCCCTCGATCACATCCTGACCGCGTCGGAGGCGCAGTGTGACTACATGCTCGACAACATCCCCGCGGGCTCCAAGGTGCTCGTGATCAGCGGCGGCGAAGGCACGTGGCGCTCCGACCTGCGCACACGCGGCGGCGCCTGGGGCGAGCAGCTCTTGGACACGTGGGAGCTGCGGAGCTACATTGACGAGACCACCGCGAAGGAATGGGCAGCGGAGTACGCGATGTCGCGCGGCTCCGGTGCCAAGAAGACGACGCTCTGGGTCTGCTTCTTCACGGACGGCGAAGTCGGTGGCTCGGAGGCGACAGAGAGCGCCAGCCACTTCAACGACTGGGGCTTCGACGTGATCAAGATCGCGGGCTTTTTGCTCTCGCATGGCGCGCAGTTCGTCTACACGGCCGAGGATGCATACAATCCGTCCGTCGATCCCAGGCATCCAGGGCTCGTCTTCCCGCTGCCCGGGCCGGGCATGTTTGCGGCGATGATGAAGGTGCTCATGTACCCGCACGGCCAGTCGCAGATTGCCTGCGCGGGCAAGGGGGGCAACCAGGGTGGCCGTTACATGATGGAGCAGGCACGCCAGATGCTGATCGCACAGGGCCACTCGGGAGATCCGCGCCAGATCGTCATGGTGGGCGACCGTTTCGACACGGACGTGCGCGCGGGCCTGTCGGCGGGCTTCCTCACGTGCCTCGTCACCTCGGGATGCCATAGCGTCGCGATGCAGGACCACTACCGTACCGATCCCGTGCATTTCTATGCCTCCGGCGTGGGTGATCTCGTACCGGTGGCAGAGCGCGCGGTCGCCCACGTCGAGGCCCTCAGCCTGGCAAGTGAGGAGGGCGCGGCGGGCGTGGCGGGCGCCCTGATGGCCGAGCGCTGTGCCGAGCGCCTGCCACAGCGCATGTCTCGCGAGGCCTCCGCCCAGCGGCTTCAGTCCTGGGTGCTGGGCCAATCCAACCTTTTGCAGCCGTTAACCCCAACCACACGTCAGCGCCGGGAGGCGGAGCTACGCCCAATCTTGCAGGGGTACTTCGACGCGCTCGACATGGATGGCGATGGCACCATGAGCGAGGCCCAGGTGCTCGACGCCTGTCGCGCCTTTGGGATGGTCCATCTACTCAACCAGCCGGCAGCGCGCAGCAGCAGCAGCAGCAGTGATGTATGTGACAGCGGCTGCGGCGACCGCGCGGTGGGCGCCGGCGCGAAGAACCAGCCGCATTCTCAACACTACAGCTTGCTCACGGCGCTGCGCACTGAGTCATCCAAGTCCGCAGACGGCAAGATGAACTTCGAGCAGTTTGCGAGCGTCATCGAGGAGGCGCTCGCCGAGTGCGGCTTCGAAGCACGCAAGCAGTGGAAGAAGATTGGAAATTCCTTCAAGATGTCCCGAGCTCTCGTCGGAGCTCAATCTAAGCTCAATCAAGCGTCCGATGACGCCCTACCCGTTCCGAGCCCGACGGCGCCGTGGTGAGCACTTGCATGCTGATCGGCACAGCCCGATGATGCCCTACCCGTTCCGAGCCCGACGGCGCCCTTCGGAGCAGAGCTCTACGGAGCATGCCATAGGTTAGCATCGAGCTAGAGCCTAGCACCGAGCTACTACGTAGAGCATAGCACCAAGCATACATGGCACCGAGAAGGGATAGCGAAGGCAGAGGCGGCGAAGGCAGAGGCGGCGAAAGCAGGCGAAGGCAGAGGCGGCTAAAGAAGAGGCGGCGAAGGCTGAAGCGGCAAAGGCAGACACCCATCAAGGAACAAGTCGAGACGAGAAAGTCAACCGGCGCGGAGGAGCGCGCACGCCGCATCAACCAGGCACTGGCTTAGCAGCGCTAGCTGGAGGAGGAGGCGTCGCAACTGTCCAAGTAGGAGGAGCACTATGTGATGTGCATCCGTGCATGCCACTATCGGAGAGCCGACGAGGCTGATAAAGCCTGGTGCGGATGGGGGCTGGCCTGGGGTGATGTGCGTGCCTGACTGTCGTGTAGCCTGCGTGGCCGACGGCGGGCATTGCGGAGTAGCATACTGAGAGCATTATAGCACCGAGCGATTATACGGGATAGATGGATACGGACCGCGTGATGTGGCTTACCGCGTATCGACTAGTACGATAGGGCGCGACCGTATAGATCATTCTTAGCTGATAGGTTTTACTTATGAGCGAATATATAATGCAGAAATAGGCCGCATCGTCCGTCGAGCGTCGTGCCTCAATATCGCGCACGTCGATTACCTCGGCGTAGGTAACGGCCGCAAGTATTAAACCGTATTAATAGCCAATAAAAGTCGCTCTGTGTCGATGAAGCAACTCTGAGTGTCAACCCGGGTGACCGCGCGGGTCCACATGAACATTTCTCGGACGTAAGCTCGTTAAGGGATTGAATGTTTAGAATGCCGCGGGAGCTCGCCATGGCGCGAGCCCCCTACGGTCCACACACAGTAACACAGAGACTGGTGGTGATGGGGATGGTGGTGGGTTCACCAAAAACTGCACGCGCTACGCCACGTACGAGGGCGCGCGCAGGCTAGCTCTGGTCTCCGCATCGTGCGACGCGAACGGAGTTTCCGATCCGTCGGCGGATTTCCGCGCTGTGCGCGCATATCACTCCGTCTCCGACAACCGTTGGGACATTGACTGACTGAACGCAGTCGACGTGGCAGCGA
>ENA-UOUZ01000233-UOUZ01000233.1-mixed-culture-metagenome-genome-assembly--contig:-NODE-233-length-36839-cov-114.720830_pt1 | contig 36839 bp, 25 predicted proteins | sample MGYA00238154_ERZ761575 | MGnify/ENA primary metagenome ERZ761575 (study PRJEB28896, sample SAMN07631632) | mixed culture metagenome | isolation source: Freshwater growth medium | place: USA...
CAGAGCCGACCTCGCCGTCACCTAAATCATCTTCCGGCGGCGAGGGTGGCGGCGGGCTTGGCGGCGGCGGCGAGGGGGGTGGCGAGGGGGGTGGCGAGGGGGGCGGCGAGGGCGGAGGTGGCGAGGGTGGAGGCGAGGGTGGAGGCGAGGGCGGCGGCGATGGCGGGGGTGGATATGGCGGCGGAGGTGACGGAGGCGGCGTGGATGGCGAAGGAGGTGACGGAGGCGGCGGAGAAGGTGGAGGCGGTGAAGGTGGCGGTGGAGAAGGCGGAGGCGGTGCCGGAGGAGGTGACGGAGGCGGCGGTGCCGGAGGCGGAGGTGACGGAGGCGGCGGTGATGGCGAAGGAGGTGACGGAGGCGGCGGAGAAGGTGGAGGCGGAGGTGACGGAGGCGGCGGCGATGGCGAAGGAGGTGACGGAGGCGGCGGAGAAGGAGGAGGCGGTGAAGTTGGCGGCGGAGAAGGCGGAGGCGGTGCCGGAGGTGGCGAGGGCGGCGGTGAGGGTGGCGGAGACGTCGAAGTCGTCGTCTGGAGGCGTCGTCGCAGCTCCGCAAAGAGTGCCAACTTCTCCTCGATGTAGCCCGGCGGCGACGGCGGCAAGCTGGTGGTCTCGGATATCGGTTCAGGTTCGGCCAGTTTCGTGGCCACGGGCGCCGCCGCGAGTAGCAAAAATGGGCGCCAGAGCATAGAACCCGAAAAGGCTGTGAAGAGGCGTCAGGTTCGACGTCAGGTGTGAAGGAAAAGGAAAACCCCGCCCTGTACTCACTGTAAACTGTAGCGCTGACACGACGCGTCAACCGGTGTGTTACTGGCCACTCAATCGGCGGCAGTAACCAGTGCACGACACTGTCACGGCGCGTGAAATCTGAAAACACGAGTTGCGTGAACGAAAGCTTGATCAACACGACGTGGCGACCAAAACCCCACAAACTTCGTCATCTTCCACGCCACCAAGCACCATGCCACCACGGCCTTCACCGCCCCTGCGATCGTTTGCAATCAACTCGACATTGCCGATCACGTCCGCACCAACGAACCGATTGGATTAGGATGAGTGCTCTTCGTAATGGAAGTCAGCACAGAACATCTGCTCTTGCTTGCAGAGCATCGGCGGCGGGCCGAGAGCAGGCCCGCCGCGATACACTGGCCGCCTCAACGCCCCGTTGTCCTCCGTCGCATACATGTCCTCGAGCTGCGCCGCGGTGAGCCCCGCCCCTAGCTCGCGGTACACAGGCCGCGCGTCTTCCCCCTCGCTCTCGCCCCCTTTCATGCCACCACACCACGGGCCCTGCAGGACCTCCTGGATGGTGGGCCGGTTCGCTGGGTCGATGATGAGCATGCCGTCAATCAGGTCGGACGCGTCCGTTGTCAGGGTGCACGTACGGACGTAGAAACCGAAGATCGTATGCGTCGCCGAGCACTGCGCCGCCGCCGCCATCTTCACACGCTCGTACCGCCAGTCCGAGCCGTCCGCCTCGACGAGAGGGAAGAAGCCCGCGAGCATGGCGAAGAGGCAGATGCCGCAGGACCACACGTCGACTGGGAACCCCACATAGCCGCGCCCCTCGAGAACCTCGGGGGCGCAGTAACTCTTGGAGCCGCACACCTCACGCAGCAAGGTGACCTGAGTCTCGCCGTTCAGCACTTGGTACTCATGCGCCAGCCCCAAGTCGCAAATTTTGCAGTGGTCGTGAGCGTCGACCAGCACATTCTCAAGCTTAAGGTCGCGGTGCACGACACCCATGGAGTGCATGAATCCCACCCCCTCCAAAATCTGATTGAAGTAGACACGTGCCTGATCCTCCATTAGGATGCCAGCGGTGATGACGCGCGAGAAGAGCTCGCCGCCAGCGGCAAGCTCCATGTAAATTACCACTTGTCTCTGCTCGGGCACTTCTTCGTAGCCGAGAAGCTCGACGATGCTTGGGTGCTTCAGCTTGGACATGAGTGTGACCTCTTTCTGGATGGCTGTGATCTTCATGCGTGTTGTGGAGATGACCTTGGCAGCAGCGATCCGGCCGGTGCTCGTCTCCGTGGCTTGCACCACGCGGCCGTAGCCGCCCGAACCGAGCTCGACGCGGGAGTTCAGCACCCATGCCATCTCCGTTTGCTAGTTTTTCCTCGTTCCCCCAGGCACGAATGGGAGTTGTCAAGTCAAGTCAAGTCAAGTCAAGTCAAGTCAAGTCAAGTCACTTCACTTCCAGCCAAGCCGAAGATGAGGGACACACAAGCAAGTCGCTTCACACCAATTTCACTGCGCAATGGACTCGACTGGCCACCCGTGTCTCCCAGCGTCACGCTAGACGAAGGTCGACTCCCTCGACTCCCCTGCATGCTTCACATCATAGCCTGGCTGGCACCACTTGTGTGGCTAGGCGGAAATGTTGGCATCCTCGTTAGGCATCCACGATGGAGTTCAAACGCGGCGCTCATGAGCGAGGCCTGGGCTCCGCCTTCTCGGCGCGTCAAGCTATCTCCGGCAAAGGCCAAGCTGGTTCGCAGCGCACTGGACGACTTGGTGCATTTAGGTGATAAGGGTGTGCAATCTGCTTCTGAACCACTTCGCGAGCAGCAGCAGCAGCAGGTCCGTCGCAATGCGACGCCGAAGCGGCCGCCGCTCCCTCAGTTGCTCAAGGGCGGAGGGCCAATGGCGCGTGAACGAGCGGAGCTGCCAGTGTACCGTTCGCGTTCGGCGATTCTGGACGCCCTACGAAAGCCCGTGAGCCTCGTAGAAGGCCAGACGGGATGCGGCAAGAGTACGCAAGTCGCCCAATACCTCTTAGAGGACGCTGCGCGCACGAAGCGGCCGATAAGCATCGCCTTCACGCAGCCGCGCCGGATCTCGGCCGTGGGCGTCGCAGAACGCATCGCGGCCGAACGCGGCGAGAGAATTGGGCACGGAGCTGTCGGATACGCAGTGCGCGGCGAGTCGCGCCAGTCGGCACGCGGCAATGCCCTGCTTGTATGCACGGTCGGAGTGCTGCTGCGCATCTTGGAAGAGGATCCGAGTCTCGCCCGCTTCGACGTGGTCCTCGTGGACGAGGTGCATCTGATTGCATCTGATTGTATCCGAGTGCTTCTGAGTGCGTCTGATTGCCTCCTTCATCAGGTGCACGAGCGCTCTGTTGAGAACGACCTTTTGCTCTTGGCGCTGCGGCGCGTGTTGCTCAGGCAGCGCCGGCAGTCAGAGGAGGCAGCGCGTCGCTCGAGGCGAGCGGTGAACCGCACGAACGCGGCTAAAAATGCGACCGGCACACCGACTGGGACGGCGCCTCTGCCAAGACTGCGCCTCTGCCTCATGAGTGCCACGCTCGCCAGCGACTACTTCGAGGCGTACTTTGGCCAGCAGCTGCGGCTGCCGGTGCCACGCGTGCGGCTGCAGGGGCGTGCGTACGAGGTGACCACTCGGTACCTCGAGCATGCACTTGCGGAGACGGACCATCGGGTCATCCCTTCGGCGCCCTGGTGCATCCACTCGGCGGCTGCGCGTCGCCGGGCGGCGCAGAGCGACAACCCGGAACGCGTCGCGCTGATGCCGCAGGCCAAAGTGGCGGAGCGATTCCCCACAGCGTCGCCGGCGGTGCTCGACGCCCTGCGTGCGCTCGACCTGACCGCGATTAATGTCGACCTGATCCTGCAGCTGGTGCGTCGATTCGTCAGCTCAAAGGAGGCTGAGGGGGGCGGGGGAGTGCTCGTCTTTCTGCCAGGCTCGGGCGAGATTGATGAGGTGATGAGGGTGCTCATTGGGGTCCTCGCATCGCCCGACGGCCCTGTGCGAGCGGAGTGGGTCATCCCCTTACATGGTGCGTTGCCACCTCATGAGCAAGTGCGCGTGTTCCAGCCGGCGCCGGCCGGGGTCACGAAGCTGGTGCTTGCGACCAATGTGGCAGAGACCTCGATTACGATCAACGACATCGCTCTGGTGATCGACACGGGGCGTGTGAAGCGCGTTCGCTACGACGCGAGCACGCGCATGACGCGCCTCGACGATGTCTGCATCTCCGATGCAGAGGCGCGCCAACGACGCGGCAGGGCTGGGCGTGTGCGAGCGGGCCTGTGCTACCATCTGTTTCCTTCGGATGCTGTCCTGGTGCCAGCGACAGAGCCGGAGGTACTTCATGTCCATTGATGACCACTGACGACCACCGATGATCACTGATGACCACTGAGGACCACTGACGATCACGATGATCACTGATGACCACCGATGACCACCGATGACCTCTGATGGCCACTGATGACCACCGTTGCCTGCTTCATCAGGTACTGAGGGTCTCACTCGAGGCGCTCGTGATGACCACGAAGGCGCTCCGCTTGCCTCACAAGGCATCCGACGTGCTGTCGTCGCTTCCAGAGCCGCCTCCAGCCGACGCCATCGCCGCCGCAGTGAGAGAGCTCACCGCATTGCAGGCCCTGGATGCCGCCGAACAGCTCACGCCGTTAGGGCGCCTGCTTGTCCAACTACCCGTCGAGCCGCGGCTGGCCAAACTGCTTGTGCTGGGAGTTGCGTTTGGGGCCGTTGACGAAACCCTGACGATCGCCGCTGCGCTGTCGCTGCGTTCTCCGTTTGTGATCCCGCTGGATGCTATGGAGGCACGACGCGTCGCCGCGTCCAAGGAGAGGTTCGCGCGCGGCTCGCAATCCGACCATCTGGCTGCCTTGCATGCCTACCAAGCCTACTTCTACGCCACCCCCGCGGGGGTAGGAGACAGGCGCGCCGAGCTGGCTGAGGCTCGCTCGCTCAGCCCCAAGGTGTTAGGAGAGATGCGAGCGCTCAAGGCGGACCTGATTGAGAGTCTTGGGGAGGCAAAGCTGCTCTCCCGGCGTATGCGTTCCCTTGGGGCCGTCGAGGCGAGAGCTCGAGCGCAGGCGGCCACGTCGTCCATGGCCCAAGCCGCAGCGCCAAGCGGGGCGGCGCCAGGCGGGGCGGCGCCAGGCGGGGCGGCGCCAGGCGGGGCGGCAGCTGGGCTCGGAGCTACACCGGAGCTACTAGCGGCACTCACCGCTGTGGCGTTGTACCCCCGCCTCGCGTACGTCGCCGATGCCCACGGATGCCCACGGATGACCTCGGATGTTATTGAGAGCGCCATAATTGTCCGCTGATCCTCCCACTCATCAGGTACGTGAAAACCTTTTCGGAGGACGGATCGGTCCTCGGGCCCGGCACGTGCGTGCTCGAGATGCGTAGCGCTGCCGTGGGTGTGGGGCGCTCTCTCTCGGTGCCGCATGCGCCTTCCAGCTCTTTCGAACCCAACACGGCGCGGCTGCACCCGGCCAGCTGCGGCGCTCGTCTCAACAGCACGGGTTGGGCCTCGCCATACCTCGCGTACTACGACTGCGTCGCCACCTCCGACGCCTTCATCCGTGGCGTGACGCCTGTACCCCCTCTGGGTGCATGCATCTTCTTGGGAGAGCAGTTGAAACTCGAGGCAGCGCCGGGGGGTCCACGGATGACTGTTGACGAGTGGCTGAGCGTCGATGCGAGCGAGACGACCGCGGAGCTCATCGTCGAGGCTCGCCACGCCGTCGGCGCGAGGCTTGCGCGCGTCATTGACGAAGCCCTCGGAGATCGCGGTCACTGCGGCCGCTTCGATGGGCAGCCTCTGCTGAACATGGTCCAGCCACTCCTAGAGCAGTGTGCCCTCCCCGCCGAGCCGCCGAAGCAAAAGAGGCTCGAGCTGAAGCGCAAGGTGAGAGGGGGAAAGACGGCCCGGCTGGCCGTGCAGGCACCAAGAGACAGGGGTGCAGCTGGAGGTACCAAAAGCGAGAGGAAGAAGCCTCGCCGATTGCTGACCAAGTATCGCTACGGTGCACGGAGGGGCTAGAACACCCATTTCGGAGCGGGAAGAAGAGACGAATCTGGATGTACCGGTGTTTGTCCCCTGGGTTCCCCACCTGAGACCGGTGTTTTTGAACCGTTCCACTGTCGAAGTAATGATGACTCGGCGGTCCTCGGCGGTCATCGACGATGAATCGCGCCTATACCAAAACCATACGGTACCCCTGGACCAGGGGTACTTATCACCGATACCGGTAAATTGACACCGGGGGAGCCGGGACACCGGTACAGCACCAGAACTGCACCCGCTGAGACTGTGCACGCTTACTGGTGCGCGCTGTGAGCCGACAGAGAGACGCGTGGCCGAGACCGAGAGTGGGAAACTGGATGCCCAACATGGCGCTTCACTGAAAGTAGAGTGCGCGCAATGGCCGAGGGTTCACGCCGCGACGCAGACGACAGCAGGCCTCGGGCGATCTGCGTCACCGGGGCCACCGCTTCGCTCACGGGGGACATCCTCGTGCACGAGCACTTGCTCTTTGACTTCACCTCGCGCTTCCAGCAAGCTGCTTCTCCTGCCCTCGCAAACGATCTCATATCGCTCGGCCGGCTCCACCAGATCCGCAGCCAGCCGCGGCATTGCTTGGCTGCATTGCGTTCTCCAGGCGTCGATGTCTTGATGCAGGAGCTCGCGGCGCTCCGAGATGCGACTGGCCCTGCCGGCTGCACCGTTGTCGACTGCACCGTTGTCGGACGAGACGCCGAGGGTCTGCTCTCGCTGTCGCAGCTGACCAAGGTCAACATCATCATGGCGGCCGGTGTGAGTGTCGACGAGGCCATGCGCGCTCCGGAGGAGCAGCCGCTCGACGTCTCCGACACTGCCATGCAACAAGACGAACCGGTCGACGAGATGGCCGACCGACTGGTTGCCGAGCTCACCTCTGGCATCGCTGTACGCGGCTCTGCGACGGCAGTGCGTGCGGGAATACTGACGACGGGCGAGGTTCCCGCACTAGCGGCCGCGTCATCGCTCACGCCCGAGCTCGCACGGGCACGCACGGCCACGCTGCGCGCCCTCGGCCGTGCGCAGTTGCGCACGGGTGCTCCGATCCTTTGTCCACTGCCTGCATGCCCAGGCGACGGTTCGGGTGCGCTGGAGGGCGTCCAGTGCCTGATAGCTCAGGGTGCGAGAGCAGGGTCGATCATCGTGGCGCATGCGCAGAACCTGCTCGCGTCCGAGCGGCGTGAGGCCCTCCTGCAGCTCCTCCGGCTCGGCGTCACCTTGTGCTTCGACGGGCTTGGCGACACGTGGAGTGTGGCCGGTGCCGACTACGTGGACGCTGAACTCGCACCTCCGCCGACGGACTCCGAGGTGGCACGCGAGGTGGCGGCGCTCGCCGCAGCGGGCCATGCGTCGCAGCTGGTACTGTCGCATGCGGTCAGCTCACGCCTGCAACTCGCCACTTTTGGCGGAGCCGGCCTGACCCATGTGATCCGAAGCTTCGTTGGCCGTCTCAGACGGGCCAACCTCAGCGAGGTGGACGTCGACGCGCTGCGCGCGGGCAACGCGTCGCGTCTGCTGAGCTGGTGGCGGCCGCCCGAGCGCACGTCTCGGCTGGTCAAGGTGTGGGAGTGCAACGGATGCCACGCTGGGTATGAAGAGGCGGTCCATCTCGCCGAGGCGCTCCCAACGGACCACGAGTACTACGAGAAGTTTGACAAGCGCTACTGTTCGATGCATTGCATGGCTCAGCACCGCAAGGCCAACTTCGTCGTCCCCTTCTCGTGCGCGCCCCCTTGAATTGAAATAGATGATTCGCACATCTCGTCCATCATTTGCGGGATTCGCGATCGGATTCCGTTTGGTGGCAAATGCGGGGTAGTGTTTCTCGTATCTCGATTGCAATTCCGTTCTGCTACGCCCGGTCAGTTTCGAAGGATTCGTCATTTGAGCCGTTTTGAGGATGCGGTCCGGCGATGGACCATCACCACATGTGGGACCTCTCACACGCGATATGCTGCGAACCTGCGAAGATCCGCGCCGATGCCGATGAGCCGCGGCGGTGTCGGAGCTGTCCGCTCCGCTCGGCGCACTACGATCGGCCCGCCGCTAGGGGCGGGCGTGGACACGGCCCCCGCCCCGGGCGGCGTGAGCGGGAGAGCGGGCCCGGGCGGGATCCGGGAAGAGGACATCTGACGGTCGCGATAAAAATGTTTTAATCTTTTAAACGAAAAACGGAAATATAAATCACGGAATAGTGCAGCCGCAGGCCGGCACAATCATGATCATCAACATGATCTGAACATGCCGTGCACCGCATCAACCATCATGTGCGGGCCCGTCGCATGCCTCGGTCTCATCACTCATGAGGGCGCGCAACGGAACTGACACCACCACGTCTTTCCACACCGGCATGCCCACAGCACCGTGTATATACTTGCACTCGCGCCACGACCACGGAAACGACACGACGCTCTGTGTGCATCTGTCGTCTCTCGCGGCTATCGCTCTCTCTGTGCACATGCATCTGTGGTCTCTCTCTCTCATGTGGTCTCTCTCTCCACATCCGTAGCATGTATGTCGCCCGTCGCGTACGTCACTCTCTCCTCGCGGCACGCGTCCTGTGTCCACTTGTGAAGGTTCGCACTTGACGCGCGTGCGGCCCGGTCGGCCGTGGGGCACCCTGAAGTAACCACACGCTCCCGTGCGCACCCTGATTTCGGTTGATTGAAGCCACATACTCTGCGTGCGTGCCAGCCGGCGGTGGCTCGCCGTTCGGATCCATCTTGCACGCCACGGCCGTCAATAGATGTCTCTAGGCGTCCACTGACGACTATATTGCACGCCACGGCCGTCAATAGATGTCTCTGCTCACGTCGCCTTGGGGCGCTTCGAGGGCGTCTCCTCCTCATCGTCCTCATCGTCCTCTTCGTCCTCGTCATCGTCGCCGTCATCAGAGGAGAGGCTACTATTCTTGCACGCCGACACGGCAGGCGCCGACGACACGTTCGCACGCTTCTTCTCGGCATCAGCGTACGCGGACGCGGTGGCAGTGGTGCTGTCATCGGACTCTTGTGTGTCGAGCCGCTCGACGGCAGGCAGCACCACGCTATTTAGCTGCTCGAGGAGCTGATGCTGCATGCGAAGGTGGTCCTTGAGATCCTTCTGCAGCTTGGCCTTGAGCGACAGGATGGAGCCCATCTTGGTGTTGGTGTTCACCTCCACGTTGGCAGCGATCAGGCTCTCCATCTCGGCCTGCAGCTTCTTCTGCAGCTCGAGCTGGCGCGAGAGCTCTCTCTGGAGCTCCATTTGGACCTGCAGCGTCATCTCCTGTACCTCAAGGTTCTTATGTAGAGACGTCTTCGACCCTTCGAGGTCGAGCTGCGCGGCAGGGTCCTCCTCAGTCGACTCTCCCATCGATCCGAAGCCCTCGGACTCGAGAGCCGCCGTCGAGCGCGAGTCGACGCTGCCGTTGGCGCTCCCCGGCTTGGATGGCACGAGGCCCGTGTAAGAGCCGCTCGAGCCCTCGCCGCCCTTGCCTCCCGAGTCCGTCGACCGTTTGGCCATCATGCACCGGTACTTTTGGAGATGCGACTTGATGTTGGCCTTGGTGAGCCCGTCGACGTTCATCAGCTTGAGGATGGTCTTCGGCTTCGCAATGTCGAGGCCGAGCGCATTGACGGCGGCTTCGAAGCGCTGGTGAAGCTCGGGGGTCCACACGAAACGCCGCTTCTGACCAGCCGAACCATCGCCCTGTGGCGAGCCGCCGCCCATGCTACCCATGCCGCCCATGCCGCCCATGTGTGTGGGCGAGACCGAGTCACTCAGGACCGGGCCGGGAGCCGAGCCCACCCCAAAGTAGCCGCCGCCGCCGCCGTAGCCGCCGTAGGCGCTCGCCATCGCCGGCGCCTGCGCCATGGACGCTAGGCCCGGCGTAGGCTGGATGCTGCGAACCGCTGCGCCTGCGCTGTGCATCATGGAGAGCGAGGAGCGCGTGGCGCCGTCGTCTTCGATGCAGCTGCCGCGGCTCGCGGTGTAATAGCCGCCACCGGCGCCCAGCGCCGATGCCGCGGCGAGGCTCGCATGGTGCTGTTGCATCGACGATGACATCGGCATGCCGCCGGAGGCCGACTCACTGAAGCCGCCGCGCATGAGGCCGCCTCCCATGTTGCCGCCCATGTTGCCGCCATAGGCCTGCGAAAAGTCCATACGGTCCAGGCCGCCCATAAACCCGCTCGCGTCGCTGCCAGGCCCACTGAAAGTCGGCTCATGAGTGGGCGCCGAGCCGAACTGGCCCAGGCCACACATGCCGCTGCTGATGTGCGATGCGCCGTACATCGCATGCGCGCGCCGGCTTGCGAGTGAGTCCACGGCGGGTGGCGGAGGGTGGCGCATGAGCGCCTCAAGCTGCTCAGCAGCCGCGAGTGAGCCATAGGAATAGTTGGGTCGGAGGTTTCCTCGGGGTGCCTCAGCAATGGAGCTCATCCCGTCGTGCATGGGTGCGCGCAGGGTGGACCTGCGACGCAGGGTGAGGCGAGCACAGGCACGTGTGAGCTTCCGAGGGTCGATCAGGCGCGCTGGACGAGGGAAACAAGGCCAGAGGCCATGCGTACCCAATGCAAAGGTGCAGATTCAGAGACCTATTCAGCTCGCATCCGACACACAATTGACGGAACGGAAATTGCGCGTAAGACCTCCCTTGTGATCTCGGCTCCGTTGATGCGTTTGATCACACGTGTCGCGTCGGAAATTCCTCTTTTATGCAACGCTATTGAATTTTTCATCTCGAAACCGTCCAGGGAAAAAGCATCCTACTTTTCAGATCGGATCTCCGCGGCGAGGCCGCCGCTAAAAATCTCCGCCGCTCGGGGACACCTGGACGCAGAATTCGTGGGCGGTGGACTGACGATCTGACGTTGACACCTCCCACCTCGTGAGCGGTGAGGACTTTTTGAGCCGCGCAAGGGAGCCGCGTGCGTCTGCCTCGACCGGTCGGCACTTCTCTCGTTGCTGGACGCTGAGCACGCCGAGCGTGCCTCGCGCCTCGATTCCCGCGGGTAGAAGAGTTGCTGTGCAGTTTCGGCAAAGGTAACGTTCACACGACTGTCCTCGACTCCAGTCCATGTCGGTGGTGTGGGACGACGACAACTTTGAGCTCGCGCCGCTCGCGCCGCGCGAGGACGAAGATGCCTTCGTTGCGCCCACCGTGATTGGCGATGCCACCGCGGACGCTGCCGATGATCGTTTGGAGCCCCCGGCGCTCTTGATTGATCTTGCGGCACTCTCGCTGACACCGGATGCGGCTCGCATCGCCGCCGCCGGCGAGGCGCCACCGCCCTTCGATGAGGGTCACGCCGCCATTCGCGAGCGCATGCTCGAGCGCCTTCACACAGATTGGTACGCCAACCTCGCCGAGTTGATGGCCGCTGGCGTCTGCTGGCACGTGCCTCGCCGTGAAAGCCACGTGCTCCGCGAGGTGTATGAGGCCGCGCACCCGGACGCCGTGCTGACCGTGGTGCACTACCCGAGCGTCGTCAACGGCGTACGGACCGTCGACCTGGTCGAGGCCCTCGCGCGGCCGACGCCGTGGGAGGTGTGCGACGAGCTCAAGGCGCTCATCTCGCAGGCGCGCCGGACTCTCAAGTGGCAGGCGGATCTCGCAGCGGAGGTCGAGGATCTCGCCGAGCGGGAGGCGACGTGGCTGGACGCGATGGAGGAGCTGCGGCGCGAACGCGAGGCCGCCATAGACGCCAAGGAGCGCGCGCTCGCACAGCTCCATGCCGAACGCCGACGCGACGATGCGCCAGCTCTCACTCCGCAGGAGGTGACACGTGCGCTTGCGTGGCTCGACGAGCTCGATGACGAGATTGAGGCGGCGGAGCACGCTGTCAGGGAGATGGCCGCCGACGCGAATGGCATCTTCGAGCCTCCCGAGTCTGACGCGGCTGCCACCCCGGAGGCAGAGGCTTCTTCACAGACTTCTTCACGGGACGCGCGCATGACAGCGCCAATGACCGCGCAGCAGCCACCACCGCAGAAGCCGCCGTTTGCAACGCAGCTGTCGCCGCCGCCGCAGCATCAGTGCCCCCAGCAGCAGCAGCAGCAGCAGCAGCGATCGCTGCTGGACATCATTCTCGACGTCCTCTACGAGCAATTCCCACAGGAGGAGGGCCTCAGCTGGGTCGAGAACGCTGTGAAGGTCGTGCAGACCAAGGCTGAGCTCCGACGGATGTGGCGTTCGACGTTCGGGCGGCTGCCCGCGGCGTCTGCACTCGCGCTCAAGCACGCGCCGCCCCGCCCGCCGCTGCCAGCGCGCGCGCCGGGAGAGCGCCCTCGCATGATTGTCCCGGGGCCTCCAGGAGCGCTGAGGCAGGCGCCCAGTACGGCGCTTATGCCCAGGACGGCGCGTCCGCGCGCTGCGGACGAGCGCCGTTCGCAGCTCGGTGAGCAGGCGTCGACGGAGATGCAGCTGAACGAGCGCCATGACGAGCGCGGTGCTGACCTGTGGCATGTACACGAGGATGGTGGCGGACGAGGCGGTGCGGGAAATTGTCAGTCAGACCTGCAAGACCCGTGGTACCTGCCGACCGTGCGTCCTTCGCCTGCCGCCGACGCAAACAGTGCCGCGCATTGGTTCGGATAGGCGTATTGTTCACGCGATTATAAAAGGTCAGCGGCGCGCGAAATGCGAATGCCGAAACGGAGAGATCTTGGTCCCGAACTCGATCAACACGTGACTTCGCCTCGACGACCGCACGGACATGGCGTCTCATGCGTCCGTGCCAGCTCGAGGCCTACCGCCGAAGCCGCCCGACAAGGGTAGCTTCCCTCTCGACCACTTTGGCGAATGCTCCGAGCCCAAGAAGGCGTACATGGCGTGCTTGAAGGATAACGGCATGCAAGCGCAATCCGAAGCTTGCCGCATTCTCTCAGCAGCGTACCTCCAGTGCCGCATGGACACGTGAGCGCCAGCACGTGAATATGTGGGAACGCATGGCCTCGCTTCCACCTCTTACGCGTTGCTCGTTCGCTTCACGCGCCCACAGAGAGCTCATGGCCAAAGAGCAGCTCGAAAAGCTTGGCTTCCGCAGGTCCGCCGCTCCGAGCCCGGAGGCGCCGGACACATCGCCATCGACCGAGCAGCGACGTCGAGGCTTTCTTGCTGGGCTACGTGAACCAGGAAGGTGATACGTTTCGTTGCACAGATTGGAATGGTTTAGGTACGGTAGGGGCGAGGTCGCCCTGTCCGCGTGTGATCTTCAAGCCGGGCGCTGTCGCGTCAGTGTTGCGTAATAACGGTGTCGAGCGCGCGCATGAGGGGCATTGCCCAACAGAGATCGCAGTGAGCTTCCTGCATCCTGATTCGGCAGCGTCCAATTGGCCAATGCAAATTCGAAATTGGCAAGGCCAATTGGCAGCGTCGGAACATGCTCCAAAGCAGGAATGCGTCGGCTGCGTTAATATTATGAACTCCGCTGGAATTGGTCCTACCTTCAGTCGATGGTTGAAGTCGACCCACTCTCTATTCACTGTGGACTCGCTGTGAACGCCACGTCGCGAAGATGGAAGCCTTCCTTCTTCCTGCGTTCACGCCCGCGGAGCCGCTCGTCGAGCGAGCGTGCGGCTATCGCCAGTGGCGGCTGCTCAAGGGCGAGGTATTGGTGCCCGGCAGCGAGCAGATGAACGGCTTCCAGCAGCAGCAGGTGACGCTGCAGAACTTTGACTTGGAGGTGCTGCTCGGCGAGGGCAACTACTCCCAAATCTTCCAGGCGACGCTGCGCTCGACGCACAAGACGGTCGCGCTCAAGATCATCGATAAGACCAAAGTGAAGCGCTACCACAAGATGGACGAGGTGCTCATCGAGCGCTGGGTGCTCAGCCGGCTGCGCCACCCGTCGATTGTCGAGCTGTACCACGCTTTCCAGGACGTGGGCGCGGCATACCTGTCGATGGAGGCGGTGCCGGGTGGCGAGCTGTGGCAGTGCTGCCACAAGACGGGCTTGCCGATGACAATTGCGCGCAACTACGCCGCCGAGGTACTCGAGGTGTTGCAGTGGCTGCATGAGCACGACGTCGTCCACCGCGACGTGAAGCCCGAGAACGTGCTGATCAGCGGAGACGGCCACGTGAAGATGATCGACTTTGGGACGGCGAAGCTCCTGCGCAACCCGATCAAGCTCGGCCTCGACGACGAGGACGAGGGTGGCAAGCGGCCGCGCCGCAAGGGCTTCAAAGAGTTTCTCGGGACGCCCGAGTACATGGCGCCAGAGACGATCAACAACAAGTTTGCGGACCAGCGCGCGGACCTGTGGTCGTTTGGCTGCTTCGTGGCGATGATCCTCGTGGGCAAACCGCCCTTTCGCGGCGGCTCCGACTACCTCACCTTCAAGCGCGTCCTCGCGCGCAAGTATCAACTTCCCGAGGGCGTGCCGGTCGTCGCGGCGGACCTCATCGGAAAGCTCCTGGTGCTCGAGCCCGCAAAACGGCTCGGGGGCCGTTGGCCGGCGGGTGTGCCGCCCGCCGACCAGCTCGGCGTCAAGAAGAAGGACAAGGGCGGCGAGGAGGGCTCCGATTCGAGCGTGGCTGCGTTCCGTATGACCCGTACGTATGATCACGAGGCGATTCGCTCCCGATGGCATGCAAGTGCTCACCACGGCGCGATTCCCTCTTCCCCACAGGTACGTATGATCACGAGGCGATTCGCGCGCACCCGTTCTTTGAGGGTGCGCGCGCGCGCGACCTGTACAAGCAAAAGGTGCCGCTGCCGATGCTGTCGGAGATAGCCATGCGCGAGGTGATGATGAAGGTACGCGCCGAAGGCAGCAGCGCCTTGGGGACACCCACAGCGATCGCTCGCTGGCCTGCGCCCTTCAAGGAGCGCATTGGGTTTGAATGCATCAAGAGGGAGCTGCTCACTGACGAGCTGCGTGGTTATCTGGGCATGGGCGCGAAGCCGACGGAGATCGAGGACGACCTCGACGATGTGATGCTTCGCGAGCAGCTTGGCGCCGATGGGACGACTGAGGATAAGGAGGACGAGGACGACGAGGACGAGGGTAGCGAGGACGAGGATGAGCGCCGTGACGGGCGTGGCATGCAAGAGCGCAAGGGCGTCCAAGATGAGGGAGTGCTCGTCTGAGGGAGGGGGTGGGCACGGGTGCGGCCGATCACGGGGTTCACGTTTTAGCTGCATGCTGTCATCGGATCGCGCCGCACCGCTGCTCGGACCGCAGCACTTAGGCACGCCATCTCTCTCCGATCTGTAGGATACTGTCCCCCTCCCGCGTGAGGAGGCAGCCGTGTGCGGGCTAGCGGCTTCGGACCGGTCTCCATGGAGGCATTGTTCGCAACACTAAACAAAGTTTCAAGTTAGAAATTCCGCAAGCATGGTGTGTGGGGACCCCTTCGTCGGGCGTTGTGCTCATCATCGTCGATAGCGTGCGTGCGAGCTAGCGAGCGCATCGCGCACCGGCAGCAGGAAGAGCAGTGACGGTGGCCAGTATGGTGATATGTTGTGCGTGCGCTGCGAGCAAAGCCCAAGCTGATGTTGTGCTGACTGTTGCGGAGAATCACGGGCAGCACGTGACGCCTATCCCGCTAGAGCTGGACGATGATAGGCAGCTTCGAGCCCATCGGTCAGTGCCTATCACTGAATCACTAGCTGCAGAGAGCGATGTGCCTGCCATCGGTGGTGCAAACCCAGCTGCGAAGAGCGCGCCCACTCCTACGAGCAGGGCACCGTCGCCGCCGGAAGACAGCCCCCTGACGGTGCAAGTCAATAGCCCACTGGTTGTACGACGGCAAATCAGCGTCGAATTGCTGACCCCTTTAGACACGCCCGAGCCGTCGCTCCACGCCGGGTACGAGTTCAACACCCCCTTGGGCGCCGATGCCGTGCGAGTCGCGTTTGAAAGGGCCGCTGCAGAGTCTCCACGGGACGCATTCCACACCCCGCAGTCAGCCTTCACCGAAACGCTGTCGCCGCGGGGGGCCGCGATGAACACGCCGCAGTCGCCAGGCTGCGCAGTCTCCGAAGGCTCTCGATCGTCGAGTACTCCGTCGCCATATGGCCAATCGTCGCGCGGAGCTCGCCGGAGATCGTTAGGGAATGCGAGCGTCTTCAGCGCGGTGCGCGCCTGCTTGCGCCTGCTCGGGTCTGCGTGCGCCTGAGTGCGGATGGGTGCGTCTGGGTGCGCCTGGGCGCGTCTGGGCGCATCGGGGTCGTCCCTGATTGCATCGGGTTTGCTCAGCTTGCATCGGGTTTGCCCAGCTTGCATCGGGTTTGCTCAGAGTGCATTGGGCTGCCTCTGATGGTCTCCTGCGGACTCCTCTGATGCTCCCTATGATTGCGTCCTTCATCAGGTGCAAGGGATGAGCACGCCTGCATTGCTAGCTTCACCCGGCGCTCCAGATGGCTCATTACGACGGCAATCAGAGGTCATCAGAGGCACTCATCCGCCGGAAGACTCCATGACCCCACTGCCAGGGAGACTTCTATCTCCGTCATCTCCCGCTGCATCTCCCGCCACCGCCTCCGTCGATGATGAGACGCGCCTCGATCGAATGTCACTCGCGTCGCTGATGGTGCTCTTCACGCGGCAAAGGCGCGTCGTCCTACGATCACCTCTGATCGCCTCGGATCGCCTCTGATCGCCTCTGATCGCCTCCGATTGCCTCTGATTGCCTCTCTCATCAGGCACGTCATCCGACGGTTCAAGGCGGCCGCCGCGGATCGTGCCAGGGCGGCGGCCGCCATGGACTCGCTCAAAGAGTCTCAGTCTCACGTGCAAGCGTCGATGAGCCAGCCTTCAACGCCATCGAGCTCCGGATCGAGCTCAGCGACAGTGGTGGTAGAGAAGGCTATTGAGGCGAGGTCACCCAAGGGCGAACCGTCCGTCGACTTCACAGGCGAGTGGGCCATTAGTCTCTGAGTGTCTCCGAGTGCCTCTGAGTGCCTCCGAGTGCCTCTCAGTCGCCGCCGGCCGTGGAGCTCACAGGCGTGTGGCAGCTGTCGGACTCGTCGAACTTTGACGAATTCCTCAAGGCTGCGGGCGTGAGTTACATGAAACGCAAGCTCGCTTTAGGACTCAAGCCGGTGCAGTCCTGGGAACGCAAGGGCGGCGTGTGGCAGTTCACCGTGCAGGCGCCGTGGGGCCTGAAGGTCGAGGCATTCCCTATAGGGGTGACGCTGCACTGTGGACTTTTGAGTGCCTCTGGTGGTGATTTCTGAGTGCGTCCGAGTGCGTCTGAGTGCGTCTGATTGCCTCGCTCATCAGGTTACGCAGCAAGAGGAGCTGTTTGATTCGAAATGGGAGAAGAAGAATGCGTGGGAGGGCGACGTGCTCGTCACGACGGTGAATGAAACCGTCGGGGAACACCCACGCCATACGGTGCTGCGTCGCTATCTCAAGGACGGTGAGCTCGAGCTCGAGATGAGACCTCGCTGATTGGCGCTGATTGGCTCTGATCGGCTCTGAGTGACGATGAGTGGCCCCGAGTGGCTCTGAGTGGCTCTGAGTGGCTCTGAGTGGCTCTGTGTGCGTCTGAGTGCCTCCCTCATCAGGTAAGCTCGTGCTCGAGATGAAGCTCGGCGGCGCCGTCTGCCACCGCACTTTTAGTCTACAGTGACGCGACAAGGCACGCACGGCACTCGCATCGCACGGCGCTCACCACGACGCTCAACACGGCGCTCGGCGCGGGGGGCACCGTTCTGCCTGCGATAGTCTTAGTTACAGTACTCATACAGCGGCGCGGGTCGAACGTCGATCTCGATCTGGCAACCACTATGGCTGCTGTGCGACGCTGGTGTGAGTGGATTCGGCACTGCGGGTCGAGGCGGTCGCGCACGTGCTTTGCTGCGGTCTTCGCACTTCGCGGGGATATCTTCATTCTTCTTTTGTCTTCTTGTACCGTACGGGTTTCAAGTACCGTACGAAACCGTACGTGGCTTCCGTCGCGTCGCCCGCCGGCGAGTACGCTCGGACCACGGTAGCGGATGGCGGACACCGGGGAATCGGCGGTAAACAGTCAAATGTGAGTCGATTGCGAAAATCTTTCACATTTTGAACATTTAATTTTACTAGTTTTTAATTCACATTTTAACTAAAAGTGGAACCGTTCTTGTTCTTTGCCGTCTTATCGAGCGCGCGTCGCCCGACCGTCGTTATCATAACAATGTACGGAGGACCACAGCATCCGCGATGATCCCAGCTCCGGAGCGGGCGAAGGCTACGGGATGGCGTGGGGGCGATGTGGGTAGTATGTACGAAATGACCTCGATCAGCGTATAGTGACCAGCTCCGGAGGGGTGGAGGTGCCCTTGCAGCGGGTGAGAGCCTCCGCGATCACATAGGCGACGATGGCGACACACGCGCTCGAGAAGGCGGTGGCGGCGATGGCACCATTGGTGAAGCTCGGGAACATGAAGAAGCCGATCGCCGACGCGGCACCATTAGCAAGCACAATGTTGGAGAAGGCCGCCTCGCTGTCGTGGGGGAAGAGGTCGGCGTAGAGCGCCTTGTTCGTGCCCTCGTAGCAGGCACGCCCTACGCCTTGCAGCACGTAGCAGAGCACGAGCGTCCCGATGGCAGCGAGCTGCGCGAGGTCGAGCAGCAAGCATGCAATCAGCGACAATCAGTGGTCATCAGCGTCCCGATGGCAGCGAGCTGCGCGAGGTCAAGCAGCAAGCGTGCATTGGTAATCCGTGGCATTCAGTTGTAATCAGCGGCTCAGTGGCACTGACCTGCTCGAGGTCGAGCAGCAAGCAGAGCGACGCGAGGCCCGCGAAGGCCGACAAGCCGACGAGCATCAATGGCGGCTTGCCGATGAGCACCGCGGCCTTCCCGAATGGATACTGCGATCAGCGCCGTGATGGACGCATTCGTCAATTGCACTCATGGTGGCACTCAGGGCACTCAGAGGCACTCAGAGGCACTCAGTGGCACTCAATCGCACCAATCGCACTCAGAGGCACTCTGTGACACTCAGGGTGGCACTCAGGGGCACTCAGGGGCACTCAATCGCACTCAGAGGCACTCACTTGCAGCAACGCTGCGATGAGCGCGACCATGGCCGAGAGGCAGCTGGCGGCTGTGGCCACACGCCCTGGGAAGGCCTTGGGTACCACCTGGTGGCCTACGACGAGGCCGAGGAGGGCCGCGCAGAAGCCGAACGTGATCTGGACGGGCGAGAGCAGCAGGACGTCGGGCCGCTTGTACCAGAGCAGCACGGCCGACATGAGGCGCTCGATGGAGAATTTGGGCGTCGGCGGGGGCGCCGGCGAGGAGGTGGAGGAGGAGGGGGCCGGTCGGCCTGAGGAAGCATCCCCGTTCATGGTGAGGGCGCTCTGGCGGCGTTCGAGGTCCCAGATCGTCGTCATGCCCACCGACGAGAGGATCGAGCAGATCGAGTACAGCACAGCGATCACCACATCGGATGTCTTCGGAACGTAACGGCCGGAGCCGTTGGGTTCCTCTGATGGCAGGCTGGGCGAACTCGGCGGGGTGAGGCCAGGCAGGTAGGGCGGCGGCGGCGGCGGCGGAAAGGCCGCGCTCGCGTTGACCTCGCCGCCGGACCCGCCCATGTCTTCGACGATCGTGATCAGCAGCGGAGCGAGTTTGAGAATCAGCTCAAAGCCCAAATACGTAGCTCCAAAGAGTGCCGCGAAGGTGGCGGTCGCCTGCTTGGGCGTGACCGTGCCGTCGTCGTGCGCCTCCGCGTACAGCCGCGCCGAGGTCGTGAAGTACGCGCCCTGGGCCGTCCATAGGAAGCCGGCCGCCACGCCACCGATCGCGCCGCCGAAGATGGCGATCGCAATCTGCGACGACGGGTCCGTCACCACAAGCAGGAGCGGGAATGCACCGACGTACCTGAGAGCAGCAGATGGGGCGACGAGCACGAGGTGCACTCCGTGAGTATGCGTCGCCGGCAATCGGGAGGCGCGCGCGCGCGCGCGTGCGTGCGAAACGCTTGGGGGCGGCTGCTCACACGCAGTACACAGCGGTGCCGACGATGAGCGCGCCGCGGCAGCCGAGCAGACCAACGATGGCTCCGGAGCCGCAGAGCGCGGTGGCCGCGTACGCAACGTACAGCGCGCCGTTCATGTACGAGCCGACCGAGCCGAGGACGACCACACAGAGGTTGAGCACAGCCGTCACCGCCCCGTGGTTGATCGAAAACATCACCGTCATCCGCAGGAAATTCATCTTGATGGCGATTGGGTTGAGGATGCCTTGACGATGCAGGAGCGCTTCGCTGCCACGAGTCATCAGCATGCCTGTGATCTGGAGGGCCTCCGTTGTTGGTGACAAGGTCCGGCCGCCCGTCGGGATGCCCGTGCGGAAGAAGGAGTTCTTCGCGGAAACTTCTCAACTTCGTCATAGAAAAAGGTCAGTTAACTCGACTCATGCCGCTGACGCATTTTGCTTGAAACAAAAAGCGTGACTCGAAAAAGAGTCAGCGATGTTCACAGCAGGGCGAGGAAGTGCCCGATGGCTTCGGCCATCGATGCGACTGCGGGCCGCCTCGTCTACCGAGAAACCTTGCAATTCAACGCATCTGGTCGCCGCCTGTCAGACCGTGGCAAGCTCACCGGAGCTCTCATCTCGCCAGGCTACTTCAGTGCCGTCGTCTGCATTGGCACGCCGGCACGCTCCTTTGAGCTGGTCGTCGACACGGGCTCCTCGATCACATCGGTGCCATGCCACACGTGCCAGAATTGCGGTGAACATCGCAGTGGCATCGGGGGCCGCTTTGATGAACGCACTTCGCGCACCGCCGAGCGCGTCCACTGCCCGACACGCGGCGTGTGCGAACAATGCACGGCAGACGGCGCAGGCGATTGCAACTTCAACGTAGGCTATGTCGAGGGCTCGGCCATCCACGGCTATGTGGTGCGCGACGTGATGCACCTGTGGGCAGCGGTGCCGGCGCACTCGGCATCCTCGAGTCCCAGCAATCGGCGCGCTCGCAGCGATCAGCCCACCGACGGCGGCAGCTCCAGCGCGCCTCCGGCGGCTGCCGTGGCCGCCGCGACACCGCCCGTCTACTTTGGATGCCAGACGCATGAGTCCGGCAAGTTCCGCTCTCAGCCCGCCGATGGCATCCTCGGCTTGCAGACCGACGTATATGGCGCAGGAGCGCGACGGGCAACGCTTCCGAGCGTGGTGCAAGCGCTCGTCGCCACTCGGCAGGGTGCGGCCAATACCTTCTCTCTCTGTCTCGGCGAACGTATCGGCCTGCTGCTGCTAGCAGGGCACTCGGGCGGCAGCCGCTCGCTGCTGGCGCGCCCGAACGGTGCCACCATCGGCAGCATGGTCGCGAAAGCCACCGAACGCTTTACCTTACACGTGCGGGATGTGAAGGTGGGCACTGCAACGGGACCGGCACTCAACTCGGCGATCATCTCGGAACGTCGACAGAACCGCAGATGGCCTAGAAGCCATGCATGGCAGCGTGCGTCTCCGCTTCGGTTCCATTCGCTCCGGCTGCCCGTGAGCGCGTACAACCCGGCGGTCGTCGACTCGGGCACCTCCTTCTTCTTCGCGTCGACTCCGCTATGGCGCGCGCTCCACCTGCGGCTGCGTCAGCATCACCCATCGCTACGGCGCGTTGGGTTCCACCGAGCGTGTGCGCGGATGACGCCGGCCGAGCTGAGCGCGATGCCCACGATCGCGCTGGTGCTCGATGGGCCCGAAGGCAGCCGGCCGCTGCTGCTGCGGCCGGCGCACTATATGGTCGAATACCCGTTGATTGAAGGTGACGGCGGCGAGGGCGACGCGCGGCACGTGAACGACAGCGGCGGCGGCGACGGCGGCTCCTGGAGGCTGTCTTCAAATCAGGAGCGAATGTATCCCAATCAGGGCGGCTCTTGGTGGCACCGCAGCTGGGGCCGACGCTTCGCCGCACGAGATGAGCGCCGAGATGAGCGCCACTATTGCGCCGACATCTTCAACAACGGGCACAAGGGCACCGTGCTGGGGGCATCGGTGCTTCGACAGCGCGAGGTCCTCTTTGATATGGGTAACGGTACTATTGCTTTTGTGGACGCCGACTGTGCCAGGCTCACGCCCCGGACGGCCGCCCTGCGCGACGCGTACGCATTTGCGCCGTGCGGCGAGCAGTACGCGCGCGGATGAACCTCAATTGGATACGCGCGCGGATGACCATTTGAGCTAGGATGATGATCGGCCCGGACGGCGAATTCGGAGTCGTGACGATGGATTCGAGATCACGTTCCGTGTGCGTTTCTCACCGGGGCTGGGCGGGTCGCCGCGCTTCGCCGTCCGACTTCGCGTTCTTTCCCGGCGGTCAGTGGTGGATCGACTCTAGTGGCTTGAACTTGGTGGATAGCCCCCGGCCTCCACTCCTCCACAGCACACCCCTGCCGTGCCTGCGCCCCCGTGCCTGCGCCCCCTGCCTCCACACTTCAACCCGATTTCGTGTATCATCACGCCGGCTCCGTTAATTTAAGCGCCGCTATCGTGTTTACGGGTGGCGTCGCCGCGCTCGGAATCGAATAGGTAGATAAGGCACCTGCCACAGCCTTGACGCGACACCTCTCAGGCAAGTTTCATCTATGTTCTATCTTTGTTCTATCAGGCAAGTATCAGGCGCGTTTCATCTATGTTCTATCCACTATCGCGTCGTTACCAAACTCTGTACTCTCTCAAACACTCGCGCGAGTCTCGACGGAGACCTACAACGGCGATTCACTCGAGTTGGGGACCTACTACTCGCGCTGACTCGGCTGCCGATGCCTACTACTCGCGCTGACTCGGCTGCCGATGCAGGGTCGCCACCTCCTGCCGCAAGAGCTCGATTGCGCGCTGCTGCTCGTCTACGCGACGCTCCAGCGCCCAGACCGACCTTGCGTCTGCAAAGTCGGCGAGCGGACTCAGAGTCGGAGCCGCGTAGTATTTTTCATACGAGTAGCGCGCGAGCACGGTGACAGCTGCGAATCCAGCAGCCGCCAGCGTCGGCCCAAATGTCACTCCAATGGCCGCTCGTGCGCGCTCGCCTGCTTCAGCTCGCTTGCGATGCTGCTGCACGGTTCGTGCGATCATCATCGTGTTCCAGGCTAACTGACAAGAAAGATCTAGGACGACACCCGCGGCCACGCCAGCGCCGGAGGCGCTCAGAAGACTCCATCCCACCAGTGGCGGCACGAAGCCTCCTACAACGCCAGCCATCGTGTGAATGGCGTTGGGCATCATAGGTACGTTGATTTCGCTCATCGGCTGTTCGTCGTCGTCGTCCTTGGGCGGAAAGCGGCGGCTCGAGGAGAAGCGATGGCGGACGGCGTAGCCGAGTCGCGGCCGAGCGTGCGGATGTTGCAAGGTCCGGAGCAAAACGAGCATGTGATGAGTCGAGGAACACCGCCGCGCGACACCGCGACACCGCACCGACGGTGAGAGATGAGGTGTGAATGAATATGTGTAGTGTGACAATGTTTCGAGTCGTGCGAGGTTAACACCCCTTATGGTATGAATAAAAGTACTGTTACCAGTGAGTGAGTGAGTGAGTGAGGGAGTGACGGTGAGCTCACAGTCATGCACTGCGTGCTGTGACAAGGGCACAAGGCCAGCGAGCAGCGTGACGCTCCAGCGTGTCTGTGTGATTTTCTAACACACACATTCGACACATGAATCATGATGTGGGTGCCGCACACAGGGGGACTTCGAACCGGCTCCATAAGGCCCAGCGCGAGCTGATAGGTACAGAGCTCGACCCTTCAACACGATGAGACGAGAAGCGCGCTGGGTCCGATATGCAGACGCGGCATGATCGCTCGCACATCGTTGCATCGAAGGTACGAGCGTACGACGGTTACTATAAAGGTCGCAGAAACCTTCACTTTCACATCCTGGGTGGTCCGGCACGCCGGCCGCACGCAGTGGGCCGCCCCTCGTCGTCGGCAAGACCCTAGTCTGGCGAGGCCCTGCTTGAGGTCCCGCTTGAGCTCCCAGCTGCCGCGCTCCCAGCACCGCCGCCCTTGCTGCCACGAGCACTCCAGACGCACGGGCTGGGTGGCCTGGATATACCTTGTGGGAAAGGGATCGAGGAGGGCGGCGCCTTAGTCGGGGTAGGTAGCCATATGACACGCTGCTTGTCTCGTTGGCCGTGCTCGTCACGTTGCTTGCCACGAGGCGTTCGACGTGGAGGGACGTGCCCGAGCGTCGTCCCGAGCGAGTCCTCAATGAGGTACACGATATGCGGAGGAGTCCGACGCTGCTTGAAGCGGTGCTCGAGCATCTGCAGATCCATCTGAGCGCGATCGCGCGAGGCTCGCAGGTGGTCGCTCATGCGGCGCTGGCGACGATAGCCGCACACAAGCCGCACTAAGCCGCACGCCAACAGCAGCCCCAAAAGAAGTGCAAGGCTGGCGGCAAGGGCTGCGAACATGACTGCTGGCGACGACGGCGACGTATATGGATCGATCTCTCGCGGCCGGGGCGGCGGTGGCATGAGCAAAGCAGCGAAGCAAGTGACTGCGTTAGCGGAGCTGGTGAGCGACGTCGAGCCGAATGAGACCATCCCAATGAATTGGCCCGTCACCAGAGCTCCTCCACTGCAGCCATCGTACGAGATGCCGTACCCTTCGGTGAAGGACGTGCCGCCCGCCTGGACGGCCCAGTCGATGGCGCCCGCCGCCGTCACGTGCATCACGAAAGCGTCGGCTAAACCTCGGGTTGTGAGCGATGTCGTGTCGAACAAGGCCGTTCCGGTGAAGTAGCCCGTCACGAGAGCACCTCCTGCGCCATCGGAAGCGATGCCGTTGCCTTGGTCCGTGTCTGTGCCGCCCGCCTGGACGGCCCAGTCGATGGCGCCCGATGCCGTCACGTGCATCACGAACGCGTCGGAACTGCCTCGGCTTATGAGCGACGTGATGCCAAATGACGCCTTGTTGCTGAAGTAGCCCGTCGCGAAAGCACCGCCAACGCCATCGTACGCGATGCCATTGGGTAGGTCGAATGACGCGCCGCCCGCCTGGACGGCCCAGTCGATGGCGCCCGATGCCGTCACGTGCATCACAAACGCATCCATTAGGCCTTGAGACACGAGCATCGTCGAGCCGAAAACTGCCTTGTTGTTGAAGCAGCCAGTCACGAAAGCACCCCCCGCGCCGTCATGTGCAATGCCTCTGCCTCGGACATCGGACGAGGGCAAATCAGTACTCCCTGAGGAGGGCATCTGGGAGTCTGAGGGAGTGCCGCCCGCCTGGACGGCCCAGTCGATGACGCCCGATGCCGTCACGTGCATCACGAACGCGTCGAACTTGCCTAGGGCTGTGAGCTTCGTGGTGCCGCCGAACGATGCAACGCCGCTGAAGACGCCTGTAACGAGAGCACCGCCCGCGCCATCGTGCGCAATTCCGTTTGCTACGTCCAGTGATGTGCCACTCGTCTGCACGGCCCAGTCGATGCTGCCCGATGCCGTCACGTGCATCACGAACGCGTCGAAATTGTTGCCTTGGCCTATGAGTGCCTTCGAGCCAAACAGTGCGCTGCCTGCGAAGTAGCCCGTCACGAGAGCACCGCCCTTGCCATCCGCGGCGATGCCTGTGCAATGAACTTCAGATGTACCGAACACCTTGATGGCCCAGTCAATGACGCCCGACGACGCGTTCACGTGCGTCACGAAAGAGCTAAGGCCTTGACCGAATAGGGACAGAGAACCGAACGATGCGTTGCCGTTGAAGAGACCCGTCACGTAAGCACCGCCCGCGCCATCGTACGTGATGCCATGGGCAAGCACCAGGTCCGAACTACCCACCTGTACGGCCCAGGTGGGGTCCAAGGCCATCGTTGATCGTGCTTCTCAAGAACGGGACGTAAGTCAGCCAGACGGGTTGACAAGTCCAGTCAAGTCAGTCAGTTACATATATCCAACACCCAATTTGCAAAATCTCGAACGCGGGGGATTGGGGACTTCCGTGAACTTCCTCCTCCGCCCCGCCGCATCATTGATTGTTCACGTCATTGGTTTTTTTCGCGCGAGCACTGCTTTTCCCATTGACGGCGCAGCCCCGCCAGTGCTGAGCATCCACACCAGCCGCAGACTCAGCAGCATTATGGCGTCGAAGATGAAAGTGGAAGAACTCAAGGAGGAGCTGGCCAAGCTCGGCCTGCCCACGTCAGGCAAGAAGGCTGATCTCGTGACGCGCCTGGAGGAGGCACAGGCGGCAGCGGCGGCAGCGCCCGCGCCCGCGCCTGCGCCTGCGCCCGCACCTGCGCCCGCACCCGCGCCCGCGCCCGCGCCCGCGCCTGCTCCAGCGCCGACGTCGGCGAACGCAGCGCCAGCGCCAGCCAAAGCACCTGCGCCAGCCAAAGCGCCTGCGCCCGCGCCCGCGCCCGCGCCCGCGCCCGCGCTCGCTCCGGACGAAAAGCCTGCGGCTGCCGCGCCGGCAGCGCCGCTGTCTGACATCGAGGAGATGAAGAGGAAACGTGCCGAGCGCTTCGGCGTTCCTTATGAGCCGCCGAAGCCCGAGCCGGCGGCAGCGAGCGGCGGCGGCGGCAAGCCCGGCAAAGGGAAGGGCAAGGGTGGAGCGGCGCTATCTGCCGAGGATGCGGAGAAGGCTAAGGCGCGCGCGGAGCGCTTCGGCCTTCCCGTGGCAGAGTCTGCTCGACAGTCAGCAGAGGACGCTGAGAAGGCGAAAAAGCGCGCGGAGCGCTTCGGAACCGCTCCGGCGCCCATCGATCCAGAGGAGGAGGAGCGGCGCAAGAAGCGACAGGCGCGCTTCGATGCCATGAACAAGTAAGCGCGCCGAACGGCTGTCGTGCTAATTGCCTCGAATTGGCCTCTACTGGCCTCTACTAGTCATCGGTGGATCAAAGACGACCGCTGCGGCCGTAGTCTGCCTGAACTCCGCTCAGCTGTTGTCGCGTCAGCTCCTACGTATGTCTCTGCATGCGACGCGTGCAGCAAGCTGCCGGTTACTTGCGACGCGCGCAGAAACGGCACAATGCCTCTCGAAGGCCTACGGCGAAGATGCGGCGGCGGTTATAGGCGGCGGCGGCTCGCGCTATCCCTTAATATGGGATGCCCGAGCACTCAAGCTCGAGCGCTCGGCGGCGCTGTTCGTCGCGTCGCGTATGAGCTTCCCGGTTGTCGCGTTGATGTGTGCGCATGCAGTACAATATGTGTGTCAGCACGGTGGGTTATGCGCGCGCCGGGGCCGCGGCCACCGCGCGCGGCTCGTCGCGGGCGGCGTCCGCCGGCGGGGGGGCGGACCGTCCGGTCCGCGGGCGCTGAACCCGCTGCGATCGGCGCTGCGCGCCCGGTGCGACTGTGTGACAGCGCGCGCTCACCCGCGAGCATAGGACAACCGTCCGCTTTTTTAAGGATCTTTGACTCATGACTCTTATTCAATCGTACGACAGTCGAAGGACGAGCCTCTACTCCCTCCGGACCTCGAAGATCGAGTATGGCATGCTTACAAGTTCAAGTATTTACGATTTTACGTGATATGTCGCGCTTTCGAGACGCTGACAAGTATGCACACGATGGTGGCCTCGCGCGGCCAGGGCGCCTCAGTCCATCGTACAGAGCGGCCTCGTCGGCGAACGCACACCGTGCGACCTCGCGCTCAGTCGCGCTTTTGCTGCCGCAGCAGCGCATCCCTCATGGACGTGGGCTCGTCTGGAGCGTCGTCCTGAGCGCAACCGCAGAGCATCGCCAGTTCCTGTGGAGATGCGCGGAGCTGTGGATTGTAGCTGAGCTCCTCCTCGAGCGTGGTCGGGATGGAGGGCTGCTTGCGCGAGCGCAGGAGCTTCGCCTGCTGCAGCTTCGATCGCGCCGCATCATTGTTCGGATTGCGTTGGCACGCCTGCTGCAGCAGCATCTCCGTGTACTCATGCCCAGGGAAGATCTTCGTCTGCGGTCGGAGGCGCTGCACGAGCGTCTGCAGCGAGGCGTGGAACGTGTGTGCGGAGCACTCGAAGAGGGCGCCGCACCCGCCGCAGAAGAGAGTGTCGCCCGTGAACGCAACCGTCGGCGCGCCGGGCGCCGCCTCAGCGTTGAACACCTCGAACACCATCGAGCCCTTGGTGTGTCCAGGCACCGAGTGGCCGCGCACGCGCAGTCGCCCGAGGGAGAGCACCTCGGCATCCTGGAGGCGCTTATTGACAGCGGGCGTGCGCCCGCGCTCCTCGGCGCTCGCGACCACCTGCAGCGACGGCCCAAGCTTCCGGCGCAACGTCGCATTGCCTGAAGAATGGTCAAAGTGCCAGTGCGTCGTCAGCAGGAGCTGGATGTTGAGCGCCGCACTCTCTGCGGCGCGCAGCACGGGGTATGGGTCAGCAGGGTCGACGCAAATGGCGCGCCGATCCTTGTCATTCTCGTCCCACACGAGGAACGAGTAGTTGCCACCAAACGCCCCACCGAGGATGGGCACCATCATCACGCGGAGCTCTGGGTCGCCCACGGTGGTCGCGGTGGTGCCGCCGACCTGCTCGGCCTGCGGCTGGTCCTCTGGCGTGTGCAGCATTCGCCCTAGTACAAGTTCGGCGACCTGCGTGCCGAAGAGCCCGTAGAGGATGCGGAAGACGATGCCGAATGGAGGGCACGGCGAGTCCTTGCCCGACTTCGAGAGCGTGCTGATCTGGCGCAGGTAGAGGACGGCGAGGCCGAGCACAACACCCGCCCAGCCGCGGAGCGTTAACGAGGCTAGGTAGGCGACCGGAAGGTGGATCGTGGTCGCGACCCGCATGAGCAACCCAGTCGCCATGCTCATCTTCCCTGTGAATGGTCCGCGCGTGCGAGCGCTTGACGTAACAGTCAATCTTTGGACAGCAAGATCCGCCCCCCGCCCCATCCTGGCGCAGAAATTTTAGGAGGAAAATAGGTCAGTTCACGATGTCGGACTCGTCTTCGGAAGAAATCACGCTCGACGAGCAAGGCCGCTGCATCATCGGCGGCTCAGTGGACTTAACGACGCGCTGCTTCGAACACGCGCTGCCAGTAGTCTCAGACTCGCTTTTGGCGGACGCTGCGGCCGCATTCACCGCAAGGGCAGCCGGCGTGGGTGAGCTCTCGGCCGGCTGCACCTTCTGGGTGCCGGCGGCGACTAAGAAGCCAAAGACTTCGCTTGAACAGCTGGCGCTCGATATTTTCACCTTCCACGCGCGCGACGCAGTCTTCGAGCCATCCAAATCGGGTGCGGAGTGGTGGACGCTGGTGATCGATGAGTCTGACGAGGTCGGTTTGCATTGGGACCGCGACTACGACCTGCAGGCTGATCAGGGCCTCTTGTTGCACCCGATGGTGTCCACGGTCACGTATCTCACGACGCCGTGCGCGGCGGCGCCTACAGTCGTGCTCGGGCGGCCCTCACCGCTGCTCGCAAGCGAGTCGCCCTGCGGCAGTGTCCCCTCCGCAACCGCGTGTTGGCCGGCCCTCGGCCGCCATCTGGCCTTTGACGGCAAGCTTCTACACGGCGCGCTGCCCGACCTGACGCCGTCTCCGCCGCCTCCGCCGCCTCCGACGGGCGGCGCGGCGCCCGCCGCCGCGGCGGGCCGCAAGCGTGTCACCTTTTTGGTCAACGTCTGGCTCAATCATGTGCCCTGGGGTGCTGAGAAGTTGCCCAAGTCGATCGCCAAGCAGCTGAGTGTGGCGGCGAGTGGCGTGCGCATGGGCTTGGGTGAGGCGGTGCCTGTGCCGCCCCAGCCCGTCTGCTCGACGCTCGGAGATGCGCTGCCACCGCTCGCCTCCTGGACGTTCGGCGAGCCTCGGGCGAAGCTCACGCTCTCGATGCCATGGCCGCATGCGGCCGTGGCGACGCTGGTGGACGCGAGTCGAATGGCGACCAAAGGCACGCGCTCGGCGCCGCCGTTTCTGAGCATCACCTTCGGAGACGGCAGTGGTGCCGAGCTTGCGCCGGCGCAGAAGCTCATGAAGTCCGAGAAGAAGCGCATGCAGAAAGATGGCGCTGCCGATGCGGAGCGAGCCGCTCGCCACGACGCTCGCCACAAGAGGCCAAAGTCGAAGGGTTGATCAGCCATTTTCATCGTCACACGAGGGCCGCGAATGGTCGATTCGGTGTAAAGCCCCCTCCATACACGGGAATCGACTCTATTGGGCTCAGGGCTCTAACGGGCCGCTCGTCGGCTTTCCACTGACGCCGCGCGCGGACCGCCCCTGCCACTCCGCGCGTTGTTCGTCTTCGCTCTACCCGGGAGCCTAGTCAATTTATTGTTTAGTTCTGAAATTTCTGGTGAACTTGGCGACCTAAATTCTAAAAACAGACTCCATGTATCCATACTCGCGACCTAAGAACGTCCGCCCGCGCAGAGACGAGAGAGCGCCGGACGCGGACTGCTGCACGAAACCTAACGGCAACGGTGCGTCCCCCACTCCACGCACACAGCTGTCAGCTAACGCATGAGGATCGAACAGGTGGGGCACTGTGCAGAATGCAGACGCCAGCTCTGACCCTCTCGTCGTCGACGACGTGCGTGCGCCTGAGTGCAGTTGCCTGCAGCGCGGGCTGAGGACTGTGGGGTTATCCTAACCTCGAGTCGCCCGTCGCCGCCCTTGCTGCTGCTATCGCCGCCTTCGCACGCGCGGCCGCCTGCCCCGCCGGCTCGCGCCGCTCGGTCGTGCCTCCCCACACATTGCGCCCGCTGACGAAGCCCGACTTGGTCGCAGCCAGCTGGTCAGGCACGGCCTTCTTGTTGGCCGGATCCAACGGCTTACGCCCCTGCGACGCCCCACCGTCAGTCCGCGGGAAGCTCTGCGCACGTCCTGCGTCACGCGGCCCATCGGACCAGCCGCCCTTGCGCCGTAGCACCATGTCGGGCGGAAGCGGTGGCGGCACGTTGAGCCCGCCGCCGCCACCGTCGAAGCCGCCGCCTCCGCCGCCGCCGCCGCCGTCGAAGCCGCCGCCGCCGCTCGCTCGATGCGCGCGCTCTCGCTCCGACATGAGATATGTCTTCGTGTCGAAATTGTCCATGTGCGTGTCGGGCAGCGCCTGCGACGTCTCGCGCACCACCTCCACGGGCACCTCCCTGATCAGCTCGACCGCGACCTCCTTCTCGACGAGACGCACCACGTCGACGGGCACCTCAACGCGAGACTCGACGAGCACCTCGCGGTCGACGTACACGGGCACCTCGCGGACGGTCTCGACGGGCACCTCGCGGATGACCACCACCTCTTTGATCACCTCGGTGGGCACCTCGCGCACAATCTCGCGGATCACCTCCCTCTCGACCTCGATGTACTGAATGACCGGCACCTCGACCGTCACCTCGCGGATCACCTCCACCTCCCGAATGACCTCCTTGGGCACCTCGCGGATGACCTCCTTCTCCACCTCCCGGATCAACTCGACGAACACGGTCCTCACCACCTCCACGGGCACCTCCTTGATCACCTCCACCTCCTTGATCACCTCCTTCTCCACGACCTTGATCACCTCGATCTCGACCACCTTGATCACCTCCTTCTCGACGACCTTGATCACCTCCCTGTCGACATACTTGATGACCTCGATGGGAACCTGCGGCGGCGATACGGCGCTCAGCGAGTTTGCACAGCCGAGAGACAAGGGAGAGAGGCTCAGGCTGTGTGCCCTCGGCTTCACGCACCTCCTTGATCACCTCGACCGGCACATACACGACCTTAGGCACCTCGACGCGCACTTCCTTGATCACCTCCTTGATCACTGGCACCTCTTTGACCACCACGGAGCCGCCATGGTGCATCTCTTGGCTCATGCTGAGCGCGCGCGCGCGAGAGATTGATGCGGACAGTTGACGACAGTTGTGGACTTCTGAGAGAGACGCTCATCTTCACACCTTTACTTCGGAGCTCGACGTCCTGCTGCACGTTTCACACTCGTCAAACACAAACTCTGGTGTGAGGTTGAGGAGTTCTTGAGAAAAAGTCTTGTCGTGCCTGTCTTTGTACAGTCTTGACTTGACGTGGAAGGCAACGGTCGCGGCTTGGGCCTTCTCCGTCCTCGTCCTCGCTTCCGATTCTCGTCCCACGATGCCTCAGGATGAGGAAGTACGCCCGGCTGACGCGTGCGTGCTGTGGCTGCACGGCGACGAGGACACTGGGAATGGGTGGGAGCGCCTCGAGTCCGACCCCATGTCGGGGCTCGGCAGGCGACTTCCATGGGTGCAGTGGGCATTCCCGACGGCGCGCAGCGGTACCTGGTTTGACTACGAGCTGCCGATCATTGAGGCCAGCACCGAATTCAAGCGAGTCGACGACGCCGTGCACACCGTGCACGCGATGCTGGCGCAGATTGTGGAGAGCGGCATCAAGCCGTCTCGCATCGTGCTCGGCGGCCACGGACCTGGAGCGGCGCTCGCGCTGCTCGCCGGGCGCACGTACCAGCACACGCTCGCTGGCATCGCCGGGCTGAGCGGCTGGTACATGCGCCCACGCCAGAAATCGAGCGAGTACGGCGTTCGCACACCCGTGCTGCTCTGCCACGGCGAGGACGACGACGACGTACCCGTGGAGTTGCACTCCGAGGCGTGCGGGCGGCTGCGGCGCGACGGCGTCGAATTGAGCAGCTACAAGTACGCCGGCCTCGGGCACAAGGCGTGCGCGCGCGAGCTGACGGTCCTCGCCGCCCCCAAGAACTTCATCACCGACAGGCTGCGCACGCTCACGCCCGCGCCGGCGCTCTCGGCGCTTGAGAGACGTGGCGCGGCGGCAGCCCTCGGCGGCGATGGTGGCGTGGCGGCAGCCCTCGGCGGCGGCGGCGGCGGCGGCGGCGGCGGCGGCGGCGGCGGCAGCGCTGAGGCGGTGCGGGCCGAATACGAACGGCTCAAGGCTGCTGCATGCAGCCCACAGGAGCCCAAGGCGCCGTGGCGAGCGCTTGACGAAGCATCCGCGGCGGAGATGACGCGCCTTGCCGAGCACATCGTGGGCGGGCTGGCGGAGCATCGGGGGGAGACGATCGATCCCAATCTGGAAGAGGACCCATCCAGAGCGCTGGCCGAACGGTTGGTGGACGCGGCGGAGGCTGCGCAACGCGACGTGACGGCGTGCCGCCTCGTGAGCATGGAGCTCGAAGGCGGCACATTGCTTCAGGTGGTGCTCGCTCTCGATGGCGTGAGCTCGCTCGCGGAGGCCGACCTCTCTATCGGCGCCACCGGCCTCGAGCTGCTGCTGCCGGGCGCACGCAAGCCGTTCTCCCTGCCGTTCCCGCGGCGCGTGGACACGGACGGGGCCGACATGGCCAAGTTCAGTGCCAAGACGGGGAGGCTCAAACTGACGCTGAGAGTGGCGGCGGCGTGCTGAGAGGCGCGAGATAAGCGCGAGAGCACTCTGGGTCGGTGGAGATCTTGCATACGGTTCCGTGCGCCCGCGCCCCGCTGTGCGGCGGCGGGACCTTAAGCGGGACCGCGCGCACACCGCCGCCGCGTACGGCGGCGGGTTACGGTTAACGCTTCATCATCCGTACCGAGGTCTACCGTGTAAGACGTCTAGACGATACCTAACGACGTGTGCCTGCGACTGTGCGCGCGTGTAGCGCCGCGTATGAGTAGACAGACTAGTGTATAATATAATATTCCCTATATAACGCGTATCGATTAGATATTTAGCCGCGACCAACACCCGGCACCTTCTCAAGCGCAAGCCGGCACGCGTATAACCAATAACGGGCTCTAACGGCTAAGGCCCTCTTCTCAGCATGCGCCTGCACATGTAAACACAGCACGACACTTTCCTCTCACATGACACAAGGGACCGGACCAAACCTCCACATGGAGGATGGAGCATAGTTCCTCACCTGAGCTGCTGTTCGGAACGCTCTGCCTTTGGACGCCAAGATGGCGCCCCACCCCCGACGCTCCCACCTCCACATGCTTTCCCCTCCCCTCTTCCAAAAGTATGAGTACAGCCGAAGCGAACCCCTCCTCCCATCTCCCGGACGTGCTCGTCGGTCTTGCCTGGGCTGCCGAAACCATGAACTGAGCTCCCCCGCTTCCAGCACATCCCTCCTTTCTCGCTCACAACTCCACAGCACCAGTCGAGACCACATCCGTCACGATGGGGCTAAGACGCCCCCCGCCACGTTGCCGAGTCGTTTGAACAAGCTGAGGAGAAGTTGTTTACACGCCCTCTCGCTTCGGCGTAAACACCTCCAGGAACGAGGACACGATCAGCATGTTCTGGAGCTCCGGGGGCTTGGCTGCGGCAGTGGGTTTGGGTTCTGGGCCCGCCATCTCACCCGCCCCGGTGCTGAATGGAACCGCCTTCGCTTTACCGGCGGGCGCAGCGGCCATCGCCTCGACTTCCCTGAGCGCCGTCGCCTCGACTTCCCTGAGCGCCGCCGCCTTGGCCGCCGCCTTTTGCTTGAGCGTCTCGTCGTTCCAGATCAGGGCCTGCTGGCCGAAGTGGAGGAAGCGTTCCTTGCTGCCGGCGCTCACGAACTCGATCGAGCCGTCGCGCGCCTTCTCCTTGGTCATCTCACAGTGCACGAGGTACTCATCCTCGCACTGCTCCTTGAGCATCTTGCGCAGCTGCTTGTGCGCCCGGCCCGTCGCCGCCTTGACCGCCTTGGCCGTGGGCTGCGAGGCCAAGGTTGACGTGCTGCTTGCATCGTCTCCGAGAACACCCTCGCCCGAATACACAGCCTCAAAGGTCTTGAGCGCCTCGATCTCCGCCTTCGACACCGCCTGCGCCGGCAGTCCGGCAGCCGACGGCAGCGGCAGCCCCGCAAGGCGGCCTGCCATGACGCAGCTCTTCACAATGTGAAGGGCGGCCGAGATAATCTTGCGGTTCTCAACCAGCCACTTCTTGGGCACTTCCAGCTTGTAGCCGTCGCCGTCGGGGCCGCAGCGCACCGCGCAGCCGGTCACCGGGTCGAGGAAGACGAGGCGGTACTTGTCCTTGACAAACTCCCTCTTGACGAGCTGCATGAGCTTCGAGCTCGATGCCTCCATCGGCAGTAGCACAAAGAGGCGGGGGCAGTCGAGCTCGCCCTCGGCGAGCCGGCTGAGGCTGCGCTCAAGACTCTGCATCTTGGCTTCGGTCTCCAGCATCGCATGTCGGAACATGTCCGACTGCTGCAGCAGCATCGCACTCAGCGCGCTCGCGAGCTCGCCGCCAGTTCCGCCGGGCATCTGCGAGAGCACGGCGAAGGCATGCTGGCGCAGCAGGCCCTGCGACGTCTCCAAGGCTGCCTTCTCCTCCGCCAGTTCGGTCTGCTCCGCCGCCGTCGTCGTCGCATCGCCCTGTGCCGCGCCAATCTGCACGAGGGAGATGCTCAGCGTCTCCGCCTCGGATTCGGTCGAGATCAGCCGCATCGCCAGCGCCAGCTGTGACGCCTCCAGATCGGAGCCCTTTGAGAGTGAGTGCTCCATCTTCTCGAGCATCGCGACGACACGACTCCTCACCCTCTTGCCTCCATCTTCCCCGCCATCTGCGCCCTCGCCGCTGCCGCTGCCAAAAGTCGGACGCTGCGCAGAATCGGCGTGCCAGCAGCCCTCGATCAGCCTCACCATTGGCAGGGTGGTCTTGTCCTGCCACTCCTCGTTCGGGTCGGCCAGCGTCGGCCGCACGCCCTGGGCCACCGCCTGCGGCAACGACGTCGCAGCCGCCAGCATCTTTGCGTACGGCTGCTCGCCACAGACGACGATCCACGCGAGGATGGCAAAGGCGTAGACGTCGGCCTCGGGCCCCACGTGCGGCGGATGGGCGAAGAGCTCGGGCGCCTTGAAGGGCAGCGTGCCACGCCCGCCCACGGTCGACTGCGACATGGAGGTCATGTTGGAAGAGGTGGAGAGCCCAAAGTCGGTGATCCACGGCACGTCGAGCGGCCCGATGAGCACATTCTCCGGCTTCAGGTCGAGGTGGATGATCTTGTGCGCGTGCACCGCCTCCATGCCGCGCGCGATGCCCGCGAGCAGCCGCACCATTTCCAAGGACGTCTGGAACTTTTGGTTGTCGAGCGCGTCCTGCAGCGTGCCGCTCGGTGCGTAGCTCATCAGGAGCATCGGTGCAGGTCCTAAGCATACGCCGTGCAGCTTGATGACATTCGGATGGCGCACGCGCGAGAGCGCGCGCACCTCACGACGGAGCGCCTGGTTGTACGAATCGAGCGCCGACGTCGAGCCGAAGGCGTTCTGCTTCCCGATTCTCCCCTTTGGCAGCCGCGGCTGCTTGATGGCGACCTCGATGCCGTGCCACAAGCCGCGCACCACGACCCCCTGCCCGCCCTCGCCGAGCTGCTTTTCGAGGATCGTGATCTCGCGCACGTCGAGCTCCCACGCCTTGAGGAGCTCCTGCGCCCGCGTCATGCGTGCCTTGGCACTGGCGCTCGCGCCCTCGGAGAGCGCGATCGAGCTCACCATGTCAGAGGACGACGTGGATGAGTGCGAGTCGCTCGTACCGTCGGCGCTGCTCGACTTGGTAGGTGCGACTGCTCGCGTCGCCACGATCGGCTTGCGGCGCATATCGCGGCGACGGCGGTGCAGGATGACCAGGGCGAGGGCGAGGGCGAGGATCACGCCGACGACGACGCCGATGATGACGCCCGTTGGGTCGCTCGGCTTGGGTGACATGGGCAAAGGAGGCGATGGTGAAGGTGGTGGCGGCGGTGCGGCGTTGGCGTTGGCGATTGTAGGCGGCGTAACGACCGCGAGCACGGCGATCGAGACACCGGTGACGCTCGCGAGCATGGCGGTCGCGCTGCTCGGGCTGCTCGTCGCGCTGGCCATCGCCGACTGCACCGAGGCCGCCGTCGCCGTGGGCGTCTGGATGCTCACGTCGACGATGACGCTGCCCGGCGATATGGCCAACTCCACTGCCGATAGGCCAACGCCGGCTTGAGCCGCGATTGCGCTCTGCATCTGGTCCTGCACGCTCGGGGTGAAGGAGGAGACGTCGCCGCCGAGCTCGAGGGCGAAACCGACGAAGCTCATCGCCGGCGGTGAGGGAGGCGGCGGCGAGGGCGGCGGAGGCCGCAGCGAGGGCGGCGGCAGCGAGGGCGAGGGCGGCGGCGGCGAGGGCGGGGGCGGCGGCGGCGGGGGCGGGGGCGGCGGCGGCGGGGGCGGCGGGGGCGGCGGCGGCGGGGGGGGCGGCGGGGGCGGGGGGGG
>ENA-UOUZ01000235-UOUZ01000235.1-mixed-culture-metagenome-genome-assembly--contig:-NODE-235-length-36712-cov-98.115721_pt1 | contig 36712 bp, 26 predicted proteins | sample MGYA00238154_ERZ761575 | MGnify/ENA primary metagenome ERZ761575 (study PRJEB28896, sample SAMN07631632) | mixed culture metagenome | isolation source: Freshwater growth medium | place: USA...
TCATTGTAGTCGGTACATACATGTACGTCGCAGTCTGAGTCAATAGTGTGTGAGTGCATGGTGTGAGTGGCATCAATTTCAGGGCCTAAATGTAGTGATTAACAGTCAATATCGCCAAAAATTTCGCGCCTGCGGCGGGCTAAGGGGCAACTTGATTACCCCTTCCAGAACGCGCCCCCCCGTCGGTCCGCGACAAGTGGTACCTACCCATTGGTCACTTTGCAGTTTGCTCTTTCGGTCGACCATTCGTCACCATTGAATCCTCGCCGCGCTCGCGCAGCCTCGCGCCCATGGCCATGCTGGCAGCATCATGCTCGCGCCCTCCCGCTTGCATGCCCGCTTGGCGCTTGGCAGGCTCACAAAACGCACCCCCACGCACACCGCACTCCAGTGCCCCCCAAAACGGCCGTCGAGCCCCTCGCGGTCTCGTTTCTCAATTCCTTCTTCTGGTATGAATTTGATATATTTTCCATAAACTTCACACCTTCTCTTCACAGCGCAGCGCAGATTTCTGGCTCCACATGCAGCACATCGACCTGCCACAGCATGCTCAACATTCACGCGGCCGTGTTGGCGTTCATGCTTTCGCCTCCCGCAACAGTCGTCGTTCGCACAATTATGCGGCCTCAGGTCAGTCTTGGGCTCATCGACTGGATGCTTGACACACCCTTTTTACCGCCTGGCGACCAGCTGTGCAGATCCGAAGGCTGGGATTGCACTGCCACCTTTAGCACTTCACTTGTGAACCAAGTCACGGGTCCCAAGTCGTACAGCACGTCGCTGGATTTCGGCCTGCGCTTCAAAAAGGATGGCTCCTTTGCTCTTGTCTCGCCATCTGCTCTGATCTCCAGCAAGGAAGGGCGGTGGAGCACAGTTGAGGAAGAAGCTGGCGAGAGCTCTGCGGTTGAATGGCAGCTGACCGTTTGCGACTCCGGAATACGTGGTGGCCCAGCCGGAAGTGGTGCTATGATCGTTGGTCCTCTAGCGAAGCTGTATTTCACCATGCGCCTGGACTCGGATTCGGATGCGCTACGGCTAAGCCAAGGGAAGGTATGGGTCAAAGAAGGCGACAGGATGCAGCCCGTGGGCACATGCCACGCTTCGCCCTTGCCACTTATGGGCAATAATTGAGTGTCCAGCGTGCATGATCATGCTTCATCGATAAATTTAAACGCGTGGCGTGAAAGCTGAGACCACACGACCACACCACCAACATTGGCGGTCAGGTCTCTACTCCGCTAGCCGCAGTCCTACGCTACAACACAGCACAGCGAAGCGCGCCGACTGTGAAACAAGGGCCTTCTGCCAGCGAGGTGGAGGTTCAGGCCCGCACCTACTGTGTGCGTGAGTGTGGGGAACAGAGCTGCTACTGCGAGAGGCGCCTGGTCCGGCGCAGCGAAAAGTGCATCCGCCAGTCACGGCTGGTGAAGCCAGCGGCGGCGGAGAGTATCACGAGCGCCTGTGCCTCGAGTACCTTGGTGACGAGCAGTGCAAAGGCAAGCAGCCACAGCTGGCTGCCCACCCACAGGCTGCGATGATCTCGCACCACGAGCTCGACGGAGCAGCCCAATGCAATCACAGCATTGGGGAGCGACGCGAGATTCCACAGCGCGCTCAGGCGCAGCTTGCGCACGATCGCGCCGCCAGCGACGGCCGCATGCGAGGGCTCATGACCCTTGGCTACCCCACGCAGCAGTCCAAGGGCGCGACACACGAGCACCATGCACGCGAGCGGCGAGAGGATGCCCACCAAAGGAAGGACTGCGACAGTGGCCACGCACTCTCCGACACGCTCGGGCAGCACGCAGAATGCGGAGACGATGAGAAAGTCAAGGATCAGCTCTGTGGCGAGCAGCAGCAGCAGCGCGGTCGCACCGACCATCGGCCACGCGACAGGCTGCAGACTCGTACCGAACATCAGACGGCGCGGCACGTCGCACGCGCGCTGGCACGCTCTCACGAGCGCGCGCCGGTGGGGCACGACTTTGCGAAAGTCCGTCAGAGCTTCGAGCGCCTCAGGTTCGTCAATGCTCCTCGGGCTGAGGCGCGTGACGCCGCGCGGGTGGCGCCACGTGTCCGGATCGCCCGAGCCGATCAAGAGCACGAGGCGTGAGCGCGTGGCGCTGCTGCTCATGCTGCTGCTCATGCTGCTGCTCTTGCTGCTGCTCTTGCTGCCAGCAGGCAGGGAGCTCATAGAGCCACCGGAGACGTGCACGAGGGCGAGAGAAGCGGGCTCACGCGACGACGAGTCGGTGGCGGCACTCACGGCGGCGCTCAAGCCGGCTGTGGGGCTCTCGGGACGCTCGGGTGAGCGCTCGGGAGGGCGCTCGCGAGGCTGAGCGGGCCTTTGGACGCTCGCGACGGCGCCTGCGGCCAAGCACGAGGCCGCCAGGTGATGGTTGACCGCCTCGAGGAGCTCGAGCACCTCGCGCAGCCGCTCAGACCATTCGGACGCGTTCCGATCGACAGCAGCCAGCCGGTGGTTGAGGCATGTGACGACGGCGGCCACGGACGCGTCGAGCGCGGCGGAGAGCGCATCATACAGGACGAAGTCAGACAAGTCGATCCAATAGGGAGATAGGTACGTGCCACTGCCACATACGAGCAGCTGGTGGGTCACTCGGGGCTCATCAGCGCGCACGTCAAGGATGCGCATGCCGGCGCCGAGCCCGACAACTCCATACGACTCCTCTTGCTCGCTGAAAGATAAGTGCGTCGTGCGGTTGGACCAACTCGGCTCCGCCGCCGCGGTACCGTCATGCACGAACAGCAACACGTTCATCGTGCTGGGGGCTGGGGGCTGATGGCCGTTCGGCCGGCGCACCGCGGCCGTTTGGCGCTGCGCGGCCGACGGCCCTCTGGGCGATTCGGACGGCCCGGCTATGGCCGCAGCGCTCAAAAAGTCTCTGGCGCGCAACGGCGTGGAGTCATCGGGTGGCGCCCTCGGGAGCCCGTCGTACCGGTATGGATCATACTGGCTTTGCGACGCGCGCACGGCGCGCGGCGACCAGCTATCGCCCGTCGTGTGGAGAGTCGCTAGACCCTCGGGGCCGACAGCATCCTCCAACAGGGTCGTGGAGATCGCGGAGATCGCGGAGATCGCCCTCACCGGGCGCGTCGGCGTCGGTGCGGGCGTGAGCGAGGCTGGCAGCGTAACCGCCTCGAGGCGCGGCAGCAACTGGAAGTTCATCGGCTGTCCGATCCGGGCCGGTTGGCGTGTCTCCTCGCTCGACTTGACTTGACTTGGCTTCACTTGGCGTGTCTCCTCGCGGCCCATGGCGTGAAGCACTGGCCCAGCTGGAAGCGCGTCGGCCGGCGGCTGGCCGCCGTCGTCGTGGCTGCTGCGGTCTTCGTGGCCATTGTCGCCGGCGTCGGTGGCGCGGGGCGAGTTGTATGGCGGCAGTGGCGGCGGCGCACTCGCATTGATGGGGTCAGCTTGCTGGTCGAATGGAAGCGCCATCGTGGGCGCCGCGAGCAGCGGTCCCTGGATACCGCCACCGCCGACCCGGAGGCCGCCGCCGAAGCCACCAACGCCTCCAAAGCCACCGACGCCGCCAAAGCCACCGACGCTGCCAAAGCCACCGACGCTGCCTGAGCGGCTCAGGGTGCTGCCATTGAAGCTGGCGAAGGCCTCGGAGGGCTGTGGGAAACCGCGGGTCGCGAAGGGCGCGAGGGGTGCCGAGATGTTGGCAAAGATGTCGAGCCATCCATGCTGATGCTCGGCGCAGCAGCCGAGCTCAAAGCGGTGAGACTCCCAGACACGCGAGTACATCGAGCGCCACACGCCCTCGGCGCGCTCGGCCGCATTCAGACCCGAGACCAGCTGGCACACACGCTGCCACTGCCTCTTGCGCCGTGCGGCGACGAACTCGGTCTGCAAGGGAGGCAGCAGCCCGAGAATGGTGGCCATCAGAGGATCCCACAGCTCCCATTTGGCGGTTTCGTCAAAGAGCCGCGAGATGTCGCGGTACGAGCCCTCGGCCACCAGCTGGCGCAGCGCCTCCGTGGGTGGCGGCAGCCGCCATGGACTCTGCGCGGAGTTGTCGCCGAGCAGGTGCACGCGAAGCACGTGCTGCTTGGCGCGGTACTTGAACTTGTCGTACATGAGCGCGTGCGCGAGCGACTCGATGGACGGTGTCTCCATCGATGAAGGTGACTCGAGGCGCAGCGCCGTGTCGAGCGAGATCCGCCCGGCGGGTGCTGTCGTGGGCTCGCTACCCGTCAGCTTGCGCCCACGACAGCGCTCGACCGACGTGTGCGTCATGTCACCGATGCCCGGCGTCGTCGGCGCCGCTGCTCTCGCGCGCCGCCGCAGCCGACTTCCTACTTTGGCGACTTGGATGAGCTCCGATGCGCGGCGGCGAGCAGCGGCGGTGCCGACGAAGAGTGCATACAGCAGGAGCAGAAGCGCCACGAGCGGCGGCACGAGAAGCAGTGCTGGGCCGCCGTACCGAGGCGGGAGCAGCAGCTCATGCAGGGCGACGCAGCTGTCGCCATCGTATGAGCGGAAGCGCGGCACAACGCACTCCCATTCACACTCATTCGGGGTCGGATAGCCTGTGAAGCGCGCCCAACGCGGCCCGTGGCAGGGCACACAGCTCACGCCAAGGTGTCCATCACACCCGCCATCGCACCTGCGCATGCCGATGGGGCAGTACTCGCATTCAGTCTTCAACGAGAAGGAGACCATGCCGGCGTCGCACAGGGTGCAGTTATGCGAGCCGAGGTTGCTCGCGTACGTGCCATTGGGACATGGGGCGCACTCCTGCGACCCCACCATGTCTTTAAAGAAGCCCATGCCGCAAGGCTGGCACAGCGGCCCAAAGTAGCCCGCGGTGCAATTGAAGCCGATCAGAGGGGCAAGTCCCCCTTGCTCGCCGTCGCTGTCGCCCTCGTTGTCGCCTTTGGCGCCCTTTTGGCCGCCTTTGGCATGAAAGCGCTGAGCGATGCTCGAATCAAGCACGTGTGGCCACCGATCCATGCCGGGAAGGAGCTCGAGATGCAAACGACCACCGCCGCCGCCGCCGCCACCCCCGGGTGCCCCACTGCCGCCGTTGGCATGCACCATCGTGTTGTCTGCCATCGAGAGATTCCCGACCTGCAGGTAGATCGTGCCGCCCGCGCCGCCTCCAGATCCTCCCTCGTCCTCCTCGCCCTCCTCCTCGCCCTCCTCGCCCTCCTCCTCCTTGTCGTCGTCGATCTCCTCCTCACTTCGTCGGCGTACCGTCTGCCGGCTCTGGGGGTTGCCAGCGTCGACCCCATCGGCAGCGATCGCGCTGTGCTGAGCCATGATGAGACCTTGGCCTCCCACATGCAGGTGGATGATGCCGCCGCCTTGGCCACCCTTAGAGCCGCCACCGCCGCTGCCCATGTAGCCGGGGAGCATGGGCTCATCGTACGCTTCCTTCCCATCCATCCCAGCGACGTTGTTGTAGCTCCCAGACTTGCCCCCCTTGCCGCCGTGGCTGCCGCCCGAACCGGCGCCCGTCACGGTGCGAACACCTGTCGGCGAGTAGACGCCGCCGGCGCCGGGTCCCTCCCCGCGCTGGTGGCCGAGGGAGGAGGCGGTGATCGAGCCTGAGTCCTTCATGAGCACCCTGCTGCTGACGCACAGGCGCATCGCGGCGGAGGCGATCGCGCCGTCTCCTTCGACGGTGAGCTGCTCCACACTCATGTACAGCGAGTAGTCACAGCCATCATCGATGATGAAGGACGCGTTGGCGGCGCAGTCGAAAATGAAGCGTCCGCAGTGCGCCTTGATGGAACGTGTGGCCACGATATGACCCATGACGCTGACCTTGCCGCCTTCGACCACTAGAGATGTGCCGGAGATCGAGCCGAGCGCGTGCAGGGACAGGGAAGCAGAAGGCTCCATCGAGATGGTGAGCGAGTCTCCATCGGCGAGCATCTCGATGCGCCCGTCGATGGACGCGCTCTCCGAGATCGAGATCTGACCAAACCCTTGGATCCTGGAGGTCGTGTCCATCGAGAGGCTGCCCACGATGAGCGTGTTCGAGGGCGGCCTGAACGGAGCATTGCCGCCAGCGCTACCCCATCCGGGCGTGGCGGCGGCGGCAGCGCCTGTCGCGTCCGCGCTCTCGCTCGCGTCGCTGCCGCTGCCGCCGCTGCCGCCGCTGCTGTCGGCGGCGCGTCGGCGGCGCCCCGAGACGACTGCGCCCACAATCTGCGCCGCCTGATCGAGCTCGAGCCTGTCCACAATGATCGACTGGTCGTGCTTGAGCAGGATGCGTGCGTTGGCGCTCAGGAGCACTGCAGAGGAGGCGGTGATGTTCCGGACGCACACCGAACCGCCCTCACAGTGTGCCTCGAGCGTGGCCCCATTGGACACTCGCAACTCGTCCAGACGCAGGAAAGCGAGCTCCGGTTTCGTCAACGAGTGGCCCGACACATAAGAGGCGGCTGAGGTCTCATAACCGCCGTTGTCGACGAGCAGCACACAGGGATTGTCCTCGTCGAGGTTGCACGTGCTCGAGCCATTGGCCGGATAGTCACCGCCGATGAGCAGGGATCCCGCCGGGCCGCACTCGCACTCCGCGCCCAGGTAGCAGTGGCCATCGCTATTGAGCCCGCCCTGCACAATGGGCTTCACGTCGCTGTTGAGATCGGGCAGCTGGACGCGCCCGCCCGAGCCGCCGGCCGCGGGCCATGATAACTTGAGTGGGTCCACGTAGGCACCGCCTTGGCCGCCCTGCGCGCTGACCGTACCGTTGCCACGAAGTGGCGTGGGAGAGGTGACGACGATCGTGCCGCCGGAAGCGCCGCCTGCGCGCGCAGAGGGAGCGCGCGCGTGGGAGCGCCCGCGCGTGAGAGGAGCGGAAGAGGCGCAAGGAGAGGATTTGTGAGGTGCGTCACGTGCGTGCGTGAGGAAGGTCGGGGAAGGACGGGCGGCAGAAGCGCGGCAGAATTGCAGCAGAGCGCGGAGGCAGGCTAGGTGAGCGAGCGTGCAGAGACGTCGGGCACACTGGCGCCGCCGTCGTCGTCGGGCTCACCGATGCCGAAACAGTCATGCACAGAGTAGCGCGTATCACACTGCGGGAGCGTCGAGTCATGCGGGGGCGAGAGGAGGCATTGGGGCTGCGCATCAGCGCTCAGAAGCCCATCGACTTGGACACCCTTGCGCGCGCTGATCACAATGACGCCGCCGCCGCAGCACTGCGACTTGCTGGTCCACATAGCCGCCCCTTTCGTTCCCAAGTAGGTGCCGCTGCCATAGAGGTCGAGCAGGTCTGGTGGGTTCTTGAGCATGTACTGCTTGTCATGCGCCTCCATGGACAGAGGGATCGTGGCATCCCCGAACGATAGGCCGGGCTCATTCTCGCTCGGCCGCCCGCCCTCGGCCTCGCACTTGCCGCCCGAACCCCCGTGCCCCGCGCCACCCGAGCCCTTGCCCATGCGCGAGACGAGCCACGAGGGTGTGGCGTGCTCACCCTGCGCAGCTGCTGTGACGCCGCAGAAGCCGCGCCCGCTCGTGTCGACCGTGGCGCCCGGCTCGATGATCACCTCGCCGTTGGTGCTCTCGAGGAAGGCGGTGCCAGCATTGAGCACGCTGCCCACGCCGAGCGTCACGCGTTGACTGAACGAGAGGTGGATCTCGCACACAGCAAAGTAGCGGCAACCCTCGCTCGTCCGGTCCGCGGCGCAGATGGACGAGTAGTTGGCGCAGCCGAGGAAGGCACCGGGGCTGAGTACGAAGCTGCCCTTGCCCTCCAATTTACACTTGGTCCAGTCCGGCTCTAGCAGCACCGTCCCTGACACGGTGCACACCGAGTCCTCGTCCGTGCTGTTGTAGTCGGGGCCGCACAGCAGCTTGTCAATTTCCTTCGCGTTCCCGCACGTGGACGTGGTCGGCGAAGGATTCTGATGTTGGTCTGCTTGAGCTGTGTTCTGATGATGCAAGAAGCCGAGGAGGACGCATCCAAGGGACCCAAGCTGGAAGGCCCCCATCCCGTCCCCCTTTCACAGCCGATGTTTATAATTCATAGCCAATGGTCTATTTTCCACAGCCAAAGACACCGGACCGGCGTACATACGGATGCGGTTACCACTAGCTCAGGGACCCCTGGACCCCCTATTATCACAGCCATACTCGATCAGCCGCCGGGCCGGGCCGCTTAACAGCCAATGGTTTGTGAAAAACCTTCGGCTGCTCTTGGACATTTGGAGCTGGTTGCACCTCGCATTCCCCATCTTCTGAGCGCGTATGTAGCCTCACCCGCCCGATGGTGGTTTCTCATGCAGAGTTACCGGTACAGTATTAACAGTATCGATTCTTTGCGGACTTCGCTTTCGTAGCGGGAAACCGAGCATCGATGGCAGAAGTTCCGATCATCGTGCTCTCGAACACCACGCTGGATCGCAGCGTGCGCGCTCTCGGCACACCGCTTTCGCTCCAACCTTTGTTTACGCGGCTTGTTTCGGGTCTGCCCATCGTGATGGCTGTGATCGGTGCCAGCGAGGCCCAGAATGCCGGTTGCATCGAACAGCAGCAAAAGCGCTGCATGCAATACAGCGGCATAAATGGCCGTCAAAAGGGATGGGCTGTCCGTCTGTTCGAACACATCAACGCCACCTTCCCGAACGCAGGCCATCACCTCTACAATGCGGGGCTGGATGCCACCTCTGTCCTCAGTTTCTCATCCTGCCTGTTCTCGCACATGCCCTCGGAAGTGCATCTTGTCGTCACCGAGTGGGGCAGCATGGCCCTTGACAATCACAAGCACCTCTCCAGCATCGAACGCATTGTCCAGATCATGCTCCAGCTACCTTCTCAGCCCGTCCTCGTGCACCTCTCGTCACCGGAATGGTGTACGCAGAGGCGCACGCCCCGCGCGTTTTACAGCACGGGCGACCGGCTCATGGGAACGATCAAAAGCTTCGTTTACCCAGATACGCCGTGGGCCCGCGTCGAGCTCGAGACAACGCGCGTGTGCCACCACTACGCGCAGCCATGCGTCTCGATGAAAGAAGCTTTAGAGCCCCATGTGCTCAATAACGAGCCGGGCTTCTCATTGCAGGACCTGACCGGAGACGACTGCTTGCATTACATCAACGGCCGACACGGCGTCTCGTACGTGACGCAGGTGCTCTCTCACTGGTTTGACCATGCCCATGCACTGTGGATGCGCTCTACCTTACGCGACTGGCAGAAGCCGCCCCCCACGCAGCCTCTTCATTCGGAGAATGAGTGGTTGCAGCTGCCGACGCGCTGCTACACTTTCACCAGCAGACCCAATGGGCAGCAGGGCTTTCTTCGGCTCCAGTGGTGCTCGCCGATGGCCGAGGTTGCCAACTCCAAATTAGGCCACTCTGAATCCAAGTTACGCAACTCGAGCTGCCTCCCCAAGCGGAGCGCCAAGCAGCCGAGCTGCCCACAGGAGATCATTGCCTCCGTCACCTCGTTGCCTGGCAAAGAGCGCGAGAAGACCTGAGGCTAGGAGCGAGGCAGTCTACAAGGCCTTCATGGCCTCGCCCCCCTCGTCATGGGTCTACTGCCCAGTCAGCCTGAGTCCCGAACAACGCAAGCTCTCCGATGGCGTCGTCGCGCTGCGCCCAGGGGCGGTGCTTCTGACAAGCATTGACGCCTATCTGATCGCCGGCACCAACGAAACTCGGCCTCATCAAGAAACCACAGGTCCAGCCGCGGCCTCGGCTACGGCGGTTGGTCGGGCCGCGGCTGATGGGGTCGACGTGGTGGTGCAGCTGGAGCATTTGGTCTCGTACCAGGGCATGGGTCGCGTGCGTGTCGAGTGCCAGGCTGGCTGTTCGTGCGAGCCGCACATTATTGATGGGCATCATGTGGACGGCATTCGAAACACGTCCGTCTTCGTGTTCACTGCATTGGCCGTGCATGCGTTCGCGTCGCCACCGTGCCAGCTGCAAATCACGGTGCTGAACGACACGTCCTCCGGCTTGCACAAGTTCAAGATGCGCAGTTTGCGTGTGAGAGCCACAATGAAATAGTGACTGAAAAGGGATTGAGATCTGAGGCCAGATTTTTTCACAACGGTGAGTCGGTACCTTTCGGCTCGCCGAGAGGTACGCTCGCACGCTCCCGCACTTCGAGACGTTTCACACACTGTTTCACACCAGAGATCGGACTTGTTTCGGTTTTGCCTCGAACGAACATGCAGACTGTACATGCAGACTACTTTGGGCAGCGCGCGGCTGAGCGGCTTCGCAGGTACCCTGGCCTCGATGGCGATCGATGGCGATCGAGACCAGCCGAGCCCGCTGTCGTCGGCGAGGCGTAAACCGACCCGATCCATGTCTTACGATGACAATGGTCCCAGGGCAACTGGCGCCTCGTCGGCTGCCGAGCTGCCGCCGCCCTCGCCCGCAACGATGGAGAACGACGCTGAGCTGAACGAGGAGCTCGCATCGTTCGACCGTGCATGCACGGAGAGGGTCGTGCAGGCCGAGCAGCAGCTGAACGTGCTCATGCAGGAGTGGCTCGAGCACCTCATCGAAAAGCCGCTGCGACCCTCAGCGCCGCTCACTGCGGAGACGTGGGTCAATGCGGCTGTGAGCGTGCGAGAAGCCTTTGAGCAGGTGCGCATTGCCGTGGCCCAGGCGCTCAGCGAGATCGGCGACGCCGAGATGCACACGCGCCGGCGCTCGCTCAAGGGCCAGGCGAATTGGTATAAGCTCAAGCTCATCACAGCACGAAAGGCGAGCACCATGGCGCTCGAGCAGCAGGCGATTCGGCTGGAGGCGCAGCTGCGCGAGGACAGCAGGCTCGGGATAGGGGCCAACTGGCGGGAGCACGTGACGGCGGCCCAGGAGGAGGTGGCACTGCTCAAGGGCGAGGCACAGGAGCTCACTGCGGCGCTGCGCAACGCGCTCCAGTCCCTCGACCCGCAGCTCGACGCGCAGAAGCTTGAGAACCGGACAGCGGCCGAGACGGCGCAGTCGGTTCTGGAGGCCGCGAGCGCGATGCGTGCCGAGCGCGACAGGCTAGTGGTGGAGTGTCGGCAGCTGCGCAAAGACGGGCGCCAGCAGTTGATCGATCAGCTCGCGACGGCACGATCGGCCGCGGCGAAGGCCGAGGCAGAGGTCGCGAGCGCGCACGTCAAGCTCGGTCGGTTCGATGAACTCGAGCTCGAATGCAAGCGCTGCCAGGCAGAGATGGCGGACTGCGAAGCCGCCCTCCGCGACGCGTTCGCGCAGCTCGGCCTCAAGGCCCAGGCCGAGCAGAGCGTCGTTCCGGGTGTCCCTGCCCTCGGCACCGAGCCCGCTCCCAACATGCAGGAGCATCGGAGCCTGGGAGTTTCGTCACTCGCTCCCAATATGGAGGAGCATCGGAGCCTGGGAGTTTCGTCACAGGCTTCATCACCAGTTTCGTCATCGGAGCCACGGAGCCTGGGCGAGCGTCTTCGGGGCTTCTTGCAGACGAGCCTCGGGACGCGACAGGCCGACAAGTCGCGCATCGCGGCGCTTGAGGCGGTGGTGGCCGAGCGCCGCGACGCGATTGAGCTGAGACGCGAGCTCGACACGGCGCGCGCCGAGACGAGAGATCTCCAGGCGCTGCTCGAAAAGGCGGCCAATCATCACGCGACAGTCAGGCGAGAGCACGGGGAGATGAAGGAGCGGCTCGAGCAGCACGATGCCCGGTACAGCGCTGCGCATGAGTCGCTCGAGAAGGCCGCCAATGACTTGAAGGATTGGCAACAGCGGTTTCACGCGCTCGAGGTCGCCTCGCGTCAGGAGCGCGAGGCCCTGATCAAAGCCGCTGTGGAGAGCCTGCAGCAGTTGCGCATCCACCTCGTCGAGACCCTCTCAGGGCTGCGCGAGAAGCGACCGACGGAGCCGATTGTCGAGGCCTCGCCCCCCAAGCAGCCCAGTCTCAAGACTGAGCCGGGTCTCGATGGCTTCGCTTGGAACCCGCACAAGCATCGATGGGGCGTCACGTGCGGCGCGGCGGGGGGCGCCTTCGACACAGTGGTGGTCAGGCTGGAGCTCCCGGGGCATTCACGTTCACACTCGGGGCACGGTGCTCCCGTGCGGCTCGCGCAGAATGCGACTGCGACGATGGCACGACATCACATCCGAGCGCGACCGATGAGTGCGCTCACACTGTCGCGGGTCCCCTTCAATGACTTGTCACCCTTGGGTGCCTTGCCCGAGCACACACACGTGCTGCAGGTGGACTTGGCGGGTGCGGGCCAGATCCTACGACCGCACTCGGCCGTGTCGCCGGCGCCACCCGGCGGCGGTGCATGCGCGGCGCCCATGACGGCGCTCATGGGCTCTCCGCGTCGACGACACCGAGCAGTATCGGCCGAAGTGGCGTGCTCCGCCACGGGCCATGGCGTCGTCCACTCGCCCGCCGGCGTCAACGCCGCGCACGGCGGCACGACCTCCACGCCGAGCCCCAGGCATCTGCTGAGGATGGAGCCTGAGGACCGCGTGCCGCCGCCGCCGACGGCACATGCCCACGCCCATCATGCACGTCACATTCTGTGACGTGTGTGGGTGGTGTCAAGTCAAGTCAAGTCAAGTATAGACTTGACAAGACTTGGGTGGTGAGCCTGAGCGCGCTGAGACCTGAACTCTGGTCTCTGCGTCGTGAGAGAACAGAGACGCGGAGTGAAGCGAAGACGTGGAAGAAGACGCCCGGCGGCCAGCGCCGCGGCCGTGCGTCTGTATCGCACTCGGATTGCGAGTCGCGCGATTCCGTTTACGATACGTTAGAAAGGTATAATTAAGTCGCGTGTCAGCGCGGGTCTGGGCTCGTCGTAGCTCTAGCTGCTACCCCATCCGTTAGTATTAAAGTATTTGGAGTAACGTGAGTAAACAAGACTCCGAGCATGCAGGTTGTGCTGAGTCGTGTGGACCGACCACACCCGCAACCGACCCGGTCCGCGACACTGGAGGGACAAGACGGCGGCCGCGGCACCGGGCACGCATATTGTGTACAGGCTACAGCCCCCGGGCAGGCTGGTACACGACAATGTACAGCTGAGCGCAGCCACGATGGGGCACGGCATCGCGGTCGGGTCTAGCGATTGTACCGACTACCGATACGCCGTTGACGAACCGTCTGTCGGTAGAGCGCGTGGTGCTAAACGTCTACTGTCACCATGGTCCGTGCACAGGTGCTCCAGCTCCTCACATGCGATGCGCGCGCGCATGGACAGACGCACGCATTCTCAATTGCGACCCAGCCATTGCACTTCGCCTTCCAGGCGAGCACCGAGATTCGCTCAGTTAGTTCCTTAGTCCTCCGGGAGCATGCTGCACTAGTTGTCCTCCGGGAGCATGCTGCACTAGTAAATAGGGGTCCAGGCAGCAGACGACCAGCACTGGCGACCAGCACTGGCGGCCGCCACCCCTGCATGGGCACGCGCCATGCGCATGTGGGAACCACTGCCGCCTCGGGGGCTCCCTCGGCGCTCGAGACGGCGCTCGGGAACGCCTGCGGAGCTCCAACGGCTTCCAACGGCTTCCAACGGCTTCCAACGGCTCAAAGGTCCGTCGAGCACGGGGGCTTCGACGGTGCGCTTGAGACGGCGCCGCGCCTCATGCCTCGACCACGCCGATGCTCACGACCACGCCGATGCTCACGACAGCGTCGGTGCTCACGACAGCGTTCACGACATCTCGCCCAGAAAGGAGGAGAAATCGGCGCCTGACCAATCGAGCGCATCAGTGTCCATAGATTGCCAGGCGCACAGCTCCGACGCCGGCGGCGCCACCACCGGTGCTCCCGTCTCGGCGAACTTGGGCACGCAGTCATACTCTGCGGCCGGCCGCCTGGCGTCCTGCAGGTACGGCCAGACCGAGCCCGCGTATGTCGCTCTCTCCGGATTGGCGATCCTGTCCCCGGGGGAGGCCGGGGGCGCTGTTGTGGGCGCTGGTGCCGGGGGCGCTGGCGCCGAGGGCGCGGATGGTACGCGGCGCGCGTGGAGCGAGACGCGCTGAGGCGCGAGCGGCCGCATCGGGAGCTCCGCTGCCGCCAACGGCCCTCCTGTGAATCGAGGTTTGGGCGAGACGCACGGGGCCTGGGCATCCATACCAAAAGCTTGCGCCACCGTGATGTTCATCGCCGCTTGAGTGGAGACGAGAGGGGGAAGCGAGGGCAGGTCTGGCTCGTCGGCGGGCGCGGCGGGCGTGGGCGTGACGGGCGCGGGCGTGGCACCACCGCGGCGACGCCGCTTCTTACGCTCCTGGGTAAAGCAGGTCTTGCCGAGGCGTGTGCAGCGGTTGCATGGCTCACCCTCACACGCAGCCTTGGCGCGGTGGCACTCGAAGCAAGCGCGCTTGCGAGCGCGCTTGGCATCGGGGTTGGTCGACGCCTCTTCGATGGCGGCGGCGGCCGCAGCCACCCAATCCTCCGCAGCCCCATCGAACTCTACGCCGTCGGCCGCGTCGTACTGCTCGCCGTCGCAGACGAGCGCCGTCTCGGTGGTGCCCGATTCGCACAGCGGGTACGCCGCGTTGGCGAGCAGGTTGGAGGGCTCGAGCGATGTACCGACCGCGCGCGGATCCGGCAGGCCACTGCACGGCAGGCTGCGGCACTGCTGCCCGAGAGCGGCCGCGTGCATCTGCTTCATCAGCAGAGCAGCATCGAGTGCGCCGCTGGGCGCGCCGGCGGCCACTCTCAGATGCTTGGGCATCTGAAGCGTCGAGCTTGCCTCGAGCTTGGCCTCGAGCTTGGCCGCCATCGGCGCGGGCACGCGGGCCACGGGCAGCTTCGGCGGCGCCAAGGGCTGCGAGGGGCTGTCGAGCGGCGGCGAGGGCGAGCCTGCGGAGGATGGCGAGCGGCGGAAGTGCGATTTGACGAACCGGCTGAGCACCGGGTCGATCTCGTAGTGCGACGGGTCCAGGTCCGTCTCCTTTTTGCATAGCGGGCAGTGACCGCGCACGTGGTTGTGCAGCGCCGCCTCCGACAGGCAGCCGTAGCAGAAGCGGTGCGTGCAAGGAAGCACGACCGGCATGGACAGCACGTCGAGGCAGATGGAGCACGTGTAGTCTTCGAAATCAGGACTGGCCGTGGTGACGGCGCTGATGATCTCGGAGGCGATGCATTGCGCGTGCGTGAAGGTCGCTGCGAGCCGGCGCGACGTTGTGAACGATTGGGCCTTGACGAAATCGAGCACGGTCGTCGAGAGCTTGATGGACGAGTACTTGTCGTGCTTCTTGAGGAGCTTGGTGACGGCGAGCGAGTTGAGGACGGAGAACTTGCGCAGCACGTCGATCTCCGCGCAGAGGGCGAGAAAGGAGTCGAGCGCCACCTTCTGCGCCGCCGGCACGTGCACGCCCTCCACCATCCCCTCCACGAGCTGTGACAGGTCGACGCCGTCCTCGCGCACAGTCACGAACTGCATCAGAATCCATGAGGAGGGCGCGGCGAGGACGTGCGCCAGCTCAGCCAGGCGGCGGACGTAAGCATCCTCTTGCGCTGCGAAGAAGCCGTCCACCATGCGCACGGCCGCGAGCACCGCAGAAAGGAACTCGCCCTCTGCGGCGACGCCCTCATCCGTCGGCGACGGGCTGATCTTCTTGAGGATCTGCTTGAGCTCATTGTAGGGCAAGTACTGCGCCGCCCACGGCTGGTGGAGCTGCTCGAGGAGCCGATTGCCGAACTTCATTATTGGGTCGGATGCCTTTGGGGGAGGGCGGAGAAAGGCTCCTGTCTCCTGGGAGACAAAAACCAAGACCCTCCTGATGGGATGTGCGGCGCGAAGGGTTCAATGCGAACCGCCGCGGAGATAGGGGAGATAGTTTGCGGAGGCATGCCCGACTTCGTTCATGCGTGGAAGGCGAAGGGTTAGGGGACAGAGGGCGGGAGGTGTTCAGCCGTCGTCGTGAATTCACGGAAAGAAGTCAGCTCTCTTGGCAGGCGTCCGAACCGCGCGCTGGCAAGAGAGCTGACTTTTTTGCCTCGGACGAGCTCGTCTCCATGATGTCCGCGAACAACGCAGGTGCTGCAGTGTGGGCCCGGTGGGGCAACGAGCCATCGTCCAAGCTGCTGCCTGATCCAGTGCGACTGCCATCGCCCTTGCCACCCAACAGGGGCGGTGGCGTCGTGAGCATTGCATTCGATACATCAACGAGCAGCCTGATCGAACGGTACCTTCGCGTGTGCAGAGAGCTACAGGTGGCTCCGTGCCCGGGGGTGCTTACCTTCATCCGGCTGCGCCTCGCCGAGCTCAAGCCTGAGCGCTGGAACGGGGGTTCGGGCCATATCAAGTTCGGTGACATCGAGATGTATGCCTTCTGCGACTTTGTGCTGCGAGAGAAAGCGCCCTGTGCCATATTTGAGCACTGGACACATTTCGACGGCCAAGGCTGCGACTTTGGCTCCACTGGCTGCCAGATGCTGGCGCGAGTGCTTGGGCTGCCTGAGTCGTGCGTGCACACCGTTGACCTGCGTAACCAGCAGATCGGCGAGCGTGGCACGCGCGCGCTCACCGAGGTGCTTCGCGTGAATCCGCGGGTCGTGCACGTCGGCCTGTACGCCTCATTCATCTCGGACGCGGGCGCGAAGCTCATCGTCGACTTTCTGCGCGAGGGCGGCGAGGGCGTGCGCGCACTCGAGACACTCGATCTGTCTCTCAACATGGTCTCTTTCGACATGTGCCAGGAGCTGCAGCTGGTGCGGCCGGCGGAGCTGAAGCTCGTCCTCAAGGGGAATCGCGTCCTCGATGAGGTGCTCAACGCCTCCTCGCACTGCGTCGGTGTCATCCTCGTCATCCTTGGGACCGTCTTCCTCGGAATCTCAGTCGCCGACAAGCCCGAGCTGAGCATCGGGCCCGACGGCGCCGTGCTGAGCAACTCAGGGTACGTCGCCTCGATCAGCATCTACCTGATCTCACTCTTCTGCCTCTACCTCGCCTCTACCCTGTACCACTCCATGTTCGCGATGGGCGACGCGGTGTTGACCGTCTTTGCCGTCTTCGACCAGTCGGCTATCTACCTTCTCATTGCAGGCGCGTACACGCCCTTCCTGCATGCTATTTGCCTCCCTCATTGCATGCTGAGTGCCTCCCTCGTCTCTACCTTCTCGTGGCAGGCTCGTACACGCCCTTCCTCACCATTCTCTTCCCCGATAAGCCCATGTACTCGACCGGACTCCTCGGCTTCCTTTGGCTGATGGCCATCTTAGGCATCGTGCTGCACCTCACCTACTACGGCCCCTTCAAGGCCGGGCTGCAGGTCTCCACGTACATTGGCATGGGGTGGGCGGCGCTCGTGTGCATACAGGACATCAACGACCGCCTGGGTGCTATCGACAAGGTCGCGGGCATTGGGCAGGGCGTGTGGCTCTTGTTCGTCGGCGGCGTTCTGTACACTGTCGGCGTGCCGTTCTTTGTGCGCGACAAGCGCACCATCGGCATCCCCGACCACACGATCTGGCACCTGTTTGTCATGGCCGCCTCAGCCGCTCACTACTACTGCGTTCTCCTGTACCTCGTGCCCTTCCCTTACGAGGGCGTGCCGTTGCCGTGGGCAGACGCCTGCGGCGAGGCGTGCATACGTGTATAGCGTGATATCATTTTACAAATAAGATGAAATATTTGCGCCAAGACCATGTCGGATGTCACATGCGTCGTATTGTTACGGATCGGAGATAACACGTGTCTCCTCGGAGTCTCAGTCTGCGCCCGGGAAGGGAGGCGAATTCACAACTAAGATATCCATCAATCTAAAACTGATGGAACCACGCGCAACGTCTTATCGGAACCACCTATTGGATTGGTGACTCGTCAGCTAAAGCCACACCTGGCGGCGTGCAAGATGGAGGCAAAGGACACTCTGGCGGCTTACAGCAGCAATCCTTCCCTGGCGCCGGCTCTTCGCAGCACGGCAGACACGTGCCAACAAGGGGTTTTGCTGGAGCAGGTGGAGCCAAGCTCGAGGCGGTGACAAACGCGGCAAGGAAATATAGTGTCTTCATGGCTGGCTAACTGTGGCGACGCAGGTCGGCTGAGTTCATCGCACGCCAGGGAGGCGATGAGCAGGATAGCGAGGAAATCGTCAGCGAGACGTTTTGAGAGTGAATTGCGAAAACTAGATTTTTGTCTTCTCCAGAGGTACATGGAACACAACAGACATTCCCTTGTCAGGATTCAGTTGTGTTTCTGCAGATCCTTGAAACGTTCGGACCCACGAAATCGTGGGGCGACTTCACTTTGGTCTCTCTCCCCTTGCTCCCGCTCCGTCAAGCCCACTCGCGCTGCGAGATGTCCCTGCGCACCACCAACAGCCAAGTCTTCCGTCCTCCGCCAGAGATGCAGCCTCGGCAGCGACTCGACGGCCTGGCCCATGGTCGCGCGAACAGCAGCTCCCTGCCGGGAGGTATCTTTGGCTACGGCCCTGTGTCTCCACCGCCACCGCTGCAGCCGCACGGCAACTCGCTCACCTACGCCTCCTCAGTGGACGGTGGCATCTTTGGAGGCAGCTCTGGCCAGCAAGGACGTCCAAATTGTGGCGCGCCAGCCTCACTCAACTATGCCTCCTCGCAGCAGGGAGGCATATTTGGCGGTGGCGCGTGGGCCGTCGAGCCGCACCCGCTTGGTCGCGGCCCCGCGGTGACGGCCGTGGCTGAAGACCCATTCTTGCAACGTTTGGGCCACGCTGAGCGGCGCGACCAGCAGTATCAGCCGCAGCCGCAGCGGCCGCCATCGCAGCAGCAGCAGCAGCAGCAGCAGCAGCAGCAGCTTCAGCAGCAGCAGCAGCAGCAGCGTGCGCACTTTGGCGGTGCGCAGGTCTACGAGGAGGAGGAGGACGAGGAGGATTATGACGAGGACGATGAGAATGAGGAGGACGAGGCCTTCGAGCAGCAGACGGCCCACCTGCAGCAGCAGCTCCAGCAGGATCCTCAGATCCTTATCGATGCCGCGGCACAGCTCGCCGCCGAGCAGGGCCTCTCTCCAGAGCAGCACGCAGCTCTCGAGCAGAGGCTCTTCGACCGCATGTACGAGGAGCAGCAACGGCAGAGGCAGAAGCTGCAACATATGCGCGAGCGCCAGCAGCGCCAGCAGCAGCGCAAGCAGCAGCAGCAGCAGCAGCAGCAGCAGCAGAAGGGCCAGCAGCAGTCACCTCCACAGCCCAAGAGTATCCTGCGCAAGGAACCGCCGAAGGTCGCTTCGAACCCGGGGCAATGGGAGACCGCCTCCAGTACACTTGGGAAGCCGCCTCCAATGTACGACCCTGCCCCGGCCGCGGGAGGCTACCAACGCTCGGCGCCGTGGTCCCCACAGAAGCTTGCGCCAGGCGCATATAACCAGCCGTCGTCGCAGTCCGCAGGGCCGGTGGTCTTTGGCGGTGGCGCCGGGAGCGACGTGCCTGCCGCCGGCGGGCGCGCGGCCAATGCGTCGCAGTTTCTGCAGCATGGCGGTGGCCGGACTCCTGGCGCACATCGCAACCCGAATGCATCGTCCATCGTCGGCGGCATCTTTGCGTGAGAGAACCGGAGGCGAGGCGGGGGGCGGTTGGGACGCACGGCACTCGGCTCGAGAAATTGACCGCACAGGCACATGTTCAGTATGAGCGAGAGCGAGTATGTACGTGTCGAGCTGACCCAGCTGAGATCACAGATGTGGTGAGAGCGATGGCACTGCATCCATACAGGGGAATCATGGTGCAATATACCCGCCGTAGAGGGCACTTCCGTCATTCACAGTCTAGGACTCCGCATCATTCACGCCACCACGATGGACTGCACGCGATGGACAAAAGCTAACCCTCGGGAACTATGTCTAAGCGCTGGTGGCAGACCGAGCTCGCCACTGAGGAGGACCCCATCTCGCTGGAACCTCTGCGCAAACTCCGCTATCCGCCATTCCGCCTTCGTGCCGACCCTGAGTTGCCACATTGGGTGAGCGCTGATTGGTTTGACGGAAAAGTGCTGGCGTCTTACCTTGTATCCACTGGCCAGTTTAACCACCCGATATCGCGTCGCGCTCTGACGCGCGACGAGTGCGCCGCCCTGGACTCGTACCTGAGCGAGCACCAGCTTGGTGAGGCTCATGTGGAGCTTGTGTTTCGGCATGTGAAGCGCAGTGTCGACAGCGCGACCGCCTCGTCCGCTACTTCGCATGTGGCACGGCTGCGTGCTGGGGCGGCCACTGTCCTGGGCTCGCTCTTCGGCGGCACCGAGCCAACGAGCACGCGCGCAGCCTCTTCAACGTCCGCTGCGTCGCGAGATGGCAACCTCACGATCGTCGACGACGACATGCGCCCATCGCACCAGCCTGTCGCAGCCGCGGAACTAGAAGCAGCCGTCGAGGAGGACCCCTTTCCAGAGCTGCCCGTGGCCAGCGCCGTCGCGATCGCCGAACGCCCGGTTGGCGCGGCCCTTGCAGGCGTGTGGCAAGATAGTGTGCGGACGCGGACCACCGCTGCTGCCGGCGGTCTGCCGACGGCCGCGCCGCCGCCGCCGCCCGAGATGAGCCAAGAGGAGCGCGAGAGGCAGGGGCGCGCCCGTCTGGAGAGGGAGCGCGTCGAGTGGGCCCGAGCACTACGGCAGGCGGAGGCGGCCGCTGAAGCCGAGCGCGCCCGCGAGCTCGAAGCACAGCGCCGGGCGTCCTGGGAGGCGCAGCGGGAACGCAACGAGTGGGCAGCGGCGGAGGCGATGGCAGTGAGGACAGCGGCGGCCGCCGCTAGCGCTGCAGCGGAGGCAGCGGCGGACGCGGAGCGTCGAGCGCGTGAGGAGGCGGCGGCAGCGGCTGCAGCGCTCCCTCGGGCCCTGCATGATGCCGCCGCTGCGTGCTCGGCGGCGCTCGTGACGCTGCTGCTCGAACGCGGCGCGGATCCGACGGTACGCCACGTGGCATATGCGGGGGCGCTCGCCTATGACGTTGCCGCCGACGGCCCGACGCGCGATGCCTTCCGAGCCTTTTCGGGGCGTCGGCCGACCGATTGGGATTGGGTTGCGGCCCACGTGCCCTCTGGGTTGACCGAGGCCGAGGAGGCGGAGCATGAGGCCGAGAAGAGGAAGGAGGCCAAGGAGAGGAAGAAGAAGAAAGAGGCCGAGCGCAAGGGTCGTAGGAAAGAAGCGGAGTTGAAGCGCGGGGCAGCTGCCGACGCGTTGCGCGCCGCGACGAGCGGCGACGATGCGGAAGCTCTGAGTGCAGCACTGGACGAAGCCAAGCTATGCCTGCCCGAAGCGGTCGCGGGTGGCACGACTGTTGAGGACGAGGTTCTGATGCCAGCCATACTCGCGGCGGAGGCGCGGCTGAAAGTCCTCACGGATCCGAGCTGGGTGCAGGCCAAGCAGAGAGAGCTGCGGGCTGCGGAGGCTGAGAAGCGGCTCGGCGCGCTGACGCCCGCCCAGCGTGCCTTCCTTCTCAAAGCTGACAAAGCTCGCGCCTCGCGCGCGGGAGCAGAGTGAAAATTCTGATGGCGTCAACTCACTGGACACTACTGCGTATAATCTGCGTTTCACCGGACACAGACACAGAGTGACGCAACACTGCCACAGCTTCGCAACACACCTCGTTCACCGTCACACGTCACTACTAGTGAGCCATGAATGCGTGCTCTGACTTGTGCATCCGCGCTCCGAGTCCTGAGCTTACGCAGGCCCGGGGCTCACCGGGCGCGAATCCTCATAGAACACAGTGATTCGGTTTCGTTTTGCCACAGCCTCAGCGATCGCAGCCTTTCCGGCCTTAGTGATGCGGTTGTTCGCCAGGTAGAGGAACCGTAAGCAGGCCACCTCTTCATGGCAGAAGGCAATTGTTTTCGCGAGGGCGCGGGCACCCTCATCATCGATCTGGTTGTCGTGCAAGTACAGCTTGTGCAGTTTGGGCAGCCGTCCTTTGGCCATGCACTCGGCAAGCGCCGTCACACCTTCACCTCCGAAGCGATTGTTGTTGAGCCACATGTGCGTGCATCGGGTGAACATCGAATTCGGAATCATCATCGAACCGACGATCGCAATCAGTCCTGCGTCCCCAATTTTATTGTTGTCGAGGCCGATGTTTGCGACCGATGGGTTGACGGTGAATGTAGTATGGCCCTTGAATAGTTCAGCGAGGACATCACAATCGCGGTCAGTCAGCTTCTTGTCAGCCCAATTCAGTCGAACGGCTGTCCGCAGTTGGGGCCTGCCGACCTGTAGCCGCTCCAGCAGTGCGTCGATCGGCTTGCGGCCAGCGAGGTACTCCTCGTAGTCCTTTGCAGCCTGGGCTGGATCCTCTGGGTCGTACTCGGCCATGTGCGCGAAGTTAGAATCGTCGAGCTCGAGGCTGCCACCATGCTTGTCCTCGAACTGTTGCTTCCACGGTGCAATGTACGATCCCTGCGCGCCTGCGATAGGCATGTCGACCGAGAAAGAGAGTCGTTTTTGCCGAAAGATTTGGACGCCGGCGCGCGCGCGGAGAAGCCCCGGGCGCTGTGTTGGCAGAGACGCGCCGCGGTCATTGAATATCTAAATTCAAACAAAAACGGAGGTCCCCGCGTTGAGGCTGCGGTGTGGCTGGTCACGATCGACCCTTGGCTGAGCGGAAATCTGACACGGTTCGCGCACCTTGACTTGACTTCGATACATGTAAGACCAAAAGACAAAAAGACCTAAAGACGGACTCGACTGGACCGAACGTAACACATAATCCCGTGCGTAGCGTCCAGCCTTGACCAGACTAAGAGACTGCATGCTCGAAGACGTAACTGTGGGCCGGGGGGGCCACCGGTTGATATCGGGTGAGGTTTTAGTTAAGGTTTTAGAGAACAACGCTCAACGGTCGCACGTATACGTGTAACAGTGTACAGTCAACTTTGTAACTTACCAAGCAACCTACACATTGGCAGGACCCCCTGAATTGCGGTGGGGGAATTTGAAGGGGATGTCGGCGTGAGAGTAAAAGTATATACGTGTAACGTGTATCGATCCGTCGATCGAATACAACGCATCCAAAGTGCAAAGAATGTCGAGATGAAGTCGGTGTACAGTCGCAAGTCCTGGCGGGGCGTCATGCGGGGCGTGTGTATTAAACGGCCGTACGCGTTCTGTACGCGTTATATCCATATCCGACAGTACGGATTACAAATGACACGTTTCACGGAGCGACACAGAGCCCGGTTCGCGAGATCCTGGCGAGGTCGGCGTGTGTGGAGAGATCGCGACCGATGCCACAACAAGTCTGTCACGTGACGCGAACTGAAGTGATCATTTCGAGATGTTCGTAGATGGAGGTTCAGCTTCATGCCACTTCATGATAAAGGTCGGCCACGACCTCCTGCAGGTGGCGCTCGATGAGACCGGCGAGTTTGGCCTCAACCGACGCGTCGAGACCGTACGCCTTAGCGAAATTGGCCGCGAGCTCGCGCGGGTCGTCGCCCTCGTGCAGCCCGATCCGGCCGGTGCGGCCAGGCCCGAGGTTCACGTCCATGAAGAGCAGAGGGGCAGGCCTGGCCTCTCGCTCCGCCTGACGCTCCTCGGTCGCGAAGGCAAAGGGGCGAGCGGGCATCGCCGCCTGTGCAGCACGCCGAAGCGCCGCCTCCTCTTCCTCCATCTCGCGTGCTTTCTTGTCTTCCTGGACTTTGCGCAGGCGCTCCACCGCCTGCTCGTACCCGGCCGGACGCGCCGCAGGCTGGGCGGGAAGGCTCGCGCGACGGCCGTGCGTGAAGACCGTCGGCTTGAAGGTGCACTCGGCCAGCTGCTGCTCCTCATACGACGGCACTCGTGTGGGGATCTTCCGCGGCTTGGAGGCGAGGGAGTTGAGATGCTCGAACCGCTTCGCGCCCATTGGTCGAGCCGAGTCGGACGCGGTCGAGTAGGTGGACGGATTCGTCACAAGCTTGGGCTTGAACGAGAGCTCCGCCTGCTCCTTGGCCTCCTTATCCAGCCGATCTCGGGTGATGCGGCTCTCCATCGTACGTGCGTGGTCGTACAAGGCGAGGTATCGCGGCACACCACTGCGAGGCAGCTTACCCCCGCCGGCGGAGTGGGCGAACGCTGCGGCCGCCGCGAGCTCCGCCGCCGCCTCGTGAAAGTTCGCCGGGTCCGCCTCGGCTGCGGTGATCGCAGCGGCGCGCGCTCGTTCCACCGCTGCCTGGCGAGCCTCTTCGAGCGAGCTCGAGCGCTCATTGATCTTGGGCGCGAACGTGCATTCTTTGTCCTCGTCGGCGCCACTCTTGCGATTGGCCGCCTCCGCAACGTCCTCCCGCACATGATGCGTCGTCTTGTACGCGAACGAGAGCCGGTAGAGAGCTGCGAAATCGCGGCACAGCACGGCCATATCCTCGGCGCCCATGTCGGCGGCGAGGGAGCAGACCTCCTCCTCATCATCATCATCATCCTCATCATCGTTGACCTCCTCGTCGCCGACGGCGTCCGGCACGTTCGTGCCACCGGGGGTCAGCTCCTCAACGGCTGGTTGCGCGCCTCCAATTGCGCCACCAATTGGGCTCCGCGTGCGCAAAAAGTCCACCATTGCCTTATATGGACTGGCGCTCGTGCCCACTTCGGCGCCCGTGCCAGCAGCGGCCGGGGTTGCGGGGCTGCCCGATGGAGGCGGCGTGGACGGGGCGGACTCAATGAGGTGCGGCGGCGGCGGCGGCAGCGGCTGCGGCGACCCCAGCGGCGGCAGCGGCGGCGGCGAGCCCAGCGGCGGCGGCGGCGGCGGAGGAGGAGGAGGAGGAGGAGGTGGCGGCGACGGCGGTGGCGGCGCCTTTGCCTGCTTACGTAACCGCGCGCGCTCCGACTCCAACGCCTCCACGGCCGTCGCGCCGCCCGTGTGCACCGAGAGAGCGCGGCGTAGGAAGCCGAGCAGCTTGCGGGCGTGCAGCACGCCTTCGACCGTCTCAAAGCCCACCAGCGCCGCCCAGACACGCTGCACCATTAGCACCTCCTCGCGCGCGTGTGCGCGCCCCACTGTGAGCTTCGACAAGGCGCCAGCGCCCCCGAGGGGGCCGCCCGAAGGCGCCGAGCCGAGGATGGAGGAAGCCATCAACGAGGCGGGCATTCCGGACATGCCCCCCTCAGGCCACACTCGGCTGGACAACTCGGCAGCGGTCACCGAGGTGGCGGTCGCGGCGGCGGCGGCGGCGGCGGCGGCGGCGGCGGCGTGTCGAGCGTCCGGCGGAGGGGACAGCGTCATCGGAGGCAGGGGCGCAACCGAAGGTGGTGCGTCAGCGCCCGCGGCGGCGCCCTCGCGATGGATGACGCTCACCGCGGCGGCGCTCGACACGGCGCTCGAAGGGACGCGGATGCCCGTCACGCCCGAAACGGTGCTCGCCACGGCGCTCGCCATGGCGCTGGCCGTCTTCTTTGCGTGCGCCTCCGCGGAGCGTAGGAAGCCAAGCTCGACCATCGCAGCCCCGAACTCGTCGTAGCGCAGCCCGCCCGCGGTCCGGCCGAGCGTCTCGTAGATCTCGAGCACGTCGCGCTCGAGACGGCGCTGGGCGTACCGGTCGGACGCACTCGAGAGTTTGGTTTGATTGCGTCGCTCATTAAGGTCCGCCTCGGCTTGGGCTTCGAGCATCGCGCGCCGGATGACGCGGTTGTGCGCGTCGCGGTAGAGGGCGTCGCCCACCGTCGCGGCCACGTACGGATGCACCTTGGCTGGCGCACCGCGATGCAGGTTGGGCTGGAAGGTGCACTCGGGGTCGCCGGTGGCTGGCGGCAGCAGCGACTGCAGATACGCGGACGTGTGCGTGCTATGAAGTCGCTCGTGAACGGGCACCCCGCGGGCGGAGGCTGCCGGCACTGGCGCAGGCCGCTCGCCGTGCGCCGCGCCGCCTCCCTCCGACTCCTCCGCCGAGTCGGCGCCATGCTGGGCGCCTTCCCACAGGGCGCCCGCACCGCCGTCGCCCTTGTCGCGCCAATGCGCGCTGTGCGACATTTGGCTGCGTGAGATGTCGGGATGGTTCGGGGCGCAGCCTCGGTCGAGCGCGGCCTGGCGCTCCCGCAGGGCTCGCAGCCGCTGCTCGCGCTCGCGCTCGCGCACCTCCATCTCCGCAAGCACCTCGCCGTAGCCCTCGGTGAGCCGCTTGCTCACACGATTGCGCGCGTGAGGCTGGAAGGTGAACTGTCGCAGCTCCTCTGCACGCACCTCTTCCTCGAGCGCGAGCTTGCGCTGCCGGCTCATCTCGTCCAGCCGTGCCATCCGCTCCAGGAACACGTCCGGCCCGCCGCCGTGATCCGACGCCACCGACGTACCGGCCGACGAAGCGTTGGCGCTGGCGCTGATGTTCGGCTTAAACGTCAGGTTCTCGGCCTCCTCCGCATGCTTCTGCAGCAGCTGCTCCCGCCGCCAGGCCTCGCGGCGTGCGTTGGCCATCTGTGCCTCCTGGTACAGCATATCGCCGTAGTTGTAGATGTCTGCGCGCTCGGGCTCACCCTTGGCACGCGCGATTGACAGGGCCTCATGCCGATAGCGGCTGGATGCCTGCGAGGCCATGACGCGCTCGTAGCGACCCGCTGCGAGCTGCGCTGAGCGCGCATTGGTCTGCGGCTTGTGCGAGGGCGGATGCAAATCGTCGTAGCCGCCGATCTCGCGCTTGAGAGCCTCACGCGCTACGCGAGCCGACTTGGCGGACTGGTACAGCCGCTCCGACGCGCTCCTTCCGGCGCCGGGCGCCACAGCTGGACGGCGTGAGGGTCCGCCGGCGGCATTCTCGCCCCACGCGTACTTCCAGCTCTGAATGCGCAGCGGCGAATGGGACGACGGCGACGAGTGCCTATTGTAGCTGGCCATTGGTCGGGTCCTCGGAATCCTCGTTCAGGTCAAGCGGCAGCAATGATGATTGTTTTCATTCGAAACGATCCCCTACCGGCACTGCGCAGAAGGTCCACTCGAAAGCAAGACCGAATTTTTAGCAAGTTATGTTGATTTTCTGTGATTTGTCGACATGGTGCGGGAATGGTGTCACTCTGAGACGTCATGGATCTCAGTGACCCTGACACCGCGCCTTCCGCTGCGGACACTGCTAAACAGCCTGCCCGGATTGCGGTGATCGGCGCCGCTTGGTGGTCGCAGACAAGGCACCTGCCGCAGCTTCTGCGCAATCCCGACGCGGAGATTGCAGCCATCATGGAGCCATTCGAAGCGCCGCGCGCAGCGGCCTTTCTGAAGCTCACGCTGGAGACAAAGACACAGCTCAGAGAGCGGTACAAAGGCGTGCCCATCTTCAGCTCGTGCGAGGAGATGCTCGCAGATGAGGAAGCCATGGGCAAGATTGACGGCGTCATCATCGCCACCGCACACGCTTTTCATGCGGTCCTGGGCATGAAATTCCTCGCTGCCGGTAAGCACGTACTGATGGAGAAGCCGATGACAGTCGATGTGCTCGAGGCATGCACGCTGGCAGCGGCTGCGGACAGGGCACTACGCGAGCAGAAGCTCGCGTTCATGGTCAACAACACGGCCAACTTTCGCGCCCAAAGCTTCGAAGCGCGCCGGCTCGTGGAGGCGGGAGAAGTTGGCGAACTGCACCACGTGCTTGCCGTCATGTACTCGCCGCTGATGTTCCTCTTCGACGACCCAGCCAATGATGGCTGGGTCAAGGCGACTGGCAAGATGCTGCAGCCCGATGGGTCTGGCAACGGGTTTGGCTATGGCCAGCTGAGCCATCTTCTCGGCTGGGTGGTGCAAGTCGGCGCTCTGGAAGCCGAGGAGGTGACGGCGATGACTCACCGATCGGAGCGCTCGGGTGCCGACCTGATGGATGCGGCACTCATTCGGTGCAAGGGAGGCGTGGCGCTCACCATCAGCGGTGGTTGCGGATGGCCCGGCAATGAGCATGGGAAGGAAGCGACCGGTAAGCACTTTGACATCAAACTATTTGGGAGCAAGGGCGTCCTCATGTACGGCGGTGATGACAAGAACCCCGCCTCGGGCCGCCTCGAGCTCCGGAAGCACGATGGCTCCCCTCCCTACGTCTCAGAGGGCTTTCTGATGGAGAATACCGGGGATAATAGCGATGGCCCCGAGTCGCTGCTAGAATTCATCAAGGCGTGCCGCGGGCTCCCGTACCAAAACGGCGCCGATCAGAACGTGGGCCTGCAGGTGGTGCGCATGCTCGACGCGATGTATCGCAGTGCCGCCTCGAAACGAACTGAGGCCGCTGGTCCAAGTGCGTCCGCTTCAGTCGTCGCCCCACCCAGGCGGCCCGATGACGGCAGCCATTGGCAGAAGGCCTACCCCGCTGCGGCGGAGGGGATGAAACGCGTCGTGATCCACCTCGACGCCCAGGCAGACGAGTACTCTTGGAAGATCGAGCTCACCGTAGGTAAGGAGATGGAGACCGACGGGGTGAACCACAGGTTCGGTGGTGCCAAGATCGACGAAAAGACGGTCGAAGGTTGGGGCTATGGCTACTTTGAGGCGACGACGCATGGCGGAGTGGCAACCACCCGGATCGGCATACGGCCTGGTCAGCCCAAGGTGACTCGCTTCGTGACGATGGCGAGCACCGGACCGGTCCGCTACAATAGCCGGCTCCCAGTGGTCGTCTATCTGCACGTGGACCTAGAGGTGCAGTACCGTCTGTGGAAGGCCGAGCCCGAGAGCCGCCAGGCCGAGACCGGCTGAAACCATGGCTGAACCAGGCTAAGCCTGGCTGTGGCGGAGCCGGCGATCATCCGAGTCGAGAGAAGGCAGGACCGTTGCGGCGGCCAAATGAGGACAGCGTCGGCTTCCGAACTGATTCATGAGACATCAGCGGAGACTCAGTGTTCACTGCACTGTGCACGAGGTACTACTGCTACCAGCTATGGAGTAGCTACCGCCTATTGGGGAGCTTGCGGTGCACAGCTGAACCTGAGGGCATACGATGGCGGCAGGGTCCGACTCCGTCCCACAGTGCGCTGGGAGAGCACGACCTCACTAGAGAACAATTGAGTAGCCCACGAGAGCGAGGACTCAATACTTGTGTTGACCGGGGGCAGCGGAGCCGTCCTTTGAGACGGAGGTGTGCTGAGCGCGGGTCGCGGGTGTCGTAGGCGAGCTGTTTAGCGAGGAGCCAGCAATCTTGTACTCGTTAGGTACAAATCTCACTCCGTACACCCGACCCGCCTGCTCGCTCCCGTGGTCCCGCGCTCGGGCGTCCTCGCCGTCGCGCCCCCGTGGGGGTACTGGAGGATCTGACTCGGTAACACTCTCCCTCGCATGTCACCGAGTAACGGCCTGTGTACTTGGCAGGTCACCCGGCGGGAATCAGCCGTTAACGCAGCGTGGATGTGGCCCCTGAGCCGCTGTCGCTTAGGGCTCACACACCATACAATGCAACAAACCGTTGGTCCTCAGAGGACGGTCCAAGCCTAAGGATGAGCCTGTGGTCCACTCGCCCATGACCACGGCCACTGGAGAGGGTGCACATATTGTAGATCCAAGGATCTTCCAAAATAGGATCTGTATGCTCCGGTGGTCTCCACACCTGCAGCGTCTCCCCCTGCAGTGAAAGTGCAAAGACGCGCTTGCCAACCGAATCCCGCTCGGACTTTTTCTCGGCCTTCATCTCGGCCGTCACCGTTGTGGATGCCTCGTCGTCCTCAGACTCGCCTCCCAGCTCCGACACTGTCTCGAAGAGGTAGAGCCGTCCGTCGAAGTGCAGCACCTGATACGGCGTCCACCAATCTCCCCGGATTTCGCGCAGATGCTCGCCGGACAGCGCGAAGACTTCCAGGCTATAGTGTGGAAGGAGGGGGTGAGAGGGCGAGGGGGGGGAGGGGGGTGGGGAGGTAGGGGGGTAGGGGGAGGGGGGTGGGGGAAGGGGGTAGGGGGAGGGGGGTGGCGGAAGGGGGAAGGGGAGGGGGAGGGGGTGGAGGGCCGTTTCGTCACCTGCACCGAAGAGTGTCAGTGACATAGAGCACATCGCCGGCCACTGTGAGACTGCTGATCCGACTCCCAACGCATCGACCACTGTAGTATTCCTCGTCCCCGGTGTGGAACAGGCTGCTGCCGAAGCTGTACCGGTGCTCCAAGCTGTGCGCATCCAAGGCCACGATCCTCCCATGCCGGTGGTCCTGAAGGACGATGGCGAAGAGTACGTCCCTCCCAATGGCCACGTCCCTCCCAATGGCCAACGCGAACGCCTGGTCCTCAACGAAACAGACGTGCTCGATACCAGTCGCCCGGCCGTCCAAGTGGAAGGCCACGACTCGGCACGCGACATCCGGGTTGCCGCCTGCGCTCAGATAAATGCGGTCTTCGCTGGCTGCACAGCCTTGCGCCAGGGCATCGGTAAACCTTGCAATACTGTGGACATGAAGCATAGACGGGTCAAAGATCCTTGAGCCTCCGTTGGCGTATGTGCAGCAAAGCCACGCGCCGCTTGGAGGAGAGCACATAAAAAATTCGGCAGAGTACCTGGTGCTGCCGAGATGCGTCCAGAGTTCGTAGACCTGTGGAGAGCGAGTGGCAAGGTCGGCAAGTGGGGCTGGACGCAAGAAGCGGCGCTTGAGCACGATTGCTTGCCACTCATGCGTCCAGACGTTGCACACCATGGCCACTGGTGCACCTGGATCTACCGAGGAAAGGATGCAGGCCACAATCTCTGGCGTCTGGAAAATCCCATTCACAAACACCTCGGAAACAGGATCGTGTTCGGCGAGGACTGCATCGGCAAGGCGCTTTGCGGAGACTAGCGACATTCCGGCCATCGCTGCAGCGAGGTCGGCAAGCTTGTCGTGCGGCAGGCGTCGCAGCCGAGCTCCCAGCCGCGATGACGAGACCTTTGAGGGCAGCATGGGAACGCTGCTGTGAAACATTGCGAAAATCACCCAACTCGAGGGCCTCTATGCCTCTATCGCTATCGATACCGGTAAGACTTCCACAGCTGCGGCCACACGCCACAGCTGCGGCGCCGGCGGCGCGCACACGCGTACGCCGTGGGGGACTGTGTGGCACCCGCTCGCAGCATAATAACAGCATCGGACCTTCACTTATTGTATCAATCAAGAGGGCGCCTCCAAGGGTCGACCTCGCGGCAGGCCCCCCGCTCTGTGCGTCTCTGGGGAAACAGGAGGCTCATTCTTTTCACTTGGCAAATATCTAACTTCTAAGTTGTTCCGGGGGGTCGGTTTTTACGAAACTTTACGCTCGACCTCGAGACGTTTATGCTTGGCTGTTCTTGGCAGTTGGCTGGGCAGATACGATAGTAACGTGCGGGTCCCTGCTCTTTGCGCCATCGTTGTGTCGAGATACGCATCGCGACGCTTGGCTGATCAATTAAACGAGGAGCGGAAGGGAAATGACGCCTCGTGCGTTTGCCCGAGGCGGGCAGCGTACCGACGTCTCGAGAGTAGTTCGATCTGCACCAACGACGCGCGTGACGAGCTTGAGAGCGGGTCGTGCAATGATGCCGGCTCGCAAAGGGGCTCAAGGCGCTTAGATGACATGGAAGCTGACATTGGAGACGTCAGAAGATTGCTCTCGCTGTTGATGTGCTCTCCGTCCGCACCGGTTTGGAGCCAAGTTGCAATCCGCATGGACGACTCACTTGATGAGCTCGTCCGCGGCCTCATGGAACGGGCTGCGGACAGTTGCATGGGCTCTGCTGCCGGGTGCGGGAAGAATCGAGTCCGCTCGCGCCACAGGTTCTGATCTTGTAGGCTGAGTACAATCTCGTGGACGCTAGACGAGAGGCTCGAGGTCGAGCGCGTCAACGTCTGGCGGCCTTCGGCGCGGTTCTGGCTCACGGCTGTGGTAGGTACCATCTTGTGGACGCTAGACGAGAGGCTGAACCCTGAGGTTGAGCGTGCCAACGTCTGGTTCGGGTGGTACTGGCTCACGGCTGTGGCAGGGCACGGTTCCATCTGCTGTGGTAAAATCTGGCTGCGGTAGGCACTGCCCCCAAATGGCGAGCGGTGGGCAAGCGCGACGCCCGTCCCAGTCCGTTGGCTGGCCCATTGGCTGTCGTGTAGCGATGAACGTGACAGGCGGGCAGGACCATCCACCCATTCTCCAGCCAGAAATTCACCATCCATCCATTGACCAGCCACCCACCGGTCGTGTAGCGATGAACGTGACATCCGCGCTGTCGCTACGTCGTCCTTATCAGCACCGAGCTGGATATTGAGGGGCCCAATATTGAGCCGTCCCAACCCTTGCGCATTGAAACCCGCGCGACTTTCACTTTTTCCCCACAGTCGCATGCATGCAACTTTGAAGTGCGTAAGAACCCCAAACACTCTCACAGTTACGCTGCCTTTATCTAGCCAAGAAGCCAACGGGGCAACGGCGCTCAGCTTCGAACTTGATTTCCGCGTTTCTATGTCCATATCTACTTCAGAAGCACTGATCGTCCTAAGAGGGTAGATCCTTTGGACGGTGTGGTGAGCGCGGGGAGGACCGCGAAATAACTGACTGACTGACTGACTGACTCAGACTGGGCACCGCGCCACCGCCGAGAGTTCAGAGTTTGCGGCTTGCGGGCACAGTGGCAACGAGACGCCGGCTGCAATTTCGCCACGGGGCGTACGGGCGGCTTGCTCGGATTGGAAACTAAGAGAACGTAAGTTCGCGAAATGCTTCGCTCAACTCTGGGGCTCCCTTTCCAAATTCAGAAAGTTGGCTATTTCACGCTCTAGATGTCGGAAGGGTGCGTCCAAGGCGTCACCACCTTTGCGCACGAGAGCCCTCTACAGGGCGCCTCTCTCGGAAATCCTACCAAGAAGACATAGAGAAATGCAAGAGATCCCTGGTGCCGTGGGCGCCCCCTCTCTCTTCTGCCAACCCTCTGCTCAGCGCGGTTCCGTGGCCCGCTTTGGGTCCGTGTCACGACTCGTGCCCATCCTCCTCCTCGCCCTGTTGGTGGGCTTCTCCAGCGCACAGACCTGCACGAACACGTGCGAATTCCCAAGGGATTTTGAGTGCGACGATGGCGGACCCGGATCTATGCATTCGAGGTGCAGCCTCGGCACCGACTGCTTCGATTGCGGTGCTCGAATGTCGCCGCCGCCGCCGCCGCCGCCGCCGCCGCCGCAGCCGCCGCCACTGCCGCCTCCTTCACCGCCTCCGTCACCGCCGCCGCCGCAGCCGCCGCCACTTCCGCCTCCGTCACCGCCTCCGTCACCGCCGCCTCCGTCACCGCCACCTCCGTCACCGCCACCTCCTTCTTCGCCTTCTCCGCCTTCTCCGCCGCCTCCGCCGCCTCCGTCTTCGCCACCTCCTTCTTCGCCGCCTCCGTCTTCTCCGCCAAATCCGTCACCGCCACCTCCTTCTTCGCTGCCTCCGCCTTCTCCGCCAAATCCGTCTTCGCCGCCTCCGTCCCCGCCAATGTCTGATGACGGGACTTCGGCGCCTACATCTCCGCCAAAGTCCGATGATGGGAGTGGAGACATCGTGTGGGTGCTTTTGTGCTGTTCGCTCATTGGAGTTATTGCGGTTGGAGCTGTGGTATACAAGCGGAAAGAGATTGAGGCTGCATTTCAGAAGATGTACACGTCACGTGGGCCACAGCAGATGTACAAGTTACGCGACCCTCTTAATCCAATGCACTTGGCGGAGATCAGCCTTTCAACTGAACTTGTAGAGACTCCGCCGCTCTTCGACGAGTTCATGCTGGCGGCTAGGTTGGACATGGTCTCTCAGGATACGGGGTCACAAATGTCGAAAGCTTTCTCAGACCGTGTGAGTAAGGCGATCAAGGAGCGACGCGAGAACAAGCACTATTTGCCCAGAGGGATTAAAACTGCAAAGTGCTATATTGATAGCGATACAGGAAACGACCCAGCTTGGCAGCCCCTGGGCAAAAGATTGCTTCAAAAGTGCCATGCTTCCAATGGCAAATTCATCCTCCTCAAGACACCCAAATGCCAGAAGGTTAATGGGAAGGATCAATGGGTCGGCGAACCTAGGCTTACGCTTGAGCAAGTGAAGCAGAAGCAGATGGCCATCTGCTCGGGCGTTGACGTCCGAGAGATTGAGATACGCGCTGGCGATACTCATGAGAAAGTCATGAACCTCGTACTCAGCAATGTGATGATGCAGAAACAGAAAGCTGAGCAGTTAATGGCGGCTGAGCGCGTGCACGTGCTCAGCACTCAATACCAAGCAACTCCGGGAGCTCGCCAGCTTGCCCTGATCGCCAACGAAATCCTTGATGGCATGCCCAACACGTTTTGCTACAATCCAAACGAAGGAAGCGGTTGTGTTGCGGAGGGAAGAAAAGATTTGGCGGATGGAATGTGGATCGAGATTTGGTGCATGATGGCACAGCACGCGAGCGCAAAGAGCAACTTGACCAACAAGAAGAGGCCTGGCAAGGTTTTCCAGTTAATACTGGACGGGGCCCAGACATCGAACCAATATCAAGAGGAGAACTGGGCAAAGGAGAAAGGCGTCGAAGTCGTCAAGATCCATGCCGACGTCTCGTGGACCGAAGAGCAGCTGAGGCCCATACTCACGGCGGCGCACGCACGAGCTTAGAGGGATGAAAGTGGCCCGCGAGTGGGCCGCGATTGAGCGCAGGCTTCGCGAGGAGCAGGATGCAAATGATTCAGGGTTCAAGTCCGCTCGACATTCGCAGGCCGTAACGGAGGGGAGGCGGGGCGGGCAGCTTCGCCCCCCCTTCGCTTACCGTATACTACAGTGCAGTGTGCGGTGTGTGTCTTGAGTGTCTAGCCGTACTACACTCTCTACAAGACCGGACCGTCGCGTAGGCGACGCTATAGCGTCGCTCGGTCGGGTAAGACAAAAAGTCCGAGTCACACAGCTGGGACATACGGACGTGACTCGTGTGTGTGAGTCAACACATGAGACGTGAAACTCAAAAGCCACTCGACTAGCGAAGGTGAGCTTGAAGGTGACCTGTAAACTATGCTCTATGGCCTCAAAAGCAGCTAAAGCGTAAGGCCATAGTACAGGTCGGGCGCCGCCGGGATGCCCGAGGTCAGTTGCGGGCACAGCAGCAGCAACGGAACGCCGGCTGCAACCTCGCCACGGGGCGTACGGGCGCCGTGGCTCGGATCAACCAAAGCATACTTGGGCACGTTTGCAGCTCGATATTCTCCATGACCAACGTCCAAGGCGCTCTCTTGAGGTTTCGTCACCGAGAGGAGCGCCGTTCGCCCGGCCTCGAACGCAGCGCGGACAGCCGCTCGGAACGTGGCATCGTCGTCGGACTCGTGGCCCACCATGGCCCTCCAGAACCCTTCCGCAAAGGGAGGGCCCGCGTCGTCCTTGAGTTTCGTTTCCCAGCAGACCACATGCTGCACGCCGCCCGCCTGGATGAGCTTGCACCCGAGCTCGTCGGAGCAGCAGCCGTTGATGACAACCAGGCGCTTGCCACGCAGCATGTTGACGAGCGTAGAAGCCGCGACGGCATCGAGTTCACCGTCCTTGCACCACACCAGCACGCGGTCCGTGCCCAGCCTTGGGTCAGCGTGGCCGCAAAAGTGCACCCAATCGTGGGAGCCTACCGCGGCTGCAACCTGCTCGGCGCTCGGATCGATGAGTCGCAGACTGCTCGGGTGGAGCGCGTGCACTGCAGCTGCCTCGGTATCGGCTGCTGGCAGGCGGTGGTTGCAGCTGAGGATCAAGAGGGTTGCTCTCGGCCGGGCGATCGCGATGCTCATGGCGGCACTGGCCATGGCGCTTGCCGTGGCGACAGCTGAGGCTGCGTCGGCGACCATGTAGGCCAGTTCGACGAACGTGAGATGCGCTGGCGCTGCGGCGCGGAGAGCGTTTTGTCCAGTCTCGCTGATCCGATTCTCCTTGAGCAGCAGCTTTTTCAGCGAGCTGTTTGAGGTGCTCAGAGCTGCCGCAAGCATGGCAGCCCCTGCATCACCGATGTCATTTCCTCGGAGTCCCAGCTGCGTCAGCGTCCGAGTCCTCTCGAGAGCCTTGCTCATGGCAGCTGCACCAGCGTCGCCCAGCTTATTGTAGCCGATCCCGAGAGTGTGTAGGGACAAGGGCGCATCGTGAGCAGAGGTGAGCCACTCGCACAGGCACTCTGCGCCGAGAGTGCCGATCGCATTGTAGTCGAGCCACAGCGCGTTGAGCCTGGGCGTCCATCTTCGCAGAGTCGCGACCAGCGCCACGACGCCCGAGCCGCCGATGCGGTTGTGGGAGATTTCTATGGTCTGAAGATCGCGCCCGCAATACCTGGGCATGCCGGCAGCAAGAGCCTTGGCGACGGCGTCGTCTATCTCTTTGCGCTTCAGGTTGATCTTGGTAATCTGGCTCAGCTGGTCCTTGGTCGCACCACTTAGCAGCTCAGAAGATGTCGAGAACGCGGCCTGCTCGGATGACGAAAGCAAGGGCTTCTCCTCAGGCGTCTCAAAATGCAATTGATCGAGCAGCTCGTCGACCGAGCGCCGCCTCTTTGTCGACTGTTCACCCTGTGAATCGTGATGCCATTCGCTAGCAGCAGCACCCTCTGCTGACGTTTGGGCAGCTTTGAGCGACCTAGGAGGGGGCGAGGGATATTTGCCCGTTGGCACAACGATTAGAAGATCATCTGTGGAGATCTCCTCGAGGGCGTCTATCTCGACGCGGCCCGCCTTGGAGTCCATAAGAAGATTGATATCATGGCCGTCACTGCTCTCGATACCCAACTTTTCAGCGCACCGTGCCTTGAAGGCTGCAAACGATGCATCCGCACCCAGCGGCACGGCCTTCAATCGAGCACCATCCGCAGCCAGCCGCACAAAGCACCGAGCCGCCATGGCAAAAGTGGCTTCGGCGCTGGGACGGCTTTTTCTGCGCCGCACTGGTCTAGAAGCTTGGCCTTCTCAAGTTTACAGCTGCTAGCTAGTATGTGACCAAATTCCAGAGCGTCGGCGTTGTCACTCGAT
>ENA-UOUZ01000237-UOUZ01000237.1-mixed-culture-metagenome-genome-assembly--contig:-NODE-237-length-36650-cov-101.017434_pt1 | contig 36650 bp, 20 predicted proteins | sample MGYA00238154_ERZ761575 | MGnify/ENA primary metagenome ERZ761575 (study PRJEB28896, sample SAMN07631632) | mixed culture metagenome | isolation source: Freshwater growth medium | place: USA...
ACCGTGTGGAGGTCATCCCCTCGTAGTGAGGAAGAGCTCAGTGAGCTACCCGAGGGTGTGTTGTGTGAACGCCTGGTACGGCGCGCGGAGCGCGGCGTGACACGTCGCAAGCACGCAGCCAGAGATTGCGCCGCCTCTCGGCTTCTGCTGTCGCACGCCGAAACTCCAACTCCACACGACCCCGAGCGCCCCTCCTCGCAAGCGATGGGCAATGTGGAGCCTTATGATTACCCTGTCGGGCGCGGCATCTTCGGGCGGAGTGCACGCTCACAGCTTTTCGAGGATCTCGCCCTCTATGAGCAGTTCTTTGTTGGCCAGCGCAATGGCTTCTTTGTCGAAATGGGCGCGCTTGATGGAATATACCTCAGCAACACGTTTGCTTTTGAGGACAAGCTTGGCTGGTCGGGCGTGCTCCTCGAGGCAAACCCCCGTGCGTGCCGCACCCTCTTCCGCAACCGACCGCGTGCGATCAAGCTGTGCACGGCCGTGTCCATGAATCACTCGTGGCTCACCTTCCAGGACGGGCTCTACGTCTCGACGTTTGGTGACCCGACCCAATTCTCAGACACGTTCGCCAAGCGCTTCCACCCGAATCGCAGTCGGCCACGCCAGCAGTTCGAGGTACCATCCGCACCGCTCGGTCAGCTGCTGCGCGCCGTCGGAGTGAGCCATATTGACCTGTTCAGCTTGGACGTGGAGGGCTCCGAATACCGTGTGCTGCAGACGTTTGACTGGCGCATCCCCGTGCGCGTCTGGTGTGTCGAGTGGAACCCCGAGGTGGGCGATCTGCAAACGAACGCCTCAATTGCGGCAATCATGCGTCGGCACGGCTACGAGCGTCATCGATGGGCGCATGAGACGACGGCGACTCGCCCTCTCAGCCAAAACCAGCTCTGGGTGTGGGGCGGCGTGTGGAACGTCTCCACTGTTGTCTGGCAGCAGTGGGCGCCAAACAGCTAGTCGTTGCATCTGGAGCCGTCGTCGGGGCAAAGTGAGAAAGTCACCACCGCTTTCGCACAGCTTGTACTTCAGTTGTGACGTTCGTTCATGAATTTCTATCACGTGAAGCGCCTGGCTATCCGATCCGCGCACATGATGATTCGATCTATAACCGCACCACACCGGCATTCGACTCGAGGGCTCGGCGTCCTTTTGTGAGCTTGAGCCCTGGCTGTCGAGCTGTCGAGCTGTCGAGGCCCGGTTACCCGGTTACAGTTAGGCTCTGGGAACCTATTGCTAGGCGCGGCCCGTCCTTGCCTTGATATGTTTAGTGAAGTGGGGAGGAAAAACCTGCGAGCATTTGTTTTGTTTAGTCTTTAGAAACCAAGGGCCGGTCGGCGTCGCGTGTGTCTCGTAGTGGAGCACGCTGGGATCAGCCCTGGCTGCGCAAGCCGCAAGCGGCCAAGCGCTACCAGTCCCCCGGTAGTATCGAGTCGTCGGCCACCGCAGTAAGGAGCACGTTGGGATCAGCCTGGCTGCGCAAGCGCTACCAGTCCCCCGGTAGTTCATGTCGCCTTGTCTCCGTATTTGTCGCTCCGCTTGCGTTGTCCGGCCTTGTGGGCCTTGTAGTTCCCGTCGCATTTCATCTACCGCCTGTTGTTTTGCCTTTTCCCTCGCGTGGCGTTGTTCGGCCCGACGTGCCACGGCCGCCGCGGCTTGTCGTTCCCCGTGTGTTTTGTAATTCGCCCCCGGCACGTCGCGTGCGAGCGTGTTCAGATGTCGGATCACGCGACCTTGGTACCGCGTCCAAAGTTGCATGAATGCCCCGCTGGCCTTCCCTGCGCGCATTGGTCACCCTCTGTTCTTGTACTCCGATCTCCCGCCTCGTTGCCCGCGCTTTTTGATGCCGCTTGTCGAGCCGCCGCCCTCTGTCGCGCGCTGCGCCGCCCTTGTTTCATCTGCTCCGCCTCCGTCCCCCCTGACGTCGCCGTCGTTTTCGTGCGCCGGCTCGTCGTTGCTCCCAGCGGCGCCATGCGTGCCTGTACTTCCTCTATTGCCGTTGTTTGTACTTTCTTTGTCGATGCCCCTCCCTATCTCCGCCGCCGTCGTCGTCGCCCCCGCCGCGGCCGCCTCCGCCGTCGCCGCCCTCGTCGCCGTCGCCGCCGTCGTCGTCGTCGCCGTCCCTGCCGTCCCCGCTCCCGGCACCTCCGTCCCCTTCGTCGTCGCCTCCGCCGTTGCTGTCCCCGTCGCCCCCCTCGCCATCTCCGCCGACCCCTCCCTCCTCACCGCAGCCTCCCTCGCTCTCTGCGCTCTCTCCGCCGTCGCCTTAGCCACCGCCGCCCTCATCCTCGCCGACGCCTCCGGACTTTTTCTCTGATTCGCCCCGCGAGCCGCGGAGGCGGCGGCGGCCATCCTCAGGCGCCGCGGCGCGCAGGCGTACACTGAGGCTGCACGCATGGATAGCGCCGCCCTCACTCAAGAATACCGCGTCAAGCTCCCGTGGGCCATGTGGAAGGAGTTTCCGGACAGCGATCGGTACGAACTATACGAGATCGCGGAGATCGACCCGGAGTGCAAGTTCGTGACGCTGGAACGCTCCGGCGCCAGCCATACCGAAAGAAAGCGAAAGATCCGCAAAGGGGCCCGACCTACGTGGAACCGCTTCACGGTCGACTGGGACTGCTTCACCGGCGTCAGGAGATACGGGACGGATCAACGGGGCATCGTCATCGTGCACAAGGATTCGACGGCCGAGACGTCGGAGGAGGATGAGGGAACGGATGAGGAGGAGCGCCAGCAACAGGGACTCGAGGCGCGGCGCGCGGCGCATCGCGCGACAAGCTTCTGGAAGGCAATAGCGCTGCCCCCTTTGTCCGGGTGTGCGTCGAAGGCCTCCCGTAGGTATGCGCGTCGGATTCTGGCGCTTGGCAGCGGAAGGCGGCTTGCTGCTGCTCATGCCGGCTGCAACCTCGTCGACGGCACACGCAATTAAAAGTAGCACAGAAACCGCTGCCTTGCTATGATGATCAGCAATGGGCTGCTTCGATGGCTTGCCAACTTTATTAGAGCGCCCAGACGCAGCACGGCTGCGCTGCTCTTGCTTGCGCTTCCGGTCCTTCAGACGCCGCTCCAGCGTGCCCGGACTGCCGTCCAAGTCCACCTTCCGCCCACGCGATGGCATCCGTGAGTGACGGTTTCCGCGCGCTGGCGAAATCAGGGATGCGGGAAAGTAAGCCGAAGTAAGCCGAAGTAAGCCGAAGTAAGCCGAAGTAAGACGAAGTAAGCACACTCAAACCTCCGTCCCTCACCCCATTAACGCTGTAGTGTGATTACATGTAACACCTCACTCGAGCAGCTGAGACGCTCATTTTTTCCAAAATTTTTCGCTTACTTTCACTTGCTGGTATGCGCATCGCTTAATTAACAGTAAAGAACCGATCAACAAAACTCGGAGATGCCGAGGAGCTCGCGTGAGTAAAAGATTGAAAACGCGGCCGTCTTGTGATGATGCTCGCGGCGCTCATGTCCATGGCAGCAACGCCGTTCCCGACCCCGACCACGAAGGGTTGGCACTGGGTCGATATCGAAGGATCTAAGTGCATGAGTGGCCTACAGACGGGCGTTTACCTTCGCTACGCGGCGTCGAACGCGACCAAGCTCGCAGTCTACCTCAATGGCGGCGGTGCCTGCTTCAACGAGGTGACGTGCGCGACGGCGTCATCCAGTGCGCACCCCGGCGTGCCACAGACTACCGGCGAATTTGACAACAACGACGAGCGCAATCCTCTGCGCGACTACATCTGGCTCAATGTGCCTTATTGCACCGGCGATGTCCACATCGGGGACGTCGAGAGCACCGTCGCTGGGGTCAAGCACCACTTCTCTGGCCGAACGAACATCGCGCTCATCATGGAGCGTGCCAAGGCCACCTGGCCAGAGCTCACCGACGTGGTCGTCACCGGCGAGTCGGCGGGCGGCTTTGGCGCCTTTGCTAACTACCCCTTCATCCGAAGCCATTGGCCCAGGGCACGCGGCGTGATGATCGACGACAGCGGACCAGTGATCGACGACGAAGCTCTCGCACCATGCCTGCAGGCTGCGTGGCGCAGGGACTGGGACCTCAACAACGCGCTCCCCGCCGGCTGCCCGTGCATCAGCGACGCGGGCAACATGAGCTCGGGGTGGGTCTGGTTTAAGACCCAGAACCCGCGCGACTCCATCGGTCTGATCTCGTCCATCCACGACAGCGTGATCTCGATGTTCTACTCTTTTGGCGAGGTGCCCAAGGGCACGCGCTGCCCATCGGCGCTGCCGGCCATTTACGATAAGCTCGAGGGTGGGCTGCATCGTCTCTCAGACCAGGGGATCCCCGTGTTCATGCTGCCCGGAGGCCAGCACACGCACACGGGCAGCAAGAGCTCCTTTTACACGACGGAGGTGTCCAACGTCAAGATGTACGAGTGGATCGCGCAGCTCATTGATCCCAACCGACCGGACCCGCCGAGCGTCGTGCCGCCCAAGAGCCTTGTCGAGGAGGCAAGCACTCAGCCGCTCACGTTTGACGAGTACTCCAAGGCAAAAGCGGCTGGGCTTTATTATTGAAAGCTTGGAGCTGGTCTTATGCCATGGGTGCCGCACTGAGGCGACGCCGCCCTCCGCCATGCGGTTCTGCACGGCACTGTTTGCGCGTGTGAAGCGTGTGAAGCGTGTGCCCGCGAGAAGTGGGAGACCTCTCACCGAAGGTCGTCGTCGTGCGCGGACGGGATGCGGCGGCCGGGCCGCGCACGTGTCGTGACCGGCGCGTGAGAGTGGCAGCTTCGGTAGGTGGTGTATGTTGGAGGGCGTGAGAGTTGCCTCCCGGGGGGGAGTTGAGGGGCTACACTGCTGAGACGTGAGGGCGGTCCTGGAGCGCGTTTCAGAAACAATTGGCCTCAATGATAGAGTTCTCTCAACTCGCGACGGTTCGATCCGGGCACGATGCGGCGCTCTCAATCGCCGCCACACACGAGAGACTGATGCAGAGACAGGCACGTTACCCACCGCCCCCACCCCTGGTTCAAAAGGGCTCACCCGCCACCCACTTTTGGAGCATCGTGAGCGCGAACGCGGGCTTGTAGCGCGGCACTTCGTGCCCGGCGCCCTTGACCGTCGCGAACGTGAAATTCGTCAGCGCAGGCCATGAGGTCACGTAGCCGGCGAGCACATGCTTTGACGAACCTGGGCTCGCCGAATCGGACGTCCACGGTCGCCAGGCAGTCGGCGTGGCACCGAGCTTTTGCCCGAGCTCGCGCGTCCAGGCCTCACTGCCCCAGGTCGGCACGCACGCATCCACGTTGCCACTGTAGATCAGGATGCGGTACTTGTGCACGAGCTTCTCGTACACGGAGCGCAAGTCACCAGCCGTCGAATGGTACTGCATGCCTCCACCGCCTGTCTTGACGTGGAGCGCCGCCTGCACCGAAGGGTCGCTTTGCCACTTGTCCATGGCGCTCTCACCGCCGCACGCGTAGTCGTTGAGCTGGCCGAGCGGCGGCGCGCTCACGCGCTGCGGCTGGCCGACGTGCAGGGCCGGGTGCGTATGCCACGAGTCCGAAGGCTCGGTTAGAGTCACCGTCCGCTCGCGCAGCTTCGCGCGTACCTGCGGCAGAGTGAGCGAGGCCGCGCGCTCGTTGTTCGGCCAGCACGTGTCGTACATGTTGTACACGTTGAAGCTCTGGTCGCCCACCTGCACTCGGTACCCATCCGGTGGTGATGGCGATCAGAGGCCATCCGAGATGCACTCAAGTGAGAAATCAAGGGCCAACGTTGGTGCCGCGAACCTCGGTGCACATCTGCTGGAGCGCGCGGGGGCACTTGTCCACGCCAGCGCCGCCGCATGCGCCCTCCGTCGAGGTCACCTGCTCCCAACGGCCTTCGCATGCATCGCCAATCTGCTCGGTGAGGGCGGGCGAGATGAACATCTGACCAGCGAAGGTGTGATAGTCGATCTGCGACTCGGTCACGCCGTAGAAGCACTCGGAGCCCCAGCAGCCGTTGCCGATGGCCGCGCCCACAAAGTTCGGGAGGCCGCCGCGCAGGTCGATCTGGTCCATCAGCATCGGAAGGTACGTGCCCGCGTACGACTCGCCCGTGACGTAAAAGGGACGGGACTTGAGCGCCGGGAAGCGCTCGAAGAAGGCGACGAGGGCCTCGTAGGTGTCCTGCGCGGTGGACTCGTCGGTGTTGACGCACTTGCCTTTGCCGGTGCAGTATGAGAAGCCTACGCCCTTGGGCTGCTCGATGGTAAAGAGCGAGCCCACCTTGGTCCACCCGAACTTGTTGTAGTACAGCGTCGGCGTGGCGGATGGCGAGGATGGCGAGGCGGGTTGGGCCGCCGGATCGCCCGGGGAGGGCATCGTCTGGAGCTGGCCGAGCTCGGTGAGCATGCCGATCATGCCGCTCGCACCCGGGCCGCCGTTGATCCACATGATCACCGGATCGGTGGCTGGGTCGCCCTCGGACTCCTGCAACCAGTAATGGAGCATGCCCGGCGAACCGGAGGCGTTGCCGACCGGCAGGTAGCCACTGTAGTGCTTGCTCGGGAGCGCGCCCGTCCAGCCAGGCAAGAAGGTTACCTCATCACTTGCGGCCTGCGGTGTGACCGTCAGCGACAGCAGCCCGATGGTCAACACAATCATTTTTCACGGCCGACGCCCAGCGCTCGGCTTCATTCGCACTTTTGGGAAGTCAAGTCAAGTCAAGTGAAGAGCGAAAACTCCTTTCGCCCCGTTGTTCTCATCAATCCCCGCGACGGGTCGCGATCACTGCCGTGAAGAACCTCGCGTGGCCATCCCTCTCGAGCCATCGTGGAGATTTTGGAGACAAATCTCCTTTTTCGGAGGTCGTTCTCTGGAAACTTGATGACGCGCTCCGGCGTTCTCGCTACACTTCTCGCTCCTCTCCCCAGCGCCAGAAGCTCGCTCTTCTCGGACCCCCACAGATGGCGAAGCGCCCTGAGGACAGCGCCCACCCGAGCCGGTTATTTAAGCCCAGCCGGCTGTTAGTGCTCGCCGTGCTCAGTGCTCTAAGGGTCACGGCTGCCATCCGCTTGCTGCCTCTCTCGAGGCCGCTCTGGAGGTCTGTGGCGCCACCGGCCGCGGCCGCCGTGCTCTCGATGACGGCCCACCAGCAGGAGCAGAGCTCAGCACCAGCACCAGCACCAGCAGCACTAGCACCAGCACCAGCAGCACCAGCAGCACCAGCCGCACCAGCCGGCACCAGCACCAGTGCTCGGCTGCGCATCTCGACGCGGAAGCTCCGACGCACGAAGAACTGGCGCGTCGTCAGCATGTACCGTCAGGCGCAGAAGTCAATCAGCGCGGGCGATTACGACGAAGGACGCGCGCTACTCGAAAAGTGCCTCGAGCTCGACGCGCGCGACGCGTACTGCTGGCTCTCGCTCGCACGGCTCGAGGCACGTACGAGTGATGCCGAGAACGCGCGCAGGTGCTTCGAGGCCGCACGCGCCACGTGCCCCGACAACGTGCGGCTCGTGCACGCGCATGCGATCTTCGAGCAGCGCGCGGGCTGCCCGCAGGTGGCGCGGCAACTCTTCGCGGAGGCATCTGAGATGGACCCGGCGAACGCATACGTCTCGCACGCGTGGGGCCAGCTGGAGGAAGCCCTCGGAAACGTCTCCGCCGCTCAGCGCATCTACGCTGATCTGATGGCGCGCCGTCCGCAGGCCCAGGTGTGCTGTGCCTGGGCGGCGCTCGAGCAGCACGAAGGGCACGTGGGCCGTGCGCGAGCCATCTACCGGCAAGGCTGGGCTGTGTACGGTGATGACGGTCTCGTCACTCAACAGCAGCTCGAGGGTGATGGCCTCGACGGCGACGACGACGGCGACGGCGCCGACGGCGGCGACGGCGCCAGCGCCAGTGCCAGCGCGAGCACCGGCGCCAGAACTGGCGCCGCTGCCGGTTCGGCCCTCTCGGCCGACAGGGACGCTTCGATCGACCTTCTGCTCGCTTGGTCGCAGCTTGAACGCGCCGCAGGCAACGTGAGCGCCGCGCGACGGTTGCTGCAGACCGCGCGCAAGTACGCGCCGCAGAGCGCGCGCGTGCGCTTGCCGCTTGCTGCCCTCGAGGCCGCGAGCGGCGAGGCGAGCGCCGCGCGAGCCGCGTTCGCAGACGCCGTCGAGCTGCCCGGTGCGCACAGGAGTGATGACGGCGCGGGAGGCTTCTCCGAACTCTTCAACGCGTGGGCAGTCTTCGAGGCGAAACTGGGAGATGTACCCGCGGCGCTCGAGGTGCTCCGGCGCGCGCGGAAGCGGTACCCGCGGGATCCGTCGCTTCTCCAGACCCTCGGCACGCTGCAGCAGCGCGCAGGCGATCTCGATGGAGCTCGCGCCTCGTTTAGTCAATCGCTCGCGATCCTGCCGCATGCCCCAACGTTCGTCGCATATGCCCTCCTCGAGGCCTCCCTCGGCAACATTGAGCGCGCGAGAGAGCTCTTCGCCCTCGGCGCTGCCGCCGACCCGACGCACGGCCCGCTGCACTCGGCGCGCGCCAAGGTCGAGGCGGCCCACGGCGGCCCCGAGTCGGCGCGCGAGGTGCTGCGGGAGGCTGTGGCACGCTTCCCGTCGGCCACCCTCTGGCATGGCTGGGGCAAGCTCGAGGAGCGCCAGGGGAACCTGGAGCATGCGGCCGAGCTCTACGGCAAAGGCGCGCGCGCAAGCAAGGGCAACGACGACCCCTCGTACCTGTGGCACTCTCTCGGCTCGGTCCTTCTGCAGCAACGGCGACTGCCCGAGGCGCTCGCGGCCTTCGAGAATGGCCTCTCACGCCGGCCGTGCTCGTCGCTACTGCTGCTCGGCGTGGCGATCGTGCACGGCCAGATGGGCGCCTTCGATGAGGGGCGCTCGTTCTTTTTGCGAGCCGTTCAGGCGGACCCATCACATGCGCATGCGTGGCAGGCGTGGGGTGTGATGGAGGCCCGATTGGGGCACGCGGACGTGGCGCGTGACCTCTATCAGCGGGGGCTGCGCCGCTGCCCCGACCACGGCGCTCTCTGGCAGGCGAGTGCGAAGCTCGAGGCCGAGACGGGCCACCCGGAGCGCGCGCGCCGTCTCTTCCGCCAGGGCGCCGAGCGTTGCCCGTCGCACGCGCCTCTGCTCACAGCCTGGGCCTACTATGAGATGCACCAGGGCAAGCTCGCGCGCGCGCAGGAGCTGCTGCTGCAGGCTGAGACCCTCGACCCGCATGCAGGCGAAACCTTCCATGTGCTCTCGCTCCTTCGCCTCAAGAATGGCAAGCCGCGCGAGGCGCGCGCGGCGGTCGAGCGCGGCCTCGAGGTGGCCCCTACGCATGCGCCCCTGTACAGGGTCCTCGGGGCGATGCAGGACGTGGCGGGAGAGGTTGAGCTGGCGCGCAGTTCCTTCAAGGAGGGCCTTCGCCTCAACCCGGGCTACGCGCAGCTATATCACGCGTGGGCGCGACTCGAGGGACGGCTTGGCAATTGGGATGCACTCTCTGATCTCAACAAACGCGCCAAGGCCGCCTTCCCCTCGCCTGTGGTCGACGAGAAGCCCTTCGCACCGTCCACCCGGGAGGAGTACACGGCCTTCGACAACCCGGCGAAGTCGGCGACGAGCTCGAACTTGGCCGGCACCGTATCGGACGCGCAGTGATCGGACTGCAGCTTGCAACTTGAGGGTAGCATCATGGGTAGCATGGCCTGCAAGACCTCAGGCGAATGGACCAGGCACATACTACCTCAGGAAGTACATAGTATACGATTCGTGCCGCAACTCATGCATCATGGGATAACGGATGAAGCGCTGGTATGAGGACGCTTCTCGGGATTGTCGTACGTTTTTATCATTGGGAACGATTGTGTCCGCGGTGTGCCGGTAGATGCCTCAGAGGCCCTGAGATGAGCGATCCGATGTTGAGTTCCGCGTAGAATGCATGCTGCGTGCTGAACTTCAGCCTGAAGTCAAATGTGGGACAAAACGAGCGCTGGGGACGTCCCGGGGCGGCGCGTGAAAAGAGAAAACCTAGCCTTAACCTAGCCGTGTGCCGGCCCCGAATGCGAAAGGGGCCGGGAACATGGCCGGCGCCGGGCCCAATCACGTCATGCGGACATGCGTCCATGACATGCGTCATGCCCCTTCGGCTTCGCGCGGCATGAGGTTGTATGATTAGAGGCGGGCTCTGCCGTCCCAAGGCACCCTTGACCTTGCAATTCTGCGGGTAGTGGCGGGTAGTACTCGAGTACAACATGACGCATCCGACATCCCTCATCCGCGACGTACCGGTACGCCTTCGCCACGACACGTCCGACAGTCGACACGGCCGAACATGCGAGATGCGACAGCCACAGCGGAATCGCGGGGAGGTCAGTGGAAAAGGTTGCAACTGAAACTCTCGAGCACAGGCTACACTGCAGCTGCGACAGGTATGACCTCACGTCCAGCACATGCGCGCACACGCATGCATTACATGATGCATTACCGGCCAGTCAAGTCTCGCATGCGGAGCTCTTCCTCGGTCTCACGCACCAGTGCGAACGTGCCGCCAGGCTGGTTCTGCTGGATGACGAGCAGCTCGCGATCGAGGTACCCGACCTCAAAGTACGCCGGGGATGCGTCCGAGTCGGCGCCGGCGCGATTGGAACCGGGGAGACGCAGAAGCGGTATGGAGAGCTGTGGGACTAATTTCGTTAAGTCGAACCCCAAAAGGGCGAGGGCCTCGACGCCCACCTGTTCAAAGGTGAGGCCGATGCGCGTGGCCGACCAGGCGCGTGCGCGTGTGCTCACGCGGATCCGTGTCGTCGTGCGCAGCATGCCCGGCGGCAGCAGCGCGCTCACTCGTGGGTAGAGGTCGATCACGTTGACAATGCGGTTGGGAAGCGATATCTCCTGTGAGACCTCTCCCACACCGGCAAAGAATGGATTGCTGTCCAGCGAGAGCACGTCGGTGGCGTTGGTGTAGATGAGCCTCCACACGCCCTCGAGTGGACCATTGGCGATTGTGGGGTCATTGTAGTCCAGCTCGAAGCCACGGCCCTTCCAACGCTTGCTGGCTTCACTCCCGGTCACTCCCGCAACCGGCTCGCTGCACGGGCTCGTCTGACAAAGTTGCTCGAGGATTGACGAGACGCTGGCACGGTCACGCTCGCTGGCACCGAAGCCACGGTTGCACGTAGCGCAAACCCGGAAGAGCTGCGCCTTGAGGGTGTCCCGTTCGAGCTGCATCTTGAGCGAGTCACGCTGCGCCTCGATCGAAACGGGCGACTGGATCTGCATGGACACGGCTGCACGATGCGCCCGTGGTGTAAAGGGGTGAACATTGGCGGCATGGATCGCGGCCGCCACTGTGAAAAGGGAGAGCATGAGTCCAGGCTGGTGGCAATGAAGCGTCACGATTTTCCGCGCGTGGATGCGAGTGGAGGCGCCACACAGCAGTGTTTCATCAGTAGAGAAGATTGTCGAATGGACGAAACACGACTCCATTGGGCACCTGTGGCTTCGCATCCAGTTGAAGTTCGTGGTGTGTGGTGACGCTGATTTGACGAACCTTCGTCAGCATTTCCATACCCGGTACCGTGGAGGGTACTCGTCTTCCGTGGAGCGCAGCCGCGTCGCGGCCCTGCTCGCTGGCAGGATGACTTCGCTCGTGTTACTTACGGTCGCTTCGGTGGCCGCGCAAGTCCGTATGGTTGAGGATCAACGCCCTTGGATGGATCCCGCCGACTCGCCGGAAGAGCGAGCGGCATTGCTGGTCAAGGAGATGACTCTCGCTGAGAAGACACAGTTGTTCCACGGGAGCTGCGGTGGCTACGTGGGTAATGTGTGTGCCAACAATCGGCTCGGCATCCCGATGATCAAGATGAACGATGGCCCTCAGGGCTTCCGCGACGACGGGCATCCTGGCACGAGCACTGCCTGGCCGTGCAGCCTCGCCATCGCCGCAACCTTCGATGTGTCTGCTTCGCGGGGTTGGGGCACGGCGATGGGCGACGAATTCTATAGAAAGGGCGCGAACGTGCAACTCGGGCCGGGCGTCTGCTTGGCACGCGTCCCTCGCAACGGCCGCAACTTCGAGTACATCAGCGGCGAGGACCCGTATCTCGGTTACGTGATGGTCCAGCCAGCCATCGAGGGCATCCAGAGCGAGGGCGTGGTGGCGAACGCAAAGCATTGGGTGATGAACAACCAAGAGACGGACCGGACCGAAGGCGACATGGAGGTGGACGAGCGTACGCGGTTCGAGATGTACTACCCGCCGTTCGAGGGCGCGATCGCGGCAAAAGTCGGCAGCTTCATGTGCAGCTACAACAAGATCAACGCCCAGTCGGTCCCAGGGACAGGTTGGTCATGCGAGAACCCCGAGACACTGCAGCGGGACCTCAAGGATCGTCTTGGCTTCAAGGGCTGGGTGATGAGCGATTGGGGCGCGACGCACTCGATGTCGATCGTGGCGGGCCTCGACCAGGAGATGCCTGGCTCCGACTTTATGGGCGACAGCAACATCGCAAAGGCCGTCGCCGACGGCAGCGTCCCTCTGTCTCGCGTGGACGATGCGGCGAAGCGCATCTTGACCCCTCTCTTCGCGGTGGGCGCCTTCGACAAGAACAACACCAACACCCAGGAGAACAACGTGACGAGCGCGGCGCACCAGGCGCTCGCCCGCACCCTCGCCGCTCGGTCTATCGTCCTCCTCCAGAACGAGCAGAGCACGCTACCGCTGGTGGCGGCCACTGCCCCGCTCAAGGTGGCTCTCATCGGGCTGACTGCCATGAAGCCGGTCGTGGCCGGTGGAGGCTCGGGCTATGTATCGGCTTCGTACCGGCCGGCCCCGTACGATGCGATCCTCGCGAAGATGGGCCTCGTGCCTCCACCGTCTCCGCCGCCCCAGCCTGCCAACTGCTCTGAGAAACAGTACGAGGCCGGCTTCGACTACCGGAACACGGACGATCAAACCGCGGCAGGCGCCGACTCGGTGGATCAATGCTGCACCCTCTGCGGAACACGCACGTCTCCGACGATGTGCAATTACTTCTCCTTCCAGAAGAGCCAAAAGATGTGTTGGATGAAGTCGAGCAACCACGGCCGTATCGCTGATGACGACGTCATCTCGGGTGGATGCCGGTCGAGCCCGCCCACGCCGGTGCCGCCCGCATGCAATCCATCAGGCACCAAGTGCGTCTACTATGACGACGGCTCCGACGCGGAACGAGCGGCGCGGACGGCAGCCCTGGCCGACGTCGCCATCGTCTTCGTCTCTACCTCGTCGTCCGAGGGCGGTGACAGGGCCTCACTCTCGTTTGATGGGAACGCCGACGAGCTTGTGGCCAAGGTGGCAGCAAGCGGCGTCGCACGCACAGTCGTTGCCGGCGTGGCTCCGGGCGCGGTCCTCACGCCGTGGCGCCACAGCGTGCAAGCGATCACGCTTGGCTTCATGCCTGGACAGGAGTATGGCAATGCGCTCGCGGACGTGCTCTTCGGCGACGTCAACCCTTCGGCCAAGCTACCAATCACGCTCCCCTTGCTGGAGAATGACGTCAACTTCACTCAGAGTGATTGGCCCGGCACGGGCAGTGGCATGCAGCGTGTGGCCACCTACTCCGAGAAACTGCTCGTCGGTTACCGGTGGTACGACGCGCATGGTGTGACGCCTGCCTTCCCGTTTGGCCATGGGCTCTCGTACTCGACGTTTGCGTTGACGAACCTTCAAGTGACCCGATCGGGCGGGACCGCCGACCCTCTGTTCTCAGTCTCGGTCCTCGTGGAGAACACCGGCACGTGGGTCGGCACGGCCACCCCGCAGCTCTATCTGACCTTCCCCGAAGCAGCTGGCGAGCCACCATTCCAACTCAAAGGCTTCAAAACCGTCGTCCTCGCACCCAGCAAGCTTGAGAATGTCACCTTCATGCTCGACCAGCGCTCACGATCGATCTGGGACGTTCAGACCATCCGCTGGGCCGAGGTGGTGGGCACGTTCGGGGTAACTGTCGGCCTCTCCTCCCGTGACCCGAGGGCGCTCAAGGGCTCGTTCTCCGTGGCGTGAGCATGTGATGCGGCCTCTCACGGGCTCCGTCGGGGGCTCTCAATCTCTCTGGTGTCACTCTCTCTGAATCAGCCTTCGACGAGGCGATCTCTGAACTCAGACCAGCCAATGGCGAGGGTGGTTCGTGCCTAATGCTCACGAAAGGCGTAAAGTACCTGCACGCATGAGGACCGAAACGAACAAACACGACCGCCGACAAAATCACTTTGTCACTCCAATGTCTGCACTATTTCACTGTCGAGAGTCGTGTGTAGAAGTGTTGCAGGCACTCGACTCGTACCATAATCTCGTCACCACTGTCATCCTCGCCCGCCTAACGCCCGCCGAACCCAGTGGTCCGGTGTCTTGGGTGTCGAATTATAATCATTGACTGTGGCGTTGCGCGCCGTGCAGGCGATCGGCACCCGGCAGCCCCTGTACTGGCGGCTGCGGTAGCACTGGCTACTGCGGAAGCCGTACCCCGCCAACTGATGGTCGGGGAGAGTGGCTCAGCTTACCGCCCCCCCTCACCAGGAGAGGAGCCGGACTGGCCAGGCCAACCGGAGGGCGCGCGCGCAACTGCCCGAGAGCCTCTCGGAACACTTTCCACTTTGGTGGTGAGGTGGTTGCCTCGCCATATCTACCACCGCTTATGTGGCCCTGTTACGATGTGTTGTCGTAGACGGCCCCGTCGGTCACACCTCCGTCCATTGCGATAGAGGCCCTCGTGCTTGGGGGTCCGGAGAGTGTGCGCGTTTGTGTTTCACAGCTGCAGCAGCAGCCGGTTTCGTTTGCATGCACCGCCGGGGTGTGCGGTGTGGGCCCCAACCAGCGGATGGTGTGCTCTCTCTGTGGCGAAGCCGGCCACAACCGCACCCGTTGCGCAGGTGGTGGAGCGATCAAGAAGAAGAAGAAGAAGTCAAAGCCGCAGATGTTCTGGTGCGCCCCAGGCATGGTGCCCGTGAAGCGCGATGGAGTGGTGGTGATGATGAGCGAGACAGAGCTCTACGGCGACAAGATCCAGTGCAAGTGCGGCGGATGGCATCTTCCGTGCGGCACTGCGAAGGGAGCGGCGTCGTGGCGCGCGCATCAAGACACACAGCAGCACATCAAGTGGCAAGATGCAGACATGGCGCGCTTTGATGCTGAAGAAGAAGCCGCTCGAAACAACCAGCGCAGCTACGCCTACGGCGGGGGCGGCTACATGTACGGCGGTGGCTATGGCGGCGGCTACGGCGGCGGCTACGGCTACTGAACTAGTCACTGACACTGTGTGGCGAGAGACATGTTGATGAGATGTGAGTGCAGCCAGAGCCACGGGCCGAGGCACGGGCAAGTGCCTGCGGTGCGTGGTGCGTGGCCTTGTGCTGCTCTCGGCCTATCGCCTCTCGTGTGTCAGTGCGTCTCCGCGTGTACTGGAGGAGATTGCCCTCTGCCGTGCGGCACTGTGGTGTCCATTGGTCGGTGTTCGATGGTTTCAATTCGTCGGTCTTCTAAACACCAAGACCCATAGTCGCCGGCCGGGCCGACTGCGCAGGTGATCGAGGATACACGGGAGGATGCGGCGATGTGGCAGTGAACGGGCGGAGCGCGACGGCATCATCGCGCCCGAGCGGCTCTGGCGCGAGGAGGTCCTCATTCTCCGCCAGCGCGGCGGGCTGCCTCGCGAGCCTCGGCGGCGGCGTCTGGCAGAGCGCCGCGCACGCCGAGAGCGGCGAGACGACCTTCGCCCCAGCATCTGCCGACGACTTTGCTCGAGGGCGGCCGCCGTGGAGTGCTCGCGGCGGCTCCTGCCAACTCACCCCTTCGTACGAGAGGCCATGCAGCACGCGTGGTCGAGGGCTGCGGATTTGACAAAGTAGAGGGAGCTCGACACGGATCACCATGTGGTTCGGAAGTCCTCCCTGGAGTCTGAGGGGCCATCCTCCTCTCACCTGTGGGGAAGGAAGGGGAAATGTGGTGAACACTTGCATGCAAGGCGGCCCATTCGGAGGGGCCATCCTCCTCTCACCTCCTCTTGCGCTCCCAGCTGTGAGGGCTCGAGGGCTCGCGGTGACGAGAACGCCTTGCCAGGGGTGGTGCTCGGCCTCGCACGTTCCCTCTCCACACACGAAACCTCGCGCAGGCCACTGAGCGCCGTGACCAGATGCGATCGCAGATGGCGCAGCGACTCGAGAGCGCTCGTGACAAGGGCCGCGCGCTCATGCTGTGCCTCGAGCTTGAGCTGGGCGATCTTTGCACTTCCGATCCCATCGGCGGAGGTGAGCTGGCACTGGAGCTTCTCGAAGGCGTCGCGCGTTGCCCCGAGCGCCGCGGCGGATGCCTCCATGTCGGCACGAACCTGTTCGAGCATGGCAGCCGCCCGCTCGACGCGGCGCGTCAGATCGGAGGCGGCCGTTGGGTCTGATCCCTCCTCGTCTGCTGCCGCGTCTGCTGCCGCGTCGGCTGCTGCGTCCCGGCCGCCGCCGCCACCGCGATGCCCATGGACACGTCCATGTCCTGGCGGGGTGCCGAAGGCAGCTCGAGGCGGGGTGCTGAAGGCAGCTCGAGGACCGAGGGTCGTCGGCACGAGCACAGCGTCCAGCTTGGAGCAGCAGAGGTGCATCTCCGACCGCAGCTTGCCCGCCTCCGCCTTCCAGTAGGCCAGCTGCGAGTGAACCTCGGAGTGAATCTCGGCGTGAATCTCGGAGTGAATCTCGGAGTGAATCTCGGAGTGAATCTCGGCGTGCGAGTTGCGCAAGGCAGCGAGCTCTGTCATGGTCTGTTCGAGTGCGAGCATCAACGCCGTTGAATGCGATGTGAGCACCTCCACACGAGCCTCGAGACTCAGCTCAGCCGCCGCCAGAGATCCCTCACCTTCGGTGGCTTCGGATCTTCTCATCTCGTCGCCGCCGCCCTTGGCGGGCTCCCCTTGAATCCGCCACCCACCTGGAGTTGCCCCTTGACTCACTCGAGGACTCACTCCTGGACTCACCCCTGGACCCGCCCCTGGGCGGGAGTGCATGGCGCGGCCCACCTTGCCCGTGCCTCCGGCCGCCGGCGCGCTCAGCCCAAGCCGCTCAAATCCGTCCTCCAAGGTCGCCATGGCGCTGTTGATGACGCCCCTCATGCTATTCACCATCCTCTGCATCCCTTCAAGCCTCTCGCCCTCGCTACCTCTTGAGCGGCGCATCTCCACCAAGTCCGCCGCCGCCGCGTCTGCCCGCGCCGCAGCCTGATGACTCGCTTGCTGGCTCTCACTCAGTAGCGCACGCATCGTGGCGAGCTCAGCCGCAGCTCCACGGAGAGTGCCGAGCTCCGCACGGGCGGCGTCGAGTTGGGCGCGCCGCTCGTGTTGGGCCTCATCCAGTTTGGTGAGGGTGCCCTGCAGTATGCGTGACCTCTCAAGCAAGGCATCACGCTCCATTCGTACAACTTCGCCATCCCCCGTCTGCGCGATGAGCATCTTGATCTGGTCGGCAAGCGACGTGTTCTCCTCGATCTTGATCCCGAGCTCGGCGAGCGCGCCGTGCAGCTGACCACGTGCGTCGAGACTCTCCCGACGCAACCTGTCCGACTCGCGCACCACAGCCTCGACAGTCTTCGAGAGCGTCTGGTTGGACCCGAGCCTCACCTGATGAAAAGGAGGCACGTCATCAGAGGTCATCAGAGCGTTTGGTCGGACCCGAGCCTCACCTCGAGGTCCGCCAGGGCGCGCTCGAGCGTCGCGTGCGCATGCTCGAGCTCCTCCTTCAGCTCCTTTGCATGCTCCTTTGCATGCCTGAGCTCCTCCTCCGCGTCGGCGCCACCTTGCTCACACACGCGAAGCATCCCCTTGAGCACGCTGATCGCTTCGTCTGCGCCACTGACTTTGAGCTTCAGCCTCGTCATCTGCACGCGATCAGGGAGCGAACAGGAGGCGATCAGCGTGCACTCGGGGTGGCGGTCAGCATGTAACGATGGAGCCCATCAGCACGCAACGCGCCGCTCGTGTGAGCTTCCCCCGCGTCACCTCCTGTTGCATGATCTCAATCTCTCTGTGAGCCGCTGCAAGGAGATCGCCCTCGGCGCCCTTGAAAGCCTTGAGCGCCTCTTCCGTCTTGCGGTGCATTGCCGCCTCCATCTCGGCCGCCTGCGCCTCGAGCATCACCGCTCCCGCCGTCCGAGATGTTTCAAGCTTCATTGCAAACGTCGCCGCCTGGACCTTCAGCGCCTGCCGCGCAGCCTTCTGCGCGCCCTCGATGGCTGTCTCGAGCTCTTCGGCCAGGCAGCCCGCTAGCCACTCGTAGGCACCGTGCACACCGCCGTCCAATTCCTGACGTTCCCACTCGCGCAACTGGCTGCGGCCAGGAATGGCCGCGAGGCACTTTTCCGCGCCCTGGCGCAGGATTGGATTGATGGCAGTCCAAGCCAACTCGAGCAGCGCGGAGTAGCGAACCTCGGTTGCGTCTTTCGTGGGGTCCTCTTTTGTTGAAGATTTCTTGGCGCTTCTCTCCATATATCTGGTTTGACGGTGTGTCGACGCTCCTTATGGCCTTTGACAAGAGGTCGAGGAAGGCAACTACGCTAACGGAGAGCGAAAGGATTCTCCCTTTGCATGCACGCCCGGAACGAAGTTTGTCGGTTCACGGTCACACTAAGCGCGCCCCCCCGGGGACGCGCCCGCATGAGCGCCGCTGTACTGTGTGGTCCAGTTTTAAATTCACACACACTCGCAGGCGGAGAGGCGTGGGCGTGCACTCACACAAACAGCGCACACGAACTCGTATAAGTTTGGCGTGTTTGCGACAGAGGCCTGCACACGCGTACACAGTCGAGGACAGCTGTACTCTCGAAGCCAGCAGAGCGCGAGGCGGCCTGTATCTCCGATCTATCCCTCTACATATTAACGTGACTATCCCCTTCTCTCATCGTCCCACTTCTGGGCGACAATCTATCCCCATTCTCCTCCAATCTTCACGCTGAAGAAGATCCGAAATATAGGAGGCGGTGTGTTTGTGAGAGGTGCCCCGACCGCCACCACCTCGAGAGAGAGAGCTTGCATCGGACAGACGGGGCGATTCGCGGTGGGGCGCTGTAGTACTTGGTGTGGTAGCGCTTCTGCTGCCCCGACCGCCACCGCAGACAGAGAGCGAGTTTGCGTCGTGCAGAAGGGGCGATTCGCGGTGGGGCGCTGTAGCGCATCGTGCAGCGCTTCTGGCCTTGTCGATCGAGACCACGCGATGCCAAACCGTGTGGTATCTTGCGGTTTCGTGTTGCCCGACACGGTAATGCATGGAGCTATGCAACCTGCCTCGACGAGGTGAAGTACGGCCCGGGCTGTCTCCAGCCGTTGAACGGAGTGAGAAGCTCGAGGTGCTTGCAACCGGCGACAGAGGTGGCGGGCTCACGCTGCCCCGACCCCCGCCGCCTCTGGAGAGAATATTTGCGTCGGAGAGACGGGGCGACATGCGGTGGGGCGCTGTAGCAGCCCTTCGTGGCGGGCTTGAGCTGCCTACGAGTACGCGTGGCGACACGGGAGCGACGCGCAACAAGCTGCCTGCACTTGATGGCAATACGGGAACGAAGCGCAAGAGACCGTTCGAGTAAACTGGCACATGCTGCACATGCGGTGATGCAGCACGAGAAGCCTGATCTACGAGTCGGTCCGTCCAAGATGAACCACTGTTGAAGGGATTATCGAGTACCTCGCCCCATTCAAGCTTCTTGAACCACAGGCGCGATTCAAGATTCTTCTGCCATTTCTGGGCGGGAGTAAGCTGGGCAGCATCTGCTGCGCGTTGGAGCTGCAGCAGATGCTGCGCGGGAGTATTCTTCTGGAGAAGATTCTGCGTAGTCATCGGGTCGGGAGATTTCTTCTTGTCGTCTTCTTCAAGTGTGGACACGCAACGCGTCGCTTGTGGCGGGGATTTCGGCCTCGTCGACGCTGATTTCGTCCTCGTCGATCTGGCATCCGACAAAGATTGATCGCCCTCGACGTCAATGGCTGCATTGCCTAGTGTCGCCCCTGCGGCGGTCCCGGACCCGGGACGCCCGGCTTCAATACTCTTTGGACTCGTTGGCATCATTGGACTCTTTGGCGTCGTTGGACTCGTTGGCGCGGAGACGGCGGCGCAACGCGCCCACGAAGGGCGCAGATGCGGAAGCTCGAGGCCAACGGCTGCCCCTGACGTGCGCACTTCGAGCTGCATCTTGAGAAGCTCGATGGAAAGTCGCCAAAGAGCGTTGGACATGCTTGCAGCTAGCTCTTCCTTCAGAGCTTTCTTCACACCGTCGCTGTAGTCAACGTGACTGAGGTGGAAGGCGAGAAACTGCTCCGCCTGGCATCCGCGCAGCATCTGATGCAGCTCCAACAGTACATTCAGTATCTCTTTGACATGCTGCTCGCAGATATTGTAATGCGCGCGGAGCGATGCGACCTGTCGAACGATACCCCTGACCTTTTCATTGACATCTCGCCACTGAGGCTTGAGCTCGACGACCGTATCAAGGAGCGGCAGCATTGCATCCGCGTAAGCGATCTCACAGAACGCCATCAGTGGCTCACTCAGCGTGGCAACCGTCCGAGAGGGCGCATTTTCGCCATTGAGAGTTGGGGTGCCCACGATTGCGTGCAAGACGTGATCAATGCGAAGTCCGAAGACTACACCGCCTCCGCCACCATCACACCCCATTTCCTTGTAGAAGCTTGCCAGCACTGAGCCCGATTCCTTCAAGCCGGGAATGTTCGGCAAGCGGGGCACGTCGTAAGGCACCGGTGCCATGGCTGGTTCTGATGCCTTCTCAGCCTTGGGCGGCGGCGGGATTCCATCGCCACCCCAGACGTTTCTGCTCGGCACGTTGCCGATTCTGTACCAGACCCCAGCACTCTGATCGGTGATGTGCTGCGGGAGGTTCTTGAAGTATTGCCTCATCACATCTTCCACTGACTGGTCCACTTGCTCCTTTTTCTTTTCCTTTCCTTGCCAACGAGGAAGTTTTACCTCGTTTGAGTATCTAGAGGGTCTCGCCTCCTCTTCCGCCCAGCACCGAATCCTCAGGTAGCCGAAGAGTGCTGGATCCACGGGCAGCGTGTATGAAAGGATGGGTCCGACGCCCTGATCCGTTGCGCCGTCCTTCGCTACCTTGCTCTCCTTGGCTCGCTTCTTCTTCTCCTTCGTCTTGTTTTTCTCCTCACCTTCCTTCGTCATCATCTCCTCACCTTCCTTCGTCTTCTTCTCCTCACCCTCGTTCATCTTCTTCTCCTCACCCTCATCGGCGCCTCCCTCATCTTTGGCGGCACCGCTCCTCTTGCCTTCCTCGAGTTGGAGTCTCTCGATTGTGGCAGTGTCACCGCTCTTCTTGGCCTCTTTCATAGCTACGATTGCACGAAAGTCTGGGGACGCATGGCCTGCGCCACACCAGACCTCTGTCCAGGGATAATAGGTGCCCGAGGGGGCTGTCGTTGTAATTTCGATCGCGTAGTGCGTAATCTCCGCAAAATCGCCATCACCATCGCCATCGATGACCGTTGGCTTCCTCCACTCGAGCGTGAAGTCGAATGGCCTTCGATCCTTGAGACTGAGTACGGGCGCGTTGGGTCGCACCTCATTCATGAGGCGCACGGCAAAGGGGATCTCGTACCCCGTTTCGGGGATGCCCGCCCGCTTGGAAACGAGCCGAACGCGCGACGACTGCTTGCCCTTCCCTGGAAGGATCTCAACGCCCACGGCGCCGCGGAGGATCTCCCTGTCGTCGGGATCGTCTTCGCGCGGCTCCTCACCCTTGTCACCCATCTTTGGGATGGTGAATTCGGCTGTCACCCGAAAGCCCATCCACACCAAGACGTGCTCCTGCGCTTGGTACGTGAACTTGAGAGTGGCGCCTTCGAAGAGTTTGAGGACGGGTGTGGAGCCGATGCACTTGCTTGCGCCCCACTCGGAGGTCTGAATGAGCTCCATCTCCTGCGTCTGATCGGGAAGATGCAGGCAAATGTGCAGACGTAGAGTGGAAATTTCATCACGCGGCAACTCTGGCATCGAGAAAAGAAAGATGCGAACCGCAGCTAGATCTTCCATGGTAGGATTGGTGAAGACGCAACAGAGGCCTGCATATGGCATCATGGCTCTCATCTGATCCTCTTGAAGCTCCAGCATGGGCCCCTCAAAGTTTGCGGTTGGGCTCGAAGGACGGCTAGAATTTGGGCTGACGGCGTGCGGTGCTTCCCATGTCATGCCGCCATGCGGGGCGCTAAGAAAGACGCACGACTGCATACCATCAGCCGGGTCGAAGCAATGGGGCATGGTCAGGATGAATGGCGTCTCAAATGGCGGCGCAATCGGGCCACCCAGATCGGGCGGCTCCTCTCCATTCTCAAACGCGGGGAAGTCGATCCGCACGATGGGTGAGAAGATGAACTCGCTCTTTGGCGCACCCGGGCTTTCCCCCAGATGGTACACATTCGGTGCAGAGAGGGTCTGCAAAGAAATCTTGGCACCGGGGTGCCGTGCGAGCATGCTGGCGGGAATCTCAACGCGAATGCCGAACACGTTTGTCTCAACAATCGAGACTGATCCTCGGCCGTCCGCTACCGGTACAGGAGGTGGCGGATGGATTGGCAGCAGCTGCATCTCGACGGCCTTTGCAGCAAGGCCCGAAAATGTGCTCTTGGGATTGACAAACTGCAGGAGCTCGCTGCGCATCCATCGGGACATGGCCGTCACGTATGTGGTGAATTCACTCAACGAGACGCCCTCCGAACCTTGATCGAGATCAACGAGCTTGAACTCGCCATCTAGGAAGCGCTCCATCATGAGAGCAGAGCAGTCGATGTACCGATCAATCTTGAGATCGTTGATTAGCAGCCGCTTCAGCTCGAGCTTCTCCACTCGGCCGTTGCCGTTGAGGTCGTACCGTGCAAAGAGAAGCTTGGCCGGCTCTTGGAGAAGAATGGGCTCAACGTTTGCCTCTGGTTTGGACATTTCCTCGTCTCGCACGTGAACAACCAAGGGCTGCTTACACCACATTGTGTTCACGAAGCGCTGGAACACAATCTGGTTGTCCAAGTTGACAGTCTCGCCATGTGGCTCGAGCCAGAGTACTTGAGGCCGCTTAGCTTTCAAGTTGCAGCGCCGCTGGAGCAGGCTCCGGACCTCGTCGAACCGGATTGAGCCCGTAACCTCTTCGAGGAAAGCTTTTGGCGGGAGCCCGCCTTTGCGGTGCACGAGAGCCCTCAAAGTGATCTGAGCGTTGCATTTGCGCATCTGGCGCGCCTCAAGCTCCTCGTGCTCTGCCGTACGCTGCTTTTTTTCGAGGAACTCGATGGCATTGTGAACCACCTTGCCAAATTCGATTTCCTGAACCGTGAGCTGGGCAGCTGGGGCAGCGTTGGCACTCGACGACTCCGATTCGATTTTCGTGCGAGGTGACGCCTCCGCCTGTTTCTTGCCGGTGATAAGCCCCCTTCCACTCTCAAAGGCATCCGCCCGTGCATTCGTTGCCTTTGGCATGGCGCGGCTTCACTCCGCTCCACCTTAAGCACCACGTCTATGGGCGGTCGTAGCGTTACACACGCTACGAACACACGGGCAGCGCTCGCGTCGACTTGTACCGACGAGATAACCGAATACCCGTAGTCCCGCGAAGCGAAACTTCCAAGTTTGTCATGAGCGTTCATTCAGTTTTCCCAGGAAGAGGAGTGGAAGAGGATGTAGAGGAGTGAGCGGTGCTTTGTGGCGAAAGCTGCTTACAGTACAGTATTAAGGTGGTTTTCCCACGAGCGGGGGTGGCGGGGACAAGTTTCGGGGGAGGGCCTACAAACGTCAACACGAGCTCGTGGCAAACCCGAGCGTCGTTCTGACCAACATGGAGTTGTGCGAGAGCGGTCGCGTGTGTCGGCGATCGCGATGGCGACCGATGTGTATGAAGTCATCGTCGTCGGTGCTGGCACGACCGGCGCTGCAGCGGTCTACCACCTTGCCGACGCGGGGGTGAAGAACATCCTGTGCCTGGAGATGGGCACGCCCGGTAAGGGACGCAGCACAGCGGGCCACGTGCCTGGAGGAGCGCCGCTGATCGCTGGTGAGGAATCCACCTTCGAGCCCGAGAATAGTGGTTCGGCTGTGTTCGAGGGTGGGCCGTGTGGACCTAGCGCCATCAAGATGATCGTCACACTCCCACCATACCTCATGCTGGATGGGTTTGCGGAGCATCATGGCTGGGATGGCGTGAAGGCTTACCTCGACCTTGCGAAGCGCGGGCTCAGGATTGAGCTTCAGCTTGCGTCGAAGGTGCTCCCTCGACCCAAGGAGCAGGTGAAGCAGCTCGGATCCCTGATGGTTTGCGAGGCGGACAAGGTCGAACGATTGAGGCGTGAGTTCGACTACCTTCGACGGCTCGGCTGCGACTGCGAGTGGTGGGACAAGGACCGCGTGGTCGATGCCCACGGTGAGGCAGCTAGCTTTGTGGCGGGCATCTGGTTCCCCGGGGATGCGCGCATCGACTCGGCGAGCTACGCACGTGCCCTACTCGACGCCGCCTCAAAGATGGGCGCGGTGAAGCTCAAGGAGAACTGTGCGCCGATGAAGAGCGTCACCACAATCCACGTCGGCCATGCCGGTCATGCGAAAGGAGCCGAGGATTACGCCGAGATACGGCTCGAGGACGGGCAGGTACTCCGCGCCAAGAGGGCGATTGTCGCGACGGGGGCTATGTACATCGATGAGCATCTGGCTGGCCTCCTCACGCCTCGCTACAGCTACCTTACCGCCTTGCCGCATCGCGAGGCCGGTCCAGTAGGCGGCATGGCTGCCCCCGACTCGCCCAACTTCTTCACCTTTGGCTTCAGTCATGATTGGTGTGTCGAGGACGACTTTGTGCGCATCAGCGGCGAAGACCACTTCAGCGGTCTCAAGAGCCCCAAGGCCACCGAGCGCTGCGGCAACCTAGCCAAGTGGGGCTGGCACAAATACCCGTACTTGGAGTTTGGAGCCACATACCCCCAAAAGTACGGCCTCTACTCGGAGACAGCGGACCTGATGCCTCTCGCGGGCATGCCGACGGCTTCGTGCCGTGTGTGCTACATGGTCGGGTGCAACGCGTGGGGTCAGGCCTCACTCTCCTTCGTCGCTTCCCTGGCGCCCGCCCTGCTCGGCTATCGCGAGCTGTTACCCCCAGAGGAGCCTGGGGCCAAACTTTGCTCGATTCGGCGCTTCACGGGCAAGGCAGTGGTCGCATCGGCCAGGGTATCGCACTCTACGCAGAGTAAGCTCTAGAACGGCCTTCGTTGCCTTCCATTCCCTTCTGTTGGGTGTGTGATTGACGGACGTATGTTCGATTGTCGGGTGGGGTGAGGCGCGACGAGGGATGCGCGTGCGGGTCGTCCGCTCGGGCTTGTCGCTTGAGGCTTGAGCGAACGGCGTAACTGTAAGATCCTGACGATGTTAACACCGTATGTGTGGGTACGTCCTTTTCGTAACTCTGATAACATGCGTACGGTTGAGATGGTCGGTCCGTTGCAGCCGCGCCGGGCGGGGGCGGCCACAGCCCACACGACAGACGACTGACAAGAACGCACACCGGCCGCACACGGTCAACGCGCGGCGACGGACGGGACTGTGCCGGTACATGGTGCTGCAGTCCGGAGCGCGAGCGGAGTGCTGTCATGAGTGCTGTACAGGCGTCTCGATGCGGTCCGGGCTGGGGCGTGCAGATCCCTCATCCTCGGCCACGGTGCTCGGGCTGGCTGTGGCTCGGGCGTACGGGCAACGACCGACGCTACATGTCGGGGTGGCGGGCGAGCCACACCCGACCAGACACCCGGAACGCTACACTCACTAGCACTGGCCTCTTAAACTGCTGCTTCTGGTGTGCTGCTTCTGGTTCTGGTGCTACTGCTATACAGTTAGGCGAGGTGCACCATGCTAAACGAGGAGCCACAGGTGCACACAGCATGCGTAGTGGAGCCACAGGTGCAACACAGCTTGGGTAGTGGAGCCACAGGTGCACACAGCTTGCGTAGTGGAGCCGCAGGTGCCCTAGAGCATGCGTAGGCAGTGAGCAACTGCTGCTGTAGCTCCACTACATAGCTCCACTACGTCCAATCTCGACCAATCTCGACCAATCTCGACCAATCTCATGATTGGAGCTAGAGCACCAGTGGAGCTACAGCAGCAGACTGGTACTCGCTCGGGAGGTCCTTTGGCTTGCAACCATGGCCAACCCCGACGTACGTGCACACGATGCCACAAGCGCCGAAGGCAGCACAGAGCGCCATGATGATCTGCACCGCCGCGTTCTCCGAGCCGCCCACCTTGTACTCGAGGAGCGCCTTGAAGAGAGTGGAGCCCAGGATGGCGCCCACCTTGCCCAGCGCGGCGCTCATGCCGTTCATAGTCGAGCGGATGGACGGCTCGAAGGCAATGGTGGCCATGATGTAAGTGGTCACGTTGGGCGCCCAATAAGAGCCATAGAGCAGTGCGTACAGCGGTAGCAATACCGGCGCTCCGACGCCCGCGTCCTGGAAGAGGCCCCACGTGAACCTACGATGGACAGGCGCGTAGCGAAGCATGAGGGGGCAGCGTACGCGAGGGGATGGGGGCAGGGGGGGCGTGAGGGGGCAGCGTGAGGGGGCAGGGGGGGCGTGTGGGGGCAGCGTATGGGGCAGCGTGGAGGTTGTGGGGGCAGCGTGTGGGGGCAGCGTGGAGGTTGTGGGGGCAGCGTGTGGGGGCAGCGAGCGTCGCGGTGTGGCCGTGCTCACGCGAGGATCGTAGCGATGATGGTGACGAGGAGTAATCCGAAATGCTGCATGCGGATCACGCCGATCACGGGCAGCAGCAGGATGATGACCAGCGTGAACAGCACACCGACCATCGCGACCGCCATATTCTCCGCTTCCGACTCCCACACAGACAAAGTTGAATTTGGCGGCGCGAGAGTATCAAGGATCTTGGGTTGTAGCAGGCTGTTGCCGTAGTAGCTGATGTCGAAGAAGAACCACGCGCCGCCCGTGGCGATGAAGCCGCGCCACGGCCGCGCCTTGATGACGCGCTCGAGCAGCGGCGGCTGGTTCACGTCCCTCAAAGCACCGTTCGCGCGAGGCTCAAACACCGAGGCCACAGTCATCAACGCCGGCGCGATGCAGCCGAACCCGAGCGCGACGCGCCACGCGATCTGCCAACCACGGCGCTGCGCGTCGTCCTCGGGCTCGAGCTGACCGTCGACTGAGCTAGGGATGCCCGCGCCTGGCCCGAGGTACAACAGGTAGCCAAACAGGTAGATCCAGACCATCGCCGGGTTGCGCCAGAAGAAGGCGATTGCGGCGCTCTTAGCCTTCTCGTCGGGATCGACGGTGTGCGTAGCGTCGGCTGCGGCCTTGCCCGCAGAGAGTGGGTACACGCCGCCGCACCCGACGCCGATGATGAAGCGCGCGACGATGAGGAGCGACCAGGCCGTATCCGTTGAGCCCCACGGCATCACAGCTTGCAACAATGCCCCGATGGCCTGCACGGCCAGCGTGAGCGTCATCGCCCGGTCGAGACCGATGAGGTCGCCGAGCACACCAAATCCGAGCATGCCGATCAGCGTGCCGACAAAGATGACATTGCTTGACAGTTGATTCGCCCACACCGGGTCGCCATACAAGGCCGTGAGCCAAGAGGATGAGAGGCCCGCGATGGAGTTGTAATTGTACAACACGCCAAAGTTGGCGAGCGCGGTGATTATGCTCGACGACCAGACCTGGTAGCACGTGCGCTTCGCTGAGACGCCGCCTTCGAATAACGGCGCGCCGACATCCGCCACGATATTGGCAAATGGCACCGTCATGTGTGCGGATGCTGCTCCGTTCATGATTGCGCCGACGGGCGACCAAATTTAGCACTAAACAAAATTAGAAAAGCCCTCAAGTTCTCTTTTCGCCTCCCTCGCAATCAGAGTTCCGTGAATGGCTGTTCACGTGTGTGGTGTCGAATTATAAACATTGGCTGTGAATTCGAACACTTGTGGACATTTTCTGCGGGGCTCGGGGCTTCCGCGCTCACGAAACGATATGAAGGGCAACGTGCGCAACGTCATCATCGCCGCTGTGTCCAACCTATCCACCGCATACAACCTTTCCGTGATCTCGATCGTGCAGGTGATCATCGAGAACCAGTACTGCGGCGGTCCCAGTGGGTGCAAGGATGACGTAGACCTGGCCGCGACGGCGTGCCTGGTCGGTGCCATCTTTGGGCAGCTGACGTTTGGGTACGTCGGCGACTGCCTCGGCCGCTCTCGCGCGCTGCAGCTTACGATGGCCATCTCCATCTTCGGCGCGCTCATCTCGGCCTTCGCTGTCCCCCTCGACTCATCGTCACCCAAGACCGTCTTCCACTTCCTCGCAATCACGCGGTTTGTGCTCGGCGTGGGCGTGGGCGGCGTCTACCCGCTGTCCGCGACGATCGCGAGCGAGTCCGCCGGCTCCTCCACGTCGCGCGGGCGCACCGTCTCCATCGTCTTCAGCATGCAGGGCGTCGCGAACCTACTCGTCCCCATCATCGCGCTCGCCCTCGTGCAGCTGCCCAACGGCAACGGCAACCCCGACAGTCCGGACGACCTGGGGCTCTCGTGGCGCCTGATGCTCGGTCTGGGCGGCATCCCCGGCATCCTGCTCGCCCCGTACAAGGCCGCCGAGACACGCGAGGCCGCCAAGGCAGCCGCGACGGACGGCGCGGTGGAGGTCAACGCGGTCGTGTCGGATGGCTCGAGCACCGCACGCATGGCGGGAGCACCGCAAAAGATGACGCTGATGCAGGCGCTCGCGTCGCCCCGCTACTGGGGCAAGATCCTCGGGTGCGCGGGCGGCTGGTTCCTCTTCGACATCACCTTTTATGGCAACCAGCTCTTCCAGGCACCCGTGCTCGCCAGCATCTTCAACGTGGCGCATAACAAGAGCGCGCCCTCTCATTTCGAGCCCATCGAGGGCGATCTGTCGCACAACCGCGCGCTGCAGATGATCATGATCGCGTGCATCGCGCTCCCCGGCTACTACGTCTCCGTGTGCTTCATGGACTCCCTAGGACGTCGCAACATCCAGCTCCAGGGATTCTTCTTCATGACCGTCCTCTTCGGCATCCTGGGGATTTGGTTCGACGAGATGCAGAAGCGCAACCTGGCGGCGCTGCTGCTCGTGCTGTACGGGCTCACCTTCTTCTTCTCCAACTTTGGGCCCAACTCGACCACGTTCATTTTGCCTTCGGAGACCTTCCCACCCGAGGTGCGCACCACTCTCAACGGCTTCTCAGCAGCCAGTGGGAAGGCTGGGGCCGCTCTCGGCTCCTACTTCTTCACGCCGTTCAACGAGGAGTACGGGCTCCCTCATACGATGCTCGCGTGTGCGGCCGTCTCGCTGGCCGGCCTCTTGCTCACCCTCGCCTTCGTCGAGGACCGTCGGAGGAGCGGAATGGAAGGCGCCTCTCAGACGCGGCCGCTGCTGAGCACCGCCATCGAGTGAGCCGAGCAGATCAGGGACTCCGAGGTGTGAATGAGGTGTGAATTCACAGCCGAGCAGAGCAGGCACTCCGAAGGGCTGCGCGTGCAACGGGCGGCAGCGGTGGCGCGCGTTGGGGCGGCGAGCGTTGGGGTGCTTTGATAGTCATCTCTCGGACGCGGCGCCGCGAGAGGCGACGCGATAGTAGCCTGATGGAGTGCCGTGATGAGTGGCGCGCGCAACGCCACGGGCGCTCCCGCCGAGTCCGACGCCGACAATGCCATCTATGCCAATGGCCGAAGGTTTCACCGGTGCCGGTGCCGGTGGAGTGATGGAGAGTGACGTTTGATGTGCTTAGCACGGCGGCCGAAACCGCAAGTGGCAAGAGCGCGACGATTCGGTTCGTGTGGAGTGGTGCGAATCACCGAGGGTTCGGATTCGGCGTCCACGCCGTGTGCCCAGCCGATCTCATGGCCGGTCTACCTTCCCCTAATTTGATTTTCGAGAAAACAGAGAGCACGTCCCCATGATGTTCCCGCTACGTGACGCACGTTCCCGCACCAGGACCAGCATCAGCCAGTGCCAGACCGTGCAGACCCCACATTAACGCCTACCACGCGGGCGGCCTTAAGGGCTGCCGGGCCACGCCTGACGCGCCTCAACCGGCGAGCGCCCTATATGGACGCTCCGCATCGCTCGTGCGCCATGGCGAGCGCCCTATCACGCTCCGCATCGCTCGCGCGCCATGTGTGCACGAACGGGTGATCTGCGCCATACGAGATCGTCAATCCCTCCAAGGCAGCATTGGCCGCGTGGCATGCCTGCTGCCGGAGGCGTTCTCGTGCGGAGCTGCCCGCGGGATACGACGCCGCGTCGTCGCAGAGAGCGTGCGCGAGCCAATGCTCGAAGAACGCCGTCTCTGGGTGGCCGTGCGGCAGGTGCGCCCTCAGCCCAGGGAGACAGTCTTCAAGCGCGCGCACGAGGTCCGCAGGGGTCTTGTCGGGCGGCAGGGCGTACACCTTGAGCCGGCGTGCCTTATTGCGCAGCGCGTGATGCGGGTGCAGCTTAGCTTCACTCTGCGAAAGGACCTTCTCCGCTGCGCGCATCGCTGCTTCGCATGCTATGACCTCCTTCGCCCGGACGGCCGCCGTGCTCGCCACGGCGCTCGTCGCAGAGCCGCTCGAGACGACGCTCGCGCCTCCACGGCCACCATGGAGCCCAGCGGCCCCCTCGTCGATGCTGGCGACCCATCGTTGCTCGATGGAGGCACGCGCGGCGGGTGGCAGCGCGTGTGCCGTGTGGCAGCGCGTGCACGACGTCTGCGCCGCACCCAAGACACCCTCACACCCAGGCGTGGTGCATCGCCACCCATCGAGTACGAGATCGCGTGCCGGCGGCGCCACGCAGCGCGCGCAGGCGCACTTGAAGCCCTTCTGCGCGCTCAGCGAGGCCTGCCTCTCGTCACGGCTGGCATACAGCTCTGTGTATGCGATGGTGACCTCGTCGCCGCGCCGTACTGGACGGATCGTATGGAGTCGCCAAGTGCGTCCTCGGAAGGAGGAGACGGCCGAGGGCGCGCAGCTGTGGTTGAAGTAGCTGCCCACCTTGGCGTACAGGCCGCTGCCGTACTGCAAGCCCGCCATGTCTGCGATCGCGTGCGAGTTGGTGTGCACGCGGCTCACTGCCTTCGCAAGGCGGTCGAGCGGCATCCTCACGTGCGGTGGCACGATCTTATTGACCTGCGTGGCGATGCCCTCGAGCATGCGCCGGCGCTCGGGCGGTGCGTCCGTGTAGTGCTCGACCAGCGCCTCCACGTCGGCAAACGCCCGTGGGTCGGCCGCGGCGCGGTGCACGAGGCGCACGAAGAGACGCAGCCCGCGCACTCCCTTCTGGAGCGCAGGGTTGCCGCTCTTGGCGATGGCGTGCAGCACGTCACATTCGGCGGCGTGCACCGCCGCCCCATCACGTGCGCACGTTGCTGAGCAGTACCGTACCTGGTTGCATGCGCGGCAGGTCTCCACTTGTGCAGAGGCCTCGCTTGGCAGCAAGCTGAAGCAATGGTGGCAGACGGTGCTCTGCAGATCGTCGTGCACCGTGTGAACAAATGGTTCCTCGGCACACACAAGCTCGCCCACGCCGAGGTCCCGCGCCGCAACAACGTATCTGCCACGCACAGGATGCTCGAGCAGCAGCAGCGGCCAACCCTCGATGGGTCGACCCTCGTGCGACTCGCCTTTATTGAGCTCCAGAAAATACCAAAGGCTCCTCCCTGTAGACGCGTCGCGCCGCCAAGCCAGCAGACTCTCAAATTCAAGCGGCACATCTGTGGCCATCGCACTCAGAGCCGTACAGTACCGGTACGATCGCGCCACAGCCGCCGACGCGCGAACCGTCGGCACCAGCTTTACTACTCTTGTGCACACACGGCATCGGCGGCGCGCAATCGTGCTTGTGGGAAAAGCAAAGTGAATACATGTGAATTCTGAAACCGCCGAAAGCATTGATCCCTTCCTGCACGTGAAATCCGGCGCATGCAATCACCTGATAGGAATTCTGTGCGGTCGCGCGACGGCCTTCTGCTCCAGCCGCACCTTGAGCGCGCTCGACTGCACGGCAATTGCGAGCGCCACATGGCGCCGGCGACCGGCGACGACTTCGTTTTCCGGTCTCACCGACTGACCGAACGCTGACCGAACGCGACCGAACTGACTGAACGCCGTTACGCAGCCTTTCTCACAGTTGGAAGTATTCGTACTGCAGGAACTCGCGACAAGTCAATAAGTTTGGTCAACGATGGCGTCGTTGCCGTCCGAGATCACGATCGATGGTGCGACGCTCGAGGGCGGCGGTCAAGTTATCCGCAGCGTGCTCTCCCTCTCCTTTCTCTCCGAGCTGCCCATCCGCATTCACTCCATTCGAGCCGGCCGCTCCAAGCCCGGCCTCGCCAACCAGCACCTCGCGGGTGCCCGGCTTTGCGCCACGCTCAGCAGCCGATCGCTCTCCGGCGACGAGCTGCGGTCGCAAGAGGTGGTGGCTCGGCCTTGCTCTGTGGAAGAGAGGGCAGCCTCGCCGCTGCCAGCGGTGCTGACTGCGGAGTCGAGTACTTCGGGAGCGACTACGCTGATGCTGCAAGCGGCGTTGCCGGCCTTGCTCTTCTGCACGGGAGGCTCTACTGAGCTCGTCCTCATCGGCGCCACCGACGGGAGCTTCGCACCGCCCGTGGCTCATACAGCGCTCGTCCTCGCGCCGCTGCTCGAGCGTATGGGGGTGTGCTTGGAGCTTCGCCTCGAGCGGCGCGCCTTCGTGCCTGAGCTTGGCGAGCTGCGCGTGCGAGCGAGGCTCCTCGAGCGTACGCTTTGCCCCATCGACCTGACGCGCCGTGGCGCGCTGCGCACCGTGCACGTCTTCGTGGCGGCCTCGACGGGGGGCGCCGACGCTGCGGCGGCGATGCGCACGTGCGTTGAGCGGCTTCTCCAAGCGTCACCGGCTTTTGAAGGTGCTTGCATCTCTTTCGAGATGGAGCTGCTGTCAGCCGGTGCCGGCAGCGGCGGTGGGTCGGCGTCGGCGCGTCCTGTCAGCCAGAGGAAGCCCGGGCCTCAAGTGCAGCTGAGCGTTCAGCTTGTCGCGACCACGGAGTCGGGCGCCGTGCTGAGCGCGAACCGGCTGCTCAGCACGGCGCGGATCGTCGACGGGGGAAGGATCGAGAACGAGGCGCGTGCGATGCTCGGGGAGCTTGAGGAGCTGCTCGCGAGCGGCGCGTGTGCGTGTGAGCACACGTGCGATCAGCTCATCGTGTACATGGCCCTCGCCCACGGATGCTCGCGCCTAGCGGCGCCTGTGTCGGTGACCTCGCAGCACCTCGAGACGGCCATCCACTTTGCGGCGAAGATGACGGGCGCCACGTTCCGTGTGGGCGAGCTCGTCCAAGGGACCGCTCATCGGATCATTGAGTGCGAGGGCGTGGGCGCGACGCTGGGCGCCGACAGGCCCACACCAGCAATAAACACTAGCGAGGACGAAGGGGCCACTATTCTCAATTGACGATTCTCCGCCGACGCGCGTCTCCCTAACAGGGGCGCGCCGAGGAGACGCCAGTGGCCAGTGGATCACCCATTCATATGTCCAAACCTGCTACTGGCTGCCGAACTCTCTCGTGTTGCTACCTCTCTTAGTGGTGCGCTCGGGTGGATTGATTCCGGGAGTGTGAGTCTGAGTAGATGCCACTGATCCTGAGCATGCGTTAGACGGTTTGAACGAGGAGGAGGCAATCTGTGGTGGTCTTATAAAGAAGGTACCCCCATGATAAACACTTGCGGGCCCCTGCCTGTGCATCTCCATCAGAGTCGGACAGAGTCTAAGCCTCTTACCCCGAGTCTGGTGACTGGTCTCACCTCTCACCTGTCACATAAGTAAAGCCGTTTTGAACTTTTTTTACATTTTAGCGGTTCCGCTCAATTTGTTTGGTCAAACGTCACGATTCCCGATTCGCATTTGAGTTTATTTCGGTGTTTATTAGGATGCATTATTATCATTTTGATATTTTTAAAGACGCCGCTCTATTTGTTTAGTCAATTACATCAAGAGTACCAATTTGCCGATTCGTTTAATAGGTGTGCGCTATTCTTGGCGCGATTCTTGATAATCCTGAGACACCAGACGCCCAGGTCGCGTCCTCATATTTCGGAGTGCGTGTCTGCATGACGGTTCAGCGCGTTCCGATGAGCAGCAGCACCTTGACCGAGATCATAGACCACGATGGCCACGATGTCATCACCATAAAGGAAGCGCTCGATGTGAGCCAGGATGGCCGTGTCTCGCACGATGAGTCAGCCGTGGTGGAAATCCAGGAAGATAAGGATGGCAAGGTCGAGAAGAGCGAGCTGGTCGACCTGAACCAGGACGGAAGCGTGTCGTCCAGCGAGGATCAGATCCTCGATATTGACGGCAACGGCTCCTTCTCGACGCAGATCTTCCTCTCGCCCGTGCTCGACCGTGACCGGGAGAACGAGGATCAGATGCTCTATTTGGACGACAACTTCTCCTTCGTGCGGCAAGAGATCCTCCCCGCGCCCGTGCGCGACCGTGACCGGGATGTCAAGCTCGCACGGCTTCCACGATCTGTCATCATCGCCGCTGTGTCCATGCTGTCCACCTCATACAACCTTTCCGTGATCTCGATCGTGCAGGTGATCATCGAGAACCAGTACTGCGGCGGTCCCAGTGGGTGCAAGGATGACGTAGACCTGGCCGCGACGGCGTGCCTGGTCGGTGCCATCTTTGGGCAGCTGACGTTTGGGTACGTCGGCGACTGCCTCGGCCGCTCTCGCGCGCTGCAGCTTACGATGGCCATCTCCATCTTCGGCGCGCTCATCTCGGCCTTCGCTGTCCCCCTCGACTCATCGTCACCCAAGACCGTCTTCCACTTCCTCGCAATCACGCGGTTTGTGCTCGGCGTGGGCGTGGGCGGCGTCTACCCGCTGTCCGCGACGATCGCGAGCGAGTCCGCCGGCTCCTCCACGTCGCGCGGGCGCACCGTCTCCATCGTCTTCAGCATGCAGGGCGTCGCGAACCTACTCGTCCCCATCATCGCGCTCGCCCTCGTGCAGCTGCCCAACGGCAACGGCAACCCCGACAGTCCGGACGACCTGGGGCTCTCGTGGCGCCTGATGCTCGGTCTGGGCGGCATCCCCGGCATCCTGCTCGCCCCGTACAAGGCCGCCGAGACACGCGAGGCCGCCAAGGCAGCCGCGACGGACGGCGCGGTGGTGGTGGTGCGTGAGTTCAGTCCAGAGAACGAGCTGGGTATCATGCCGGGGCTGGCCGAGTGCGGCGCCGCCGGCGGCGCCGCCGCTGACGCCGCCGCCGGTGCCGCTGACGCCGCCGCCGGTGCTGCCAACTTGTCGAAGTTGGTGGGAGGCGATCCAGACGGAGTGTCGGATGGCTCGAGCACCGCACGCATGGCGGGAGCACCGCAAAAGATGACGCTGATGCAGGCGCTCGCGTCGCCCCGCTACTGGGGCAAGATCCTCGGGTGCGCGGGCGGCTGGTTCCTCTTCGACATCACCTTTTATGGCAACCAGCTCTTCCAGGCACCCGTGCTCGCCAGCATCTTCAACGTGGCGCATAACAAGAGCGCGCCCTCTCATTTCGAGCCCATCGAGGGCGATCTGTCGCACAACCGCGCGCTGCAGATGATCATGATCGCGTGCATCGCGCTCCCCGGCTACTACGTCTCCGTGTGCTTCATGGACTCCCTAGGACGTCGCAACATCCAGCTCCAGGGATTCTTCTTCATGACCGTCCTCTTCGGCATCCTGGGGATTTGGTTCGACGAGATGCAGAAGCGCAACCTGGCGGCGCTGCTGCTCGTGCTGTACGGGCTCACCTTCTTCTTCTCCAACTTTGGGCCCAACTCGACCACGTTCATTTTGCCTTCGGAGACCTTCCCACCCGAGGTGCGCACCACTCTCAACGGCTTCTCAGCAGCCAGTGGCAAGGCTGGGGCCGCTCTCGGCTCCTACTTCTTCATGCCGTTCAACAGATTGTACGGGCTCCCTAATACGATGCTCGCGTGTGCGGCCGTCACGCTGGCCGGCCTCTTCCTCACCCTCGCCTTCGTCGAGGACGTCCGTCGGAAGAGCGGAAATGATGTACCCATTCGAGCCACTCCAGCCAAGGTCACGAAGGTCTCCAGGCGCCGCACCAACTCCAGAGAGATTCTTATTCCGCCACGCAAGCCACTTAGGGGCCGCACCAACTCCAGAGAGATTTTTTTCCCGCCACGCCAGCCAGATGGGCTTCGCGTGTAATCCGAGAAGGCGGTGAGGGCGGCGGCGGCGATGGCGGAGGCGGCGGCGGCGAGGGTGTGACGGCGGCAGCGGCGATGGTGGCGGATGCGATGGCGGCGGCGGGGGCAAGGGCGGAGGCGAAGGCGGCGATGGCGAGGCGAGGGCGACGGCGGCGGTGAATGTCGACGGGGGAAGGATCGGGCAAGAGGAGCTGGCGCGTGCGATGCTCGGGACGGCGCGGATCGTCGATGGGGGAAGGATCGAGCACGAGGCGCGTGCGATGCTCGGGGAGCTTGAGGAGCTGCTCGCGAACGGCGCATGCGCGTCGTTGTGAGCATGCCTGATCGATGTACTTCGATCTGCCTTAGGCCATCGATGTACGTCGTACATCGAGATCGCGCGACGAGATTGCAGACGGCTGCGGGGGGGTTTGTTATCGAGTTTGGGGGGGTTTGTTATCAGGATACG
>ENA-UOUZ01000250-UOUZ01000250.1-mixed-culture-metagenome-genome-assembly--contig:-NODE-250-length-36064-cov-121.987281_pt1 | contig 36064 bp, 27 predicted proteins | sample MGYA00238154_ERZ761575 | MGnify/ENA primary metagenome ERZ761575 (study PRJEB28896, sample SAMN07631632) | mixed culture metagenome | isolation source: Freshwater growth medium | place: USA...
CCGCCCTGGCCGCCCTGGCCGCCCTGGCCGCCCTGGCCGCCCTGGCCGCCCTGGCCGCCCTGGCTGCCCATGGCCGCCTCGGCCACCTTGACAACGCTCGCATCCAGCACGCGCGGCGCGCCCTCCAGCCAGCGGCGCTGCTGCTCGAGGAGCGACTGACTCAGCTCGCTCAGCTGCTCGAGTACGCTCCGCTGTTGCTGCTGCAACTCGCGATGTGCGGTGGTGAGCGCCACGAGCTCCGCTCGCACGCTGGCCGCCTCCTGCGCCGCCGCGCTCGCCGTCGCGCTCGCTGCGCTGGTGGTCGCCGCGTGACGCGCAAAGAGCTCCTTGCTGAGCTCCGCCAGCTCGTCCAGCTGCGCATGCACACTCGCCGTTCCCTCGGCCGCAGCGGCGGCACTGGTAGCCGCTGTGGCGGCGGTGGCTTTGGCTGCATTCGCCGTGGCTGATGTGCGGATGAGCGCCGCGCCCGAGGCGACCACGGCTAGCACCGTGGCAAGCCGCGATGCCCAAGGCGGTGACGAAGATGCGACTTGAGGTGAAGCTTCAGAGGTGGCCGTAGCTGCGCTCGGCTGCGACAGGCCAGTCTTCCGCAGTGCGGCGGCAATGTCATCGCTCGAGATGCCCTTTTGGCGGAGGAAAGCGATCCGCTCGCTCAGCGGGGTCGACTGAGTGCTCTCGTGAGTGAGGAACGCAGCGACACGCTCGACTGAAGCAGAATTGAGCGTGGCCGTCGGTCTGGCGCTGCCGCCGACGACGTCGGCGGTCATTGTGACGAGCTCAATACGACGCCCGGTCAAGAAAAAGCAGAACAATTTCTTGTGATGTCGCCTTCACTCTACTCAAACCCCAACTGCTCCCCGATCGACTTGCTGCCCAGTTGCTGCGCCAGCAGCTCGGAGGCCATCGTCGCGTTGCCGCACGCGTTGCACACGCGCAGCATTTCGCTCCACACGATGAACGGCCGCGGCGAGGCTGCCTGCTCAAAGTAGCGACGTGCGCCCTGAAAATCGCCCGCGTGCCCGCAGATGTTGATGAGATCGCGCAGCGCGCGCGCATCCGAGAGTAGCGCACGCGCATCCGTCGCCGACGCGTTCGCCACCGTGTCGAGCACCCAGTGCGCGTAAGCACGCGCCGTCGCCGCCAGGCGCGCGCCGTCGCGGGCGTCGCTTGCCGCCTGGCTGCATGCTCCAAGGAGGCGTTTCGCTAGCGGCCGGTCGAGCACAAGCATGGGCGAGCGCGCCTCAATCGCCGCACGCGCTCCCTCAATGGCATCCAGCGGACGACCCAGGGCGCAGTGCGCGCTCGCCAGCAGCGTCAGAGAGCATGCATCCACGTCGACGCCATAGGCCCGCATCCGCCGATGGTACGCTCGCGCGCGCTGCGGCCGTCCAGCGCTCACGGCGGCGCGAATGAGCGCGTTGAACGTGTACACATCCGGTGCGAGCCCCTGGGCGAAGAGCTGCGAGGCGAGACTCTCTGCATTGCACAGTTGCGCCGGCTCGCAGCGCGCGAATCCGTCGATAAGGATGTTGTACGTGCGCGTCGAGGGCGGGCCGCCGGCCGAGACGAATGAGTTGAAGACCTCGAGTGCCGCGGTGAGCGAATCGCTCTGGACGAAGCCGCGCACGAGCACATTGAGCGTTCGCTCCGTCAGTTTCATCCCGCGCGCAAGCATCGTGTCGAGCACCTCGCGCGCCTCGCCGGCATCTCCCAACGAGATCAGGATCGTGAGCAACACGTGGTACAGCGGAAGATCGAGTGGCGCACCTGATGAGGAGGGTCGTCAGAGGTCAACAGAGGTCATCAGAGGTCATCAGAGGTCATCAGAGGTCATCATAGGTCATCAGAGGTAGATCGGTAGATCGAGTGGCGCACCGGACGCGCCCAGCCGGCGTGCATGCGCGAGCGCGAGGGGCGCGTGGCCGTGGCGCATGAGCGCCGTGAGCAGCACCGCGTGCGTCTCATTCGACGGTCGCGCGCCCGCGGCACGCATCGACGCCTCTAGACGCACAGCAGCCTCCGCGTGACCGGCCGCACATAAATCCTTCATCAGAGCGCTGTACACGTTCGGGTTGGCGGCGAGACCGCACGCGTGCAGCCGAGAGACGAGCGCCTCGGCCTGCGAGAGCTCGCCTGCTTTGCGGCATGCGCCGACCAGCGAGAAAAAGGTGCCGCGCCGCACAACGATGCCCGCGTCAGCAAAGGCGAGCGCGAGCTCGACCGCAAGCCGCCGCTTGCGCGCAGACCATTGCGTCGGGATCGAGTCGATCAGATCGGAGGCGTCATTTGGCGCGAGTTTCACACCCGCCGCGCGCACGAGCCGAGCGACGCGTCTCCTTGGCCTGGAGGCGAGAGCCGCTACAGTCATGTTGGCCGCCGCAGCCGGTTTGCGCAGCACTGCCGTGCGGAGACGAACGAGCGGTGGAGAGAGCTTCGTCGACTTAGGAATGCCGTCCGCAAATCGCAGCGATGACATGACGAGCGCCGGCGCCGGGCAGAGGAGCGAAAGGACCACGAGCAAAGCCGCTACACGCCGCACGATCACCGCGAGCATGGTGATTGCAACCGCGCAAAGAAAGGAGCATCCCCTGTGTTCCAAGTCAAGTCAAGTGTTCCACACCTAAACCTTGTGGCGTGAATGAGGGCTCCCCGAGGTGGCCCGGTAGTGGCCCGGCCGAGCATGCATGCATTACGTCTGAGCACCATATGCGGAAAGGGGCCGACGCCACTTCCGAGCGCACGAGGTGATGAGAACAGCCGATAGAGCGAGAAATCTCCGTCGACCCTTTTTAAGCAAGGGGTTCTTTTGGTTGAGTCGGCCGCGGATTCGGTCGTCGCGGTCGTGTTGGTGGGTTGGGATGGATGTGAGGTTCGTCTGTGTGATCTGTGTGCCCGTGTCCCGTGTGAACGTTAACACGACAGACGCGACAACCGGTGCTACGGCACTCGAGTCTCGACCGGCACTCGTAATGTGTAAGAAGTCACACAGACACACATTCGCATTCACACACACACATTCACACCATGGCGGGTACCGCGCGGGGGCGTGTCCCGGCTCCCCTTCGTGTACCAGAAGGGAAAAGTCCACGAGGCGGCCCGCACCCATTCACTTGACTCGTGTGAACCCTTTTTTCTCTCACGAATAGCCAGATCGTCGCTCTCATCCGGAGCGGCGCTTTGGGAAAATCATTTTTCCGAAAACTTCGGCCAACCCATTCACGGGAGGGGTGCGACATGCTGAACGAGAATGTGCGCCTTGCAATATGCATCGGGCTGGTATGGACGCACCCCCGGCGCTGCGCTCAATGAAGCAGCCGAGCTCAACTGACGGAGCGATCTCGTACCACTGTTCGCAGTCGATCATAGGCAGCTTCAGCTATGTGTGCGGCATCATGGCGATCGCACTGCCGGCCTTCTGGGTTGAAAATAAGCGAGGGGGCGAGCCCTACCCCCAATGGGCCGACCTTTGCTTCCTGGGCCTCTACTTCGTCGGTCAGACCGGCGCGTTTGCCTTCCCGCTGATCGCCTCCTGGTATGGTCCCACCTCCATCCTCCTGCCCGTCTATCAGGCCTCCATGCTTCTCTGGAACTTGCTGTTCATGAGCGCGTTCGGCATGCAAGCCTTCAAGAAGAATCAAAAGGTGGGCACCGAGGTGATCGTCGTCGCGACGGTCATGCTCATTGATGCAGGCCCAATGCCGAGCAAAGCTCAGGACGCGGCGGCGTTTGCCAGCTTCGGCAATAGCACGCACACGGTCATATGGATGGGCGTACTCGCTGGCCTGTGGCTGTGGTCGACGTATGGTATGCTGCGTGACACGTGCTGCGGCGCAGAATACTCGAACACCGTGCTCATGTCCATCTACGTAGCCGCTCAGGGCATCGGCACCTCCTCAACAACCTCTCTGGGTAAGCTGCTCTCACTCGCAGAGGGCTCGTCGTTCATGCTCGTGGGTGTGCTCTATGGGCTCACGGGCGCCACCAACACGTACTCGAGCGTGATTGCGGCGAAGAAGCTCAACCAGGCAGATTTCATTCCATTCGCCGCGGTGGCGTCGTTACTGCTCAACCAGGTGAGTGGCCTTCTCCTGTGGGAAGACTGGCGCACGATCAAGCTGTGGGTCTCGTACATTGGCATCCACATCCTCATCGTGCTGGGCATCTATGACCTCTCGAGCGCGGGCGCGGACGTCATCGACTATGCGGCGCAGGCACGCCGGAGCATGTCGGGTCGCTTTACCCTCCCCGAGACCGAGAGCAGGCGCGAGGACGCTAGGTTGACGGCGAAAACGCGCTGGTTTGTGGCCCTGTCAGCAGCTTCAAACGGCAGCAAGGCCTCGGCGCCTGCGCCCGCCAGCGCGAGCGCGCGAGAAGCCATGTTATGAGCGCGCGAGGACCCGAGGGGATGCGTCACGGACAGACGGGAAGGACTTACTCTTGCCTATTCAGAAGGCTGCAGCTGGTCGGGTATACTACGGGTACCATACTTGATACTACGTTCACCCGAACTCTACAACAGTCAACACTGCATATGTGAGATATACATTTGTAACTTACCAAGTTACCCGCACATTGGCAGGACTGAGTACTGTACATGTACTGTGTGTCGCAAGACGTCATTCAATTCCCAAACAGGTAGGGTTGGGCCCTTATAAACATGAAAAATAGTCGAGACCACGTCCCCCTTGGGTCAACCAATCAATTCCCAAACCATGTCCCAAACAGGTGTAGGGTTGGGCCCTAATACACACATGAAAAATAGTAGACCACTCCCCCTTGGGAGCTTGGATCAACCAATCAATTCCCAAACAGGTAGGGTTGGGCCCTTATAAACACATGAAAAATAGTAGACCACTCCCCCCGCTTGGGTCAACCAATCAATTCCCAAACAGGTGTAGGATTGGGCCCTTATGAACACATGAAAATAGTAGACTACTCCCCCTTGAGTCAACCATTCAATTCCCAAACAGGTGTAGGGTTGGGCCCTTATAAACTTGAAGAATAGTAGACCCAGAGTAGACGCTTGACCACTCGGCACTCCCCCTTCGGCTTCGCCCTGTTGTTCGGGTCCTCAAGCGTGTGAGATCAACACAACACCCGTCACGCTCAATGGTAGGCCAATGACGACGGTCGAGTGCACAACGACAAACTGCACGTCCACGCAACACAAAAATCTGAGACCCCTCTCCGTTCCCACTACACACACAACCCGATTCTATTTCGGGATACATTCAAACATGTGACCTGAGTGCTGAGATCTTGCTGGACCTCTTGCCATCTAGCGAGCCCACTGAGAAGGTATCAGCAGATTACCTGACTCATCTCGCGACACTGTGTACTCCGTAGTTTTCTGTACTATATGTCGTGCGCTCGTGCGTGCTCACCTACGCGCAGCGTTGCTGCTCCAAGTCCGTAGCGATCTGTGGAATGACTGTGCCGCAAAAGTACGGTTTGTAGGTGCTCGTTTTGTAGGTGCTCGCGGCTCGGCTCGAGGATGCATCACCGCATGCACATTCTGTCCACTGCTGCAAGACGACCGTGCTTTTGTTTATGCTTTTGTGGGCGTCTGTGGCTAAGCCGGCCAGGCGGCTCGCGCCGCTTGCAGCGCTGCTGCCGCAACCAGGTTTACGGCGGTATTGCCCATGGCGGCTCAGGACGGCGCGCACGGTTTGCAGGTGCTCGAATTGGCGGTCGCTGCTCGGCTCAAGGGTGCATCCCTCGGACCACTCGTTCCAGGCTACGATGAAGACCATGGCAGTTAAGGGCCGGGCGGTACGATTTCGCTCACGAGCGTGGTCGAGCGCCATGGTGAGCGCGGCGTCGAGGCGCGGATGAAAGGAGTCAGCTTGGTTCAGCATGCGGGCACTGTGGGGCCTGATGCCCATACGAGGCGTGTTGTCAAAGTCGACGATAAGTCCCGGGTGCCAGGGCACATGCGCCGGCAGCCACGTGGGCTTTGGCTCTAATTTGAACTGTGTTGTATGATTGACCGAGGAGTGCTGTCTCCAGTGACGACCAAAGTCTTGCACTGCATTGGCCCACGGCCTGAGCTTCGATGAGATGTCGACGGCATTGTACTTCGAACGGCCGTCATGGTGATGGAATTGCAGCAGGTGAAGCCCAGTGAGCCCCGCATCGACAGCCCAGATCTGGAAGAGGCGCATCATCTCGTCTAGCGCCGCTTGCGCATCCCCGCTCTTCTGGTTGGCCTCGTAAATGGCAAAGACCGGCTTGCCGTCGACCTTGTGGTAATTGCGATGCATGAAGAAGCGAAGCAGGTAGCGAAAGTGGGGCTCCCATCCCGGACGCTCGTAGTTCTGGGGCACTTGGGTCGCGCCCAGGCGCAACCTCGAAACGCGTCCGTGCGGCCAGACCCACTTCCACACAAACGCCTCGTTGGCCCACACGAAGTAGAATGGGAGATTAGGCTCGCCATCATGCTCATCCAGCAGTTTCAGCAACGTCTCGTCCATGTCTGCCCCATACCGCGTACCATTGACAATCAGGGCGTCATCAAGACTGGCACCCCATGCGGCAGGCCTTGTGAACCAGAAGTGGTAGTACGCAAAGCCGTGGATGCCATATTCCCTCGCGAGCAGAGCTTGCCGCCGACGTATCCTCTGGTCGTTCAGGTCGTACCATCCCAGCCCATTGGGTGGCGGCAAAGGGAGCGGAGTCTTTCCGCGAAGTCTGTTGTTGCCACCATGTGCGCGCACGTGGTTGCATAGAAGCTCCCAGTCCGTGAAGTTTGGGCCGAACCAATAGTCATTGAGCGGTGTCTGATGCCACTGCGGAAAATAGGCGGCAAAGAGCTGCACCTCAGGCACTTGCGGCATTTTGGACAGCGACGAGATGGCGAGGAGACGCAGACCGAACATTTGAGCCGAACACGGAACAGGCTAGCCGGAAAAACGGGAGCAAAACGCACGTGTTTCGGCGCTGAAGTTCAGCGCGCATGCATGCCGGGCAGAAAGAAACCCCACTATACCACTCTAATTGTCTTTGCCGTGGGCTCGGCTCCCAGCCAAAAGGGACAACACAGGGACTAACACAAGACTAAGGCTTGTGGCGACGCCCGTCGATTGTGCTCCCGAAGCCACATAGAAGCCACAACTGTGTGTGGAGGAGGGAGTGACGACAATTATGCACACAGGAAGAAAGAAGGCCTTGCCTTGCCGTGCCGTGTGCTTTGCCGCTTGCCGCGGTGATGGCTGCTACACTACTCGAGCTACCTGCGGCGCCCACCATTTTTTGCGTTGGTGCAAGGCCGGTTGGTATTCGCCGGGTCCGCTTTGCCAATCACGCATGCCTCCGCTTGGCAAAAGATCCATGCGACGCCCTCGGGCAGAGGGAACTTATGACGGATTTCGATGGCGCGTGTGTTCGCCGGGTGAGATCCCCACTGCGTCGTATCGGTCGTTTTGCCATTTGGCGACGAGTATTTGTCCAATTTGGGGGGGGGGTAGCGAATGAGCAGCTGCTCGGTCCACGATTGTATCACGTCCGACACAACCGAGTTCCCTAAGCTGTCGTCGTATCGGTACCCACCCCCATCCCGCGCGTAACGGCCCACCTGCAAGTCCTCCATGAAATACAAGCCGCCCGGCCGCACATGTGGCCACAGGGCGTCAAAGGAGCGCATGATCTCAAGGTTCTTATGACTGCCGTCGTCAATGACGGCGTCGAAGGAGCCGCCTGTGGCATTGACCCAAGTCGCAAGCGTATGCTCGTCGGCCTGGTTGCCCACGATGACGTTGATGCCTTGCGACTGTAGCGCAGCGCGATGCTTTTCCACGCAATCCTTGTCCACTTCTGCCTCCCAGAGTTCCAGTTCCGTCTGAGAGAAGAGCTTCCGCCACAGAAGAGCGCTGGCACCCGCGCCGTATTTCATCCCGCAGCCGAGGCCAATTTCGAGCATCTTTGCCGGCCGGTGGCCAACCCGGTGGATCATCGGCAGGAGAAACATTCCGTACATGATGTGGTATTGGTGGCCGCCAGCCATCTGTGGATATGTGACCTTGTCTGTTGGTACCCTCTGTCTGCAGGCCACGTCCTTGACCTCGCCGATGCTCGCACGGGCCCAGCTGTGATCGCTCGTGGCAATGGTCATCACAACTGCGAGGACAGAACCCATATCCGCCTCCTCAACGCCCTGTTACCCCCGTACATGTACCGCGGAGTAGGAAATTATTAGAAATCCTATTGCGGAGCTTGATGATTTGTGATGATAATTACAGCAGAAACTCAAAACATAAACAAATGCGCGCTGCCGACCGCATGCCTACCCGCACACGGCATGGTGAGGCAAACGGCAGGAGGGTTTCTTCTGCTTCAGATTTGTCTTCTCGCCGAGGAGCGAGTTAACAGTGAAGGGCGGTTGGGCTGGGGTGAAGGTAACCCCGGCGAGTGAGGTAAATCAGAAGGGGGCTCGCGCCATGGCGAGCTCCCGCGGCTTTCTAAACATTCAATCCCTTAACGAGCTCACGTACGAGAAGTACTTCCGCTTGAAATTCCATTCGCGACCATCGTTGCATGGTCGGCGCAAGAATGGCCAATCTGGACCTGGAGCCGGTGAGCTCACTCTTACTACGATGTGCCCGGCTTCTTCAATCCCTCTCGCGACAAAGGTCATGTGGTCCGGTCACTGGTCCCCCCGCCGGCGTGCACCGGCGCGACGCGGCACTCGACTCGTGGCCGCTTCATCATATGTCATCGATTTCCGCCATCATGCGCGCGGCGATCTCCTCGGCCGTCTCCTTCCGAGCAGGCGCCGTGGTCGCGGCGGGCGCCTTGGCAAATGGGTTCTTGCCCCCGCCAGAACCATGTGTGCGCGGCGGCGGCGAGGCCGATGCAGGCGCGCCACCACCAAATGGATTGGACGCTTGTTTGGACACCTCAGCGCGCGGCGGCGGGGCGGGCGGCGGCGGGGCGGGCGGGCCACCACCAAAGGGGTTTTGTTTGGACGCCTCGGGCTTCGAGCTATGCCGCGCAAGGGCCACAGCCGGCACAGAGGCTCCAATGGGGTTGGCGGCTGCGGCCGGTCCCGAGGCTCCAAAAGGGTTGGCGGCCACAGCCGGTGCGGAGGCTCCAAAGGGGTTGGCGGCTGCGGCCGGAGGAAAGGGATTGGAGGCGACGGGAGGAGGCCGCGCCCGTGCAGGCAACGAGACGTCGCCAGAGCCAAAGAGCGCCGCGGCGGCATCCTCCGCGGAACGCGCCGGTACCGGCGGCTTGCTCTTGGCCGCGGAGGAACCAAACGGGTTGGCAGCTGGTCGCTGGACTGGCTTGGTGGGCATCTCGACGGCGTCCTCGTCGAAGAGGTCTTTGGCCATCTTGAGCGTATCGGGCTTGAGCGACAGATCCTCGGCAGTGTCTTTGGCCAGTGCGATGCTCTCGTCCGATAGGGCGAGGGCGCGACGCAGCGCCTTGTCGACCTCGTCCTCGTCGTCCTCGTCGTCGGCGCCACCAGCAACAACGCCAAGCCCATATTTGGAGACGCGACGGAACAGCGCATCGGCATCCGCTAGGGCGGGGGCATCCGCATCGGCATCCGCATCGGCGAACAGGGCCTCGGCAGCTCGTAACGGCTCGCCAAGATCGCTCTCGGCCTCGCTGTCATCATCGGTGCCCGTCGACCCCACCGCCGCAGGGCCGCCGGCCCGCGAGGGCGTCGGGGGCAGCATGGCCTCGAGCTCCTTGACGCGGCGCTCGAGCTCGGCGACGCGACGGGCCGACTTGGCCGCCTCCGACTCGCCCTCCGCCTTGGCCGGGGAGGTGGCCAGCTTTGGTGCGGAGGCGGCCGCCTTGACTGGCGATGGCCTTTGAAGCTCCTCTGCGACGGGCTCGCCAAAATCGCCCACCTCTTCGCCAAAATCGCCCACCTCGGTCGAGGCCGCATGCGCCGTACTGGGCACATCGAGCGCCGTCTCGGCGCTGGGCTCGTCGTCGAGTGGCTCGCCAAAATCTCCAAAAGAGGAGGTCGCCTCGGCCGCCGCCTTCCGGATCCGCGACAGTGGCTCCGGCTCCTCCTTCTCTCGCTCGGGCCCCTCTTGATCCGCCTCCTCTGGCTCGGGCTCCTCTTCCGCCTCCGCCTCCTCCGCCTCCTCCGCCTCCGCCTCCTCCTTCGCCTCCTCCTCCGCCTCCGCCTCCGCCTCCGCCTCCGCCTCAGCCTCCTCCTTCGCCTCCGCCTCCGCCTCCGCCTCCGCCTCCGCCTCCTTTGCCTCCTTCGCCTCCGGCTCCTCCGGATCCACCTCCGCCTCCGGCTCCTCCGCCTCCACCTCCACCTCCGGCTCCTCCGGCTCCTCCTCCGCCTCCGCCTCCTCCGCCTCCTCCGCCTCCTCCTCCTCCTCCGCCTCCGCCTCCTCCGCCTCCGCCTCCTCCTCCGGCTCCGACACATCCCCGTACCCCTCCACCGCCTCTGCGGCCTTAAGCCAGCTCTTGGCGGCGCCGGCGCTGTTCGGCGAGTCCGCGTCGGCCTCGCTGCGCCTGGGCGGCGTCTGATTCGGCGGCGTCTTCCTTCGGAGGGCCGCCGAGAGCTCCGCTGCCTTCTTGGCCGCAGCCTCGGCCTCCGCTGCCCATGTCCCAGCTGACTTCTGGCGCTCGACGCTGCTCCGGCCGTGGCGCACCTGGGCGAGCTCAGCCTGTGAGGCTGCGAGCTCCGCTTTGAGCGCCTTGAGGCGCGCGCGCTTCTCGTCCGACACGTCCTTGTCACCCTCCTCTCCAGGAGCTGTCGGGATGGTCGGTGCCTTCGGCGACGACGCGGAAGGAAGCGCCTTGCCTCCCCATGGAAGATCCTTCCGTTGCTCGTCGGCGATGCGTTGATCACGCTCGCTGAGCAGCGCCCGCAGGCCCGCGACGAGATAGCCAAACTGCTCCTCATCCACGCAGCACAGGTCGAACGATGTGCGCGCGCCCTCCAGCACGAGCGAGAGCGACAGGTGCACCGCACCGTGCGCATCATCGTGCGCTCGCTGGAAAGTGGCGGACTCGCGACCGACGAGCAGCCCCGTGACGTCGCGTATTTGCAGCACACGGCCTTCGCTTTTGCGCTTGAGCGCCGCCAGCCCGTGGCGCTGCCATGAAAGCTCAGCCTCGTTTATTGAAAGGCGGAGCAGTGTGACCGCCGGCTTGGACGACTTCGAGCTGAATTTTATCACGTCGCAGCCGCGTTTCAGCAGCGCGATCCCCTCCACCGCGGCCTCGCTCCGAGCTTTGAGCGGCATCGACAACACTCACCCGTTCTCGCCTGGAAGGCCCACACACAAGTTTCTTCTAATTTTGGAAGTCGTGCCTGTCATGCCGTCGAACTCTCAAAAGGGTCTCAACTACTTAACGAGGCACCTGTGAGACGTACTCACGTCTTCATGTCGAACCAGATCGTGCCGGCGAGCAGCGTGCGCAGCCGCTCGCTCTCCGCCTCCGCTTGGCGCAATTGGAAGCGGAGCTCATCGCACTGCCTCGCCTCGGCATTCTTGGCGTGCTCCGCCGCTGCGCGTGCGCGCCGTGCTTCCTCGAGCTGCGATCGCAAAGTGGCGTCCTCTCGCATGGCCGTGCGGTGGCGATCGAGTGCCGTTCTCAGCGCCGTGTTCTCGAGCTCGAGTTCGATGATTGTGGCGCGCGCTGCCGCCAGGTCCTGACCGAATCGCGCATTCGTGCGGCTCGCCCGCGCGGCTGACGTGAGCCTTGCCGCGGTGCCTCTGGCGGTGCCATCTTCGACACTGGACGGAACGGCTATGCTGCTGCTGTGCTGGTGCTGGCCCTGGTGCTGGTGCTGGTGCTGGTGCTGCTGGTGCTGGTGCTGCTGGTGCTGCTGGTGCTGCTGCTGCTGTTGCTGCTGTTGCTGCTGGTGGTGCTGCTGCTGCTGCTGTGATGATCCGAGCTCATCCACTCGCCGTTGCAATGCCATGAGCTGCGCGGGCAGCGACGCGACTTCGGCAGGGATCACCAGCTGAGGCGTCATCGACACGCCCTGTACGCCGAATATGCCGGCACGCTTGAAGCTCCCGTCCGGCAGCGGCGTCTGTCGGCCGCTGCCTGGCATGGGCGTTGGCAGCGTCGGAGTTGGCACTGGCAGCGGCAACGGGGTACCGTATGCGATGGACGGACGGTTATTGACGAGACGTCCGACCGCTTCGTGCGCTGCATAGGCCTCGTCCAGGAGCGCATTGAGCTGCTCCTCCGCAAACTTGGTAGCCGCCAGTGGGGTCGGCTGCATGTCAGTGTTGACCATAAAAGCGGTCGGCGCACCCTCGCACAGCCGCGAGCGCCACAAACACGAAATTTTTCTTGACACCCGCGCCATCGCGGCAAACTTGACACAAAACCACATGCAATTGAGGGAACATGGGAACATGGGGATGTGCCGGGTGTCAGAAGGAACAATCGCCTTCCAGAAAAGGAAAAAACCCTCTTGACAAAATGCGATCCGGGCGCGGAGTCCAAAGCATGATGCCCAACATCCTCAGCGTCACTGAGCACATCGCCGACGCTCTCGGGCATGGCGTGGACGACGAGGCGGGCGAGTGGTGCGATCACCGCTGGAGTCATGTGCTGCATCCCGACGCGACCGATTGGCGCTCAGAGCTTTTGGAGAGAATCAAGTCGAGGAGCGATTGGCCCGGAGATGGCACTCGGGAGCGGGAGGGGCTGGAGAGTAAGCTGGACGAGCAACTTTCCATGGAGGGCCTCAATTTCCTACGCGGGCGCGCCCAGCAGCTCATGAACATGTACTGGGACGACCCCGACAAGCTTTCCTTCATGTGCGTGGATTTTCTCTCGCCAATGATTGCCGCCCTGGAGTGCCGCCCAGTTGGAGCGCCGTTCTGAGTGCCATTGCTTGCGGTCCTTGCGGTGCGCAGCGACGAAGAGGTCGATCACTTTTCCGACCTCTGGCTCGAGGTGGTCGTCCTCGACAGCCTCGTGGAGCACATCGTGGACAGTGACATTGACCCGAAGTTCTCGTGGGAATCATTTTACGGCCGGGGCATGCCTGAGCGCGCCGCCCAGCTCCCGCTCTCGGATGCGCCGCCCACCGAGGCCGAGCTCGAGCTAGGTATAGGGGAGGCCAGTCAGAGTAACCGGGTAACCGGGTAACTCGTCGGAGTTAGGGTTAGGGGTAGTGCGATTGAAGTCAATTTTGCGATCAGGGTCACCAAAAGAGACCCAGGCCTTCGCGTCCCAGATCCCTTTGATCAGATCGGACCGGGTGAGACCCGGCCCATGATCAGTAGACGATCGAACCGGTAGCGACCAGGCATGTGATCGAGGAAGATGATGCGTACCAGAGGTGAAAGTCGTGAGACCCGGTGTATCATAGTTGATAGTATGATCGATGGTATGCCCAGATGGCATCTGCCAGATCGGGCCGGTCCTACTGCTACTCCTAGCCGGACCGGCGCTATGATCGATGGTATGCCCAGACGACCGGCCCTAGCCGGGCCAGCCCCCACAGGGACTCGAACCCTGGACCCTACCGGGTGAGAGCCGGTTAATCCTGACGACCTGACCAACTTCTAGACCGATCGAGGGAAGTATGTTCGTGTGCTGACCTTCAACGTTCAAGAATCTCATCAGTACTTATATTATATTGTCATTTTCTGAAGTGCCTGAGCTTCAGGGCATGCGTATTGTGTCGCCTGGTGCATCATCGAGTTCTTGCACCACCCCAGTTCCTGGAACACGCCGGCTGAACCATCCCCTGGATTACACATGTACCCTAACCACCCCTACGCTCGTATTTGTGAGGAGATGTCGGTCAGCAGAATCTGGAGCTGCGACTGCGTCTGCTGCAGGTAGCCGAAGGAGCTCTCGCGCTGGATCGTGTCCATACCGCCGCACAGGTATGCGTGCTTGAGGACAGCCTGCACGTTGGCGCGGTCGAGGTGGTTCTTGACGAGCACCTTCTTCAGCATGTGGCGTGCCTGGATGTCGTCGACGACGTCCTTGGGCACCTGCAGGCAATGCGAGGCAAGGAGCGACGATCAGATGCAGGCAGACAGATGCAGGCAGATGCACTCAGGTGCACTCAGGCGCAATCAGATCCCCAAAGCGGCACCTCAAGTTCCGCGTAGCTCGCGAGTTGTTGCATCGTGTCCGGCTTGTCCGCAAAGAAAGCTTGGCGAGCAAAGAGTTCAAAGATGATGAGACCGAGGCTCCACATGTCAATAGCGCACGTCGCGCGCATGCGCTCGGTCTGCTTGCTCAGCACGGCGCGCGCGAGCTCGGGCGAGCAGTAGGCAGGAGAGACCCGCATGGAGACCGGCTCGGAGGCGCGGCGCGCATTCTCAAAGTCGATCGCCTTCCATTTGAGTCCGAAGAGCACAAAATTATGCGGCTTCAGGTCGCAGTGCACCACGTTCTGCGCAAGTGCGCAAGTGCGCACGCCGCGGCGATCAGTGGCGATCAGTGGCACTGAGTGGCACTCTGTCACACTCAGTCGCACTCAGTCGCACTCAGCAGCACTCACCTGGGCATGCATGTGCTGCACCACGTGGCTAATTCGGTCGACGATGAACTTTCGCTCATTGCGCTGCAGAGGGCCACGCTTGAGGTAGTCCGCGAGCGAGCGTTCCCCGTACTCGAGGACGACGCAATGCGCCTTGTTGTTTGGGTCCTCGTAGTAGTCGATGAGCTCGACCACGTACTCTGAGCGCAGCTGCTTTAGGAAGGAGACCTCGCGCCCAAAGCTCTCCTTGCTTGTCATGAACTTGAGGGCCACCTTCCTCTCCGTCTTCATGTCGATCGCGAGCTTGACCGAGTTGAGTCCGCCCATGCTCGCCGTCTCCTCGAGCTTATACCTGCCCTGATACAGGTCAGCGGTCGAGTACTTACCGGTGCCGAGGCCGCGCAGCGAGGAGATGGCGGCGACGAGCTTCTTGCGAGGGCCGAGGGCTGTGATGCCCATCTCGCGTAGGTCGTCGACGGAGAGCTCCACCAGTGTCTCGAAGTCGACCTCCTGGCGCACGAAGACGCGCGTGTACTTGCCAAGTCCGAGGCCCTCGAGCCAGGGGATGAGATCGTTGCCGGTACCGCTCTCACTCGCGTCGCGCACGGCGCCCCGTCGTCGCATGCGACGCATCGGATCCTTCTCATTCTTCCTCTCGTCAATGATGCCCGTGTCGAGCGCAAAGAGGTCGGCGCCGCCGCCGAGCCCGCCGAACGTGAACATGAGCGAGCCGTGCATCGCGCTCGCGTGCCGGTAGCGCGGCAGCGGGATCGTGCCGGCCACGTTGGGCTTCGACCACGTCATGGTCCCCGTGTCGAGCACGTGGAGCTTGGACGACGCGTGGCTGCGGCCGTGCAGGGACGCGTACGTTCCATGGCGTAAGACCTCGCGGCAGCCGCCGAAGAGGAAGAGGCACTGGCCAACGAGCTCGGCCGTGTGCCCGAAGAGTGGGCCGGGCGGCAGGCCGCTTGTGGGTGGCTCGATCCAGCTCATCGAGAGCGTGTCGAGCACATAGAGGTCACGGAAGATCTTCTCGTTCGCTGCGCCTCCGTAGACGTACACGAGGGCGCCGAGCGCCACGGCGGTATGCCCGACGCGCGCCGCGGGCGGCGCGCCGTTGATGTACGGGCGCGACCAGGAGAGCAGCGCCGTGTCGAGGATGTGCGTCTCGTTCGAGTAGCCGTACCGGATGCCGTACCCGCCGTAGTAGTAGATTCGGGTCGAGCCGACGCCCGTGCCTGTGTGACCGACGCGCGCGAGTGGAGCGGTGCCCTCGAGCGAGGGCAAGCTCCACGAGCACCTGATGAGGATGGTCATCAAAGGTCATTAGAGGCCATCAGAGGCCCTCAGAGGCCCTCACAGGCAATCTGTGATCATCAGAGGTCCTCGAGATCAAAGCGAGATTCAAGCGTACGTCTCCGTGTCGAAGATGTGCACTTCGTTCCCGTCGTGTTTCCCATCCGAGCCACCGAAGACGAAGAGCTCGGTGCCTACGAGCGTGGCCGAATGGCCGCACAACGCGAGGGGCGGCGTGCCGCCCACCTGTGGGGAAAGGGCGCCGTAGTGAGCACTTGCATGCAGGGCTCAAGGAGCGCGAGGGGCGGCGTGCCGCCCACCGTCGGCACCGTCCATGCGGCCGCCTCCACGTTGTAGATGCGCACGTCATTGAGCGCCTTGTCGTGCGCCGCACCGCCGAGCATCACAAGTTTGTGGCCGACCGTCGTTAGAGTGGGCGAGACGCGCGGGGAGGGGCGGCCGCCCTTGGCACCAAGCGTGGCCCAGTTCATGGTCACGAGGACATGCACGTCGTTCAGGCACGTCTTTCCGTCGTGGCCGCCGAAGATGAAGACCTTGGTCCCTACAAGGGCAGCCGCGTGCCCCACGCGCGCAGTCGGGGTCACGCCGTTCGGAGTCGGTTCGGTCCAGAACATGCCCGGGGCATGCAAGACAAAGAAGTCATTCAACGGCCGGCCGCCTGACGAGGACGGCAAGCAATGGAAGTCAGTGGCACTCAGTGGCACTCAGTGATACTCAGCGGCACTCAGTGGCACTCAGTGGCACTCAGTGGCAAGCAGTGGCAAGCAGTGGCAAGCAGTGGCAAGCAGTGGCATTCGGTGGCCATTCGGCTCGCACCGCCGACGCCGCCGAATAAAAGCAAGTTGGAGCCTACGAGCGAGGCGGTGTGGCGTGAGCGCGAGATGGGAGCCTGGCCGTCCGCCGCCACCTGCGTCCAGTGCAGCGCCTCGATCTCGAGCACATGCATATCGCGAAAGGAGCCCGAGTCGGTCGCGCCAAAGACAAAAAGCCTATCGCCTACCAGGGTCGCTGTGTGGCGTGAGCCAGCCAGGGGGGCGCGGCCGGAGACGGCAGCCTTGGACCAGTTCATCGACTCGGTGTCGAACATGTGCAAGTCGGAGAGCGAGCGGCGACCATCATGCCCGCCAAAAATGTAGATCTGCCCAAGGGTCAGGCAGGCAAGTCGACCCTCAGCGGCAATCCAAACAGCGAGCGCGGGAGGCACTGGCCGTCAGAGAACCTCCGAGAGAGGCTCCCAGAAGGAAGTCCGTGGCAATCCGTGGCAGTCGTACTCCTAAGCACTCAGAAGCACATCGTGGCATGCTGCACCTTGCGGCTCTGGTCAACCGCAGACTCGACGAGCGTAGCGGAGTGGCCGAAGCGCGGGAGAGGCGGCTCGCCGGAGACCTTGGGCAGGTACCAGGTGAGCGTATCGGTCTCGAGGATATGCAGCTCGTTGCCGCCACCCACCCCGCCGAAGACGACCATGTTCGGGCCCACCGCCGTCGCCGAATGGCGCGAGCGCGGCGAGGGCATCTGGCCGTGCACCACCGGCCTATCCCACGTGATCGTGGCCGTGTGAAGCGTGTGCACGTCGTTGAAGGAGACGGTCTCGTCGCCGCCGCCAAAGATGTACAGGTGCACCCCGATGAGCACCATTGTGTGCCCATTGCGCGGCGATGGCGCGATGCCGTGCTTCTGCGGCTGCGCCCATGTGAGCGCGAAGAGCAGCGGCTCGTCCTCGCGCTCTGCACTGTCCGGGGCGCCACCTTTGACAAGGCCGAAGCACCGGCCGAGCAACGTATCGCTGCCGACGGTGCTAATCACCGTGTCGAGCAGTGAGGTGGGTTTGCTGCGACGGGGCTTCAGGAACGGATTCGTCTTCTGCCGAGGCTGCAGGAAACTGAAGATGCCTCCCGAGCGAGGCTTGCCAGGGTTGGCGGACTCGATCTGCAGCGCGTGGCTCTCATCGAAGTCTTCCTCCTCGTCCGCTGGCGGCACATCGGCCGTGGATGAAGTGGCTGCCATGTGAGCAGCGAAAAAAATGCTTGATTTCATATGAATGAGCGCCGTCGCGGGCATACCGCGAACGTGCCTCATACAACATAAAAAATCTGAAGTCGCAAGCCTCCCCCACCAGGCCCCTGCGGCCTTCCAATCCAATCCTCTTCCCTGAAGTCGCAAGCCTCCCCCACCAGGCCCCTGCGGCCTTCCAATCCAATCCTCTTCCCGGCATCGCTCGCTCTCATCTCCGCTTCGTCCGCCTCTCCTTGGCCGCCGCGGCCCTTTCCGCCGCCTCCTGGAGTGCCTCCCGCGGGCCACGGAGCAGCAAGATCGCTTTGCTTGCCTCGAGCGCGAGCGCACCGCTAGCATCTGCGCCGCCGGCCGCCTTCCCGTCCGCGCCGCCGGCCGCCGCTGCCTTGACCTCGCGCCGACGGCTCTCAAACGTCTGGCGCGCGAGATCGTGCTGTGGGCGCAAGGAGAGGAGTTCCTGCGCCGCCTCGAGGACGAGCGCGTCCTCCGTGGCCACGTCACCGAGCAGACGCACCTGCGGCGTGCCTACTAGCACGGCGCCGCCCGTCGCTTGTTTGAGGGCAGGTGCTTTCTTGAGCGCCTGCATCATGCCCATCACGCGGTCGACGAGCGACGAGGAGAGCGCTGATGATCCTGCGGAGAGCGCGCCGGCACCGCCGCCCGTGGCGCGGAGCGTGCCGCCGGCCAACGACGACATCGTCTTACCACCGAGGCCGCCAGTTGCCGCCATCACTCCACGGATTGAGGAATTCGATGAAGTGGAGGCTGTAGGCGCTGAGGTGGGAGCCGCTGGCATCGTCTTGGACCCGGGCAGACGCACAAGGATGGTGGCATGCGCCTCGACGCACACGCTCCCGGGCTCGGGCGTCACGAACACGTCCACCGCCCGCACGCCCGCCAGTTTCGCCAGCGCCGCCTCGTATCGTCCCCAGTCGAAGCGCTCGAGGGCAGCGTCGAGCTTGAGGACGTGGTCGATGGCCATCACGTTGCCCGTGAGGATGAGCTCGCTGGGGAGCTCGGGCTCATCGTCCTCCTCCCCCTCCTCAACCAACGATTGGCGGGCCGAAGCCGCGGAAGGATCGAGCAGGCTCACGAGGTCCTCGTCGCCTCGGTGCTTGGCCAGCATCAGCGCCGTCGCACCACTGCCCCGATCAATCGCTTTCTGATCGGCGCCGTGCGCCACGAGCAAACGAGCCACATCCCCGTGGCCTTGCTTGGCTGCCACTATCAGCGCAGTGGCTCCACCCGGATCACGACTGTTGACAGCGGCGCCTGCATCGAGGAGCATGAAGGTGAGCTCCACGTCTCCGTGGTAGGCTGCTACGGCGAGCGGCGTGTTCTGGACTGTGTCGACGGCATTGACGTCTGCCTTGCTGGCGATCAACATCCGCACGCGCTCCGTGTTCCTCGTGAAGACGGCCTGCACGAGATCGTTGTCCGAAAGCGACATGGGGCGCGCGCTGAACGTGCGGGCGGCAAAAGCGTCGACGCGTTCGCGAGTCATGTGGGGAATGCGCATGCATTTAAGGAGGAGGGGGGAAGGGGGGGGGGGGAACCTCACTTCAGGACCGGCGTGATTTACATGTATGAAATGATTTGTAACTGAACAAGCTAACCGAGGTAGGGGAGCCATGGTGCCCAATGGGGGACACGCACACGGCCGCCCGTGTCGTCCATGTTGGCCTGGAGCTCTGTCCTCTGAGGCAGTCCGGTGTCGGCGGTGAGCAGCACCTTCGAGTGGGCAAATGCTGGTGCGGCACTCGAAGAGCTGAGGCTTGAGCCACGCATCTGTGGCGACATCACGCACAATGGTGGGGGAGGCACGGTGCCCACTCGGGGACACGGCCGCCCTTGCCGCTGCCGCGACTGCAGCGCCTCCTCGAGCGCCACCGCTTTCGCGAGTGAAAGGGAAGGCGAGGTATACACGATCTGCACAAGGTTCTGAGCTGCCGACTTGGCAACCACCTCGCCGGTCCAGCTAGATGGATCCCAAACTGCACGCAGCCTGGTCGGGTCCGTCAACATCACCAAGGCCTCGGGCTCCACGCGCGCCGACGAAATCGCCAAGTACACGCGGATGAACAGGTCGTTGCGGCCGAAGGCACTGGCGACCGAGAGGATCTCGGTGCTGCCGCCCGCGCGGCGGATCGTGATGTTCGAGTCGAGAATGTTCTGGACCGCTTCGAGGTCGTCCTCGGTCACCGTCGTCTTGATCACGAGCACGCGTAGGATCTTGTCGATCGCTCGCTCATTCTTCCTGAGAACGCTTGCGGAGCGCACTGCAGTGAAGGTTGGGCTCGTCCGATCCTCGTTCGTCGACATCTCGATTACCTCCTGTTCTGCGTGAGCAGCAGCTGCCGTGTGGTTGGGGGAGCAAGCGCGCGAAGTAGCCGACGCGTTCGCGGCCAACCCCTCCGCGCCAACAAACCTCACGACCACCCTCGGTTTCCCTCGCCACCACCCTCGCCACCAGAGCTGACCATTTCAGCGAGACAACGACCGCGAGGCCAGCGGCCCGGCCGGCGACGCAAGCCGGCGAGCCATCGTAACTAATACGCTTTGATACGCTGGCCGCGATGGTGCAAAAGTGCGGGCTGCCACCTGCCGAGATGACTGAAGCGTGTGCGTCACAGCCGGGGTGGCGCTCCTGGCACTGGCCGACGAAAGTCCCCACAGTTCCTTGTGAGTCCCCACATGCACAGTCCCACAGAGAGGGAGGGTCCCAATGCGGAGAGCAAATACCAAAGCCGTCAAGCCGGGCCTTCACGCCTCGACCCGCAGTCGCAGTTCCTCGCCGCGTCGAGCGGCTCCGACGGCAGTTGCCGTGCTGCAAAAACCACCGGTTCGCACCAATTCATATGACAATTGGGGCTTTGGTGCATTGTGCTCCCATGACTTCGTGCGACGAAGTGGAGCACCCCAGTCCAAGGCAGAGCGCACCCTTCGCCTCGCGTTTGCAGCACCGCCACGAGCCCTGTATACGGCATTCTGTCTATCATCATTCTCGTACATGTTCGTCGGCACGCTCATGCTGCTCTGGTTCAATCATCGATTGCCCTCCGTGTTCATCACCTCGGTCCCATTCGGCCTCGACCGATTCAGCCTGCTCCTCGTCGTCCAGGGTCCCGTCTCATGGTGGGCCGATGTTTGGGCTCGTACGCGCCAGTGCAAGGCGCAGCATGTGGCCTACTTGGCTGATAGGCTGCTCGCAACGAGCATGACCATCCTCACGTTCTTTATTGGCAACGTCTGCTGGCGTCCGCACAGCTCACCGGTGCAGCGTGGCCTGGCGGCGCTCTCGCTCTTTGGGCTCGTGCCCTTTGCACTGTCGCAGCGCGCCCTTGCGCATGAGCGCTTTGTGCCGTTTATGGCGTGGCACGTGGCGTGGCACGTGAGCATTCCGGTCGTGGCGATCACGTGGCTCGTGTACACGGCCCATTGGGCACCGCTCCTACCGGGCGAGAGCGGGACCGGCGGTGAGTGAGTGAGCGCCAGACCGTTGAGGCCGGTACCGGTGTCCTCTAGTTTTAAGCCGACAGCCTCCCCGGTGGACCCACGTTTAATTCGAATCGTCCCGACACGCTCGTCCGTTACTCCGATTATGGTCAGAATGGGCGACATGCACCCGCCCGAGACAATTGTGCGTGTACAAGTACTCAGAATGTCTGCGGACTAAAGTAAGGCATGGTGTCATGGACGACCCCCTACGGTCGTTTCGTGTGTAGAGAGACCCACGTCAGCAGCTGCCATCCGATGCAGGTCTAGTCGTCAGCCGTGACAGCCACGGACGAAAGCGGCGTCGCAGTCGAGCGTGGCTGTACTTGCTCAGGGGTTCGGGGTGGTGCCGGCTCGGATGGCAGCGCGTACTGCGTCTCATCTGACCGAGCGCGCCCACGCAGCATCGCCGCCTCTTCGCGCTCGTTGTCCATCTCGCTGAGGAGAGTTGAGAACGAATGTCGGCCCAGCGTGGTCAAGCGGGCAAGCATCACATTCTGAGAGACGGAGTCGATGTCAAAGGTGTTCTGCGCGCGCGACATGAGCGACGTGTTGTCGCGCCGCGCCGTCGGCTGCCGCACCAGCGGCGATCGGCCCAGCTCTTCCGGCGACGAGGCCACAGAGGAGGCATTGATCTCGGACAGCGAGATCCCGGTCGGTGACGCAACCTCAGCAGGTGAGGAGCAACTGCGCCGCACGGAAAGCCGACCCGGCTCGTTGAATGCCTTGATGCTCGCCCGTCTTGAAAGGCCTCGTGCCGGTGCCGCGCCCGATGTACCAAGGCTCCGTCCCGATGGGCTCCGTTCCGACAGAGATCTTTGAGAATTGCCATCGGTGCCGTCTGTGCCCACCCTCGGCACCAGCCACCCGTGTGAATCAGCGTGCGAGAGTCGGGCCGAGCTCGCCCGGCTCAACATGGCGATCTCTTTGCGCGCGACCGCCTGATCGTAATTGTGGCGTGCTCCGAGATCGACCCCGAGATCGACCTTCGAGGTGGTGGTGGAGCGGCGAAGCGTGCTCGGCTTCGGCGGGGAGGCGGAGGCGGAGGTCGGGTCCTGCGGAGTCGCGCCCTCCTCGACGTCGGCATCGTCTGCGCTCGAGATCTCTTCGTGGCTTGACATCCTCGAAAAGGCGTCCTTCGCGTCTGGGGCCGCGAGGGGCGACTGGTAGTAGATGTGGATGTAGGCAAGGTGCAGCATGCGGGGTGCGATGACGAGGACGATGAGCAGCAGCATCTGCAGCCAAAAGGGGCCCGAGAGCAACACGGTGCCCATCACGTTATAGAGGAGCGGCCACGAGAACGAGCCATCGTACTGACGGCTGGGCACGTATTCGAAGATGACCGACCAGACCGCAAGCATCGCGATCATCAGGAACGGACCGAGGAACTCGACGACCGACCATGAGTTGTTCTCGAGGATGAGGCGCACGTTGATGCACACGCACAGCGTCCAGAGCGCGCCGACCGAGAGCTCACTGAGCGAGATGCCCCCGGCGAGCTGGCCCGTCACCACATCGCCATCTCGCCCAAACGAGATCAGCAGGCCCGGCAGGTAGGCGACGAGGGCGGCGGAGTAGATGCCCTCGAGGACCCAGAGGAGCATGCCGCGGTGCGTAAAGTGCAGCCGCGCGATGCCCTGCGTGTAGAGCAGCGGCGAGTGCGCCGAGACGTGCTTGGGCACGTCGTTGTCGAATAGGGGGTAGATGATGATCGGGAGCGAGGTGAGCATGACCGGGTTCAGAAGGTCATTGAAGACCGACGGGAGCAACAGCGTGATTGACGAAGCCGCGAGCGTCTGGTAGAAGAAGAGCGTCATCGTGACGAAGATGTTCTTGTAGAAGGTGTAGTAGAGGAACATGGCGAAGCGCCGGTAGTTGAGCCGGCCGTGCACGAGGAGCAGCGAGCGCAGGAACTGGAACTGGCCGATGGCGAAGTCGGCCGAGTTCACACACTCGCGCCCCTCCTTGCCGATGATGCCCACACCGATGTGGCCCGCCTTGATCATCGCCACGTCGTTGGCGCCATCGCCGATGGCGAGGCAGCAGCAGCCCGGCACGGCGTTCTTGATGAGGTTGAGCATCTGCGCCTTTTGGTCTTTGCGTGCGCGGCAGGCGACCACAGACTTGCTCGCGTCCCCGACCGCCGCGAGCGCCTCGGGCATGAGCGTGCCGCAGTACTCGATTGCCTTCTCATCGATTACCAGGCAGTAATCGAGGGGCGCCTTCTTGGCGGCCGCCGCCTCGGCCACGCCAGAGAGCACGTCGTCGATGTGCTCGCGCAGCTCCGTCCGCAGCTCGAGCAGACCCTCATACTTGGCGTCGAGCGCAGCCGTGTGCCGTCCGATGACCTCGCGCCGAGCGGCGGCGCGCGCCTCCGCCTGCTTGCGCTGCTGCGAGGGCAGCATGAACGAGCGCGCGCACCACGCCCGCCAGCGCGTGACACACGAGGGCGCGGTGAGCGCCTCGTTAGCCTTGTCTAGCTGCAGCAGCTCGCGCTGGCATTCGAGCAGGTCCTCAGTCCGCACGGTGGCAAGCACCGGGTATTCGTCGGACGTGATCTCGAGTACCTTGGCCGACCCCGGCAGGATCTCACACGCGCGCGCGATGTTGACGGCCGTGCCCACCTTGTCGCCGGTGAGCATCCAGATCTTGATGCCCGCGGTGCGCAGGTCCGCGAGGAGCTCCGGCACACCCTGCTGGAGCTTGTCCTCGATGGCCGTGGAGCCTTGAAGGATCAGGGTGGACTCGAGCTCGGACTGCGAGCTCGTGATCTTGTTGGGCAGCCCCTTCTTCATCTTGGCGATCTCGTCGGGTGAGGCGCAGACGGCCTCGTACTGCGCGTGCCACGCCGCGTACGTCGCCTCGCTGATCTCCTTCTTGCCCCAGACGAGCGTCCGCAGCGCAATCTCGCCCCACTCATCGAGGAGCGTCGAGAGCTCCTCTTGCACCTCTTCGGGCGTCGTCTCCTCCACGAGCTCCATCAACTTCGAGTCGGCGCCCTTGCAGTAGAGTCGGATCGCCTCGCCGCCGCCCAGCGCGCGCACGAGCCCCTCGGGCAGGCGCACGAGCATCGACATGCGCTTTCGGGACGACTCATACGGGAACACGTCGAGGATCTGCACGTCGTACGTGACGCCGTCGTGCTTGTCGCGGAGCGTGAGTCGCCCTTCGAAGGTGTTGCGCGAGAGGTACTCGAAGCCAAAGAGCTCGGCGCCCGCCACGAAGGCCTGCTCGTCCGGTGAGGAGGCGGCCAGGTCTTGCTTGCCGTTGACCTCCTCGACCATCACCGAGTGGTTGATCGCCAGCGCGAGGAAGAACTCCTTGTACGCGCCCGCGCGGCTGCCATGCAGCGCGTCGAAGAGCGAGGGCGAGCTGAGCGCCTCCTGGAAGTTGACAAAGGTGGCCGAGCACGGCCGGACCGTGGCCCATGCCGGACGGGGCGCCGTCCGGAGCGCGGGCGGCGGCCTGCCTGGCTGCTTGTTGAGGACCTGCGAGATGGCTGTGTCGCCGCAGCCATAGGTGACGCCGTCGATGAAGCAGCGCATGAACTCCATGTGGTTGGACGTGAGCGTGCCCGTCTTGTCCGAGAAGATGTGCGTCACTTGCCCCAGCTCCTCGGTGAGCGAGGGCGAGTTGACTAGGCAGCACTCATCCTGGGCCTCGTCGTACATGTCGAGGTCGCTGATCATGAAGAGGGACGAGAAGATCTGGATGAGAGGCATGGTCGAGAAGAGCGTGGTCGGGATGAACATGTACACGAGCAAAAAGGTCTGCAAGAAGTTCATTCCAAAGGACGGGAATAGCGCCGTGCTGGGCGCCTCGAAGAGGTACCACTGCTCGGTCTGGGAGGGTCGGCCCGCGCCCCACGCGAGGTTGGCGATCGCTCCGATGAGCGAGATGGAGATGGTGACGCAGAAGAGCACGGCGATGTCCACGTTGAGCCGCCGGAGCGTCGTGGGGAACTTGACCACCGCCGCGCTCGAGGTCGCAAAGTTCGCCTTAGTGTCACGCCCCGTGGCCACCACGAGAGCGTACACCCAACTGGTCGAGCGCAGCTGCGTGCCACGCAGCAGCATGTTCTGCGGCGTGACGAGCACCGGCTCCTGCCCCTCGAGGAACAGGAGGCCCGTGAAGTCGTTCACCTTGTCATTCGGCGGCTCCGCGCGGAACGTCGCGCCGCGCAGCGCCTTCAGGCACGTGGCCGGTTCGGCGTCAGGCATGAGCGCCGCCGCTTGCTTGACGGCGAGGCGCAGCTTCGTGTCGGACTCGCCGTCGAGCGGCTTGGTGCTCACCCAACACTGACCGGGTTCGGGGTCGCACGCGCGCAAGAAGACGCAATCGGCCGGGAACGCCTCGCGGTCCTTGACGCGCACGATGTCGCCTACCTTGACGTCAGCCCACGTGGCACTGCGGAACGCGGCGGCGGACCCAGTGCCGCCGCTGCCCGTGGGCTGGTGCACCCCCTTCGTGGCGAGCGTGTCCGCGCCGCAGCGCTCGACGGGCAGCTTATTGGTCAGCGTGTCCGCGCGCGCGCGCGCGTAGTCCTGTAAACCCATCATCGTGATGTCCATCACCATGAGGATGCCCACGTTGATCCAGATCGTCGAGACGCCACCTGTGAGAGTGATGCTGGGGATGAACTGGAGGGCGCCCGCAACGACAAAATAAATGTTTGTGCACTTGTACCGCGGGTCGAGCACCTCCGAGAGGGTGAGCGGCAAGAAGGTCTTAGGAGTGTATTTGGCTGACGTTGAGTTGTTGTTACAGTACGTCGGGTTGCTGCCGAGTACAATAATGTGACGCGGCATCGAGCCGTATGAGTCTCCGACGGGCTGCTCAGTCGGCGGCGCCACGCTCGCCGGCGCCGGCGGCGTGGAGACCACGGTTACAATGGTCGTCTCCGGCATTCGACACTGGTCGTCTTCGGCATTCGACACTGGTCGTCTTCGGCATTCGACAATGGTCGTCACCGGCACACGCGGGATCTTGGACTCCATCCGGCGCGATCTTGGAATCCTATTCACTTGCGTGTTCATATTCACATTTGCCAACGGCAAGAAACCCGGTCCCGTGGAGACACTCCGAGGAGGGCGCAGACAAAACACACCAAGACCAAACACAGGTGCTCGCGAGTGTGGGAGTTCCCAGGTAAGTGACCGCCAGAAGGCGGGTCGCTCAGCATGCCCGCGCGAATGAACAAGCGAATGAATAGAGGTTGGCCCGCAGCGGTTGCGCCCGGCCCTTCTCCATGCGCATGCCGCCCGAGCCTGATGCGAACGTCACACCCTCCGCGCGAGGCACCGCATTACCACTCGAGTGCCCTGCTGGGCTCTCGCATGCCCGGTACCGGTAGACCAGTCGTAGTGTCGTACCTCCTCCGCCTTCCCTGCTCCCCGCGCCTGCGATGGTGCCTGGCGCGGCATCGAGGCTGCCATCGAGGGCCAGTCGCGGCCTTTGCCACCGCCTTCGCCGCCGCCGCCGCCTTACCTCTCGTTGGCGTTGCACGTTCTCTCCATCTCTCGCTACGACCAGCCCAATCATGCCGATCATGTGGTCGAGATCCCGGTAGCACCACATAAGTTCACCACCCACCCCAATGCCATCGCTTACCATCGCTGAATCCAATCAATCACCCTGGTCTCTCTTGCCTCTCGCGCCACAACTTCAGGCTTATCTGGGCCTGCTGCAGGCGCGCCTCGATCCGGTTGATATCCTGCAATGCTTGTCCGTAGATGCCGCGCTGAACCTCGCCAAGGTGCTGCGTCGCGTCGCTTTTGGAGAAGTCGATGGACGAGAGCTTGTCGCGCATGCGCTTCACCTGCCGAAGGGAGGTGACTTCCGTGCCGTGCGCCGCGCCGCCGACACCGAAGACGGTCCGAAGGCGCGGCAGTGCGCTCGTGTTGAGCGCTTCGACGAGAGGATCGATGCCCGCTTGGTCGAGGTCATTGCCGTCGATAGCGAGCTTCTCGACGTTGGCGAGCGAGTTGGGCATCAGAGCCTGGGTGTGTTGTGGCGTGACTCGATCCCCACATGAGGTAAGGACGAGCAGAGAGGTAAGGAGCAGGGAATCAGAAAGGGAGCCAGCTGGCCACAATCCATAACAATGCAGGCCCGCAGCCGAGCCAAACGCTCCGCGGCTCCGAGTTCAAAACGCGGCCACACACGCGGCAGAAGAGGAGGAAGCTTTTGGCGTCGATGCGGCAGTTCTCGAGTGTGAGCGTTTGGAGCAACGGCAGTCCTGCGGGGCGCACCCGGCTGAGCAGCTCATGCCGATGTACCGCGGCTGACCAGATCGTAGCCGCCTTTACCTCGGCCGCCGCCACGTCTGAGGCAGTGACAGGTGACAGGGCCCACGCAAGCACCTGCAGCGGGTGCGCGCCGCCCTCAGACACCTCCTCGTCGTTTAAGTTGTTGTAGCTCAGATTGAGGTCACGCAGCACGGGCAGCACCGCGGCGCCGCGGCCCGCGTCCGCCACGAACGCACCGCACAAGGTGACGAGACCCTTGCCGCCGTACACATTGTCCATCAACGTGAGCGAGCGCAGCCGCGAGCACAGCGGCAGGGCGCACACAAGCTTGCGAAGCTCGACGTCGCCCCAACGACACTTGTTGAACGCGAGCGCTTGCGCGTGACCGTAGGCGGTGAGCAAGGCATGCTCGTAGAGTCGTAGAACGATCGGACGGTCCGTCTCGAGGCTCAAGAAGCTCGCGCTCAGCCCGAGCGAGAAGTCGTCCATGCTAAGTGGCGGATGGCGGGTGCGTAGCCGGTCGCCTACATCGATAACGGGCGGCCACAGGTCCGATCGGTAGGTCTTAAGCAGGCGCGCCACGCCGTTCTCGAAGAGCTGCCATCCATGCGAAGCGTATCCGGGCTGGTTGAGCGGCACCGAAGTCGAAAGGATGATGACCGTTGTCATCTGATGCGCGTACCAGAGCTCGAGGTCGACGAGGGACGCCTCGTAGACCTTTTGCTCCGCAGGCGTGCGCCGGCCGGTCATGGGATTCGGCTGCGACGGCACACAGCAATCCATGTCAATCAATGTCAATCCATGTCAATCCATGTCAATCAATATCAATCAATGGCAATCAGGCAATCCACATGGCCGGTCATGTCATGGGATTCGGCCGAGGCAGCGAGCAGCACGGCCAGAAGATGCTGTAGCAACCTCTGGCGACCACTGGCAACTGGCTGTGGCTATTCATGCCATGGGGTGGCCATCCGCAGGACTCTCACCTGCAACAGCGAGCAGTATGGCCAGAAGACGCCAAAGTCATCCAGCGGTACCTGATCGTGCCCCCACACGCCACGACGCCGCTTGTCCTGCAAGTCGAGAATGGCATCCGCGAACGCGACGAGGTTGGCGCCCTCTGGGTCCGGCTGTTCGGGGCAGCCGAACAGGTTGAGGCGCAGCGAGGCGGGTGCATGCGAGACGCTATAGATGGCAAGCCGATGCTCCGACACGAAGCCATGCGGCTGCAGAACATGTTCAGACGAGCACTCTCAGCAGTGATCGGAGGCAATCCTTGTGGCAATACTAGGCGATCAGGTGGCACGCGGGTGTGGCATCAGTGGCACTGCTCAGTGGCACTGCTCAGTGCCACTCACCTGGAGCTCGGTGAGCTCCTGTCCCGGGATGAACGCCTCCTCAGGCAGCTCCTGCCGCCTCGGCAGCGCAAGCTCATTCATCATGAACCGCCGGTACGCGCAAGACGCCTCTGTGTTCTGGCTCAGCGCTTGTGCCCCGCGCATGGCCTCTGCGCGCTCGAGCAGCCATGTGCCGCGCACCAGCCGAGAAGGCAACTGTTTCCCGTTGGCCCGCGGCCGTAGGGCGTCGTAGATGGCAGCCGCACTCGTCAGGCGCACAAAGCCGGCCGCATGTGACGAAAAGTCTAAGCAGACCTCACCCATGCTGGCCGCCGCCGCCGTTGGCGACGCCGCCGCGGCCAAGAGGCCGGCGTCTGCTCCAGAGCCTTGCCTAGAACCAGTCGAGGGTCGGGCATCGATGGCCCCTGCTATGGCACTCGCCGAGGCTGCTGGCTTGCTTCGTGGGCTGCTCGTCGCCTTCGAACGGCGAGGGCTCTCGTCGAACCCAGTGAGTTTTGTACTCGGCTCGCCCCAGAGGCCGTACGGGAAGCCGAGGGTCTCATTACCGCGCCGATCGTACACAAATGTCTCCTCACGCAACGAATCTGCGAACCTGAAATGGTGGCGATCAGAAATGGAGACGCCTCCAGCCGGCGCCTGCGGCAATGTGGAGCGCGGCGTTGTGGGGCGCAGCGTTGTGGGCGGTGGCCCCTCCTCTTTGGTTTGCACCGTGGTCATGGGGCGTGGGCCCAGCGCAGCCCGGCTTCGAAGCGTGGCCTCGAGTTGTAGGGCGTACACGTCCAGATCGGGCCGGGCACAATCCCGAAGACTGGTGCGGGTCGCCGGAACGGCCGGCCGAGCACACTCGCGAGTAGTAGCCCGGGTCGCTGGCACGGTGGTCGCGCCGCGGGGCGAGAAGAGTGGCGGCAGCGTCATTGTGGATCTGTTCAACTATTTTCAAAAACATTCGGTCAATTTTTGCATGCGGGTCGGGCAATGAGTCCCACAAGAAAAGTCAAGTCTCGTCAAGTCACAACCCCCCGCCATCTCCGCCCACTCCCTTCCGCCACAGCTGGCTTCCGGAGCACATTCAATTGATGTTGTCTGTTGTTTATGCGCGTGTAGACTTGACTCGAATTGATCTCATCACATCTGGACGTATCTTGCAATGAGAAAAAAAGCAAGACGAGTGGCAATCTTTCTTCAAAGGGGAAGTGAACCCCTTTTCAGCTTAGAATTCCGCAAGATTCCGCAGAAAAGCAGGCTGGACACTCGCAGAAAGAGGGGTGCTCGCGCGCACTACAGCGGTTTATCCATCGGACGCAGTGAAGAGTGTCGACGAGCGAGCTGCACGAGCCATCAAGGCGCATATCGTTCACAGATGAGAGACGTTGGCAGCACGCAAGATTCGCTCGACCTTCTGGCTATCGTCTGCGCGCAGCATGCGCAGGCTCCATCCATGCCAATCATCGTGGTTGCGCCCTGTCCACTCAGGATGCACGAGCGGGACGACGCCGATGAGCAGCCCATCCAGCACCCCGAAGAGAGTGCGAGGAGATCTGCGTGGCTCCCTCCGCCACTGCGCACGGAAGCGAACCTGGCTAGGATCAGGAACCGCGCTCGACGAGGCCGTGTCCTCCCTCCGACGCCAAGCGCTACAGCGTCCGGATTGCTTGCAGACGACGGTGGCTGGCTCATTGCCGACGTAGACGTTGTGACGGGCCACATTGAGTGGCGTTCAACTACGTCTATCGATTGAAAGAACCGAGGCGATCGTTAACGTCTTATTACTAGTTCAGATAGCCATGGCAGCGCCGGCTGTGCGCCACGGCATCGACTGATGCCTCCCCGCAGTATTCCCTGGGCGCATGCGACATCAGAAAATATAATCTAGAGTAGGATGGGGGTATAAGGATGGCTGGGAGCTGTGCGCTATGGATACTATATGGACGCACGGATCACACAAACAACCTCAGAACCGAACGGACTCACCGACGCGCCCGCGTACATGTATGGCCAATGCAGCCACCTCACCACACGTGTCACGGCGGCCGTCTCAAGAGAGGCCACCGGCACAGCAACCGCGACCGGAGCCCGTCGCGGCGCCTCACCACACGTGTCACGGCGGCCGTCTCAAGAGAGGCCACCGGCACAGCAACCGCGACCGGAGCCCGTCGCGGCGCCTCTCTTGCCCTTCCCGCTTCTTCCCGCGGCCCTTGCCGCCTCCACCCTTGTAGCAGAGGTGCAGGAGGGTGCAGGTGGACTTGAGCAGGTCGTGAAGACGGTCCACAACGCCTACACACCGCCTACACAGCCGTGCGGGGATTGGGGTAATTTCATGTAATTTTCGACAGCCGTGTGTCCCGGCTCCCCCGGTGGAGCAGCAGCAGCGGCGCGGACGCCAGCAGACGATCGAGAAGGCGAGTAGGCTGTTTTAAATCGGGATAGCAAGATCAAGTACCCGGGTCCCGTGTGTGTCCCGGCTCCCCCCAGTGTCTTTTACCGGTACCGGGTTCAGTAACCGTTCACAGCTCATGTTTGCGGCTGCGAAGGCTCATCAAGTGGTGCTGGATATGTCGGGCACCATCGTCGTGCAAGCGCGACGACCAGTGGATTTCATCCTGACAGGCTTCGTGCAGAGCTTCATGCTCCTGCAGGTCGGCTTCTTTGACCTCCTGCGCCGCTTCCGCGGCTGGAGGCTCAAACGCGAGTCCTTGATCAAAGGACGTTCTTCCAGTGAGCCTCTGCGCACCGCACTGCAGACCATATCGGTGGTGGTGCCCGCGTTCAACGAGGCGCGGAGCATTGGGATGTGCCTTGAGACGCTTGAGCGGCACGCGTCCTCGCTCAAGCGCGTGCAGGTTGTCGTCGTCGATGCTGGGTGCAAGGACGACACGATGGCAATTGTTACCGCTTGGGCAGCCCAAACCAAGGTGAGCGTGCTGACGACGACGTCGTCCGGCGGGCGTGGGCCGGCGGTCGCTGCGGGCACACGTCTCTCAGTGGGCGATGCCATCCTCGTGCTGCACGCCGACACCGCCCTGCCTGCCAACTGGGACGGCGCAGTGCTCGAGGCGCTCGCCGATCCAACAGTGCTCATGACGGCCTTCTCGTTTGGCTGCGACCGCGCGCAGCTGAGCTGCCCGGAGAGCCCGCCCGCGGGGCTCGCGCTCATGGAGTGGACCGTCAACCGCCGCTCGCGCTGGTACGAGCTCCCGTTCGGCGACCAGGCGCTCGCGACGACCCGAGCGACGCTCGATGCGATCGGAGGCTACCCGGAGACATGCATCCTCGAGGAGTTCATCTTGGTCAACCGGCTGCGCGCGATGAGCGCGGCGGGGCTCGGGCGCATCCTCACGCTCGATGCCACTGCGCTCTGCTCACCACGCCGCTGGGAGCGCTCCACTGTCTGGCGTATCAACGCTGTCAACCAGGCGGTGATGCTCTGGCATCGGTGGGGTGCGACGCCTGCGCAGGTCTTCGAATTCTATTACGGAATGCCCGCGCCCGTGCCCGTGCTTTAGGGACGCGGGCTGGCTCTGCGGGCGCGCGAGCCAGCCTCTTGGGACGCGATCTCACGCTGTGTCAACGGCGTGCGCACTGCCACGTGGCGTGCTCTCTTCGTCGAGCGGCGGGTCGTCTTTGTACATCTGCCACGCACGGCGGGAACCTCAATTGAGGCCTCGCTCTTCGGACAAGATCATTTCTCGCAGCACCACACCGCCGCCGAGCTCCGTACAATCCTTGGGCCCGCCGCATACGAGGATGCCTTCCGATTCACCTTCGTCCGAGACCCTCTCGATAGATTCCTCTCTGCCTTCTTCTACCTCCTCCACCGCGACGGTCAGCCTGCAACGCCTCAACTCGGAGCACCCGCCGCCGCCGCCGCCACCGCCGAGATCTCGCCGCACGACACGCTCACCTCCGACATGCTCCGGCGCGACTTTTACTCCAATCCACTCATCTACCTGCGCCACCTGCAAACCCTATGTGCCGCCACCGGCGGCGGCAGCAGTGGCGGCGAGAGTGCCGGCGGCGGCGGCGGCGCCGCCGGCGGCTGGGAGCGCGCGCCACTGCACTTCCGCCCGCAGGTGTACTACTTGCCACCGGACGGGCTCGCGAGTCTGCACTTTGTGGGCCGTTTCGAGAGGCTCCAGCCTGACTACGCGCACCTCCTCAGCCACGAGCGCTTCACGCAGCACAGCCGCCCCCAGCTCGCGCACCTGCGACCTGCTGTTGAGGGTGGGCGGCCGCGGCTCGAGTGGGCGCGCTCTGAGGAGCTCGCGGCACTCGTGCGCGAGGTGTATCGCTCGGACTACGAGCTGCTTGGCTACGACGTCGGGCCCGTCGAGCCCTCCATCGGCCGGGCCTCCGACACGATGTGAGGGTTGATACGTTGATTGAGGGCTTGAGCGTTTGTTGTCAGATGCACGCCGTAGGTTCAAGCGTCAGTCAACGATAAATAGACATCTGTGAAGCGTGAAGCCGCGTATAGCCGGGTTGCGCGACCAGAACCGCCCGATAAAATAAAATGTGTAATGTCGTTAATATGTTGAAGTGTATCTGTATGACCCATGGAGTATGACCGTGTGTGGTGACTGTGACAACGTTCAAGGGTTCAACGACGTGTCGTGTCTGACTCCGGCTCCGGGGGCGTGATCGTACGTGCGCCCGGAACGACCGCGCCACAGCGACGAGCGAGCACGCACGCTGCGCTTCGCTGCGCGCGGCGCGGCGCGTGATGTCGACCCCGTCCCCGCCGAGCTACGTTAAGAGCTACGCCGAGCAGGCTCAGCATACAGCAAGACAGCAGGTCGGCCCCCGGGAGGGGACGGTCCGTCGTGCGCGCGATATCGCAGCCCACGCGGTCTTCTTATGAGTTAAATCACGAGCTGGAGCTCGCGTCGCATGTCGCGTCGTAATCGTTCGGTTGTATGGCGCATCGCAACTATAGTCAAAGCCTAAAGTAGTGGCGCCGTTAAAGTCAAAAGTGGCGCCGCGGGCGGAGCCGCCGTGGATCGGAGCGCATGCAGGATATTGGAGGTGTATTTCCAGTAGCTTAGCTTTTCTTTCTTCATTGGTGGTTGGAGCGACTTTAATCGTCGCGTGTTATTAGAATTAAAGTACCTAGTCAGTAGTCGCTTCCCTCATGGACCACTTGGGCAACGCCCTATTCCAGTCCCTGTCAGAAAGGTGTGGCGCAATGCCTGTCCGGAAGTGCGTCGCAAGCGTCTCCGCAGGAAGCTTGCCAAGGAGCTCCACCGTGACCGATCGCACGTACTCAGTCGGATCCTCGAGACAACGCAGGACGGCAGACGAATGATCGACCAGCACTTGTACTGGCAGGTGCTCACAAGCACTGATAGCAGCCGCACGGACGTCGGCATCCGTGTGCTGGGTGTACCCTAAAATCTCAGGTGCGTACGCGGTGAGGGTCTCTGCAGGAAGCTTTGCAAGGGCATGCACAGCTGCCGATCGTACGAACGAGTCGGGGTCCTCGAGATGCCTTATGACATGCGATGCATGGCTGTCGAGTGCCTCAGCAGGAAGCTTGCCCAGTGCTTGTGCAGCAGTCCAGCAAATGTCACTGTCAGCATGACGAAGCAGCTCCATGATGAATGCCGTGCACGAGATCAACGATGCGGCAGGTGCGTCACTCAGCGCATAGAGTGCGGCCATTCGCACGCCCTCTTCCTCGCTGCTCAGTCCTCTGATGGTTGCAGGAACCTCCGCGCTCATGGTGGTGTCTCTTCGTGGCTCCTGAGCGGCGGGCACGTAAGTGGTCGCACCGTATGCGATCGCATAGTCATCGGCGATGTTGACCAAGTCGTTTGTGTAGTCGTCATCCATTGACACGCGTTTTTTTGCAGAGAAAACATGACATGTGCACGTTTTCGTTCGTTCGGGTTGGTGTGTTGTGAAGAAAGCACGTGATGGTGATTGTGAATGAATGAATGCTGGCGGGAAAGCAAATTTTTCGCAAAATGCCGCCGCACTGCGTCTAGTTCCGCCTCCAACGCACCCCTCCACCATGCGATGCTGGCGTGGCGCAGAAGCAATCGAAGCCGCGACCATCGCGAGCATGCCCAACTACGTCGGGAAACAGTGGCGAATCTCTGGGCTGACAAGCGCGCGAGGGATGGAGATCAATGGCTTGCTCGGCACGTGCGAAGGATTTGATCACTTCCCGGATCTACGTCTGCACTTGCGCGTTGCTGGCTTCGACACCGTATTCAAGGTCAAGTTTGCAAACATCTCGGACCCGCAGGTGAGACCTCCCAGCGAGCCCAATAGTGTCGCCAACTTGGACATGCGTGGTTCCGGCGATATGGATCGAGCCACTATTCTACGTGTCGCAAATACACAATTCGATGGCCGGACAGCGCACGACCACATTCGCGGACATGCCACCGTAACGCGCCTCGATATGCGGCACCGCGCCTCACGGCTGCTGGAGTGCCTCAACTCCCTCGAACAGGGCACCTCACTTGAGCCTCCACGCCTCGGCTGCGGCGAAACGACGGAGGAGGCACTCCGCGATCCCTTTGTGCGCAACATGATGCAAATTAAGCCCCCGTGCGTCGGTAACGGCAGGTTCTGCTTGCACGAGCTGCATGACAGCCGCGTAGGGGATCAGCAGGCGGCGAAGCGGCTTGCAGAGTATCCCATGTCTGGGTTCTGCATCAAATGCCAAATCCTGTACTTAGAGGGAGATGCATAGTGAGAATGTGAGATGCATAGTCGATAGTCCCTTCAACACGACACGCGCACACGCCCCAGCCGAGCGGTGTCGTCAGCTAGTCGCATGTGTGACTCTGTCAGGCATCATGCCCCAGATGGCCCATGAGCCATGTCGTGTTGGTTGTGGGGACGTGTTGCATGCCGGGGTGAAACCAAGCGCGTCGCTTTCCGACAAATGAGTGAATGCGGGTCGTTAGTAAAGCCTACACACGTTACTGATGCGTGTACCTCCGGCCCAAGCATGTACGAGGTCGGTACAATACTCGTTTGACCGGTCCCAAACGCCCACGGCGGACCCTCACGGCTGGCGCGCGGCCCTCTCTCAAGGGCCGGCTAGCGAGCGTCGCCGTCCACACGCCACCAGCGCTCGCGCACGCGTCGCCGTGCCCGCGTTTGCTGCTGGGCTCCTCCTTGTCCCCCACGAGGATGCCTACCAATGCGTCAGAACCTGTCCGGGAGCACGGGGATGGGGT
>ENA-UOUZ01000251-UOUZ01000251.1-mixed-culture-metagenome-genome-assembly--contig:-NODE-251-length-35933-cov-96.348570_pt1 | contig 35933 bp, 28 predicted proteins | sample MGYA00238154_ERZ761575 | MGnify/ENA primary metagenome ERZ761575 (study PRJEB28896, sample SAMN07631632) | mixed culture metagenome | isolation source: Freshwater growth medium | place: USA...
GCGGGCGGTCTGCGTCCAAAAAGAAGGCCTGTGGACACGAGGACCGCGTATCACTTCATCGTTCGTGCCCGCGCGGTTTCGCAGCGGCGTCCAGGTGTGAACTGACTGTTGAGCAAGCATTACTCCCCGTCAAGACTCCACGGAAAGACTTCCGCTCCGAGTTCGACTACTTGTCACTTGTGTTCCAATGGTCACGAATCACTGAAGAGTAGGACCGTGCCGTGGAACGAGTCCTTCGCGGTGTGTGTTGCTTCAGAGGGCAATCCCGTGTTCAGATTGTACCGTTTACGTGTTGTGTGTATAATGAACAGATTGTGAGCGAGGGGTCGGCGCTCAATTGAGCGATCAGCGGGGGAGATGAAATTTCCTGCTCGAGGGACAATCAATAAGTCGTCACTCCATGTGGAGGCTCGGGGCGAACAAGTTTGATTGCAATCCCCATCTTCTTGCTGTCTTGAGAAAGTTCGCCTTCGTGTGACGCGATGGAGCACGACTGGTCGGCCCTGCTGCCGCCCACCTGGAAAGAGGAGGTCATCCACTGGATCCAGCAGGACATCCCCAAGTGGGACGTCGGCGGCTTCGTCGTCGGGGATGCGCCGCACTACGCGATGCTGCTCGGCAAATCGGAAGGCGTGCTTGCCGGCGTGCCCTTTGCCAACTTTGTCTTTGAGTACGTGGGTCTCACCGTCGAGTGGCTCAAGCCTGAAGGGCACTACATCACCGCGGAGGAGGCCGCCGCAAAGACGCCCGTCGCCAAGGTCTCAGGCCCGACGCGCAAGCTGCTGGTCGCCGAGCGCACGGCGCTCAACATTCTGGCGCGCTGCTCGGGCGTGGCGAGCGCCGCGCACGCGGCAATGGGCATCGCACGGGAGCACGGCTGGCACGGAAAGGTAGCGGGTACTCGCAAAACCACGCCGGGCTTCGGCATCGTCGAGAAGTACGGGCTCCTCGTCGGTGGCGCCGATACGCACCGGATGGACCTGTCGAACATGGTGATGCTCAAGGACAACCACATATGGTCGACGGGCAGCATCACAGCCTCGGTGGCCAAGGCTCGCGCCGCGTGCGGTTTCTCGACCAAGATCGAAGTCGAGTGCACCTCCGAGCAGGACGCGTGCGAGGCGTGCACCGCGGGCTGCGATATCATCATGCTCGACAACTACGCTCCTGCGGAGCTCAAGCAGGTCGCGGCGCGCGTCAAGCAGCGCTGGCCGCACGTGATCATCGAGGCGAGCGGCGGGATCACGAGCGCCACCATGCCTGCCTTCTTCAGCGAGCACGTCGACATCATTAGCCAGGGCGCGCTCACCCAGGGCTACGGCGTCGTCGACTTCAGCTTGAAGGTACCCAAACCAGCCGTCTTCCAGGCGCGCAAGCGGGGGGGTCTCACCACGGCGCTTCGACTCCCCCCCTCTCCCCACAGGTACCCAAACCAGCCGTCTTCCAGGCGCGCAAGCGAGCCGAGGAGCCGGCATTCGACCTCAAGGCGCTCAAGGAGCAGGAGGCGGCGGAGATGAAGAAGAAGATTGAGGAGAACGCTCTCAAAGCCAAGCAGAAGGAGAAGGAGGAGGACGAGAGGATCGCCAAGATGCAGGCGCTCGAGGCCCAGGGCGTCAAGGTGGCGGGCGGCATGCACAAGTTTGACGCGTCCGAGGTCGACGTGCATGGCGGCAACGCGACGGCCGACGATTTTTTGGATGCCTTTGGCATGTGAGTGGTTAGTGTCTGAGTGGCGCCGGACTCGGGACTGTAGTGCGGAGGACCACAAACGAAGAGAACATTGAGAAAATCGAAGTCGGGGGTGCGGCGCATATGTTCTAGTACGTCGCGGAAAAGGAGCATTTCGACGGTTTCCGATTTCGTTTCCCTATCGTTTCCCGCGTTAAGGGGCAAATCGCATGATCCCCTACGCTCTAGATGTGCCATAGACGGCGATCGCGCAGCGCGGCGCGCGGTTTTTCGACAGACGACACCCGGCTCACGGGCATGAATTCACTTGAGAGTTTTCTGGTTGTATTTCATGTATCTCGTGTTCCGTCTCCTTCCCCCGTCCTGTGCGTGACCGTTTCATGTATCTTGATGTATCTTGATGTATCTTGATGTATCTTGATGTATCTTGATAGGACACATCGAAATAAGCAAGCGTGCATGTCGGTAACACCGCGTCGAGGCGTATAAGAGGCGTCCCCCATCAGGATGCAATTTGCTGTGACAAGCTCCAGCGCTGATCCGGAGGTAGTTCCAGCGGACGCAGCGACGGGCCTATTCAAAGGGATGTGGATGGAGATTGCGGGGCTCCAAGGCTGCCTGGACTTGAATGGGGCGATAGTGGAGTTAGTATCCTGGTTGCCAAAGCTAAAGCGCTGGTCGGTGTTCGTCATCCATACGATTCCTCTGGAACTTACTGCTGTGAGGCCGGAGAATCTGGCCACAGTCGGCAGCCAGCCCCCTGCAGTATACGAGTCACACCGACGTCTGCTCATGGCAGAGTGCGTGCAGTGGTCTGTTGGGGAGGCTCTGGAGCGTGAAGACGCCGACCGCGCCGAGCGGCGACGCCGACAGATTGAAGATGAGGCCGACCGGCGACGCTTACTTACTGAAGCAAGATTCTTCGAGGTCAGAGATGCTGCGGCCCGAGCAAAATCGGCGGATCGTACAACTGATCTCACTTCTGACGTTCTTGTGGCCGTGTGCTACTTTCTGGATCGGAGTCACTTAGGCCGGTTGCTTTTCGTTTGCAAAGCTTGGAGTGTTGCCGCTCGCGCTGCTGCATATGATCCAACCTGGCAGCTGGCCATGCTTTCTGCCGACGAGTTCAAGCGCTATATCGTCCGTAGCAATGCTCTGCCAATCTCTCTCACCACGCGGCAGCGCTGGGTGCATGTAAATGCCAAGCAACTAACCCTAATTCTTAGCGCGCAGGAAGCCAAGGCAGCGGGCTTCACGGTCGTGCAGATGAAGGCTGCTGGCTATCGATCATACCAGTGCAACTTGGCGGGCTTCTCGCTTGAAGAGCTAACCGATGCAGGGCACCTGGGACCCGGTACTCATACAGCGCGGGAAGCCAAGGCGGCGGGCTACACGATTGAACAAATGAAGGCTGCTGGCTATGATGCATACCAGTGCAAGTTGGCGGGCTTCTCGCGTGAAGAGCTAACCGATGCAGGGCACCTGGGACCCTTCACTCATACAGCGCAGGAAGCCAAGGCGGCGGGCTTCACGATCAAGCAGATGAAGGCTGCTGGCTATCGACCATACCAGTGCAAGGTGGCGGGCTTCTCCTTCGAGGAGGCAAGCAGAGCAGGATTCGTGACGTGGGGAAGTCAACGTCGCGACTTCTGGTTCTCAACCGGAATGTATGCCGGTAGGGGGCTTGATCAGATCGGTCGGACTTATGACTGGTGATGCTGCCCTGCAGTGAGTGATGCGGCGCAAACGAGTCGCGGCACGCCCGGCGCGTGTACGAGTCGATCGCCCTGCTCGCTTGCTCGTGCTCGTGCTCGTCATCGCTCTCGCCCTTGCCTCCTGAGTGTGCACGTGCGTTGTCGCCACCGCGGGTGTTGTGGTGCATACCCAACGACAATCGTCGCTGCAGTTTGTGTCATTGTGTGGGGGTTTCATCGATGGTACGTGACTGTGTCTGCGAGGGGGGCAGAGGTGATCCACAGGGGGATACGCGTTCCCCCCGGGGCGTGTGTGTCTAAAGGAGTAGGTCAGTAGGACGGAGAGGACGGACCCAGAGGTCGAAAGCTGTTACCGTGTTACGTGATTACTCGTACCGGGGTACCGTCCTGGTTAGACACTCTAGTATAGTACCTCCTTAAAGACACTGTAAGTTCTAAGTATCCGTTCGCCGTCTAGTGACTAGTCGTCTCGCGTGTTGTCCGTGTGGGTTGGGGCTTGCTGGGCCGGTTGCGCGCCGCGTCAGGACGTCTCGTGCCGCGTGTGCCGTGTGTCGTTAGGGCCGCGGGTCGAGGCCGCGGGGGCGCCGTCCGGTGCGCTCCGCTCGTATCGTCGTTGGTTCGCCGGGGCGCGACCGGAGCGACCCGCACAGGCCGGCCGCGGGCGAGCGACGCGGGGGCCCGGGCCGCCGGGAGCGTGTCGGATCCGGCATGATGCGGATCGCTGACCCTCGCCGCTCGCGGCTTTGTTACTTTCGAAAGCACGCGTTACTTTTCACGCACGACCCGAATGCCGAAAACGCCAAACGGAACCGGCGCGGGGGACGAGCCCAATTACTGTGACTCTGTGACCTGCGCGGCAGTGCCAGTGGCGGGGCACGCGGGGTCTCGCTCTCGGTTCTGTGGCCGATCCTCACGCAGGCATCTCGCGCCGCGTTACGTGTGTGTGGCATCAGATACTTAGTTTCGTCTTTGCGTCGCCTCTCGTCCTTCGTTGGCTCAAAGCTCTTATTACCTGCGCCGTAGACAGCCTAATTCGCAGCAGGCCTTTAAAGGCCCTGCGCTGCACCCTCGCGCTCGATCGGCCGTGCACGGCACGGCACGATCGGGTCGATCAGATGATGTGGAAGCCCTCGGTGTCGACGATGGCCTTCAGGAGCTGGTCCTTGAGCTTCTCCTTGCTCTTGTACTCGGGCAGGAGCAGGTGGTTGAAGCACGTGTGCGCGCTCGGGAGCCGCTCCTCGTCCGTGCCGTTGCGGCTGATGACGAAGTTGAGGTTGCCCAGACCCTTGATCGGCACGCGGTCGGAGCCGGTACAGAAGAAGAGGAAGCGCTTCTTCATCTCAAAGGAGAGCGCGTGGATGACCTCCCACATGAGGCGGACGGTAGGGTGCTCGCGCGAGAAGCCGTCGTCGTACTGCGCGACGCGCTCAAAGGCCTCGAAATCGAGCACTGGCGAGCCACAGATCAGAAGCTCGAGTTCCTCCCACCGAAAGAGCTGCAGGCACTCGCCGCCGCACACGAGGTGGAAGCCGCGCTGGAAGGAGCCAAACTGGCGCGCGATCGAGTCGTCGAGGAGGTACTGCACGTACAAGCGCACGTACTCGTCGCGGTTGGCGAGCGTGACGGCCACGTTGCCGCCGTTGAGCACGAGGTCGAACGTCTTCTGCTCGCCCCATTGCTCAAAGGAGACTTGCATCACCAGCCCGAGAGAGTCGATGTCGTCGTCGCTCTGCATGTCGAGCAGCTGCTGGAAGGAGCGTGCGAGAAGCGGGAAGGCGATCGCGAGGTCATCGAGCCCGACGGGCTGGCCCATAAGCTTCTTGTACACAATGTGCGGGAAGCGAGCGTCGAGCACGACGCCGTTGTAGATGGCGGCGCCGAGGATCATGCCAATGAGCTCGAACTCGCGCTCATTCTCGAGCGACGCCCGATTGAACCAGAAGAAGCGCGACTCGTCGTCGTACACGAACATGCCGTACGAGACGTCAAAGATCTTGGCGAAGATGAGCTGGAAGAACTCCTTCTGGATGCCGCCCTCGTCGATGCCGTCCTCGCCCACGAACTGCACCTTGAGGGGCTTCTTTAGATCCTCCTTGTGCAGCCCCATCTGTAGCAAGGTATCGGAGATGAGGTGCGAGCGGCGCACTTTGATGACGAGGTAGGGCGAGGTGGCGCCCACGAAGAGCGAGCGCAGGATCGCGCCCTCGAACTCGTGCGTCATCTGCGCGGTCGCATCGTACATGAGCACGCGCGACTTTGAAGCAGGCTCGAGGACGAACGGGTGGTCGCAAAAGGAGAACTCGCCGCGTGCCGACTTCCATCGCCGGTAGTCCTCCTTGAGATTGACCTCGAGGTTGATCGCGTCGTTGTAGAAGCGGCGGTAGTCCAGTGCCTCCGAGGGCTTGCGACGGCCGACGGCCATAGCCGCCTCGTTGGCGTCATACAGCTGGCCGAGCACGCGCGTGGCAGCGATGACCGCGTCATCAATGCGCTGCGTGTGGCAGAGGCGCACTGTCAGGAACTGCTGGCACACGGCGACCATCTGCTCCATCTGGCGCGTGGGCAGCAGCGACCACCAGCTCGAGAGTCGGTCGGCGATCGGTGGTGGCAGCTTCTCTATGAGCGAGAGCAGCGGCAGCAGCACCTGCTTGTGGTACTGCGGCTCGAGCAGCAGCGGGTTGAGCAGCAGGATGACGAACTGGCGCAGCTGCGTGCCGTCCGAGACGACGGTGGGCTGCGCGAGCTGTGCGAGCTGCAGCTTGCAGAGCAGCGACTCCGTCGCGTTCATGAGCGCTCCGAGCACCTCCGCGGACTGCAGCCGCAGCATCTCGCAGTACGCCTCGCCGATGGCCGCCGTCTCGAGCCCGTGCGTCTCCTCGACTTCGACGTGCAGCGCCTTCGCGAGCGTCTCGCGTTCCGCGTCGGACTGCAGAAAGGAGCGGTTGAGCGCGTCCGCGTTTGAGAAGACAGATGAGACCTCCTTGGTCAGCAGCCCGAGCTTTCCAGTGCGCATCGCGTCGGCAACGAGCTCCTGCACCAGCTCGATGTGCAGGAAAGGCGGCTCCTCATCGCATAGGTGGTGCACGGCGCCCTGCGCAAGCTCGAGGCTGCGCAGCGCGGCGGCCGTGCGGTCGAGCTGTCCCGGCCCGTCGGCGCATGAGAAGCAGTATCGGTTTGGGCAGCCCTTGCGCCCGCAGCCCTGGGTCAGCTGCATGAAGTACCGGCGGACCAAATTGGAGCCGCGCTCACGGTCGGTCATTGCTGCCGCTGGGAGCTCCACGGATGTGCCGGAGGCTGCGGCCCCAGCAGCGCTGCGGCGGCTCTGGCTCGACATTTCGAGCGAAGTTGCCCTAGGAACCTCCAGGTTAAAACGTCGATCGTGAACACTGCACGTTCACGCGGACGCTTTTATCGTGAAAACGTGACCTTTTATAGGAGATATCAGGATGGATCACTGCCAGCCCGCTATTCAAACTTAAGGCTTTTTGGATTTTGCCATGTGGGGAGGTTCTCATACTTCGATGTTTCGCTCTGTCGAATGTAGATGCTTGCGAAGTTGCGATACATAGTTTGGCGACGGGGAGCTTTGGCACAGTGGCGGCCAGATGCCCGGCGGCATGCTCGGTGGTGTGGTGCTGCAGGTGCTCGCGCAGACTTGATTGGAAATATTAACTCTCACCTCCACTGCTACATGTAGCCTCGAGAGGTCGAGAGCTTGAGAGCACAACAGCACATTCCCAGGGAGCACATTGTTTCGATGGGCTTCCTTTAGGTTGTCTGTTGTTTATGAAGTAGCTTGAACTTGAACTCACGGATGGGAAGTTTTCTCAGCGAAAAAGCCCCGAGAGCTGGCCAAAGGCCAAGCTCTGAGTCCCAGAGAGTACCCAGTCAGAGAGTCCACGTCTCGTCTATGAGCGAGTGTCGACTGTCGTACTTGGCGCGAGGGGCGATGGGTGCTGGCGGTGCGGTCTGGCGGTCGGATGTCGTCGTGTTGTATTAACTTTCATGTATACTAACTATCGTGCTGAATGGAAGTCTGGATCCACCTTCAGTGTTCGGCATGTGGCTCGCCGTTCTTGTCAGATGTGGCTCGCCGTTCTTGTCAGCTGTCGTTCGCTGCGGTCACCGGGATGATTTTGGATCAACATGATTGCGGCACCTCGCCCGCACGAGGCCGCAGGGCCTCATTCAGCCGCCAGTCGCCCTCGGCGACGCACCACGCCCCTCCCTTGCCAAACGGAGCCCCGACTGCGCGCGGGTGGCAGTCTGCACTACGAAAGTCTGATCACGTCAGTCGGATTTGAAGAGCCTCTCGAGCCGCTCGCGCTCACTAGCGAAGGAGCTCGTATCGATGGAGCGCCCCTCTTCGGAAGGCGCGTAGCCGTGGGCGCCCGCGAGGTCATTTCGCTCTTGCACGCCCCGCATGTCCGGCGACGCGTCCGCCGGCGGCCCGTGTAACCGGTCGAACGCGTCCTTGTCGTACTCGTTCTTGGCCGGCGGCATGATCAAGGTGCCCTTCGGCACGAGCGAGATCTCGAAGGAGCCCGTCGTGCAGAACTTGTCCAGCGTGCCGGCCTCCCAGGCCGTTGAGGTCGCCAGGTCCTGCGAGCGACAGCAGATGTTCCACGCGTCGTGAGCACACGCCACCAGAGACGCCACCTCCATGGGCGAGGCAGGGCAGGTGCAGGTGCAGGCGAGCAAGGGGCGGCGACGCACAAAACCGTCGGCACAAAGCAGCTGCGCGAAGCGTTTGGCATCGTCATCGAGCTCAAAGGCAAGCACGTTTGCTCTCGCCTGCGACACACGCGCCTGCAGCGTGTACACGCCCTCGTCCTGCCGTCCCGCATTGAAGATGAGCACGTAAGCCGACGACAAACCCTGAAGCACGTTGCGCGGTGCGCCCTGCCTCATCGTCGAGGCGCGTTCAATGGCGTTGTGAAGCGAGGCCTGCGTCGGGGCGCATCACCGGCATCAGCAACATGGATGACGCGACATGCGAAGGCTTTCCTGTGACGCGCGCGCATGTCCGCGTGGGTACCTCGTCGAATGAACTCCACTCGGAAGTCATGCACAGCGGAGCGGAGCGGCAGACGCGCGAGTGCGAAATATCTTGCACGTGTGGCTGATTCAACAAGAAGGCGCTGCTCGCGGCGACGATGAGGTTGAGCATGGCCGGACGAGTGAGAGCGCGGTGAGTGCGGTGCTGATGACGATGAGAGGTTGCGTTACGATAACGCCAAAAAAAGCAGCTTCGAAGTCGGGTGACTGCCATCTCCGTTTCAGATGGACATCCAAAAGGCTTCTCGGCGTCGAGATTTCGTGTATTCCGTCAAGTGGCCGGATCAGCCGCTGCCATCCGGGCCACCGGGGATCAAGGGCTTTGGGAACTTCTCGATTCTCGAACAAGAGGATCAATAGTTTTGGAGAAGTGTCCAGCCTCCCGCGCCTCCCCCCAGGCCGGGCGAGTTCGATAAGTATATTATGATAGAGTCTCTGCCGCTCGGAAGACACTTTGCTTTAACGCGCCTAGAAGACCTATAGAAGACCAAGGAACCGTGCCTCGTAGAAACATAGCAAGATAGGCGGCTCGATGAGACGGTATTTGTCAAATTAAATTTGTGACAGCATTTGTTGATATACATGTCTTAAATACATGTCCAGTTACAGAATGGATTGTTTCGTGGCAGGTCACTGAGAGAATTTGCCAATTTCCAGCCAGGTCAATTGTACGGTTTACGATCACCTGGAAATCTTCTGAAATAGAAGCTTTACGGTCATTTCTAGAACGTACCCACTTGTGACTTGATGCACTTGCGACTTGGCGCTATCTGCTCTCGGCTCTTCGTAACAATTTCAATGTGACGATTCCGTCTTCATCAAAACTAAATCGAATTCATCGTCTTTTTCCCCTGTTGCTCCTCAAAAGTTACGGCAGACTTGGGCCCGAGCTTCCACGCCGACTGCGGTGTGCCCAGGCGCAAGCCTGTGGTGGGATCGACGGCATCGCCAAACCACCCCGTCTCTCCCACCCCGGGCACGCGCTTGTAGGCGCCTGCCACCCACGGCGCCAGAATGTGGCTGAGCTGCGGCATCCGTGGATACATCGTGTACCAGTTGGACCAGCCCGCGTCGTAGCGCGGCGGGAAGCCCCGTGCCGCGCCGTCGAAGATGAGCACGGGCGTCGGCGGGTCGCCGTGCGGGAAGGTCTCTCCGGTGGCCACCGTGCCGAGGCGTCCACTCCGCTCCTTGGGGTACGAGAGCGGCGCTTGGACATAGCGCACGCCGCGCAGCGTCGCGTCCCACCCGAAGTGGGTGTGGCCGAAGACGTGCAGCGCCGGCGCGAGCCGCTCGATGCGCGCGAAGAGCATGTCGGAGCCGCATGCCTTCGCCAGGTTTGGAAAGAAGAGGAACCGTTTCTCTGGATTGAGCTGCGGGTGTGGCACAAAGTGCGAAAAGCTGATGAGCGGCGCATTCGGATTGGCTGCTCGCAAGGCGGCCACCTCGGCCTCGAGCCCCCGCTGCACATTGAGCTCGTCAAAATGGCGCGCCACGGACTCATTGTGGACAGAGAGCGGCGCTGGCCAGACGCACGCGTAAAAATCAACCATGGCATCCTCCGCCTCGGGGATGCCCTCCCAGCCCGTGATGTCATCCTCGGTGTCCCATGACGCGTGGTACCATGAGAGAATGGGCGCGATAACCACGCCAGCCGCCAGCGCTGGCCGCGTGTGCACCCCAAGCTCGTCACAGAGCTCAAATATTTCTTGGAGACGAGCAAGCGATGTCTTCTGCTGGTCTGTTCGACTCATGCCACGCCCACGCACCCACAAATCGTGATTGCCTGGCGTGAAGAACACCATGGCAAAGCTGCCCACGAGGCTGCTCAACGTCGTGCGAAGCACCTCGTCATTCGCCGAGACATCCCCAGCGAGGATGAGAACGTCGTTGCCAAAGCGCTCACGAGTGAGCAACTTGATCCATGCCATATTCTCGCTGTAGTCGGCGTGTACGTCGCTCACGCACCAAACGTTTGCAGCAGGCGGCGAAGTGCTCATGCTCGATGCGATCACCTGGCCTCGTCGGCAGAATTCGTTGTCCCGACTTTCAAACACAGAACCGCGGGGGGAATGGGAAGACTGTACTCTGTCACGACTAACCATTCGTGAGAAGTTCAGTCATAACAGCTGCGAGGCGCTCGCCAATGCCTAATCGGGATGGTTTTGGTTATATGACTTCGAGTGGCGTCACTGTGTGGCGTCTTCGCGGCCTCGCGAAGCGAAAGCGCATTCCCATGTTCGTGATGACGTTGGCTGCCATATCCATGACCATGTATTCACAAAGGCCGAGATCCCCCACTCACCAGTCATTGCCAAGCGCGGCCATTATGCCGCCCTCCATGTTGAGCTTTGCGGTGCGCCACATCTCACGGCAAGGGGCTTCTAGGGCCGGCGCTGCATGCACCACTTCTTGCCGCACGGGCAGATGCCGTCTGATCTCATGCCAGTGCGAGGCAACAGCGCAACCTCCATGGAATGCCATGCCGCTCGATTCATTTGCAGAATCGTTGCCGGCCAGTATTGCGTGGAGCCTGCAGCCAATCGGCAATGCTGTCTGCACCCCGCGCACAGCAGCTGAGTTTATGCAAACGCGGCGAGCCAAAGATGTGCTCCTCGCTCTTTCCACTGTGTCTCCAGCATTCCCCAAATCAGAGCAGACCTCTTCGCGAACTCATGCGGCTCGTCCTGAACCATCCACCAGGACTCAGATGCCTATCCTACTCACCATCCTTGACTGGTTCTTCAGAGACCGCCTGTACATGAAGAGGAATGGTGCAGGCAGCGCAAAACATGCCAACAACAAGCACAGCTGGTGGGTCTGCCTGCGGCGCTGGCTTCGGGAGATGCTCATCGAGGTTGCACGCGGCGTCGACGCCCTCCGCGCGAGCCTCGTGAAGCTCAGCACCCTTCTCTTCATGGCCTCAGTCCTTCTCATGAGCGTGGAAGCTTAGCTTAGCTTCCAAGCTTGGGTACGACTCGGGCGACGACCAGCGTGTGCAACAGACTACGCCCTGGCGTGGGTCCTGCTCGACGCAGGACGCAACCCCGCGCCCCGATGCATAGCCCGGGACCGCGCGACGACCGACGGTCGACTCCATCTCTTCACTCTTGCGATGGGACGATTATCGTGTGGTATTAAAATTACTCATCAAAAGAATAAAAAGAAAAACCATCCGTAACATCAGCGGCCGGGGCGGCGGAGGGCGGATGCGCATGCGGCCAGCGGCCAGCGGCCGCCAGCGGCCAGCGGTGTGGCGGGTACGTATATTGGACTGTAACACTGTGTACAATCCACACGGGCACGATTCTTGGGGTACGAGATTGGGATCGCAGGGCGTTTGTCGATGATTTTCGGCCCTCGCTGCCCCGTATCCTCGCCGTATGGCCGCGATCCGCTCCGCCACGCGTGGGGCGTGGCTCGGTTGGATGACACATGCACACATCCGAGATGGCGCATGGCAGCCATTCTCGAGGGCGGGCGGTGACCCCTGCTACGCGCCGACCGGCTCCACGACGCGTTCACCGTCTCTTTCGGCGTCGGAGCGCCTCTCATATTCGATCGCCGTCTGCTTTAAGGACCCGAGTGACTTCGGCAACATCTTGTCGATCAGCCACGACATGACCCACTTGGGCAGCAGGTTGGTCATCGGGTGCTCGCGCGCGAGCGACCGGAAGCACGTGCCGCACCCGCCCGCCCATACGACCTGCACATTCCAGTAGTCGTTCACTCGCACGCATTTAGTCGCCACATTCGGCCACATAGCCCTCGACGCTGGCTCGTCGTCCGCCGTGTCCACCTTGATGTACACGCCGTCGCCCGCACGATTCACCGCGCCGTCGCCGTCCCCGCCCGCGCCACCGCGGCCCTCGAACGTCGTGAGCTTTCGATGGAGCACGTACTCGCGGTGGGCAAGAGGCCACGGCGCTTCCACTAGCCAGAATAGGCTCATCGCGTCGCCCGCCTGCTTATGAATGGCCGAGTGCACAGCCGTACCGGTCGTGCGCAGCACGCGGATGTCCTTGGTGCTCGTGTCCCACTGCACGCGGTGCTGCACGTCGCACAGCATCGCGAGGAATGTCTCGGGACGTACCGGCAGCTCTACCTGGGTCTCGTACGCGTCGAGCCCGTGCAAGTCGAGCGGCCGCTTCCACCCTTTCATGTCGGGCCGGTCACAGACTAGCTGAGCATCCGGGAAGTCTGACGGTACCTGGTTCCAATCGGCGCACAGCCGCCGAGCGACCGCGAGGTCGCTCGCGCTCAGCTCCGTGGAGCCACCGGGTTTTGCGGCAGCGGCGCTGCCGGGCTCGCTGGGGGATATGATGGAAGGTGGTTCGAGCGGTAGGGGTGATACGACGGTAGCTGGTGATAATGACGGAGATGATACTGCCGAATGACACTGCGGAGACTCCTCTGTAGTCCTCGTCTCCTGCTCTGCTGCGCATGTACAAGTACCCTGCTCCGCAGCCTGCTGCTGCGTCGCTTCGCGTTCGTTGGGCAACATCTCCATCACCTCAATCTCATTAAAGGGCACGAATAGGGCATCAGCTGACGGAACGCGTATCACCAGCCTCGCGGACACGTGGTGAACGGTGGGCTCCGCGCGGCTGTTCTGCATCGCCGTCGGCACGGGCACGGCGGTCGTCGATGCTCAAAATAGAAAGCGGAAAAACTCGAAAAAAACTCGTGAACAGGGAACAGGGCCGGTTTGGAAACCCGACCCCTCTCCGCCCTTGAAAAGAGTAGACTTCTAATTTTGGACTGTACCCGGTAAGAAAGATGAGCACCGCCTCTAACGTCCAGCATGTAAGTAGCCACACCAGAGGAGCCATCGCAGCGATGCCCGTGGACAACAATCGGTGGCGGGCCGCGGTCGCCGCCGCAAAGCGTAGTCACAGCGATCGGCCGCCGCCGCCGCCGCCGCCGCCGCTGATTACGGGTGACATCGCACCACCGCCGCCGCCGCCGCCGCCGCCGCCGCCGCCGATGATTACGAAAAAGCCTCCCAAGGCCAAGCTCAATAGCCTCAGCGCTGCAGCCGCGGAGGGTTGGGCGTACAGCGATGGCGGCTTTGTGGACGAGAAGTCGTCATCATCAGCCCCTCTTGCCTCGGTGCTGCAGGCGGCTCTCGCCGCACGCGCACGCCGGCCACCGGCCCTCCAGTCAAACACGTCAAAACTCATTGTCGGCGGCCTCGAATTCGATGCGGATTTTGACAGCGGCAACCTCGGTCACGTCGAGCAGAGGTCCGAGTACAAGTTCATAGTCTGGACGCGGCGCGATTGTGAGGGCACGCGCTATGTTTCACGCTCACGCACCTGGTTTTGCTTCTCCGTGCGCGGCGCCGCCCCCGGGCGCACGCTGGAGATCGAGGTGCGAGGAATGAATCCTCAGGCGAAGCTGTTCCAGCACGACATGAGGCCCGTGTACCGCGCGCTACCCTCGCGCCCTGAGTGGACGCGACTCAAGCAGCCTGTGCCCTCAAGCATGGAGAGGGGCGTGGGCGACACCTTTGCCATCACCATGACGCACAAGGTCGACACGCCCGCCTCCGACACGCTCTACTTTGCTTTCACTCACCCGAACCTATACGCCGATTGCATGGCGAAGCTCGCGTGGCTCGATGCGCTCTACGGCCAACCCATCGCACCGATAGCCCCCCCAGCCGCGCCCCCTGCCGCGCTCCCGCCAGCGGGGGCACCACTACCGCCTGATCCATGCACCTGGTTTGCAACGGGTGTCTTCTCCCAAAGAGAAGGTGCTACCGTTGAGGGCGACGGAACGCGGGCAGATGCGGACGCTGCGAGAGAGCGTTCGGATCTGAGCGTGCTCAGGCACGCGGCCCGAAAGGCAGCAGTCGAGGCCGGGATGAGTGCGCTAATAACAGCACCACCGCCACCCGCCCCAGCACCACCCCCGCCACCTCCCCCGCCACCTCCTCCGCACCCCGGAGCATGCTCGCGCGAGCGAGCGCTGCCCGCGCCGCCGGATCCGTGGGCCTGGCTCACCAAATGTTTGCGCGCTAGGGACGGCGCTGCTGCCGTGGAAGGCGCTGCCGTAGAGGGCGCTGCGACGGAACGCAACGGAGCGTTGGCGAGCGCCGTTGCGAGCGCGCCCGCAGCCACCGATGGCATCAGTGGCGATGCGCCCTCCACCAATGCCGTGGATGAGCGGGGAGGCGTTGCGAAAGTTGTGAGCAGCAGCGGCGGCTCAGAAACGGCAGTCAAAAGGAACGTTGCGCCGCGTTCACAGTTGGAGGTGGTGGCGGAGATCGGCACAGCTGCAGCATACAGCGCAGCAAAGCTGCTGCCGGCGACGCCCGCGCCCAACTTGTACTACCGTCGTGAGCTGCTTTGCCGCTCTCTCGAGGGTCGACGCATCGATCTGATCACGATCACCGGCACGAACGGACTGCCCGAGGCCGAGCCGGAGGCGCCACTACCAGCACCGCTGCTACCCGAGGCTTCAAGTCGCGACGGTCACGCGCGGCCGCATGCATTCCCCAACAAGCCGGTGGTGCTCGTTTCGGCGCGCGTGCACCCAGGCGAGACGCCCGCTTCGCACGTGCTCGACGGGCTCTTGGCCTTCCTCGTACGTACCGATGATCCACGCGCGGCCGCGCTGCGCGAGCGCTTCGTCTTCAAGCTCATCCCGATGCTCAATCCGGACGGCGTGTTTCGTGGCCACTACCGCACGGACACGCGCGGCGTCAATCTGAACCGCGTGTACTTGGAAGCGAGCGCGGCGGAGCACCCGAGCATCCATGCATGCTGCGCAGTTGTTCAGCAATTGCACGAGCGTGGCGCGCTGCACCTGTTCGTCGACTGCCATGCGCACGCGGGCAAGCGCGGCTGCTTCTTGTACGGGAATCTGGGGAACTCATTCGACGAGCTCACACGCGCTGGACTATTCGCCAAACTCGTGAGCCTCAACACGCTCTGGCTCGACTTCGCCGCGTGTCAGTGGTTCGACTCGCAGCGCATGGAGGGCTCTGCGCGCGCCGCCGTGTATAAGCACACCGGCCTGCCTACCGTCTACACGCTCGAGTGCAACTATGACAGCGGTATCAGCATGAATGAGCTGCCCAAAAAGTATACGGGCGAGCTGCTCGAGAGCGCCGAGATGAGCAGCTGCCCGATGAGCCCCGAGGCGCCGCGGAACACCTCGGTAAGTCACAAGTACGATGAGGCGTGCTATCAAGAGATTGGCAAGGCGCTCGCGCTGGCAGTGCTTGACATGGCCGCGGCCAACCCCGCCTCCCGCCTTGGGCCTCGCGACAGCTGGGAGGACACGTCGGAGGAGACTGTCCGATACTACTATAAGGGCCTGGCGAAGACGCGAGGGGCCATCCGGCAGTGGGCCGAGATGCAGCTCACCTCCGCGGCCAAGCGCCGAGCCAACACCCGCCCGAGGTCGCAGTCACGCAAAGGCAACGGCGGCGGCGACGAGGAGGAGGATCCGGAGGATCTTGAGCCAGACATCGACGCGGACGACGAAGGCGAGTGAGCTTTACTACGCTCAGGTGTGTTCCGGTGACGCAAAAATGCGCCGTGTGTACTCGGCGCTCGACGCTTGCGTAGCTCGCCATACGACGAACGCGATATCGCGCTGTTACGGGACGGCCGGCTCGGCTATCTCTCGAATGTGACCGAGCGTCCGTGCCATTCACATTAACCCCGAATGCGTAATTCTTACTAGCATCGAGTTACGCTAACGGCACACACACGGGCGATGATCACGACATAGGCAGTGCGAGTACATGTACGAAGTTACGGGGCACAGTACGACCAGTACTCCGGGCATTGCTGGATGCTGCGCACCGGGTGCGCGAAACATCTAGAAGTGCAACTGCGGGCGCCAGATGATGGATGGTGCACTAGGATGGCACATAGATGGCGCACAGTCTCACGTCGCGAGTTCGCATTGCTGCGTCATGCGGGGGTGAATGTAGCCGGGAGGGTTACGGGTAGGCAGTAGTCATGTATCCGGGATTCCTCTTACCTCGCCGACATCCTCCGGGTCGAGCACCGGCCAGCTCCCGCGTCACATGGCGTGGCGAGACGATGTGACAAGGGATGTGGCGACCGTTGGGCTCACGCGTACGAAGTCGCTCGGGCTCGCCGTCGTGATCAGGGTCTCGGCGCATGTAGAAGTATGAGCCAACACGGGAGATAACATCACGGGAGGCCTGACCAGGGGAGCGGCGGGAAACGTGGACTCAGACATCACCACCTCGCCCATGAGCACGTCTTCGTCGTCGACAACGAGGTCGGTATCCTCGTCGCTCATGAGCGTCAGCCGTCTGACAAGGACCCGACCGACGGCGTTCTCCACTCTGGATTCTCCGCCCCCTGCGTGAAAAACCGAGAAAGGACAATAAATTCGAGATTTATCGTGTTGAAAGATGAAATTTCCGATGAAAAGGGCGCCATGTTGCGAAAGTCAATCGTAAACTTGGACGCGTTGGTAACATGTGAAAGTTATTCCGAAACCGGAATTGGGGACGTTGCCACTACAGCCTCTAACTCGGTGGCTCCACGAGCCTTTCGAAAAACCTTGAAAGTCCTCAAGTCTTTGTGATTGTCCGGTTACGAAACAACATTGCTTCTCGGAAACGAGGTACTTCAGGTACGGTAGCAGAGGGATTTGAACCCCAACAGGCGACTGGCGAGGACATTGTATGTGGTCGAGGTTTCTTGTGAAAATCTGCGCGGCCTGCCAAGCCTCTGCCCATGCCGGCCGTCTCCAATAACAGCTGAACAGCTCCGTGTTCGGTTCGGTAACTACTGTTCATGCCCTAAACCCCTAATTCGCGTCTGGTCGCCTGCCATTTGGTCGTTCGTTTGGTCGAGCATCAAGACATCTCGCACTTTGTCTTCCTGAAAGCGGTCCGAGAAGCTGTCCATCCAAGAGTGCGCCCAATGATGTGCGGCGAGCGCGGAGCCGTCGGGCGGGATCGTGGGTGTGAAGCCCTCTGCCCGCAGCCTGTCACACGTGGACACTACCAAGTCCGACAGGCTCGCCGCCGTGATCTCCGACTGGTTCGCGTAGTCGTTGAAGAGGCAGCGCGCCTCAAAGGTCTCCTTCTGCATGCTATCCCATAACGGGAAGAAGGTGTCCGGCTGGGCGATCTGCAGTGAGAGCTCCGTGTTCGCATGCCTCGCCTGCCATTTGATGACGGCTTGTTCGAGCATTCGAGGGCCTGTCGAGCCCACTGGATCGCCCCAGCCCTGGTCGGTGCTCACGCGCAGCGCCGCCATATGCAACGCCCACAGCCAGAATGGATGGCCGCGGGCACTCGCGAGCACTGCGTTGCAGATCTGGCGAGGCTGGCGCTCGAGGAGAACCGCGTGGGGAAGAGGCTCCTGCCCAAGCATGGCGCTCGCTCCGAGTGTGGCAGTCTGGTTGAGCAGCGCGTCGAGCGGCGCGAGCAGCTCGACGTCGAGGTCGGCGTACACACCGCCAAACGCATGCATGTAGAGCAGCCTCGCCACGTCCGCTCGCTGGATCGCATTCATCATCAGGTAACTCTTGTGCAGCCACGAGTAGCGCGACTGGACGAGAGCGGCGTTGTCCTCGTCGGTGTGAAGCCGGAAGCTCCATCCGCTCGCGCTGCGCTCGCGCCACGAGCGCATGAACACGGCGAGCCGTGGCGGCACCATGTGCGTGCGCCACGTCTGGTGGAGCACACGTGGGAAGGCGTCGGCGGCGGCAGGAGGCTTCCAATCCCTGGACAGCTCTTCGAACGATGGCAAGCGTTTGGACAGCTCCGCGAACGTTGGCCTGGGCTCGGGCTCGAAGGTTCCCCACCAACTTAACGCATTCCCACCGCCGCGGCCCTGCAAGCGCTGCTGAAACGCACTGAGGTCGTGCCTCGCGGTCACCAGCTCAGAGGCCTTTGTGTCCTCGAGCGTCCATTGCTGCTGCTGCTCTCGACGCTGCTGCCGCTGCTGCCGCTGCTGCTGCAAGATGGCCGCGATCCGCTGCTTCATCAAATTTGCCTTTGAGCCTTCAGCTGATAAGGACTCGAGCTCATCCAAGGCTGAAGCTGCAGGAAAACCAGCGACCAAGATGAGCACTGTCACCGTGACGGTGAGAGCGAGTAAGATGTAACGGATACCAATATGATACCAAAGTCGCGAGTGCACCTTCTCATCGTCGAGGAGCTCAGCGCCTGTCGATGAATCGTGGTCACGCGGCGCGGCGACGCGCTTGTGCATCATCCGTCTCGCGCGGTCGGTCAAGAACAAGCGAACAACACCTCTCTTCTATACGGAAGCTGTGAACGAACACACCCTCAAGTCAAGTCAAGTCATGCCAAAAAGCTAAAAAGCTAAGGCCCCGTGGATAGCTATGACTTACGGGAGGCTGAACCTTGCTTAGCTGACAAACCTGAGACTCGTGAAGACGGTGAACCGCATGCTGGCAGAGAGTTCACACAACACGCGTCTGGCTCTGCGCAGAACGAGAGAAAGAGAGAGAGGACAGAGGAGATCGATGCGGCTCTCAACTCAGCTTCGCCCAATTGTCCTCCATCTCCGCCGCGCTGAGCTTGCTCTTCGGCGCCGAGCTTCGCACGACGTTGCCGCCTCCCTTGATCGTGCCGCCCTTGGTCGCAGCCAGCTCGACGGCGCTCGGCAGGCTATTCACACCTCCGGGCACCCAAGGGCCTCGCAGCAACTCAGTGCGCGTGGCAGTGCCGTTCTCCTCGCCGTCGGCGTCGCACAGCACCTTTCGGAGCTCCGTAAGCCCCGCGTTGTGCAGTGCGCCGAGGGCGGCAGCGTCGCGTATCGAGCCCCCGCCCCCTTTGCGGCCACGGCCCGTAGCATGGTCGGCGAAGGGCCACTCCTCTGTGCCACCCGCGTAGCTCGCGTCGTCGTCCACGTCCGCGTCGGCGTGCCTGGCGCCTGCGGCCGGCTCCTCGGCATACTCGTCCCCGAGCACCTCACGCACCGGCCCCAGCTCGCGACCTCGGCTGTCGTGCACTGTGCCGCTCAGCACGAAGTACGTCCCCTCGGCGAGTGCCTTGCGCGCGTCGCGCTGCGCCACGCTGGGCGGCACGCGCGGCGGTGGCCGCGGGCCGGCCGGAGCGGTGCCTAGGCCAGTACCCGCGGGCGCGGCCCCCTCAGACGCCGCCTCGACGCGTGCCGATTGCTTCTTGGCAGCGACGAAGGAGCGATAAAAGGCGAGTTCCTCGTCGAGCTCGCCCGCGGGCGGCGCGGCGGCGGCGGCGGCGGCGGCTTCGTCGTCATCGGCGGCGCCATCGCTCGGCATCGAGGCCGTGTCGAGCTGCACCAGCCGCATCCGTGGCGCGGGTGGTGCGGGCGGCGCGGGTGGTGCAGCTGGCTTGGGAGGCGGCGCGGCAGGTGGCGGCACGGCGACAGCGCGCGCCTTGACATCGTCTGCCAGCATGGTGCGATAAAAGTCGAGCTCATCCTGTTCGGTGCATCCGGCGGGAGTGAGCAGCACCGGCAGGCCCGCCGTCACGAGCTCCTCGATCGAGCCGCGTTGCCGCGTTGCGGCGCCAGCCGCCGACGATGGCCGGCTCGACGGCCGGCCGTGCGAGCTGCAGATGGGCCGATCGTCGTCGTCCGAGTTATCCTCGTCCCAGTGCTCGTGAGCCGACGGTGCGCTGCGCCGTTCAGCGGGCTCGCCACCCTTCGGTACCTTATCATCGCGCAAAGCGACTAGTGGCACGTGCACGGTCTCACCGTGCGTGCGCAGCAGCAGCTCGTCGATGATCTCGGCGCGGCCATCTGAGGCTGCCGCGTCGTGCAGAAGCTCGACGACGAGCACCTCCGTGCCGCCGGGCGGCAGATCCACGCTTGAGATGTTGTCAAAGGTGGCGCGCTTCACGCACGCGCCACTCACGCGGAGAGCAGCGCTGCTCGGCAGAGTGAGGCGGAACGAGATGGACTGCGATGGGTCGGAGTTGCGGAGCAGCAGCCGACGCGTGGTGGTGCCTCCACTCGCTGCCGCACCGGCCGCCCAGGAGCGGTACACGATTGCCTGGGGCACTGCATAGAGCGCCATGCAGGGCCGTTGTAGACGTCGGAACTAGCCTGTAGAATTCCGCAGACTCAACATGTACCCGGCTCCCCCCGGTGTCTTTTTACCGGTAGCTTGACTTGGGGGTTCGTTGACTCTACAAGTCTACATCAAGTCTAAATGTAACGGTCACAAAACTTCGTCGAGCCGTCCGAGTCGAATTGTAACGGTACCGGTACCGGTATGCTCACGCACCGCGGCCAACTTTGCGCACGTCCGCAGGTTCGTGAATCTCTCAAGCCCGGCGCAAATGCTGAAACCGAAGGAGAACCCCTTCCAAGAGGAAGTGACGTTCATAGACGAAGACGGCGTGCAACGGACAGGCCGTGTTACTGACTACGCCACATTCCTCGAGCTCTTCTGCCCTGTGCTCTTCGAAGAGCCTGACGAGAAGCCGAGCAAGCCAGATGAGAAGCCCAGTGGCGAACCTGATGGCAGCGCTTGGGTGCACAATGGCAACTCTTGGGTGTGGGTCAGCGCGCAAGAGCGCAAGAGAGGGATCGGCCGTCTCTACTCCCCGCGCGTTCCGATGCCCCGGGCCCCTCTGTGGGTCCCCAAGTCTGTGCGGCCCAAGGTCCCACTGTCCAGCATCATGGATGGCCTCGATATCCCTGACGATGCTCCAGTCGCCGTCGCGAAGCGAATGGATGAATCTCCGAAGAAAGACGCGACGAAGACAGGTAGACCAATCCCAGTCGATTTCCCTCTCTCTCGCCTTGCGAATGCGCGTGCAGAAGCCGTTTTCCTCGGTCAGCATCCAAGCCTCGTACAGCGCGAGCCACAAGCAGTTAGCTTGTCGAAGCGGCGGGTGCACACGCTCAGCTCGTTGACCGACGGCATTCACCATGCAGATGAGCTTCGGGCGTACTATCAAGAGATGGCCCAAAGGCGGGAGAGCACGTATCAGTCGCGGCTACGCGGAGAGCTAGCGAAGAACGCGTCAAAATCCGTCGCTGCCGCTAACCAGCAGTTTCGCCCTAAGAGTCGTGATCCCTTCCTTGACGCCAGCGATGTATTTGGCGCAAGCTTCGGCAACACGAACGCGCTCCTTTCTCTGGACGACCCTTTCTTCTCCGGGACGACGATGAGTGATTCCTGGCAGAGCGTGAGCAGCACTCCGTCATACACGCGAAGACCAAAGCTCGCCAGTCGTGGTGCCATGTCGGCCACGTCAGCGAGCCTCGCAAGCAACGACAGCGCCGTCGGTGCAGCGATCAACGTGTTTCCATCTCCACAGCTGATTTGGCAGGAAGACGTTATGCTCGGCCGTCCGCTGACTGCGGTCGGTGGGCAAAACGCTCTCCACTGCGCTACATCAGTCGCTAAGCAACTTGGCCATCGTCAGGCTGTATGGACTGCCGCTCTTCGGCGTCCCGACTCGCTTCCCTCGTTGCCCAACCCGACCTACAGCGAGGCGAGGCGAACAGGACTCATCAGGACAAGGCCGCTCACGAGTGACATGCCGAAGCCGAAGCCTTCTTTTGCGTCTATCTACAAGAGCCTGCCAAGAACGATGGAGGAACTCAACAGAGAAAAGACCATGGCCAAGGCATCATGGGTGGACGAGTTACTGAGTAAATCCGCCCGCGTCTGAGTAAAAAGTCAGTGCGTAATCACGCCACGTCAAAATAAGAGTTGACTGTTGAGTATAATATCGACTCTGAAATCGACTCAAGAAAGCTCTGCTCCGTGGGCGGTCGTCTAGGTCCGGCTACCTTGGTCTTCCCGCGTGATCAGCAGCACCGCCAAGCGTAACTCTGGGAAGAGCTCGCCGGTGAAGGAGCACTCGCTGCCGTCAGCGTTCGCTTCGGCATCGCCTCTGGGTGCTGCAAGCGTACCGTGTGCAGGCTCCGACCCCTCGCCCGAGCTGGGCCAAACCTCTCTGTAGCGCAGCCCTTGGGCACGCAACGCCTTGAGAAAGTCGCAGTCAAGGAACTCGAAGCGGTTGAATGTGTGAGCGTACAGGATTCTCGTGCGCGGCTGGGCAAGAGCGGCGAGAACGCGAGGCAGCATGCTCACACCCGCCTCGTTGTACACCAAGTCGCTGCCGAGTACAAGGTCCCAACGAGTGCTCAGCAGCTCGACGCACGCAGCAGGTCGGCATGCGCCGTGGTGAGCGCCCTGGTCCATCCATGCCCAGTCCAGCGCCGCGGTGCGCACAGTCGTGAGCGGCACGCCGGCATCACGGTTGCGCTGCACATTGTAGTCGAGCCACCGCAGGGCTCCGCCCTGTACCATCTCGGTGAGCACCATTTCGGACAAGTCGTGCCGCGCCGCGAGCGACATGCCCAGCCAGCCGGTGCCGGCTCCGCATTCGAGCACGGCGGGGCGGCCGACCAGATAGTGCGGATGCGCTTCCAAGTAGCCGAGCAGATGGACGGCCGCGTCCCAGACCTTACCTCCCGTCGTCTGCTCAGTCACGACGGAGGTAAAGGCTTCAGAGCTCGCAACGCTTATCTCGCGCATGCCGTCGGCCGCGGCGCTGGCTCGCACCGCTCGATCTGTCGCACAATCCTGCTGAGCTCCGCTTTGCACGTGGCCACCATAGCCCGAGGCTATGGCTGTGCAGGAAGGGTCCGGTGTGGCCGTGGCCGTGGCGCACGGCGCCGCTGCTGCTTCCGAAACCGCTGCTGCCGACGCCTCTGTAGCCGGCGCAAATGCGCCTGGGCCGCCGAAGATGCCACGATGTGGCATGTCCTCTCGGTGCGCCTCGCCGCCACCCAGCGGCACTCTCCAATGCACAAGGAATGGCTCGTTCTGCAACGGCGAGATACGAACCAGTCACAGGGTGATGACTGAGGAGACGAGTCAGCCCAAGAGCAAGAGTGGTGCGAGCGTGGGAAGCACCTGCCCAGCGCGAGAGATGAGGGCGATCTCGCCGACCTGGCAGGCGAGGGGCTCGAAAGAGTGCTCAATGCGCGCCCTCAAAGCCTCCACGTCAGATGCGCCGGTGAACTGGCCCACAGTCAGGTGCGGTACGAAGGCGCCTCGTGCTGTTTGGTCAACGCAGTGCGGCAGTACCGCCATGCAGCAGCTCTGCAAGGCTTGCCACTGCTCCAGAGCTCCGTCAGGGTCAAGCCACGCGGTGAAACTCTTTTGACTGTGCTTGAAGTGCTGCAGGCGCTGCATGTTGACAGAAAAAGGAGGCAGACGTGCCAGCGCGCTGGCAAGCATTGCTGCAGCGAGCTGGAATTCACTCACTGGAACAAATGGGTACAAAAGGTTGACGTGCGGAGGCCAACGGTCGATTTGGCGGTCAAATTCGGCGCGTAGCGCTTGGATAGCTTCCTGCTGTGCAATTGGTGGGATCCAGCACAAAGCCGAGGTGTGCACCTTCACCTTCTTGGCGACGGCCATTGCGAAGACGCGGAGAGAGTTTCCACACGAGGGGTGTGCGCTCCTAGGGTTTATTCCTGGTATGAAACAGCACATGTTGGGTTGAAACCTTTGCTTTGTGGAAACGGAACGTCCGCGAAGAAAGCGAGCGCTCCGCCCTTCGATACGGCTGCTCCTGGCGGGCTTCACTGCAAAAAGAACTCGAGTTCTACATGCAGGACCCGGGCCAGGCGCCAGCAGGCGATGCCGAGACAGCGTTCGCGGCTGGAAACATAGGCGTCGTGTACGGCGATGCTCTATATGACCCGCCACACTATGCGGCCGTTCTTTCACCTCCTGCTCCACCGCCGATGCCAGTGCCCGCTATGATGCCTGCGGCGCCAAACGCGAGCGCGAGCCGCTCGGTGTGGCTCGACACGCCCCTGGCGCACCAGATGGTGGAGAAGATGGTGGAGAAGGAGGAGGTTGTCGGGAGTGGGAAGGACCAAGAGGAAGGGGAGGATGATGGCGAGGTTGAGGAGGAGGAGGAGGAGGAGGGCGAGGAGGAGGGCGCCAGCATTCCGCCTCTCGTCCCGGTCCATGCGACAGCGCCTACGTCAGCGCCCACCACGATTGCGAGTGTCTACTACAGCGCCGTCTTCCTCACTCCAGCCAGCATAGCCACGTTGCAAGCCAGGTACCCGCCGTGCCATGCGACGTTGCCTCCCTCGATGCACATGACGCTCGCCTTCCAGCCCGACACGGCGCACCTGAATCGGCTGCTGCCGCACCTGGGCGAGGCCTGCCTCGTACGCGTGCTGGAAGAGGTGAGGGACGGGCGCGGCCAGGCCCTACGAGTCGAAATACTCTCGCCCACCATCGTGGCGCTCGCGAAGAAAAATCCCCACATCACCCTCTCTACAGCGCCTGGCACGTCTGCCGTTTATTCGAATGAGCTGCTCGCGCAGCACTGCCAGGAAGCCACGCACGCGCCTGCAGCCGAGCCCTCGCTCGAGGCTGACGAAGCTGACGAAGCTGACGTGCCCGCCCCACTCGCCGTGGTCGGTTTGGTCGGGGTCGACGAAGCTGACGAAGCAGACGAAGCTGACGAGCCCGCCCCGCTCGACGTGGTCGGTTTGGTCGGGGTCATGCTCCGATCGAGCGCCGTCCCGAGCGAGCACCGACCGAGCGCCGTCCCGAGCGAGCAGGGTCCTGGCATGCTCCGACCGAGCGCCGTCCCGAGCGAGCAGGGTCTTGGCATGCTCCGACCGAGCGCCGTCCCGAGCGAGCAGGGTCTTGGCATGCTCCGACCGAGCGCCGTCCCGAGCGAGCAGGGTCTTGGCGGAGGCGGGTCGGAGCATGGGTATGGTTGGATGGAAGTGTGGACTTCGGAGTCTCACCAGGCAGAGCTCACGCGGCTCCTGCAGCCGCACACTACCAGCGCGCCCAAGATGGATGCACTGCCGCTGCCCGGGGCAGGTGGGCCTTCGGCGCCCGTTACGGCGCCCGTGCCGTCAGTGGCCCCACCACGCCACAAATCTTCGGCGATTATGATCATCGACCCGACGACGAACGAGGCGATCGACCTTACGTATGCGAAGCCGAAGCCGAAGCCGCCAGAGGCCGCGGCGGCGCTGGCGCCGGGCGTGGCGCCGCCGCAGCCTGCGACGCCACACCCATCGGTCGAGCGCCGTCCTGAGCGATCGGAGGGCGTTGAGCGTCCCTTGGTGCTCGGGACGGCGCTCGTGCGAGAGGAGGAGCGGAGCGCTGCGGGGGAGGTCATCTATGCTACGCTACCCGATGCCCTGTGGGGCGCCGCCGCGCGGGAGCCGTTACTCCTGCCGCTCAGCCAGACCATCCGCGCCGCCGCCGCCGCTGCCGCCGCCGCTGCCGCCGCTGCTGCCAGTGCCACCGCCGCTGCTGCCAGTGCCACCGTCGCCACTCATACCGCTTCCGACGCAGCCGACACAGCCTGGAGGTCGGCCGCGCTCCCCGAGGGAGCCTGCCTCGTGCTGATCATGCGAGGGCTGCCTGGGTGCGGCAAGAGCACAGCCACCCGCCAGCTGCTCGCTGCTTGGGAACTGCTCGCCAGCCAATCGTCCCACGTGAGCTCGAGAACCGCCGTCTGCTCGGCTGATGTCTTCTTCGAGAATGGCGCCGGGCTGACTCGGCGGCAGCTGCACGAGCTCGCCGCCTCCAAAGGCATGCGAAGTCCGGACGAGGCTGCACAGCACGGAGGCATTTACCGGCTGTGCTTCGACAGGAGCAAGCTGGGCGCGGCGCATGAGTCGTGCCGACGCGCCTTCGAGAACGCCCTGCGCGCTCGCACCGGACTGGTCATCGTCGACAACACGAATACCCAGCTCAAGGAGTATGACAATTACAAGCACACCGCGCGCCGCGAGGGGTACGCCGTCGCCGTCGTCGAGCTGCGCTGCCCCGACGAGCCCGGGATCTTCGAGCAGGTGGGTGTCGTGAATTGCCTCTTGATTGCCTCTTCTGATTCCCTCCTCTGATTGTCTCTGATTGCACGCGATCTCGACCCTCGGGATCTTCGAGCAGCTGCACGCGCGCAACACGCATGGTGTGCCAATGGAAGTGCTGCGCACGATGATAGCGCGCTGGGAGCCCGATCCGCTCTCCGCGGTCGCGCTGATGCGGCCGGGGGGGCTGGAGCGCGCGACCGATGTCAAGGGTCCACCGGCTGGTCGTGCGGTGCCACATGCGCCCGATACGGCGCTGGGCTTGGAGCTGCTCCAAGTGACGAATCGTGCAGTTGCGGGACACGACGCTGAGGCTTTGAAGACTGAGGAGGATGGGTGGGAAACCGTCAGTCGGTCCAGCAGCAGCAGAGGGGGCAGCTCAGGCGGCAGCCATTGGGGTGGCAGCAAGGGAGGCGGCACCATTTTTGGCGGCCGCGGCATGGATGGCGGTCGTGGCAAGGGCGGAGGGGGCAAGGGCGGAGGGGGCAAGGGCGGAGGGGGCAAGGGCGAAGGGGGCAAGGGCGGAGGGGGTAAGGGCGGAGGGGGCAAGGGCGGCAGGGGCAAGGGCTGTCCGACCGCATCCTCGCCAGTTCCTCGAGTCGTGCCGGTGAGCGCGCCATTCCGCCCTTTCGCCGTAGAGCTCATCGAACGCCCGCGGCACACCGTCCCCGCATTCGGCGAGGATGGCAGGACGTGGGTTGGCGCTCACTGGCACGAGGAGACGGCGCCGCGCACCTTCAGCGGCTTCTTCTTGCCGCTCATCTTTTCAGGGCTGGGCTCTATTGAGGGGGTTGAATGGACCGATGCACACTTTGACGGCAGACCCGCGGCTACGCCTGAGAGCATCGCCGCCGTGCAGCCCTTCTGGCGCGCTCTCTTCTCGCATTGGGATCTTTGGGTGCAGGCGGTGCGCGTGGCGGCACAGGCCGGCCGGCTGGCCGAGTTTCTCGCCAAGGGAGTCACCTCGAAAGCCTCCACGCTGGTGCCGCAGCGACTGCCCGCGATCGACGCTTGGACCTACGGCGCGGTGCCGCACCTGAAGCCGCAGAGCCAAAACGACTTGATCGAGCTCGCACTGGGGCCAACCGAGTCAAGCCGCTTCTACTCCTGTGTCCTCGCGCTTCACGAACGTGGACGATGAGAGTATGACACTCAAACTGCGGTGGGGAAGCCTGTGCGGCACAAACATTCGTTCGGTTAGGGACGAAGCTCGAAGGAAGGGACCTTAAAAAGAGCATTGATGAAATGAAGACCTTTGACCACTGAGACAGACTCCCTTGGATGCATGGAATTAAATTCCAAAATTGCCGTTAAGTTTCCGCTCCCTGATGGCCTGGACGAGAGTGCATGCAAATTTCAGAATGTGTTTCTATTTTTGTGCACGTTACTGAGGCGTGCAACTGCGGCGCCTCTCCCAGGTCGACGATCTTCGCCACACAGGAAGATGGCCGAAACGCATCGCCACCTTGAGCTCGAGGAGGAGCATCAGCGGCGGCCGCGCAAAGGGGTCGACATGGCAGTTCTTTGGAGTGAAGCGCTGGCAGAATTGCCGCGCACCACGTCCCCCTCGACGTATCGGTCAGAGCGATCAAAGGAACGTATTGCGGCTATGCGATGGCGCGTCGATCGCCACCAAGCCGACGATGACGAACGAATTTCCGCCGATAGGCAGAGAGAGGATGTCGAGAAGTACAATCGCGAAGGCGCTCAGGCAGTCATTGACGCTCACTGCCTGAGCGCCAACGACATGATACCACGTTGGGCGCGCGAATCGACGATGCGCGTCCACAGCCACACGGCCGCCAACTCCTACTTCGAGACGACGCGGCCTCTGCAGAAAGCGGGCGGTGCTGGGGCGTGGGGCAGGCTTGAGAGCATGTCCTCGACCTCGACCCTCGCCTCGCACAGAAGTCCACTGCGCGCGAGCGCGAGCAGCTCCGCGTTGCTCGAGAGGACGGGGAATGCCGAGGGCGGGCGCGACACGCTACAGGCCACTGCGCCGCACGTCCTCCTCAATGTTTCGCTCGGCAGGTCCAGCGCGAAAGTCGTGCCTGACTATGTGCGCTTCCACAGACCTCCGGCCTTGCCAGCAAAGCGCGCACTCATGGCGTTTGAGAGGGCGTACGCCGTCAAGAATGAGGCGTGCTTCCGCGAGCACCTGCGCGTTGAAAAGGCGCACCGGCTGGCGGAGACGGACGAATGGCACACCAAGATGAATTACCATCGCTCGCGACAGCTCCTAGTCCTGGGGAAGCAGCACGACACGGTCGTCGGGAGCTACCCAAGCCGCGCCTTCACAGCCTCAGCCTCCTGGGCCAACCTGAGCGACTCCAGCTTCCTGCCGACGCGTGCTACGACGCCGCAGGAGCTTCACCACACTAGTTTCACCGAGAGCTTCTCGCCAGCCAACAGCGACACCTATAACAGGGACCTAGACGTGAGTCGAGCCATGAGACCACCCATGCTCACGACGTCCACGCGAATGGTCAGCGTAACTGGTCGGCGTGTGAGATGACCGGCAACAGATCATGTACACGCCACTTGCGTAGTCTTGCGGGGGTTGACGCAGAGCAATCATGCGAACTGCACTGATCTCGCGATGGCCGATGCGATGCGCTGTGTTAGTTTTGACGATCATGCATCATGGTGGATTGTCGTGAATACGTGTAAAATACGTGTCGCTGAAGACGCTCATTAGCGCGACGGCGTCATATTCTGACGCTCGGCTGCGCGTCGGCCCCGTCGGCGTCGCTGGGCAGTCGCTGGGTCGGATCGCCCAGCCTGGCAAGCATGCTGGCAAGTCAAAAGTCTGAGACTAAGTCTCAGACTTACGTTAGAGAGTCCACGGTGTCTGAGATCACTTCAATGACAAAGGTCACGTCTCCACGAGACTGGCAGGGAGAGCGCCCCATGGAGCGCCCCCGAGCCCCGTCCCGCGTCCGGACTTCGCGCGCATACCGCAATCCGCATACAATCCGCATTACGTATTTGATCATTCCCTTATTTTATTACAATATACAGTTACACATTACAGACACACAGGAGCGTCGAGACGGTCATCCGATGATCGCGTCGTGTCACACGAGCTTCGACGACAGCACAGCGGCACTGTACACTGTATCCTTTTCACGCGCGTGCGTACGGCCTTGCTTTTCGTACAGCGTACGGTCGGGCCCCCACACAAGTTGAGGCACAGTTAAGCTGGGTGAAGCTGTACGGCCGCCGCGTAGTACGGGTCCGACAGACAAAGGTCGTTTCATGCAGTATTTGTAGTACGCCGCCTCTTCAAAGTTTCTGTGGCTCAGCAAATGCCTCATAAGCAGCCTCAGCCTCATTGCCCTCGCCAGCTTGAGCGTAACGCGCCGTGTTGCCACGAAAATGGACCAACATGGCAAAGGCCGAGAGTACGGCCACGAAGGCGGCGAGACCCCAAAGAGGCAGGCCCCAGCTGCTGCCCACCTCCACGCCGGTGCCCTCGTTTGGATACTCGCAAACATGGACGTGTCGACCATGCGTGCACTGGAGGGCCGTCGTGACTGTTGTAGTCGCCCACGAGGGTGCATTTCCTTTTTCCTTTCCTGGAACCCGAGGGGCTGTGAACAGCATCTCGCCAGTCAAGTGTGCGTTCGTGGGCGTGGCCGCCAGGTCGGGCATCGCAAGTATCTGCTTCGGTTGCGAGGTCGACGACGGCGATGGTGACGGCGACGGGCGCGGGCGAGGGCGAGGCGAGGGCGCGGGCGCGGGCGCGGGCGCGGGCGCGGGCGAGGGCGAGGGCGAGGGCGAGGGCGAGGGCGAGGGCGAAGTCGCGGGCGAGGGCGAGGGCGAGGGCGAGGGCGCGGGCGCGGGCGAGGGCGAGGGCGAAGGCGAAGGCGCGGGCGAGGGCGAGGGCGAGGGCGAGGGCGAGGGAGGCGGGAGCGACGGCGAGGGCGAGGGCCTCCAGCGGTAGGTGTGGATGGCATGGCCGGGGACGGAGTGCACAACGGCATGGTCACTTGTGGCATCCTTGATGGTGATGTCCATGGCGTCGTCATTCGTGTTCATGACCACCATCGCCACCTCGCCGTCATCAGGGTGTTCGAATGCAACTGCGTCAAAGTGCGGCAGCTTCTGAAGGGGAGGCGCGAGGCAGTTGCCGTCGTCCGCACTCTTAACGGTCACGTCGCCCTCGCCGCTGATCACAAACGTCTGATTCTTCGTGCCGGCCGGATAGCACGGGAACGCCTGTGCCCCAGTCACCTGCAGGCCAGCATCGAGGCCCACTGTCCAGCCGGCGGTCTTCACGGCGGTCAAACACTTGCCTATCGCAGGGTTGACAATCTGAGATCCACCGTCTACAGCTTTGACTTCCCATGCCTGGTTGCCCGTGGCACCGTGCAGCGCGTCCGGGTTGGATTCCTGCTTGCACGTCCAGAGCTGGATCTTAGGGAACCAGCATTCGCCCGAGATGCAAATCTCGACGCACTCGCCGCCCATGCCGTATCCATCTGAGCCCGGCGCCTCATTCGTGCCCGCTGCGACGATGAACGTGCCCGAGTCCCTATGCGTCAGGCGGAACAGCTGCACGGCGCTGTCCTTCTCGCACGGCATGAAGACGAGTCCGGCGCCGTTCTTGATGTCGGCCGACTTGATCGGAGGGAGCTCCGTCTCCACTAGGTTCGTCAGCTTGACGGCGCGCATGCCTGGCCGCAGGTAGCGGCTGAACTGGCCCATATAGTAGAAGCTCGCCTGCTTAATAAAGTTGGTGCCGAAGCCCGTCGTGTTCTGCGGGTCGGCGATGATATTGGCGTCGCACAGGTTCTTGAGGTGGTTGGGGCCGCCCTGCGGACTGACGATCAGATTCCAGTCGATCCAGCCGGTTGCCCAGTGCTTCAGGTCTTCGATCATGTCGAGCGCGAGCAGCTCAGCACGTGTCCACCATGCCGCCAGGCTCGGCGTCCGCAAGACCACGTTGCCGATGCAATTGCATGCCTCCGTGGCCAAGATTTCCTTTTCGGGCGCAATGGCATGCGCCGCGTCGAGGTTGGCGCCGTTGAGCCCGCCGTACCAATGGACGGCCACGCCGCGCATGTACTTTTTGGCGGCCTCGTCCGCGTACAGTCCCTGCGTCCATCCCACCACATGGTCCTTGTTATGATCGAAGCCGAAGATGCCCACCGACGGGTGGTCTGCCTCGAGCACAGGCCCAAGGTGGTCGCGCACAAAGGTCGCCATAAACTCGGGTGTCCATAGCATCGCCTCCCAATTGGGCGCCGCCTCGGGCTCGTTCTGCACCGTCACAGCCCAGATGTCGATGCCGTGGCTCTTGTACGCCGTGATCCACTTCGAAAAGTACTTGGCCCACGGCCGCTGCATCTCTGGCAGCAGGCCGTTGGGACGGGCAGACCTGACTTGCGACTGGTTCTTGGCATCCCACCACACAGGAACGGGCACTTTCATCCACGCCGGCGGACTCCACGGAGAGGCGAGTAGCTTGAGCTCGGCCCCGCGTGCCTTCACCTTCTGCTGAGCCGCGGCCATGAATGGGATCATGCTGTTATCCACATCGTGCTGCACGGTGTTGTCAAAGTGCACGAGGTCCACCTGTGCAGCAGTAGGCAAGAGGGCTCACGTCAGAGCAGCGCGCGGCGAGCGGCTCCGTGGCAGCGGATTCGCAGTGCGTGGACGTGGCATGCGTACGTCGCCCTCGACGTCGTCAAACGTGTAGGATTCGACCGAGAAGTCGCATGAGTTGATGGGCACTCGCCCCAGCGTGTAGCCGAGACCTCCCTCAGCCGGCGATGCAAAGTACAGGCGAATGATCTCAGCCTGGTCCTCCGACGAGAGCGACTTCCAGTTCAGTGCCGCAGCCTCGGTGAAGGCGCCACCAAACCCCGCGAGCGTCTGATACTTCTCCGTGCGGTCAATGACCAGGGCCGGCGGCTGGTTGGAACCTGAGGCGTGCATGGTCAGCGGCGGCTGATCCTCGAGCAGGATGAGTGTTCCATCATTCTTGCGCATCGTCTGCGTCCATTCCACTGTAATCGACGCCGTCTGTCCCATCGCCATGAGCAGCAAACCGAAGCGCGGCGACATCGTCGGGGTCATTTCGCGAGATGCGTTTTCGGCGCGATGCCCGTACCGGTACGGTACATTACCGGTACAGTACAGTACCGTACCGGTACGCGAGATCCAATCACACAGGATGTGTGCCGAAACACGGTATACAGGACTTCGTTGGGCAGGGCGCTAGTTCATAACCCCGTCAACCCCACAGCCCGACGCTCATCTCCGTGACGAGGTCTGCCGTGCGTGGCCGACTCGCGTTGCCACCTCCCGCCGCGACTTCCATCCTCGCGCAACAGCCCATGTGCTCAATGGGGGGCGCGCCCCACGGCGTGGTCGCCGCCGTCCATCCCCATCCCGTCTGGCAGTCGACGCATGTAAATACTCCAACGGACGGGCGCGAGCTCACGTGCCGGAAGGCTCGCGCGCTGAGATGGGCAGTGATCGCGTCCTTGATCTTGTGCACGACGACGACACTCTCGTCGGGCAGCGTGTGCTCGTCGCGCAGCGTCACCCAGAAGCGGTTGTGTACCCACTTGATCAGGGGGAAGTAGAGGAGCGGTAGCCGGTGAAGCGCTGCCGTGGAGGCCACAAGGTAGCCCGTCCCCACATCCTCTTCGAGGAAACCAACCCGGAGCGGCACACCATTCACCCCGCGTGGGGGGCGGGCGACGCCCTGCTTGGTGCATAGCCCGGCGACCACACGCGCCACGCGCTGCGCCGGCACGCTCCCCATGACGGCCGCCGCGAGCGCCGCACTGAGCACGTGCAAGCTACCGTCGGCGTATGGAAAGGGGCCTGCACCGCATGCGCTCGCCTCTCGCTGGAGTGCGGTGGGTGGTGCGAACGGCGGACCGGATTCGTCAAAGGTGCCGCAGCCGCCGTAGCCCGACGGATGCCAGAGCCGCCAGCGCATCGGGCCGTAGTAGGCATAGGGCGGCGCGTCGGGGCGGTCGCATGCGAGGGCCGCCGTCGCACCCGCCGCCAGCAGATCAGTCCGCAGACGCGGCAGGTTGATGAGCGAGTCGTCATCTGACTTGCCATACCATGCGTAGCCCGGATGGGTCACGAGCGCACTTTCGTACCAAGCGAGCGTCTTGTGGAAGATGTAAGGTGTCATGCAGTCGGACGTACCGTTGAGCACGTACATGTCCTCCGGATGCCGCCGCTGCTCGAGCTCGAAAAAGGTGCGCTCGCCGCTATTGAGTGGGCAGCCAACGCCAAAGACGAACTGGATGTGCATGCCGCGCGCTCGGCCCAACGCGCGCGTGTGGTGCCGGATCCATGCACGACGGTCAAAGTTCGCCGGGACGCTCAGGACGCCGACTAGCAAAATGCGGTCCTCGTCGACCCGGGACCCTTGCGGTGCCGCGTGTGCCGTTTGCCCAGCGGCGCCGGCGGAGCTCTGCAGGTTGCAGCGCGACGGGCCTGCCAATGTAACCGCTCGTGATGATGATAAGTCCGATAAGCCCGATGCGTCCACGTCGGTGCGAGCAGAGGACCTCCTGGCCGCTCTGCGCCGGTCTCGAGAGCGAGCGAGCGGCAAGGATGCATTCGACACTGGTCCGCTCCGGAAGCCCGGCACAGCGTGTGAAAGACAGCACGGCCCATGATACCAGCTGCAATCATGAAATTTCGTGCTCACCGAGATGTAGTTGCAGCGTGCACACGCCAAGCAGAGGGCCATGCACGATGTAACCGCGGTCTGCCACGTTTCCGCGTCACGCGAAGGCATCCGCAAGTTGCCCTTGAAACCGTATGTGCAATCGCCGCGATCGTCATCGACCGTCTCGCCGCACTGACCGTGCGAGGCCGCATCAAGCCACTGGCGGGCCGTAGCAAAACGCTGCTCGTCGGCCATACAGCGACGCCTGAAGGCAGCGCTGCTGCAGTGCGCGCTGGGAGAGAATAGGCCTCGTGGACCTCAGGGGCCCGCCGCGTGCGGACCACCACCAGCACACAGGTGTGAAGGTGTGTTAGGTCCTTTTTGGAACACATGCCGCCCAACACAGCGGCAATATGTATCCAACGATTTGTTCTCCACATATTATACTAGACCAACAGTATATTTACGGGAGGAATTCTATCGGGATCCCATGCGGGAGGCGCGCACGATTTTCAGCCATCGCACGCGCGTTCCGTTTCCGCGCTTCGTACCGGTACGCTTCATCGTCGCCTCGCTCGGCGGTTCAAACTCATCGCGTTGAGATGAGTCTGAGAGCGGCTCCACCTCGGACGTGACCGAGGCCGTGGCCTTCGCCTCGCCGTGTACCGCCCCATGAGCGACTACGGCGCATCCCGCGAAGATGACAAGGCTGCCGAGGATAGCGAGGCCGTTCGTGGGTTGATCCAGGACGAAGATGCCAAATATGGAGGCGAAGACGATCTCTGCGTTGGCAAGGATGGCTGCGGTGGACGCTCGCAGATGCTGCACACTTGTGATAAAGGCGAGCTGTGCGGCGGTGATCGTGGCGCAATAGGCCAGCAGAAGTGCCCAGGCCGGCGCTCCATTCGGCCAGTCTAGTTGCGCCCAATGCGGTGGCTGATCGAGCCCGACAGTGCATGCAGCGATCGTGAGGGAGAGAAGACCGAGAGCCCACATCCCCGCCGAGTTGACGATCGCCGCCTTGACCCCGTGCTGCGCGAGGTAGCGACACCCAAGATTATAGTGTCCTCCGAAAAGCCCGCAGCAGAAGCAAAGGAAGACGCCGAAAGGGTCGCAAGGCTTGCGACCCTCTTGAGCGGCGAAGAGCCATGAGGGCTGTGAGATGATGATGACGCCACCGATGGTGATGGCTGCGCCGACGACCTCGGCGAGCGTGACGTACTCCGATTTGCCCAGGAGGCGCGAGAACATCATCGTCGAAAGGGTTAAGAAGCCGATGGCTATGCCGAAAGCATCTCCAAAGTCTACGTAGCTGTCCAATGCAATCATCAGGCAGAAGAGCGACACGCCATTGAGCGAGCCGCTTATCACTGCTGCCACGCGTAGCCTGGGGCGGATCCGAAAGCACATGACCGACATGAATTCGTGGCCTTGCGCTTTTGCAATGAGCCCGTTTAGTGTCCAAGCAAGGATGCCTCTTCCTAAGATCATCGTGGCCTGGGAGACACCGGCCATCATTATCTTCTTTGCAATCGTATTCGCACACGTGAAGAGCAAGGCACCGGCTACAACAAGAACCGAGCCGACGACGGAGGAAGGAATAATTCGATCACTGCGTAGTGGTTGCCCTTCCCGAGAACTGACGTGCCCTTCACGAGAGGCAACATAGTCGCTGCACGAGCGCCGACGGTCGCCATAATGCATGTGCAGATCTATGTCGGCGAGATTTCTGCTCAACATCTTGCACAAACGACGGAGGACTGATGATGGGGCACGAGGCGTCTCGGAAGCGTCGAGGAATGGCGAACGTTCGCGACTTCTTCCTGTGAATTATAACCAATGGCTGTGAATGTTCGAATTATCTCGAATTGGTGTACCCGAGGGTGTACCGGCACCCGGGGTGTTTTTGAACCGCTCACACAGTGCACACTGCTACGAGCTCAAATGCTACACCCCCTTCCACGTCTCCCCCGCCATCGG